>Ga0316198_10000329_pt1 | contig 24038 bp, 18 predicted proteins | sample OudBieAanoxic_MG_FD_204935 | JGI IMG/M metagenome (GOLD analysis project Ga0316198, IMG submission 204935) | Coastal sediment microbial communities from Oude Bieten Haven, Netherlands - site A anoxic | ecosystem: Environmental > Aquatic > Marine > Coastal > Sediment | place: Netherlands...
TACACGAATGACGCGGGAGGCGGCAGGCGATGCGCGCTGATGTTTATGCTGCGGCTGCGGTAACCCGCATTGACGGGCCACTGCTGTTTCTCAGGCGTACGGTCGATGCCGGTTTGAATGAGGCGGTCGAAGTCGAGGACAGCGCCGGACGGCGGCGCCTGGGTCGGATTGCTGCGCTGGATCATGAACTGATGACCGTCGAAGTACTGGAGTCCACCTCTGGCCTGTCATTGTCGGACACGCGTGTCCGTTTTCTGGGTGAACCGCTGCACTTCGCCGTTGGTGCGGATATTATGGGACGCATATTCGATGGGGTGGGGCGGGTGATCGACGGTGGTCCACCGGTTTCCGCGGCCAGTAAATTACGTATCGATGGCATGACCATCAATCCGGCAGCGCGCGCCATGCCGAGAGATTTTATCGAGACCGGTATTTCCACCATTGACCTTATGAACAGTCTGGTGCGTGGTCAGAAGCTGCCCATATTCTCCGGTGCCGGTCTGCCGCATGACCGGCTGGCGATCCAGATCACCCACCAGGCGCGCCTGCGTGATGCCCATGCAGGTGAGTTTGTCGTGGTATTCGTGGCGGTGGGCGTGCCCTACGATACCGCCGAGCGTTTCCGCTCGGCCATGGAAGACAGCGGCGCGCTCGAGCACACTGTATTGTTTCTGAATCTGGCGTCGGATTCCAGCACTCAGCGCCTGCTGAGTCCGCGCTATGCACTCACTGCCGCCGAGTACCTGGCCTTTGAGCAGGGTAAACATGTGCTCGTGGTGATGACGGATATGACAAATTACTGTGAAGCGCTGCGTGAAGTCTCGGCGAGTCACGGCGAGGTACCGAGCCGCAAGGGGTTTCCCGGTTATATGTATTCAGACCTGGCAACACTCTATGAACGCGCGGGCAGCATGGAGGGGTTGCCAGGGTCACTGACCCAGTTGCCCATCCTGACTATGCCATCGGACGACATTACTCACCCCATTCCCGATCTCACCGGCTATATCACCGAGGGGCAGATCGTTCTGGACCGGGGGCTGGATCGAGCTGACATCTACCCGCCGGTACGTGTATTGCCGTCCCTGTCACGTCTCATGAAGGACGGCACGGGGGAAGGGTATACGCATGCGGATCATGCTGATCTTGCCAATCAGCTCTACGCCGCCTACGCTCGCGCCGTGCATGTCCGCGTACTGGCCAGTGTCGTGGGGCGTGAGGGGTTGACCGGCATCGACCAGCAGTTCCTTGATTTTGGTGACCGCTTCGAACAACAGCTGGTGCACCAGACGGCCAGCAGGACGCTGGAGCAGAGCATGGAGGCGGGATGGGCTTTGTTGCAGGAACTGCCCGCCTCGGAGCTTCATCGCCTCAATGATGCCCAGATCGCACGTTATATCGAGCCCGAGACTGATTCATGATCGGTCCCGAACAGGCGCCCACGCGAGCCGCTGTGCTGGAACTCAGGCAGGAACGCAGCGTGGTTTCGGAAGCCTATGACTTTCTGGATGAGAAGCGTCTGTTACTGGCTGCTGAATTGTTGCGCCAGCTGGATGACTATCAGCAGTTGCAGGCAAAGTTCGAATCACTGGTCGGACAGGCAAGGCGGCAGCTGATAGCGGCTGTCGAACGGCATGGCGTGCAGGGGCTGAGTGTTTATCCGGCTGCCCTGCTGGAGGGAGCACGTCTGCAGCAACAGCAACGCAACTTCATGGCTGTGACCCTGGTGGAAACACAGCTGCTGGTCCCCGAGGCGCAGCAAAGTGCCCCGCGGCCGGCAAGCAATCCTTCCAGCGAAGCCGAGGCATGCCGCAAGGTGTTTGCCGACATGATCCGGCACAGCGCGGTACTGGCCGGGCTTTCAGGCAACCTGCACCGCTTGCTGGCAGAATACCGTCTGACTGAACGCCGGGCACGTGCGCTCGAAAATGTCATTCTTCCCGAGATCGAGCAGTCCCTTAATGAGATGAACAGTTATCTGGAAGAGGCGGATCTGGAGGATGCCATCCGCGCACGCCTGCAACGCCACGAACGCTGATCGCCAATACCCCCTTGGCGTTAGTGCGTTTTCTCTTGCGGCAGGTCCGCTCGTCGTTGGAATAGCACAAAGATACCGTATTGTCTGTGTCCGGGCAGTGTTGCCTCACCGATCATCTTGTCGCCATCCTGCTTCGCTTTTATGGTCACAGAGACCTTTTCGCTCTTTTGACCAAACAAGGTGCGCTTTTTTCCATACTGGTTGAGTTCCATGTGGAATACCACCCCATCACCCTTGGCTTTGGCTTTATAGGTGCCGAGGGTGTAATGGTTTCTGCCACAGCCCTGAAGATGGCCGTCTTTCAGAAACAGGGTGCCAACCGCTTCCCAGCCATAAGCGCCACCTAATTCGCAGCTCCAGATTCCGTTTAAAGACATCGGACAACCTCCCGTTGCTCAGTGGGTTTTCTCTTCCGGCAGGTCCGCTCGTCGCTTGAAGCGTACACAGATACCGTAATGCGTGTGTTCAGGCAGTGCTCCGGGCAGTGTTGCCTCGCCGATCATCCTGTCGCCATCCCGCTTCGCTTTTACCACCACGCGGACCTTGTCGCTCTTTTGGCCAAACAAGGCGCGCTTTTTCCCGAACTGGTTGATTTCGATATGCAATACGGCACCGTCATTCTTTGTCTTGTAAGTGCCTGTGGAATAATGGTTTCTGCCGCCACCCGTTATATGGCCATCTTTGAGAAAGAGGGTGCCGACGGGCTCCCAGCCGTAGGCGCCGCCCAGTTCACTGCTCCAGATTCCGTTTAAGTTCATTCTGTTTCGCCTCACAAGCTGTTAAGGCACTCATGATACAAGACATGGAACGCCTGCACGACAATTTGTGTATCAAGCGATGCTTCAGTTGCCGGGCTGCAGTTCGCCGGCAGCAATTTCATGCTGCCACTTTTTCTTGCCGTCGGCGCCAAACACGCTGATGGTCAGGCGCCGTGCCCTGGCGGGGCCGGAGAAGTCGAGCTGGCAGAAATTGCGTTTGCCGACGAAGGTATCCGGCACTGGCGGGATGACGATTGATGGGTAGGCCCTGGGTCGTGGACCGGCGGTGAGTGGTGAACAGGTCAGTTCGTAGAGTGGGTAATCGTGTTCGCGCTCCAGCCTGGTCAATGCGCTGAAGTGTGCGTCACCCGTGAGGAACAAGACGCCGCTGATGCCGGTTTCCTCCAACCAGCCGAGAAAGTCCGCTCGTTCCCCGGGAAAGTTGCGCCAGCTTTCCCGCTTGCCGAACTGGTTCAGCATCTGACTGCCATTGGCAATGATCTTGAACGGTGCCCTGGAGCGCAGCAGCGCATCTCTGAGCCATGCCAGCTGTTGCCTGCCCAGCATGCCTTTACCCGGTGTGTCCGGGGCCTTGTCACTGTTGCGCTGGTAACGGTTATCCAACAGGAAGAAGTCGATGTCCCTGAAGGTAAAGGTGGTAAAGATACCGGGTTCTCCCGGCAGACCGTAAGCCGGGTTCGACCAATAGCGTTTGAACAAGGCCAGGCTCTGGTCTTTCAGTACGAAGCTGCGGTTGGCCTCGTTGGATCCGTAATCATGATCGTCCCAGATGGCGTAATGGTGCGTACTGTGTAACAACGGCTGAAGTTCGGGCAGCGCGCGGGTATGGCGATAGCGTTCAGCCATGCCCCAGCGGCTGTCGAAGTCGGCCTCGCGGGTGTACACGTTGTCGCCCAGCCACAGCATCATGTCGGGCGATTGTGCGGCGATGCGTGTAAAGATATCGTATTCGTCGCCGTAGGGCTCTCCGGGGCGATCGTAGGCGGCGTCGTTGATGTAGGCGCAGGAGCCGGTGACAATACGGAACGGCGGGGGATCGTTGCGCCATTTCCACAGCGGCTGGGTATGGAACATCAGCTTGCCGGGGATGCTGACCGGCTCCCCATTCAGTTTGACACTGTAGGAATAGCGGGTCCCCGGCTCGAGTCCGTCGATGGTGATGTGCGCGGTATACTGCTGTTCAGACTTGAGTGGCAATGCCTGACTTGATCGGATCTTCCCGGGTTGCCCGTCAGGCCAGTAATCCAGTACCACTTCTGCGTCGGTATTGCCCTGCAACCAGACAGTGACGGCGCGCGTCGCACTGTGGCCGGGCATGGGGCCCGAGGCCAGTTCGGGTTGTTGTTGTGCTGGCACAGTGGCGGCATGCAACAACGGTGATGCCGCCGCTGTGACAAGCAGAAAACCGACTATTGAAATGATGCTGACAGGCGTGTTTAGCATAGCGACTCTATCCCCTGAAAACCCGCTCTGAAGCAGCATCACCAGCAGCCTGGATTTGATGCTCAGGTTTGCCACGTCCTCACCGTGATAGTAGACATAGGCTGTTAACGTAGCAGGTTTGTGAATGTTACGCACCACTGCGCGTGTGCTGGTAAAAGCGCTGTTCGGCTTGTTTCTTCGCGTGCCATGGTTTAGTTTATCCGGTCGTCAATCGCAGTATCATCCCCATGAGGATATCGAATGCACATCATCATCAAGCGACTCAAGCGCTGGCTCGTGCGGGCGATCTCGGTATTTCTGCCCCAGGATAAGGCCATCGCCCTGGACCGCTGGCGGCGAGGCCAGGAAGAGTATCGCAAGTACTTGTTATGTGACTATGTTTTTGCCTCTTACGGCAAGAGCGGCCGTACCTGGTTTCGGGTTATGTTGTCGCGCTACTACCAGCTTGCCTACGCGCTGCCCGAGCGTATCCTGATGGGTTTTGACAACTTCCACAAGATCAACCCTGCCGTGCCGCGCATCTTTTTTACCCATGACAATTACCTCAGAACCTATACCGGCAACACTGACTCGAAAAAAGATTTCTACGATAAAAAGGTCGTCCTGCTGGTGCGCCGTCCCCAGGATGTCGCCGTGTCCCAGTTTTTCCAGTGGAAGTACCGTATGCGCCCGAACAAGATGGCCATGAACCGCTATCCTGCCGCAGGATCTGATGTATCGATTTATGACTTCGTCATGGATCCGAATTGCGGCGTGCCGCGTATTATCGACTTCCTGAACCTGTGGGCCCGTGAGTTGCCAAAGATCAAAGATCTGCTGATGGTACGTTACGAGGACATGCGCGCGGAACCGGAAAAGCAGCTCGAACGTATTGTCGAGTTCCTCGGCATGCAGCCTGATGACAAGTTTCTCAAGGACACCGTCGAGTTTGCATCCGTTGATAACCTGCGCAAGCTGGAAAAGGAGAATTACTTCTGGCGTAGCGGCAGCCGGGTGAAGGCGCGCGATCCAAGTAACCCGCATTCCTACAAGGTTCGGCGGGCAAAAGTGGGTGGCTACCGGGATTACTTTGATGACGATCAGGTCGCCCGTATCGATGCGCTGGTCAATTCTGGGCTGTCTGATATTTTCGGTTACGCTGAAGCAGCGCCGGGGCCAAGCGGCAATGAAGTGTCCGGTAAAGTCGCGTCCGGAGGCTGAGGGCCGCTGTAAGGCCGTGCGTGGTTTCACTGCGCGCTCCAGATTATTATTGGCAGCGCAACTCATCCAGGCTGAGAGCGATAAAGGATATGACCCAGTACCTTAATTTTGAAGTTTTGGAATCCATCGATACAGGTCGCTACCGTGCTCAAAAGCCCTATCCATGGATAAGTCAGGATAACATATTCACCGAGGAAGGCTACCAGGCCTTGCGGCAGAATATGCCCGATATATCACTTTTTGAGCAGAGCACCGGTTACCGGCGCGTGGCCGGACAGGCGCCCCACGATCGCTACTCGCTGGAATACAGCGAGGATGTGGTGGTGCCTCAACCGTGGCAGGCCTTTATTGCCGAGTTGCGCAGCGACCGCTACCGTGACGCTATTGCCCGACTCTTCAATGCAAAAAATCCGGAGTTTCGTTTTCACTGGCACTATGCGCCCCGCGGCTGCTCGGTTTCACCACATTGTGACTCCAGGCGGGAGTATGGTTCGCAACTGTTCTACTTCAACACCGAGGAGGACTGGGATGCGGCCTGGGGTGGACAAACCCTGGTGCTCGATGATGGTGGTCGCATGAATTTCAAAACAGCACCGACATTTGAGGATTTTGACCGTATCATCAGCTGCCCTTCCATGGGCAATGTGAGTTCGATCCTGGCGCGCGGCGACCACGGTTGGCACGGCGTAAAGGAAATCAATTGTCCGCAGGATAAGATGCGTATGATTTTCATCGTGGTCGTCAATCCCGGAAACATCTACTGGAAGGTCAGGGACAAGATGATCGGTAAGTCGATCCAGCGCTACTGACAGCACGCCATATCGACGATGGGAAGAAATAAGGCGCCATAAAGGCGCCTTATTTTCGGGCAGTAAAAACTGCCGCATCACAGAGCGCTTATTTTGCAGCGTCGACCATGTACTGGATGGCGGCTTTCAGTTCATCATCAGAGCAATCCATGCAGGTACCTTTGGGGGGCATGGCTCCCTTGCCCTTTATCGCTACTGCCAGCATTGCGTCCATGCCGGTAGCAATCCGGGGTTCCCAGGCCGCTTTGTCACCGAGCTTTGGTGCGCCGGCAACCCCCGCGTTGTGACAGGCGAAACACTTGGTGTCGTAGGTTGCCTTGCCATCGGCGTTGGCGATACCGGAGGCGGCAAACAGGGCGGCGGCTATAGTCAGACTCGCAGTCGTTTTCATAATGATTCTCCAAATCAGAGTTGCTGGGATTCGGCAGTTTACCGGTTAACGGGATCCGCCGCGAATAGAAAACCAGAATATACTAACACACTAATTGGTTATTGTTCTGTTGGGTGTCATGATCAAATGCCGGCTTGCGGTGGTAGTCGCCGTGACGACGCATGGATCTCCATTCTTCATATTAATGTAATTAGTTATAAAAATAACATAAGAGATTATAATATGTATGATTAATTAGTGATATTGTTGCAGGGGCTCATGCTTCTGAGGGCTGAATTATCCGCTATCGCATTCACCTTGCACCCCAGGGCACTCTCTCTTGCTGCGCAATTCACCTTGTACCCCAGGGCACCCTCTCTTGCTGCGCAATTCACCTTGCACCCCAGGGCACCCTCTCTTGCTGCGCAATTCACCTTGTACCCCAGGGCACCCTCTCTTGCTGCGCAATTCACCTTGTACCCCAGGGTACACCCTGCAGGCATTGACATAGCTGGATTCAATGAGATCGACAACTCATCAGGTTTTTATTAATTCTATCTATCAGGTTTATGCTTTATCTCCCAGATAACCAAACAGTTTGCCAGGGTTGTAGTGTCAGGCCGATGTCATCATCAATAGTATGATTTTGTCCTTGGATCAGGTCATGCCACTCATGTTCAGCGGGTGCCGGGCCCAACTGCGCTGCATTGAGTTGTTGCTCACGGGCTGTCAGATTATTGATGCAGAGAAGCCGCTCTGTGTCATCGGGTGAGACGCGTTCAATACCGAACAAAGCGTCGTCCAGTGGCAGTACCCTTTGTGCCGCGTCGGGGTGAAAGGCGCAATGTTTGGCGCGCAGCCTGAGCACGCGAGTGTATTCGTGAAACACGCGCGCTGTCGCTGTGGCCGGGTTGTCGAGCAGGCTATTAAGTTCACCCGCCGGCCAGCGCTTGCGGTTGATTGAGCGTGGCTGGCCGCTGCGTTGGACACCGGCCGCGTCATTATGCGTGGCGGTCAGGCTGTGAAAGTACACGGCCGGTATGCCTTTCAGTGCCAGCACCAGGGTTTGTGAACACAGGAAGCGTGCAATGTGCTCGTCAGAATCACGGTGTTCAGGATCGGCCAGGGCATCGTACCAGCCGATGTTCAATTCGTAGGGGCTTTCGGAGCCGTCGCTGCGGGTATAACTGGATACATGGCCGCCACGTTTACGTATGCTGTCTACCAGATACTGCAGTTCTGCATCCGCGATCAGACCTTCCAGCGGGCGCACACCGATGCCGTCGTGCGAGGCGCTGAAATTGAGGAAACAGCAGCCGGCCGGGGGACCCTGCAGTGAAGCCGCCCAGGCACTCAGGTAGCGGCTGGAGCCCGTGTGCAGGGCATGCAACAGCAGCGGTGGCAGGCTGAACTGATACACCATGCGTGCTTCATCAGCGTCGCCGAAATAGCTGATGTTCTGTGCATGGGGGACGTTGGTTTCCGTGAGCAGCAGTACATCCGGCGCCAGCATATCCAGTACATCACGCAGCAGTTTCACCACCTCATGTGTTTGCGGCAGGTTGATACACGAAGTTCCCACCTGTTTGCAGAGATAGGCAATGGCGTCCAGCCGGATAATGCGCGTACCATTCTGTATATAGAGCAACAGGATATCCAGGAATTCGAAGAGTACGTCCTGGCTGGAAAAATTGAGATCGATCTGGTCAGCGCTGAATGTTGTCCACACGTAACGTTCGCCGGAGGGGGTCTGCGCGGGTGTTAACAGCGGGCTGGTCCGGGGCCGCACGACTGCACTGAGGTTGGTATCGGCGTCGGTGTCGATAAAATAGTCTCGGTACGGTGCCACGCCGTTGATGAACTGTTTGAACCAGGCGCTCTGGCTGGAAGCGTGGTTAAGCACGACATCGAACATGAGATCGAAGTCTTCGCCGATGGCCTGAACGTCGCGCCAGTTTCCCAGCGCCGGGTCGACTTCCCGGTAGTCAATGACCGAAAAACCCTCGTCTGAACTGGAGGGGAAAAACGGCAACAGGTGAACAACGCGGATGCTTTCCTTGAGACGTTGCGCGAGGAAACGCCGCAAAGTGGCCAGTGGAGTCTCGCCGGCGGCACACACCATGTCAGCATAGGTGATCAACACGACGTCGTGCTGGTTCCAGAGGCCGTTATCCGGTTGGTAGCGGCTGCGCAAAGAGCGTGCATAGCGGTCGGCCAGCACGCTTAGACGCTGGGCAAGGCGGGGGGCCTCGGTCTCACCGTAGATTTGCCCCAGTCGATCGCGTACGCGGCAGATGGCTTTTTCGCTGAGTATGCGCACAGGCTAATCCGTAGCAATCCTTATATTGCGAATCAGGCTTTGCAGGCCGTACCTGAGTGCGCGGTAGCTGAAATATTTAGCGGCTATACGGTAGTTATGGTCCACCAGTTCGGAGCGGTAATCGGCGTCGTCCAGCAGTCGCTGTACTTCTGTCACCACTTTCCGGTCGATGAAGCCCTGCATGGTTGGAAGCCGGAACCCCTTGGGCTCAATATCGCGTTCGTATACATCGTAGCGGTTGACAAGAATCGGAACGCGGAAGTATATCGCTTCCAGCAGCGCATTCCCGAAGCCTTCATACAGGCTGGGAAAACACACCAGATCGGCGTGTGGATACAGGTCCGCCAGTACATAGATCTTCCTGCAGTGATTGTCGTACTGGCGCAAATCGGCGACGCGTTCACCGAAAAGACGCAGGTCAACTTGTTCGTCCAGCGCCAGCTCCGAGATCTGCTCCAGATATTCAGCGCCCTCGTCACCGGACTGGTGGGAGATAACCAGTTTGCACCTCGGGTCCTGCAGACGGCGCAGCAGGGTTACCGAATGTTCGATGCCCTTGCGCGGTACGACACGGGTTGGCTGCAGAATGAACTTGTCCTCTGCAGTCAGTCCGATCTCGCCACGTACATCACTGCTGAATTCATCGATGGGGCCGGGTGGATTATCGAAATCCAGTACGTTGGGAATCAGTACCGAGGGAATTCCTTTGCGCCATGCCAGATCTTCACGCGCCGCCTGGTTGATGACCACGTGCTGAAGGTGCTGGATGCGTGGTGGAAAGGCCATCTCCAGATAATCGTGTACTGCCGAAATCTGGAATCGACTGCGTTCCCAGTAAAAATCATGATGGTGCGCAATAGCGGGTATTTCAGTTTCTGTTTCGGCCAGAAATTCTGCCACGGCAACACCAAGCGGGATATGCATGGGTATGCTCAAGACATTCTCGATCACCAGTACGCTGATATCGAATCGTTGTACGAATTCGTACAGGGTGGTTTTGAGGTACTCCGCCAGGTCGCGTATGCGACGGCTGACTTCAGAGGTACGGCGCCCCTGTTGCCACAGATGCTGGTTGATCCACTCGTTGTCCGGGTGATGGAAGTAGGCTTCCGGAATGCACATGCTGATGCCCGGCGAGCGGTCAAGACGTCCCGCGTACCAGTAGCTGACGTGCCCTTCTTCCCAGAAGATCTGTGCCCATTTTGCGGACTCCAGCGAGACACCATCGGTGCCGGAAAAGCGCGTTGAAACAAATCCAATATTGTGCGGCATAGGTTTGCGTTGTTATTCAGATGCCTGTTTCATTTTACTTGACCAATGGTTGTCTAGTATAGCGGTTAAATCCTGATGTGTTACCCTGTGCCTGCTTGGCAGCGGCGAGGTTTGTGCCGGCACCGTCCGCTTTACCGTCTAATCCGAATAAAATCGTTATCGTGCAAGAGCAACCAGATCTGAAAGAATTCGTTGCCCGACTACCCGCTGCCCTGCAAGGGTATCGCGAACTCATACTCGCCAATCTGGTGATGATCGGTGAGATCCCTGCACCGACGTTCCAGGAGCAGGCCCGTATCGACTTTCTGCAGCAGCGTTTCACCGAGTCCGGCCTGCAAAACGTTTGCAGCGACGAGGTTGGTAACGGCGCGGCCGTCCTGCCCGGCAGCGAAGGCAGCAGGCATATCCTCGTCAGTGCTCATGCCGATACCCCTTTCCCGGCCACCATCGAGCATACACTCTCGCTCTACCCGGAACGAGTGATCGGTCCCGGTATCGCTGATAACAGTCTCGGGCTGTCGATAATCGCATCGCTTCCCATGCTGCTTGATTTTCTCGATATCCGCCTGCGATCCAACCTGATACTCATGGGGGCAAGTCGAAGCCTGGGGCGGGGAGATCTCGCCGGACTGCGATTCTTTCTAAACAACAGCAGTGTTCCGATTACCGCCGGCCTCTCGGTGGAGGGTGTGCAGCTGGGGAGGCTCAATTATGCTTCGCTGGCGTCACTGGATGCCGAGATTACCTGCAGGACAGCGGATGTGCAGGGTGCCAGCCGCTCCGGTGCTGTGCTGATCCTGAACCAGGTGATCCATCGTTTGTGCGAACTGGTGGGGCCGGACGACCTCGTGCTGGGGTCGGTGGAAGGTGGGACTGCGTTCAAGACGCCGGCACGCAATGCGGTACTGCGCATTGAACTGCGGCAGGACTCCAACGACAAGCTGAGCGCGCTGGTCAGAAGCATTGATGCCATCGTGGAGGACATCTCTACGCGGACGGGGGCACAGCTGAGATTCGAGATCATCGCACGCAGTAGCGCAGGAGGGCTCGATCCGCTGCATCCACTGGTGGAAAACGCGCGCAGCATTATCACTGACCTGGGTGTTGAACCGTGCCAGGACTGTCACTCGACTGCGGCATCCTGTTTCAATGACCAGGGCATTCCCGGGCTGGTCATTGGCATTACCGAGGGTCACCAACTGAACCAGCCCGATGAGGAGATCAGTATCGAGCCTGTTTTCAGGGGGATAGCACAACTCATCGGTATGCTGATGGCGATTGATGGAGGCTGTTGTGACGGATATTGACAGCTGGCTGCGGACCAATACTTTCCATCACAGCCAGTTCTGGGATCTGAAACGACTGGTGGAAGAGAAGGAAAAACAGGGCCTGTTGCTGTCCCTGTGTATTCCCACGCTCAATGAAGAGAAAACCATCGGCAAGGAACTGGTGTTGTTTAAATCCGAGTTGATGGACCGTTATCCGCTGCTGGATGAAATTGCAGTCATCGATTCGGGGTCCACCGACCGCACGCTGGAAGTGGCAGCGGCGTTTGGCGCCGACGTCTATCGATCCGCAGATATACTAGCCGACCTGGGCAGTCGACGCGGCAAGGGCGAGAATCTGTGGAAAGCGATATACCAGCTCAAGGGCGATATCATCGTGTACGTCGACGCGGATATCAAAAACATCCATCCGCGCTTTGCCTACGGGCTGATTGCACCGCTGATCTATCGTCCGGAGATCGAGTACGTCAAGGCGTTTTACGACCGTCCGCTGGCAACCTCGAAAGGAACCCGGCCGCTGGGCGGAGGTCGGGTGACAGAGATCCTGGTGCGGCCGCTGTTCTCGCTGTTCTTCCCCGAGTTGAGTGCGCTGGTGCAACCGCTGTCCGGTGAATACGCGGTACGTCGCGGGCTTCTGGAACGTCTGCCGTTCCCCATCGGTTACGGTGTGGAGACCTCACACCTCATTGATACCTATTCCGAGTTGGGGCTCGAGGCCATTGCTCAGACTGACCTGGATAGCCGGGTACACCGCAACCAGCCGACGCGTGACCTGGGCAGGATGGCGTTCGGGATATTGCGTGCCTTCTTCAGCCGTCTGCGTATGCACGGCAACGTTCCCGATTTGCCGGAACTTACCCCCATGCTGCGCCAGTTTCAGACACGTGACGACCAGTATGAGCAGGTCCTGTTCGAGATTCGTGAAGAAGAGCGGCCACCCATGATTGATGTGCCGGCCTACCGCGAAAAACGTGGTCTGATGGACTGACAGCGCCGTGCGGCTTGCCATTGTTCATCACCATCTTCATCCCGGCGGGGTGACGCGCATCATTGAACACGCGGTCACCGCACTGCGCGGCTGCAAGTTGGAACTGGTGATTCTTTCAGGCCAGGCACCGGAGCGGGTGTGGAGTGAGCCGGTGCGGGTGGTCGATAGTCTGGCTTATGAAGAACAACGCAGCGCAGCCTCGCCGGCACAGCTTGCCGATGACCTGCAAACAGCGGCGCGCGATGCGTTGGGGGCATTGCCCGACCTGTGGCATGTGCACAATCATTCTCTTGGCAAGAACCTGGCGCTGCCCGGCGCATTGCAGGTACTGGCCGGTGCCGGGCAGCGGCTGTTGTTACAGCTGCACGATTTTGCCGAGGACGGCCGCCCGCTGTACTACCGGCGTCTGCGCAGCGTGGTCGGTGAGGGGGACAGTGCAAGACTGGTGAAGTCTCTGTATCCGCAGGCCGGACAGATACATTATGCCGTGCTCAATGGTCGTGATCTGAAGTTGCTGAGTGCTGCAGGCATCCCGACAGCACGCCTGCATGCGCTGGCGAATCCGGTGAGCCTGCAGGCGCACCCAGGCGCTGCGGAGGATTCCCGTTCCGGTCAACGGCGTCTGTGGTTATACCCGACACGCGCCATACGCCGGAAAAACCTGGGAGAGTTCCTGTTATGGGCGGCACTGGCAGAATCCGGGGATCAGTTCGCAACGACGCTTGGACCGAACAATCCGGCGGAGCGTCCGGTTTATGAACGCTGGCGCGAACTGGCCGGTGCGCTGTCGTTACCGGTGAGCTTCGAGGTCGGTGCCGACCCGGCGCTCAGGTTTGAGGACATTTTGTTGTCTGCCCATGCCATGGTGACCACCAGCATTGCAGAAGGTTTCGGAATGGCGTTTCTGGAACCCTGGCTGGTGGGGCGTGCGGTCACCGGCAGGAATCTTGCCGAGATTACCGCTGAGTTCACCGCGGCCGGCGTGCAATTGCCGCATTTGTATAGCAGGCTCGAGGTGCCGGTGGCATGGTTTGGCCGCCAGATCCTGGAACAGAAGGCGCAGCAGGGACTGCAGCGCAGCTGGAATGCTTATGGTCGCAGCCTGCAGGCGGATGACCTGGCGCGGACCCTCGATGCCTGGATACACAACGGCCAGGTGGATTTCGGACGGCTCGACGAGGCTCTGCAGGAACAGCTGATACGCATGGTCAGCGGCTCTGCTGAAACACGCAGGCAACTGCAGCCGCAGCGTCTGCCTGATCCCGGTGAAAACAGCGGTAACATTGCGGAAAACCGGGCAGCGATTCTGGCGAGCTTTGGTCTCGAGCAGTATGGTGCCCGCTTGCTGGGGATCTATCAGCAGATTATGGATTCACCCGTGGAGCCGCTGGAATCACTCTCCGGTGACGCGGTACTGGACCAGTTCCTGGCGCCGGAGAATTTGTATCTGCTACGCAGTTGATGGACCTTATTGCAGGACAGGTTTTAAACTATCTTATGTGGGGGCGCCGGCTAAGCGATACACGCTTTCGAGACACGCTGTAAATACATCCCTGTACGCTCGACGGCCGCATCCGTGCGGCCGACGGTCCCGAAAGCATGCATCGCTTAGCCGGTGCACGCATACTCATTGGTCATTGAAATCGAAGGCTCGGGATACATATCGACAGTCGCATGAGTGACGTGCAGGCACAATCGCAATCCGGGGAGCTGATAGCCCGTATCAGGTGCCTGTCCAGACCGCTGCAGCCACAGCCGAGCGGTTTTCCCGCGCGCGTGGCGGCATTGCCGGACATCCGCGCTGTCATATTCGATATCTACGGCACGCTGCTCATCTCCGGTTCCGGTGATATCGGGCCGGCCAGTGCCGAACAGAGCGAACAGGCGCTTCGCGAGGCACTGTCAGCCGCTGGCCTGCCGGTGGCACGGCTTGGCGACGACAGCTGCGCGGCGGAGACGCTGGTCGACTGCATACAGGAGGCGCAGACGGCGCGCCGCGCTGAAGGTATCGAGTTCCCCGAAGTCGATATCATTGCCGTGTGGCGACAAGTGCTCAGAAAGCTGTTCGAACAGGACCAGAACCTGGCGATTGAAGATTCGCAGCTCCGCCGGCTGGCGGTTGAATACGAATGCCGGACCAATCCGGTGTGGCCGATGCCGGGTATGCGTGACACACTGGACACGCTGCATGCCGCCGGCCGGCAGCTGGGTATCGTGTCCAATGCGCAGTTCTATACGCCGTTAATGTTCCGTGCACTGCTCGATGCAACACCTGATGAACTCGGTTTTGATCCGCGCCTGTGTGCCTGGTCTTATGAGGCTCTGCAGGGAAAGCCTTCGGTGAACCTGTTCCAGCAGGTGTTGAATGAACTGGCAGGGGGCCATGGCATAAGCCCGCAGCAAACCCTGTACGTGGGCAACGACATGCTCAAAGATATCTGGCCAGCTGCGCGCCTCGGTTGTAAGACAGCCCTGTTCGCGGGAGACCGGCGTTCGCTGAGGTTGCGCGAGGACGATGAACGTTGCCGGGAATTGGAACCGGATCTGGTCGTCGATGATCTATCCCAGCTCGCGCAGTTCTGATAGCAATGGCCACCCTCGACTGGAGCATTGTCGTTGTCTACATGATCTTGATGATCGCGCTGAGCGTGTTCCTTGGCCGCAGCCAGACCGATCAGGCGGACTATTACCTGGGTGGGCGTAATCTGCCCTGGTGGGGTGTGGCGATTTCGACCATGGCTACCCAGACCTCGGCGGTGAGTTTTATCTCGATCCCTGCTTTTGTCGCGCTCAAGCCCGGCGGGGGACTGACCTGGCTGCAGTACGAACTGGCCGTGCCGCTGGCCATGATCGCGGTGGCCCTGTTGCTGTTGCCGTTTTTCCGCAGGCTGGAACTGATCAGTGTCTACCGTTACCTTGAACTGCGCTTCGGCCGACCGGTACGTACCCTGGTCAGCGCGGTGTTCTTGTTGAGCCGTGGCCTGGGCACCGGCGTCGGGCTGTATGCCAGCGCTATTATTCTGACCGTACTATTCAATATTCCGCTGTCAGGAACCATCCTGTTGATGGCCGTTGTGACAGTGGTCTATGACACCATCGGTGGCATGAAAGCGGTGGTGTATTCGGACGTTATCCAGAGCATCATCCTGTTTCTGGGCATTTTCCTGTGCATCGGCTTTGCCATCGGTTTGTTCGGTGGTTTCGACGGACTGCTGACGGCGTTACCGGCGGAACGCTGGCGTACCATCGAACCCGCCACCGGTCTGGGTGACGGGGCGCAGACGCCGTTCTGGGGTTTCCTGGTCGGCGGGCTGTTTTTGTACATGGCCTATTACGGTACTGACCAGAGCCAGGTACAGCGCGAATTGTCTACCAGTTCGGAAGCCGATACCCGCAAATCGCTCTACTTCAACGGCTTTGTGCGCTTTCCATTAACGCTGCTGTATCTGATCATGGGCCTTGCACTGGGTGCGGCCTACACCAGCTCCAGCGAGTTGCAGGATCAGGTGCCGATCGAGTTCATGGACTTTCTGGTACCGGTGTTTATTCTGCAGGAGTTACCGGTCGGCGTCCGCGGTATCCTGGTTTCGGCGCTGCTCGCCGGTGCCATGTCCAGTCTGGACTCGGCACTGAACTCGCTGTCAGCAGTAACCATGCGGGATTTCGTAGAGCGCAATCGCCAACTGTCTGCACGGCAGAGCCTGATGCTGGGCAGGGCAACGACCCTTGTCTGGGGCGTCATCATTATCGGCTTCGCATTTCTTGTCGGCAACATCTCTGACACGGTGGTCGAGAGTATCAATATGATCGGCTCGGCCTTCTACGGGCCTATACTGGCGGCGTTTCTACTGGGCGTGCTGTCGCAACGGGTCACCGGTGCTGGAATTTACGCGGGTGTATTGAGTGGCATTGGTGTCAACCTGGTGCTGTGGATCTGGTACCCGGGGGTTTTCTGGATGTGGTGGAATCTGTTCGGCTTGCTCGTTGCCGTACTGACAAGCTATGTGGTGAGCCTGCTGATACCATCCCGCCTGCCACAGGGGGCGGCGCGCTATACGCTGTCTGGGAGCGGTTTCTTCCAGGATCAGAAACTCTGGCAGCGTGGCTACAGCGGGTTGCTGGTCTATTTTCTGGTATTGCTGGGTATTATGTTTGCGCTGGATTATTTTGCCGTCGCCGTTCTGCCGGGGATGCAATAAATGACCTCTGTAGTTGTGTAATCATTGATCTGCCTGCCGGTTTTGCTGCATCATTTTACGCATGCAGTAAATCCACCAGCGAGGCTCCACCTAGCGGAAGATGTAGGCAATGGATGATAAGCGGTTTCGATACAGGATGAGATTTTCGAAAACCATGGCTGTGTTGCTGGTGTTAACCGGCTGTGCACAACAGGCTGATAAGAAACCGTCCGGGACGGAAGAGGCTGTCTCGGTACCCGCACCTGCCGAAGCGACGCTTCCTGTAGCGGCAGACAAGCCCGCGGCCGTACGTGAGTACCGTGTTGACGCGGCAGCATCGGATATCTGGATTTTCGTCTATCGTAAAGGCAATCTGTCCCGACTCGGACACGACCACGTGATTTCGGCCGAAAATGTCAGTGGCAGGCTGCTGCTGGCGGACAACATCGCCAGCTCCGAACTCGATCTGAGTATCCCGGTACTGTCACTGGTCGTTGATGATCCCGCGGTGCGTCAGCAAGCCGGTCTCGAATCCGACAGCCAGCCAGCGGAGAAAGATATCACGTCAACACGCCGTGGTATGCTGGGCGCCAAGGTGCTGGATGCCGAACGCTTCGGCGTCGTGAAGGTGCAGGCCAAGGTGGCCGGTGGCACGCTACCGGAGCTGGAACTCGATTTGATTGTGACGCTCCGCGGGGTCGAACGGCAGTTCCGCAGTTCGGTCAAGGTAGAAAAGACGACACAGCGGATAACCGCTTCCGGTAGTTTCAAAATTTTGCAGAGCGATTTCGGTATGGCACCATTCAGCGTGCTTGCCGGGGCACTGGCGGTCAAGGATGAAGTGAAAATCCAGTATCGCATTGTGGCACGTCAATGAGGCAATAGGTCAGCGAGGAACGAACATGGCAACCGATGAAGTCGATATCAAAGCAAAGTACTCGCTGCTGGGTAAGATCGAAGGCGCCGAAAAAGCATTTCTGCAAGGGCGCCGAAACCGGGAAGCGGATCTGGAGAGCGCGGTATCCTATTTTCTGGAATTCCTGCGGGGTTTCGAGAGCTTCGATTTCGATCAGCCCTGCGTAACGGTGTTCGGATCGGCACGTTTTAAGGAAGACCATCGTTACTATCAGTTGACTCGTGAACTGGGTCAGGCGCTCGCCGGTGCCGGTTATGCGGTCATGACAGGCGGGGGGCCCGGTATCATGGAGGCGGCCAATCGTGGTGCAAGGGAAGCTGGCGGATTAAGCCTGGGCTGCAATATCGAGCTGCCGTTTGAGCAGAAACCCAACCCCTACCTCGACAAATTTATCGAGTTCGAGCACTTCTTTATCCGCAAGGTGATGCTGGTGAAGTATTCATCGGCCTTTGTCGTCATGCCGGGGGGGTTCGGTACCCTTGACGAAGCCTTTGAAGTGATCACCCTGGTCCAGACCAACAAGCTTGACCGCTTCCCTGTGATCTCCATGGGTGGCCGGGACTTCTGGGGGCAGCTCGGTGATTTTATGCGTAATACAATGCTACCCGCAGGCGTGATCGGCCCGCAGGATGTCGATTTCATCCATCCGGCAGAATCGCCTGAGGAGGCCATCGAATTCATTCAGAACAGTCGCATCGGCACGCTGTCGACGAGCGCTGATAGTTGACTCTCAGTCAACCCAGTGCAGGACGTTTCGAATCACTGACCAGCGTGGTTCTTTCTGCGTGTCAACTTTGCCCAGGATCCATTTATCATACAGCTGATCTATGCTGCCTTCGGTTTTTTTCAGGGCAAGCCAGGCGTTGATGAAATCGAGGAACTGTTGATCACCCTGTGCCATGGCGAGGGCAACAGGTTTGGTGATATGGGGTTCAGGGATGGCAACGGCATAACGGGGATACAGGATCGTCCAGGCAGATCCCGCCTCGGCACTGATAGCGATAGTATCGACGCCCCCATCGTTAGCGGTAAAGAACTGCTCATAGGAATCGAGCTCCACAAACTCCGTCTCCGGCAGAAACTGTTGTGCATGATGGACAAGACCCTTTGAAGGTACCCCGATGGTGAAACCGGGCAGTTCATTGACCTGTTCCCAGGTCTTCAGTTCGTTGCGCTGGTAGTCGTCTACCAGGAGGCCCACGGTGACGTTCATGTAGGAGTCCGAGAAAGCAATATTCGTCAGACGCTCGGTGTTTATAATAAGACCGCCAGCCACCAGGTCGAAATGGCCTGCATTCAGTTGCTGCACCAGCGTGCCGTATTCCCAGGGGATATATTCCAGCGTTACGTTCAGTTCCATGGCCAGCAGGTGAAACAGCTGGATATCATAACCGACCAGTGTGCCCTCGGCGTCAAGGAAAGCGAACGGCAGGGCATCCTCCCTATAGCCTACCCGCAGCGTGCCACGTTCGAGAATCCGCTTGAGCGTTGACTGCCCGGGAATGGACAGCGCTGTCAGGTTTTTCGGCGCCTGCTGCTGAACTTCCGCGGGCACCTGTGGCGACAGCTCGATACTGGTGAGCGTCGCCAGCTGTGCATCCTCCTTGCTGACCATCATGCTCAGTCCCCAGCGGGCAAAGCCGATGGTGCCCATCACCAGTAGCAGGCTGATTGCCGCGAAACGGGCGAGCTGCCGCCAGTTGATGGTCAGACCACCCATGGCTGCGCAGGTGGCCACCAGGGTGAAGGCATACAGGTTCATGACCGCGATCAGGGTGGCGAACCAGCCATTGATAACGCCGGTGACGACATAGAGCTGATACATGTCGGAGGGAATGCGCATCTGGTCGAGCAGGAAGGGTAACGCCATGTCCACGCCCCCGAACAGGGCAAACAATCCCAGCGTGGAAAACATCGGATAATCGGTGAGGCCGATGCTGTTACCGGTGTACCAGCCAGCGAACAGCACAAACAACAGGGTCAGCAGTTTACCGATGTTGGGGAAATTAAAGGAGATGGGTATCAGTACCTCGACGAAACGGTCGGTGTCTTCTGTGACCCTTGACCGTTGCGCGAACAGTTTTTTACCCGCTTCGATCAGTATGGGCAGGACGATGAACAGATTGCCGGTAACAAACCCGGTCACCAGTGCATCCCGACAACTGCGCATCACTTCGCCATAGCGGAACGGCGTCAGCACCGCCACCAGCGCCGGCAGAATCCAGAAGGTCAGCAGCAGGGTGGCGAGCAGAAAGGTGATGATATAGGCCTGCAGACGGCCGAACTCATCGATGGTCATGGTGCCCGCTGCGTTGGCCGAAATAGCGAACACCCCGATGGGGGTCAGTTTGACCACGATCTTCGCCACGCTGGTAAGGGTATCGGAGATGGCGGAAAACACGTCCAGCAGGCCCGTCTTGTGTTGCACGCCGATCAGCGCCACTCCCAGGAAGACACTGAACACGGCTGCGGCGGGGATGACGGTGCGGGCCAGGGAGCTGAAAGGATTGGAGGGAATGTAGAGATCGATAAAGTCCACCGCGGCGGCTTGCACCAGGCTCGGGCTGTAAAAGGTGCCACCGTCGCTGGCCGGAAACGCCAGTGGCAGGACAAAGATGATGACGAAAGCCAATAGCCAGGATCCGAGCAGGACCAGCCCGCCGGTCAGCGCCAGCCGTTTCGCGCTGTCGTAGCTGAGGTGGCCAATACCGCCGATCAGTGACACCACCATGTAGGGCAGGATTGTCATCTGTATCAGGCCGATGTAGGCGCGGCCCACGAGCTTCAGTCCGGAAACCATTTCACCGAAAAACAGGCCGGTGCCGATGCCGCCTGCCAGACCGATGAGAATCAGGGTCGACAGGCTGGGGCGGAATCTATGGTGTTTCTGCTTGTCCATCACTGCTGTCCCGTTAACTCCTTGTTCCATCGGAGAGTGTCGTAAAAGCAATGCAGGCTGCGCTGCGCGCAGCATTTCGCGGGCGTACCTGATTGTTGAGTTGAGAGCGCATGACGCAGCCTGCGGTAGCGCAAACACTTTTTGCGACAACCCGGGATGGGTAAAGGGAGCTGATACGGAGCGTTATCCAGGAGATTTGTCACCGCCATCATGACGAATGCGTACATCCAGTGGCTGGCTGGTATCCAGGTGTACATCGCGTTGCGGGAAGGCGATCACCAGACCGGCGTCGTTGAATTTCTGATTGATGGCTTTGTGCAGTGCGGTAATGGTTGGCATGCGTGCATCCTGAGTGCCTACGAAACAGCGCAGGGTCAGGTTAAGACTGTTATCACCGAAGCAATCGAAAACGATAGAGGGTGGAGGCTCGTCGATCACCTGCTCGTTTTCCCGGGCGGCCTCATCCATCAGGGCCATGGCTCGTTGCACATCGCCGCCATAGGCCAGGCCAACCGGGATCTTGATACGGGTGGTTTCGTCGGACAGCGACCAGTTGAGCAGCTGGCCGGTGATGAATTCCTTGTTGGGTACCAGTAACTCCTGCCTGTCCCAGTTTCTGATGGTGGTGGCGCGGATCTGAATACGGCTTACCACACCGTCTACCTGGCCGACGGTGACGACGTCACCGACCCGTATGGGACGTTCGAATAGAATGATAATGCCGCTGATGAAGTTGGCGACGATCTCCTGCAGGCCAAAACCGATGCCGACACTCAAGGCAGCGGCGAGCCACTGAATCTGCGACCAGCTGGCACCGATAATGCCGAGTGCCAGCAGGGTGCCGATTGCCGCAATCGAATAGCGTGACAGGCTGACCGCCGCATAGCGCCCCCCTGATGTCACGGAGGATCGCCTGATCAGAATAATCTCCAGCAAAGCCGGGAAACTCCTGGTCGCGATAACAGTGACAATGCCGATGATTAGGGCCAACAGGAGGTCTGCCAGGGTGACCGGGACCAGCTGCTGTTCGCCGGCGACGACAGCGTTTCGGTGCCAGAGCGAGACCTGGTCCAGGAAGCCGAAGGCGGGCAGTACGTCTGACCAGATAGCCCACAGGCCGACAACGGCGCTGAACACGATAGCGGTATTCAACAATTTGCGGCTTTCATGGTTGAGGGCGATCAGGTCGATTTCGGATTCTTCCTCCTGGAGTTGATCCACTTCCATTGCGCCATCCTGTTTGCTGTCACTGTCTGTTGCAGTCAGTGCGGCGCGGCGTCGTTCGATAGTCGTTTCCAGGTCGAGTTTGCGGCGTGTCATCTGCAGCCAGCGTACCGCGAGCTGGTGGATGACGATGGAACCGAGTAGCAGCCATAGCGTATCAATTAGGCTGCCGGTCAGGGTGCCTGCCGTATAGAGGTAGCCGGAGACCGCCAGAATGACCAGGAACGCCGGCAATAACAGGGCAAGTATTAGCCACAGAATACGAAAGCGGGCCAGCGCGCTGGAGGGATAGCGTTGCAGAAATTCACCCAGAGTCGCGTGCTGAGGGCTGAACAGACGGTAGAAAAAGTAAGACAGCGAGATGACCAGCACGACAAAGGCGATACGTCCCAGTCCGCCGCCAAATTCCGCGGAACCGGCTCTGATCGTGGTAATGGCCACCAGCCCGGCCGGCAGGAAGACCAGCATCAGGATGCGCAGCTGCTGACGTAAAGTCCTGGTGCTTTTGGTCGGCCAACGGAAATGCGCTTCCGCCAGACCGCCCGGCAGGCACATGACGCGAAACGCCTTGAGGAAAAAAAACGCCGGTGACAGCACAATAACTGCGTGTGACAAGGCCTTGGTAAAAACAGTAGCTTCCAGAGACGTTGACAGTTGCCAACCGGTAACGGCAATCAGCAGTGGCCAGGGGGCGGCCATCAACAGTGTCAGCACAAGCGCCTGGAGTGTGTAGATGAATCTGTCGGTCCTGACTTTGACAATCCTCTTTCCGGTTTTCAGCAGTTTTTCGCGCATATGCCTGTATTTTGCCAGCAGTACCGTGAAGGCAAGCAGGACCAGAAACAGGACCGCTGATTGGGTCAGCTGTGAAAAAAGGATGTTGCCGACGTCGAGCCATTGCCCCGGTGCCAGCAGTTCAAAGACTTGCTCCGGGATTCGTAGCATCATATTCAGGCTCGGCGGGGGCGCACTGCGAACCCAGAGCAGCCGTTCGGCGAGGAAGGCATCGTAGGCTTTTATCGCGTCGATCAGGCGGTTCTGGGCAAACTCCAGTTCACCCAGCGCCCGCAGATAGGCTTCATCCAGGGACACCATCTGGCCGAGCAGATCGCGGCGTTTTTTTGCCAGTTCCAAAAGGTCTGGCTCGATCTGTGCGGTTTTTTCCGGGGCAAATTCGCCGGTGAGCTGTCCGATATAATCGCTGAGCTTGCGCAGCTGCTTGAGTTCCTGGTTATCCTGTATCTGATCCAGTGCAACGGCGGCAATCAGGCCTTCCCGCGCCCGGGTCTGCTTCTGGATGCTCTGCAGGTCGGGTAACAGGCGACGTTGTTCCAGTAATACCCGCCCCAGTACATGGCTGAGACCCGCGACCTCAAGTTTCTTTTTGGTACTGCTTAATTCATCTTCGACGCGCTTGGCGGAAATTTTCGCCGATTGATCACCGGTGGCTACTTTCTCCAGTTTGGCGGACACACTGGTGAGACGATCGGTGAGCACTGCATTTCGCTCAGCCAGTTGCCGGATGAGCGGATGTTTGCCTGCCATTTCGACCTTGGCAACCTCCGCTTCCCGCTTGGCCTGCTCGGCCTCTTCGCGCCGTTTCTGAGCGAGCAGTTCCTCGAGCATCGATACCCGGGTGGTCAGGCGATTGTGGCTGCGCTCGGTGCGGTCGCGCTGGGCCTGCATGAGCTCGATACGCATCGGCTGACTCAACAGCTCCTGGTCCAGCATCTTGAGCTCTGCGCTCAGTGCTCTCAGTTGGCCTGTCAGGCTCCATTGCCTTGCCTCGCTGAGTAGCGGCAGTTCGCCGGCTGGGGCTGCCTTTTTTAACTGGCTGTCAATCTGCGTCTGGCTCTGGCGTGCCTCCGTGAGTCGTTGGCGAATGGCGGTCGGGCGCTCCGCCTCCATGGCCAGTTGTTTCTCGAGTTCATCCAGTTTGGCATCGACCGCCGACTGGTTGGCTTTCTCGTTCAGCAATTCCTGTTGAACTTTCTCCAGCGGAGTATCTTCAGAAACGTCCAGGGTGACTGTCGGGGACTCCTGTTCGGCCTTTTTAAGCGATTCCCGCAGCGCCCTGGCCTGGTCGGGTGCGGTTTTTCTCGCCTTACTGAAAGCCGCGCTGGTGTCATCGCTGGCGCGTGCCTGCTCCAGGCTGCTGAGTGCTTTTCGATACAGTTCGGTCAGCGAGCCCTTGGTGGTTTCATCAAGATCGGTGGTGACTTTGACTTCCTCGAGCCGAGCCTTGACCGTGTCCGGCGTCAGTGTGGCCGAGGCGCCGCTTATCGGCGTGGCTGCGTCTTCCGACCGGGCACTGCCGAG
>Ga0316198_10000330_pt1 | contig 24037 bp, 18 predicted proteins | sample OudBieAanoxic_MG_FD_204935 | JGI IMG/M metagenome (GOLD analysis project Ga0316198, IMG submission 204935) | Coastal sediment microbial communities from Oude Bieten Haven, Netherlands - site A anoxic | ecosystem: Environmental > Aquatic > Marine > Coastal > Sediment | place: Netherlands...
TCTTCCTTCTAGGGTTTTTTAGTTATCTAAACCTACCTTACAGTATTCCTGTGAGTTTTAATAATGCCCTAGGATCTGGCTGTCTCCCGTGGACATTTACAAAGCTTTCCTTCATATTTACCGATCCTCCTAATGATAGGAGGTTATCAAAGAAATTATTGGCTAATTCCTTGTTGATGTTTCCGCCTTTGGTCATCTCTAAATAACTATCAGCAGAAAGTACTTCAGCCCATTTATATGAGTAATAACCGGCTCCATATCCGCCTCCAAATATATGACTGAATGAACATTGGAACTTATTATATGATGGTGTTTTTATAACTGAGACCATTTTTCTGACCTCATCTAATTTTTCCTGGATCTGTTGTTTTGAATACGCCTGATCATAGATCATTAGATCAAACAATCCAAATTCAACCTGTCTGTTATTACCGTATCCCTGCCCATAATTCAAAGAATCTAATATCTTTTGAATCAATTCATCAGAAATAACTTCTCCAGTCTCATAGTGGATTCCAAATGTTTTTATGATCTCCTTATTGTTAGCAAATTCCTGTAACCATTGAGATGGATATTCTACTACATCCCACTCTGTTCCATTGAAACCAGAGGCAGAGATATCTTTTGCCTTAGATGTGATAAGATGAAGAGCGTGTCCCATCTCATGAAATAAAGTTTCTACATCTGAATGATCCAGTAGTGATGGAACCCCATCTTTACTAGGAGGGAAGTTACAAACGATTATCCCTGTGGCAGGAACTCTCAGATCGTTTTTTGTGTAACTTGTGATCCAGCTGTCAGCCCAAGCTCCTCCCCTCTTATTTTCATTGGTTTCCAAATCCATAATTAGGTTTCCTAAAAGTACCCCGTTTCTTTCTAGTTCAAATACCACAACTTTGTCATTCCACAATTTTACATCCTTTATCTGCTTTGCTTTCAAATTAAAAATATTCTCTAAAAATTGAAACATCCCGCAAACTACTTTATTTTTTTCAAAGTATGGTTTAACCTCACTTGGATCAAAATTATATTTAGTCTCTTTTAATTTTCTAGAAAGGTATGCATAGTCATAGGTTTCTACATTTTCATAGCCTAATTTTTCCTTTGCAAATTCTTTTAATTCCTCGATCTCCTCCACGGCCTTTGGCAGAGCCTCTTTACCTAATTCTGTCAAGAAGTCTATAACTTCCATGGCATTGTTTGCAGTTTTTGAGGCAATAGAGAGTTCCCTATAGTTTTCATAGCCCAAAAGTTTAGCTTTTTCATCCCTCAAATTCAAAATTTTCTCAATGAGTTCCTCATTTTGAGGGGCCTTAGTGGCAGAAGCTTTGTATAGTTGTTCTCTTAATTTTCTATCATTGCAATATTTTAAAAATGTAGTCAGGGATGGTCCGTGAAGGGTAAATTTCCATTTCCCTTTCTCTAGTTCAGCAGATTTTTTATCTAATTCTGAAAATTCAGATAGAACCTTTTCATCCTCAATAATTAACTGGTATTCATTGGTAGCATCAGTTACATTTTGGCTGAAATCATTTCCTAATTTAGCTAATTCTAAATTGATGGATTTGATTTTTTCTTTACTTTTTGTGTCTAAGCCTATACCACTGGATTTAAATGACAATATTTCTTTTTCAAGAACTCTTTTTCTTATATCATTTAGATCTTCATTTTCATAAATTTTCATGATAGAACTGGCAACCTCCTCATTTTGGCTTAATTTGGAAGTAAATTCATTCATAATGGGTATATACTCCTCATATGTTTTTTTTCCTAAATCTGTAATATTTGTTGAAATCTCAATTTGTAGTGGAAATGAAAACTTTTCAATATCATCTAAAAGGTGTTCCATTACATCAAAGAAATTATCATATGTTTTTTCTTTAATTTTTAATAATCCTTCAATGTTCTCTTCTACTGCAATGATTTTTTCATTGAGTTCATCTATAAAATTTTCATCTAATTTTTTGTAATTTAACGCCATAATCACCCTCCTAATTTTGTGTTATCTAAATAAATTATACCTCACTTGTTTTATATAAGTGAAATTATTTATTTATATTTTAATATTCCTCTAAATTCCCTGTGTGGAGCTGTAGTATAATTGATATTTAACTATATCTATGTTACTATTTAAGGAGAAATTTATAGTGATATTAAGGAGTCAGAATATGAATAAAAAAATGATTATAACAATAAGTAGTTTAGCCATTATAGTTGGATTATTCCTTGCTGGAAATGTAGGGTTAAAATTTTTCTTTCATGACTATCTATACGAAACCCCAAATTTAAAAGGCCTTACAATTGAGGAAGCTAGAGTATTGGTAGGGTCGGAATTTAAATTAGTCGACATGGGGGAACATTATTCTGAATTGAAAAAAGATGAGATCTATTCTCAGCTGCCCGTATCTCAAAAGCACATAAAGAAGGGTCGGCCTATAAAAGTTTGGATAAGTAAGGGGATGGATACAGTTATTTTACCTGATTTAAAAGGGGAAAATATGCAGGATGCCAGAGTAATCCTAAGTGATTTAGGGATTAAACTTGGCAGAGTTTCCCATACTATGGAAGGGTATATGAATAATAAAGTCATAGGCACAGATCCTTCAGAAGGTACGTTGATTACTCGTGGAAGCTCAGTATCTCTATTGATCAATGTAAGTCAAATAAAAAATGTCAGGATGCCAGACATCCTTGGGTTTTCATTGGAAGAAGGAGAAAAGATCCTGCGAGAAAAAAAATTAGTTATAGGAGATATAACCAAAATTTTTAGGGATGATTTTCCTGAAGATACTATAATTGATATTAGTTATCCTGCTGGAAAAGATGTCTTGGCAGGATCGGTTATAAATATTACTGTTACAACTCAAAGTGAGGGGGAATAATTATCAAAGGTAGAGTTATTACAAAAATAAAAGGATTTTATTATGTTCAAGTGGAAGAAAAGACCTATGAATGTAGATTAAGAGGTATATTAAAGAAAAAAAACAATAAAGACAACTGTGTTACAGGAGATCTGGTAGAATTTGGTGAAGATGGATTTATCACAAAGGTATATCCTAGACAAAATATCATCCATAGACCCTTAGTTTCAAATATAGATTATTTAGTTATTCAATTTTCAGCATTGGACCCAAAATTCGACATTGGAAGATTTAACATATTATTATTGAATGCTGTTTATTATAATATTAAACCGGTAGCTGTTATCAATAAGATAGAGTTATTAGATGATGAAGGGATGAAAGAATTAAAAGTACAATTGGAATTTTTAAAGAAGTTAGACATAGAAGTGTTTTATATTTCAACCTATGAAAATATAGGGATAGAAGAATTAAAAGACTGTATAAAAGATAAGATAACTGCATTTGGAGGACCATCTGGAGCCGGAAAATCGTCGCTCCTTAATATGCTCCAAGATGAAAGAGTATTGGAAATTGGAGAGACAAGTAAGAAAAACTCAAGGGGAAAACATACTACCAAAGGGACAACGTTGTTGCCAATGGAAAATGGTGGATGGGTAATAGATACACCTGGATTCTCCTCTATAGAACTGCCGCCAATAAAAACTGTAGATGAGTTAGCTGGCTTATTTAAAGAGTTTAATGAGTATAGAAGCTGTAAATATAGTAACTGTATCCATATAAAGGAACCTGAATGCGGAATAAAAAATGAACTTAATCACGGGATTAGTCAAAGTAGATATGATTTTTATCTGTGGTGTTATAAATTTTATACTGAAGAAAGATGGAATAAATATTAGTGAAGTATGATATAATTGTTTTATAGTCAAACTGATATTTTATGCTAAGTAAAAACCCTATAGATATTGAAGTTGGTTTTAAAGGCATACAATGTTGGGAAAATTTAGATCAAATTAATTTTAAGGAGTGAACCATAAAAATGAATACAATTAAAATTGCACCTTCAATCCTATCAGCTGATTTTAGTAAATTAGGAGACGAAATAATAGAGATAACAAAAGCCGGAGCGGATATGATCCATATTGATGTTATGGATGGAAACTTTGTTCCAAATATCTCATTCGGAGTTCCAATTATAAAATCAATTAGGGACAAAACGGATTTAATTTTTGATGTACATTTAATGATAGACGCACCTGAAAGATATATTGAAGATTTTGCTAAAGCTGGAGCAGACATGATAGTAGTTCATGCTGAATCAACAACACATCTTCATAGAGTTATCCAACAAATAAAGAATCATGGTCTAAAAGCCGGAGTTTCATTGAATCCAGCTACACCTGTAGAAAATTTAAAATATGTAATAGATGAATTAGATATGGTATTACTTATGTCTGTTAATCCTGGGTTTGGAGGACAAAAATTTATACCTTCTACTATAAAAAAAATAAAAGAAGTGAGAGAAATCTCTCCTACAGTTGATATTCAGATAGACGGTGGTATTACAGATACTACAATTAAACCTTGTATAGAAGCCGGGGCAAACATATTTGTAGCTGGATCTTTTGTATTTGGTGGAGATTACAAAGAACAAATACAAAAATTAAAAGGTTAAGGAGGCCATATGTCTTTAGAAAGAGTTAATACAGTAATCGAAGATTTTACTAAGTTGTTTTATGAAACAGAATCACTAGCACTTAAACAAGGGATCAAATGTTTAACTACGACAGAGCTTCATGTGATAGAAGCCATTGGAAATTTCTCATTATCTATGAATAATTTATCGGATAAATTAGGTATTACCATGGGAACTGCTACAGTTGCTATCAATAAATTATCCAATAAGGGATTTATAACTAGAAAAAGATCGGACAATGACAGGAGAAAAGTTTTTGTTTCCCTATCGAAAAAAGGTGAGGATGCACTTACTTATCACAACAATTTTCATAAAATGATAATTTCAAGCATTACAAAAAATATAGAAACAGAAAATTTAGAAATATTTACTACAGTGTTCACTACAATATTAGAAAATCTTAAAAACCAGGTAGAATTTTTTAAACCAGATGTTATTACTAATTTTTCAGAGGGAGATTCTGTAAGTGTTTTAGATGTCAAAGGAACTCCTGTGATTAAAAATTTCTTTGCTGGAATGGGGATAAAATTATACACAGAGTTAAAAATAATGTCTAATTCATACAGGGTAATTGCCATAAGAACTCCTGATGGTGAAGTGGTAGAGATTAATAGTATAGATGCTAAAAACTTAGTAGTAGTAAAAAAGGATATATAAGAAAATTAATATTAGGAGGGAGGGATTAACCTTCCTCCTATTTTAGTAACCAACCGAAATTTTTTCTTGAGTGTTTGTTTTAAAGACCTCTCTTTTCCTTCTTTTCTAAATTAGGAGAGAGAAAGCCAACTTTTGTGGTAAGTTTCTCCTAAATCAGGAGAAACTATAAAAAGGAAGAGGTCTAAATAAAACCTTAGAAGAAAGAATTAATTCGTTTAAAAAAAGGAGCAAAGTTATGTTATATATAGATGGGATATCCCTGAGTAAGTTAAAAAATGAGTTAGACGAAACATTAAAAGGCAGAAAGGTAACTAAAATATTTCAATATTCACCACTGAGTTTATCTATATTTTTAGGAAAACTAAATTTATACGTCTCAGCCACTCCTAATCTGGCTATATGCTATATAGCCACCAAAAAAGAGGTGGCACCTGATAAACCAATGGGTTTTTCATTGTCCCTCAGAAAGTATCTGGTAGGTGCAATTTTAACAGGGGTAGAGCAGTATAAAAATGACAGGATATTACTTCTATCATTTGAAAAGATCAATGAATTAGGAGTAAAGCAAAAAGTTAAATTAATTGTTGAAATTATGGGGAAACACAGTAATATTATCTTGGTAGACGATAACTATATGATCTTGGATCTATTGAAAAAGTTTTCCATAGAAGAGAATAAACTGAGATTACTCATGGGAGGAGCCAAATATCAATACCCAATTATTACTGAAAAGGCATCTCCTGCAGCTGTATCCAAGGAGGAGTTTGAGAACTATCTAAATGAAAATTCCCTGGTGCAAAATATAGATGGGATAGGAAAACTTACAGCGAAATATCTAACCGATTACAATAGATTTTGTGACTTTATAAAAGAACCTGCATCTCCTACTCTCTATAAAGAAAATGGGATTATCAAATATGGAACTGTATTCAACTTTCCTTTAGAGGGGTATGAAAAGGTTAAATTTGAGTCAATCAATGAGATGATAGATACCTATATATTAGAGACATTAAATTCAGAACAATTTAATAATCAAAAAAGGACTCTGTCTAAAGTTGTAGAGAAGGAACTGAAAAAAAATAAAAAAACTATTAAAAATATAAATAAAGATATAGAAAAATATTCTACCTATGAAAAATATAAAAAAATAGGAGATATCCTGGCGGCCAACCTATATTCATTGAAAGGATATGAAAAAAGCGTTACCCTCTATGATTTTTATGAAAATTGTAATATTGAGATAGCTTTAAATCCTCAAAAAAGTTCCAATGAAAATTTGGACAATTACTATAACCTCTATAATAAACATAAAAGGGGATTCCAGCATAGCGGTGAAAGGTTAGAGACTATTAAATCTGAGGTTATATATTTAGAATCTATCTTATCTTTTATAAATCACGCTCAGGACAAAAAAACCTTGGAAGGTATTGAAGAGGAGTTAATAGCCAATAAGTACCTCAAAAAGATAGTAAAAACAAAGAAGAAGAAAAAGGTAGCTAAGATCATGCCTCCTACAACGGAGATAGATGGATTAACGGTATATTATGGGAGAAATAATATAGAGAATGAATATGTGACGTTTAAAATAGGAGACAGGCACGATCTTTGGTTTCATGCAAAAGACGTTCCCGGGAGTCACCTGATAGTCAAGACGAACGGGGAAGAGATCTCTGATGAAACCCTCTATAAAGTAGGAGAGTTGGCCAGCCAGCATTCTAAAATAGGACAGGGAGAAACTATTCGAATAGACTACTGCCTGAAAAAATATGTAAAAAAAATAAAAGGAGCAAAACCCGGATTAGTAATTTATTCCAATGAGAAATCGGTATTTGTGAAGAAGGGGTAGAACTCCCTCCTTTGTTTCCTCCCTCGATCCACGAGTATTCAGAATCTACTCAACTGAGTAGATCTGAAATGTGGCTAAAGAGGGGGGGGGCGATCCCATGGGGAGAAAAATAATTAAAAAAGAAGAAAATAGAAGAGTGTTTAGTGTAAGTAAAGGAAAATTTTAATTCTATTATGCAGAGAGCATTTAGAGGGGAGTCGTTTTAAGATGGAAGTTAAAGAAAAAGGTAATGGGGAAATTAAAAAAATAAAAAAGAGTAAGTTTTATTTAACTCTTATTTTGAAAGTGGTAGTTGTAATTCTAGGTTCTATTTTAAGTTTTTCATTAGGAAGTTATATTAGTGAAAAAAACGAAGAAAAGAAAACTCGAACACTAGCTATTGTATTAACTCAAGAATTAAACGATATAAGCTCAACAATAGAGTCTATGCCGAAAAGAAAAGAACTTATAGAAAATACCACCACTATTTCACCATTAGAATATAATGAAATAAAAATTAAGGATTTAATTTTATTAAAAAAAGCAGGTTTAAATTCTATTGAAATAAAAAAACTTAGTGAAATATTTAAAATTCTTTCAAATATAAATACAACGATAGAGTATATTAATAAATCACATGAAAAAAAGGATGTTTTGCTTCATGATGCTTTACTAAAAGCTTTAGTTGATTTAGTAGAAGATGAAAGTTTTCGAAAGAATCTTAAAGAAACTAATGTAATAGAGGATAAACTCCTGAGATACATAAATAAATAGTATATTTACTGAGTAAGGGGTGAACGCCCCCCTTTTAGTTCCCCCCTCTTTCGATAAAGTGGGGGGAAGCGATTCTACGGTGGGGCAAAGAACTTCTCCTCTCGATCCACGAGTATTCAGAATCTACTCAATTGAGTAGATCTAAAATGTGGATAAAGAGAGGGGGAAGCGAGACTGTGCGGATGGCATTTAGAGAAGAGTTGTTTTGATTAATATTTTCAATAATAGGGGGGAATATGATTCAGTTACATATAAAAACTTTAGAAAAGAAATTAGAACAATTAGGGAATGAATTCTATCAAATAGTTCATTACAACGAATTAGTTGATTGCATTCCTAAATCAACTTTAACTAGAGATGAAATTAACTCGCTTGACTCATTATTTAAAATTTTTAAAGTTGCTAGTACAAAAAATGAAACATTAAATGAAAAAGAATATTTATTAATGATGTGGATTACATTGGGTTCTTTAACAGAGTGTATAATGCAACTTTTTCTGAAAGTATTTTATTCAGATTATAAAAATAACATTATTGAGAAACTGGAAGAGGTAAATTCAGTTAATCGTATCAAATTAAAAGAAGAAATTAATGAAATTATAAACGAACATTATAATAAGGATCCTAACAATAAAGGACTAAAAAAATCCAGAGAGAATTTAAAAAAAGAGTTGAAGAATATTATTGATAAAAAATTTAAAGAGAAAAATATAGAAACTCTAACCTTAGGGGTATTAAATGATTTTTATAAAAAACATGTTTGGAGTTCTGATGATATTCAAGATCACTACTCTACAATTGATTTTATTAGAAAAAATAGAAATTGTATTCATTCTACAAAAGTTACTAAAGTTGATAATAAGGAAAGTTTAGAAGCAACATTAAAAGGATACGTTAAGATAATAGATAGCATGTATATTAGAATACCTGAAGTTCCATGGGAAGATTTTGAATAGAGAGTTATATTAGAAAATAACTTTAATTCTGTTATGCAGATATTATTTAAAAGGGAGTTGTTTTATTATGATGGAATGGTTCAAAAATTTAAATGTTATTGTAAAATCAGGAGTAGGAATAGTTGTTACTTTTTTTATTATTTGTATTGGAATATATGTCACCGTATCGAGTGAGATTCCTTCTCCTATAACTAATGATCAATGGGTGACTATAATTTCAACTTTTTTTGCAGGAACATTAGGAGGCCTAATTGCTCTAGGTGGTATTTGGTGGCAATTGAGTCATGAAAAAGAACAAAAAAAGGAAAGAGTGAATATTTATATTAAATATATCCTAAAAAAAAATTTAAAAAAAGATACTTGCCAAAACCTTCTTTTATCAGAAGGAATTATAAATTATAGTACAACAATATCTGACTGCAGAAGTACAACAGATAAGTTACTCTACGAATTTGATACTAATTATATAAATGAAAATATCGAGAATATACTTGGATTAAAAAATGGAGTACGTTTGTTCGATTTAAGTAAAAAAGTATCTAAATATAATGAAACTTTATCAATACAATTAAATGAATATGATAAAAAAAACAGGATGAAAAATTCTTTTGAGAGTTTAAAAAAAGAATTTTCAATAAATAATCCTAATTCAAACCTTAAAAATTTGATGGGTAGAAAATTATATTTTATTTATTTATTTGTTTATGAATTAACTAGGTTTACCTCTACGATATCTCTTCTTTTAACAATAGATAAATCGAAGTTAAAAATATTAAATTCTGCTGTTGAATTGGACGAACTTAAGATGAAGTTTAAAGATATTTTTGAAAAAATAGATTCATTAAAAGAGGGGAAATTAAGTTTCTTAGAAGCTTTGAAGATAACAACTTGTTTAAATAAATCACTCTTAAATAAGATTGACCAAGAGCTTTCTTCTTTACATCAAATTAAAAAACTCGAGGAATTAAAAACAATAGAACCTTTATATTCTAATTTTATTAATTATTTGCATAAAGACCAAAGAATGAATGGATTAGCCCTAGAAATTTATGAAGAATTAATAGACTTGGATAAAAAAATATGATGAAACCCTCTCTCGCCCTTCGGGCACTCGGAGAAAGCGAAGCAAGAATAGTTAGCTATATATATAGTTCTTTCTCCCTGACATTTAGAAATCACTTTTTATCTATAAGCGATTTCTAATAATCGTCACCCCGTGGGAGGGAGATTAAGAGCGAAGGTCAAAAAGATTCCAAAGTTTCCGCCTTTGATACGGGTTACTTTTTCTCTATAGCAAGAAAAAGTAACCAAAAAGTGCCAGAAGTTTATAAGTTGTCTTAGTGGAGTAAGTCATGATTGTTGGTGTAGAAACACTACAGCGGAAGTGTAACGACTATAAACTTCAAAATAGAAGCCCAGAACTGAGCTTTGTCCGCCTCTAAAGCTAGAGGCGGAAACAGGTGGAGTATGAAGAAGTATTTTCACTTCGGTTTCTCTTACGATGTCCACATTTAAAATTAAGTTTTAATTACACTTAATTTTAATAATCGTGGAATCTCCATAAGAAGGAAGAGTCAGAAATCTTCTTGTTCTTTTCTCTCTTCCCTCAAAAATCCCTTCTCATTCGCCTCCTAAGCGTCCCTAAAAACTTTCCCTTGTTATCGTACCTTCAGTATTGAAATGCAATAAATAAGAAGGCCATAAATCCATTGAAAACATTGGGCTAGAGAGCACATTTTTAGAATTGTGTACCCAGTTGACAAAACGTCCACTGAGAAGACGATTTGTCTTCCTGGTGGACGTTTTTAAGCTATAAATAGAGACTAAATTACAGTAATTTACAATCTATGATATACTTTTTTCTTTTTTCTTTTAATTCTCAACTTTTAATTAATTTTTCTCTCTCTCCTCAAAAACACCCTCTCTTTTACCTCCTAAGCTCTCCTAAAAACTTACCCTTGTAATCACATAGGTGGTTTGCTCAAAACTCAAACCACAACCTCGTATATCCATTGGTAATATTGGGATTGAGAGGCAGAAAATGGCTTAGTCCAATGAAAAGACTAAAAGTCCACTAGTTGGACTAAAGGTCCTTTCAGTGGACTTATTTAAGCCTGAAAAAGGGGTGAAAACCCTCTAATCTAAACAGATTAAAATCAAATCCTTTACACAAAGATCACAAAGGAAAGATTAGAGAGATCACTAAGAAATTATTTTTTCTTGGTTAAGACCTCTTCTTTGATTTTGAATTGAATTCTTTTTCTAGATGTTATCTTACTACTCAGTATATATATTACGAGTTTCGTCGTACCCATCATGCCCGTCAGGCATCCCAATAAGAAACGGGGATCCATGGCCTCACTCTATAACATCATTTAGAAAAAGTCTGCTTTTCTTTCGTTCATTTCTTTTTCAGAAAAAAAGAAAGAACCCGTATTAAAGATGGAATCTTTAGAATCTTCTTTTTGACTCTCTCTTGCCTATTGCTAACTATTGAGGAAGAGGGTCTAACAGTGAAGGAAGAGTAGTTTAGTGTAACAAAAAAAGGGTTTAGCACAATTTTGTGCTAAACCCTTTTACTATAACCTACTTAGTTTCTTCAGTTTTTACTTCTTCTTTTTTAACCGGCTTAGGTAATAATTCTTTTCTACTTAAGCTGATCTTTCCTTTTTCAGTTGAGATAACTTTAACTTCAAATTCATCTCCAACTTGTAATACATCTTCTACATTAGCTACTCTCTCATGAGAGATTTGAGAAACATGTAATAATCCGTCTTTTCCTGGTGCTACTTGCATAAATGCTCCAAATGAAGCTACTTTTACAACTTTAGCCATATAGATTTCTCCAATTTCAACGTCTTTTACATATCCGTTTACTAATTCAACAGTTCTATCCAATGCATCTTTATCTACAGCAAAGATTAATACCTTTCCAGTATCATCGATATCAACTTTAGCTCCAGTCTGTTCTACGATACCTTTGATATTCTTTCCAGCAGGTCCGATTAATGCAGATATTTTATCTGTATCAATTTGCATTTGATATACTCTAGGAGCTGTAGCTGCTAATTCTGCTTTAGGAGCAGGGATAGCTGCGTTCATAACACCTAATATTTCTGTTCTTGCTACTAATGCTTGCTCTAAAGCTATTCTCATAACTTCTTCATCTATTCCAGTGATCTTGATATCCATTTGAAGTGCTGTGATTCCTTTAGAAGTTCCAGCTACTTTAAAGTCCATATCTCCTAAATGATCTTCTAATCCCATGATGTCAGTTAAGACTACATAGTCGTCTCCCTCTTTAACAAGTCCCATAGCTATTCCTGCTACATGTTCCTTGATAGGTACTCCAGCAGCCATAAGTGATAATGACCCTCCACAGATACTTGCTTGAGAAGATGAACCATTCGATTCAGTGATCTCAGAAACTACTCTGATTGTGTATGGGAATACTTCTTCAGAAGGTAGTACGTAAGATAGTGCTCTTTCAGCTAATGCTCCATGTCCTAATTCTCTTCTTCCTGGTCCTCTCATGAATCCAGGTTCTCCTACTGAGTAAGAAGGGAAGTTATAGTGAAGATAAAATTTCTTGAAGAAAGTTTCATCTAATCCATCGATTAACTGCTCATCTTGCTTAGTTCCTAGAGTAGCAAATACCATTGCTTGAGTTTCTCCTCTAGTAAACATTGCTGATCCATGAGGTTGAGATAAGATATCTATTTCTGCGAAAAGATCTCTTAATTCATCAGTTTTTCTTCCATCTACTCTATGCTTATTATAAACAATAGCTTCTCTTACTAATTGCTTCATAAGGTCATGGTAGTATTTAGCAAAGTCAAATGCTAAAGCTTTATCTAAGGCTTCTTCACCAGTTTTTTCCATATAGTCAGCTGTAAATATTTCTAATAATTCAGCTTCTAATCCGTCTACTGCATCTTCTCTAGCATGTTTTCCAACAACTAATACAGCTTCTTTTAATCTTGCAGTTGCCTTTTCATCGATAAATGACTTAACAGTTTCTTCGATTGCAGGTGCAACAAATTCAATGTTTTCTTTTGCTATTAATGCAGCAAATTCCTCTTGGAATGCACAGATTTTTTTGATATTGTCATGGGCAAATAAAATTGCATCTAACATAACTTTTTCAGATAATTCAGCTGCTCCAGATTCTACCATGTTTACAGCGTCTTTTGTTCCAGCTACTGTTAATTCTAAATCACTGATTACTAACTCGGCCGGGCTTGGATTTAAAATGAATTCTTCATTTATTCTTCCAACTGTAACTGCTGATACAGGTCCTAAGAAAGGGATATCAGAAACCATTAATGCTGCTGATGATCCGATGATTCCAAGGTAATCAGTAGTACAAGATTCGTCATATGACATCACTGTATTTACAATGTGTACATCATAGTTAAATCCATCTGGGAACATTGGTCTGATTGGTCTATCTATTAATCTAGCTGTTAATGTTGCATTTGTAGAAGGTCTAGCTTCTCTCTTCATAAATCCACCTGGCATTTTTCCAGCTGCATAATATTTTTCTACGAAATCAACAGTTAATGGGAAAAAGTCAGCCCCCTTTCTAGGTGCTTTACTTCTAGTTGCTGTTACTAATAATGCAGTTCCACCACATTCTACGAATACAGCTCCTCCAGCTTGTCTAGCTAATTTTCCAGTGGACAATTTTAATACTTTCCCACCGATTTCTAACTCCATGTTTTTTTCATTAAACATATATTCCTCCTATTATATAGGATAAGCTCAAAAGCATTATCCTTACACTTTATTTTCTGAATTTAACTATCTGATATCTATCAAGTAAGTCTAAAAATTCAGTTATTTCAATAGGAGACACAAAATAATAAGGGATAAAAATATAATTTTTTGAATTTATATTTTCAACTCTTACTACTTATTTATCTCCTATTGCTAACAATTATATCACCCTATCTCCTTTAAGTAAAGGCTAAAAACAACTTTTAAACTATATTTTACCACTATCAAAACCAAAAAATTAGATCTTTAGATAAAACTTATTTTGGTTTAAATGAGGGAATTATAAAATTTTAAAGTCTAATAGTGACCATGGATGATATTTTATGTTAAAATAATAATAATAAAATTATAAATTAGGTAATGAATTTGGAGGAGAATATGAAAAAAAAATTAATTATAGGGATATTTTTTATCTTGAGTATATCTATATTTGCCAAAGAAACATATGTAAAGGGAAAGATACTGTCTATATTAAAGGAGGAAGAGTTAGCTGACGATGAATATCTTACTTCCATGACAGATTTTCAAGTAGAGATTATGGAGGGAGAGGAGAAGGGGAAAATATTGACGATCTCTCATCCTACCTATAGGGAAAAGCAGCATAATCTGTTTTTCAAACCCAATATGAATGTGGTTGTATATATAGATGCAGATGATTACTATATCATTGAAAGGGACAGGAGGGGGAGCTTGTATCTTTTAGTATCTCTTTTCTTAGGGTTGACATTATTTATTGCAAAGAAACAAGGTTTAAAAGCAATTTTGTCTCTGGGAATAACAGGGTTTTTAATATTTAAATTGATGATTCCAGGGATTATTATAGGGTTTTCTCCTATCCTGATTTCTATAGTTATTTTATCCATATCTTCCATAGTCACCATATTTTTCATGACCGGATTTAATTCCAAGGGAATTATAGCTATCTTGGGAACTTTGGGAGGAGTTATTTTTGCCGGCCTGCTCTCTATATTTTTCTCAAAGACCATGGGAATAACAGGATATACAACTATAGAAAGCATTAATTACGCATCTCTTATAAAAAACATAAATTTAAAGGAACTCGTATCCACAGGGGTAATTATAGGAAGTGCAGGAGCCGTTATGGATGTATCTATGTCTATCTCCTCAGCTCTTTCAGAGATAAAATCCCATAAACCACACATCACATCTTTGGAATTATATAATTCTGGGATGAGTATAGGAAGAGATATCATAGGAACCATGATAAATACTCTTATCTTAGCCTATATTGGAGGGTCACTCTTTACAATAATGATTCTCACTATCCAGCAAAATGATTTCCCCGATATCAGGATATTTAACTTTGAATTTGTAGGAGTTGAATTCTTGCGAGCTTTTTGTGGAAGTATAGGAATACTCATAGCTGTTCCCCTGACCTCCTTTTTAGCTTCTAAAATTCATATACAGAATAAAGAAAGAAAGAAAGATTTTTAGAGGGAAAAAAAATAAGTCTGTCCATATTTTATGGGCAGACTTATTTTTATTTATTTATCCTTGCTGGAACGGATCTTTTTCCTTTTCTAAAGCTGATTGCCTTAGTCGGGCAGGTTTCTATACAAGAACCACAAGAAAAACAATCTGGAATGGTTTTTTCTTGTTTCAATATGTTTTCCATTGCTGTTGATGGACAAGCTTTGGAACAGGCTTCACAGGAGATGCATTTATCATAATCTACACAAATCTTGAAAACAGATATTTTTTCAATAAACCAGCCTACTAATCCAAAGGGGCAAAATAGGTGACACCATGGACGATATACAAAGATACTGCCTATAAATATCAGCCCTATAAATCCCATCCCGATAATTTCAAGTTTCATAGGAGCAAAAATCTTGAATGGGTCGATATATTCTATAATATCTATATTCCACATAAATACTACGATAGTAAAGACGATAAAAAATATTATACGGATAGTATTAGTCAGAACAAAAGGAAGTTTATATTGTCTGATTATCCCCTTCTTTGCTGTATTATTTTTGTTTAGTCTAAAAATTAAATCCTGGAGTGTTCCAACTTGACAGCCCCAAGAGCAGATAAATTTATTTGCAATAAAAACCATAAATAAAAATATACCCATGGCTGCCAGTCTTTGAGGAAAGATGACACCGTCAATTGCAAAAAGTGCAATGGCATCTTTGACAGTCCCCATGGGACCGGGATCTGAGCCCAGTATAACTCCGAATATCGTTAGAGAGATAAAATAGATGACCTTTCTATTTTTAACGGTGATTTTATTTCTTCGAATTAAATTGAACACTATTATTTGAATAAAAACCCACAATCCAAACTTTATTGCAATCTTAACCCAAGATTTAGATTCCCCTTCCTTATATAATACCAATTCATTTTTTATTGAACTGATCTTCTCCTCCAGATTATCAAAATCACCTAATTTTTTCTGAAAATCTTTCTCCCCTTCTAATTGAAATTCCTTTAATAAAAATGAATTGGGCAGATTATTCTTTTCTCCAAACTCCGATATCGTCATCTCAGGTTGAAAGATTAAGGATTTGGGTAAAGATATCTTTTTTTCCCCACCCAAAATATCAGAAAAAAACAATGAAGATATTACTACAAATCCAATAAGTAAAATAAATCGAATCACAACATTTTGTTTGAAATCTTTCATAAAGTCCTCCTTCTTTAGTCAAAATACCAAATACTTAAATAGAATATCTGATCTTAAAATATCGGCATTATCAACGAAAGTGCTACATTTCCATTGTTTAATGTGGATTCCTCAGTATCTTGATTGGCAAGTGAAAATCCTCCTTCCATGGATAGTCCAGACTCTAATCTTTTCCCGATACCTAGATACGCATAAGCTCCAGTTTTATCACTATCTTTATAGAGGGTTCTGCCATATCTTCCAGTAGCGTATAAACCTGAAATACTTTCAGAATAGAATTTACCGCTTAGGTAGACAGGGAAAGACTCCATTTCCTTATTCTTAAAATTAAATTCCCCGACCCCTCCAAACCCGAGTTCAATATCGGGGAAAATTTCGTGAACAATTTCTAAATTTAAATTAAGACTTCCAGTTTTATCCTCTAAATACTTACCATATCCGCCACCAACTCCTAAATTTATCCCAAGGGAATAGAGGTTTAATCCTAAAATAAAGAATCCGGCTAATACTAATTTTTTCATAACTACCTCCTAAAATGGGAATATAAAATTTATTCCTAAAAGTAATTTTGTTTCACCTTCATACTCAACAGCATTTACTATTACACCCGTATGACTTGTTCTTTCATAGTCATCATATATATAATTGGAAAGATGTCCCATGGGGTCTATAAACATCATAGTAGCACTGCCCCAAAATTTAGAATTAAAGAGCATGCCGTTATTGTCTAAGATATAGTTTTGAAGGACATAAAATCCTTCTCCTACCATGGAACCAAAAACAGGAGTTATCACAATATCCTGCATAGAAGGGGTCTCAGCAAATGCTTCTATCCCGTATTCCCAAAAAAATGTAGATATAACAAATGCATACCAAAAAGATTCAAATTTTGAGTAATTGGCATTTCTGGCCAATATATAGTATGCTCCTCCTGCATACATATGACCTGCATAGTTATACGCTGCGTTATCTTGATCCCATACAGGGCCATTCTTCACATTGCTTTTCCATTTTTCAAACATACTAGTTTCCCCACCTTTATCCCACCCTGTTGTGGATTCTGGTAGTGTATATAATATGACAGCTGTTGCACCTGCAAGGATAAAAAATGATCCTGTATCCTTTTTTAATTTATCGAAGTTTTTTTCAAGAACAATATCTCCTGTTTCCAGGTTGTAACTTATTTCCTCTCCCCCTCCAAATAATATATTCCCCATAAAAATAAAAAAAGTAAGAAAAAGAATATATTTTTTTAAATTAAACATTTGAATTCACCTACTTAGTTTAGTTTTTTTAACTTCCACAATTAATAGATACTTACTATTAGTTATTAGAGAAAATAAAAAAAAACCCTTTTATAAATAAAAAAAGTCCATTAAAAATAATTTTAAAATGACATCAATCTTATTTTTTATCTCCCAAAGGTTAGGTGATTTTATCTATAATTAACCCAAGTTGCTACTTGTAAAAAAGACCTAAGGATTTAATCCTTAACTGGGTTCATTTCGATTCACGAGTATTAGAACTAGATATAACTAAATCTAATTTAAAATGTGACTTGATCTAAGAAACAGAACCAAAGAAAAGCAGACTTTTTCTAAATGATGTCACAGGAGTAAGTCAGAGATAATGTACGTCTTTTTACAGCTACAGTCCTCGTTACACTGCGGAACTTATTCTGTTGTACGACTTAGTAGAGTATTTAATGAGGAGTAGGGTAACATCAAGAAAAAGGAATTAAAATTAGATTCTAATTAAATAAAATATTTTTTTATTAATTTTTCTAGTTTTTCTTTTGTGAGCTTAGTGTAATTTTTTTTTGATTTAAAGCGAAGTTTATAGTCGTTCCACTTCAGCAGTACTGTTTCTACAATGACAATGGTGACTTACTTATTAAGACAAGATGGTTTTAGCTTCGTTTTCTCTATTTGAGAGAAAACATAATAAGTAAGCGTAAGAACTTCTGGCTCTTTTTGGATACTTATTTCTAGCTACAGAGAAAAAGTATCTCGCTCCTTGAAAAGGAGTGAAACATGTTTTCCCCTGAACCCGTATAAAAGAAGAGTCTAAATTTACTTTTACAAAAATGAACTATTAAAGACTAAAGAGTTCATCATCCTTTATAGAGGTATTCTTAGTATGAAATATTTTTAAGAGTTTTTCAGGAGTAAGGTTCTGTTTTTCCTCACCTGCAAAGTCTAAGATTATCTTTCCTTCATGGAGCATGATCAGTCTATTTCCATATTTTATAGCATCATTTAAATTATGAGTTATCATAAGGGTCGGGATCTCATGATCTTCCACTATTTTTTTCGTTTTTTCCATGATCAACTGAGATGTTTTGGGGTCAAGAGCAGCAGTATGCTCATCTAAGAGTAATATTTTAGGTCTATTTAAGGTTGCCATAATAAGAGCCAGACACTGTCTCTGCCCACCAGATAACAACCCAACTTCTGTATCCAGTTGTTTTTCCAGTCCTAAACCTAATTGAGTCAGAGTATCTTTATAATTTTTTTTCTTTTTTCTATTTAAACCTAGAGTAAGATTAAATCTTTTACCTTTATTATCTGCCATAGAAAGGTTTTCAAAGATTGTCATAGATGGTGCTGTTCCCAAGGCAGGGTTTTGATAGACCTTTGAGATAAAAGTATTTCTTTTATAGCTGGCTAAATTTGTAAAATCTCTATCTTCTACATATAGGTTTCCATTATCTGGAGTAATATTTCCCATAATGATATTTAGAAGGGTAGATTTTCCAGCTCCATTACTTCCTATGATAGACACGAAGTCTCCATGATTTAATTGAAAATTTAACCCTTTAAAAACTTTTTTTTCACTTCCCAATTCAGAATGAAATGATTTGTTTAAATTATTAATTTTGAGCATTTTGAAATACACCTCCTAATCTACCTTTTAATGTCAATTTTAAGTTTTTACTTTTAAAAGCCATAATTCCAACAGTAAGGATTGCAGTGATAAGTTTTATATCACTGGCATTAAATCCTACTTTAAGAGAACCCAGAATTATAAATCGGTATAAGATGGAACCGACAATTACAATAGTGGTGACATTAAACATCTTTCCTTTTCTTAGGACACTTTCTCCTATGATAATAGAAGCAAGGCCCGTAACGATAGTTCCTGTACCCATGGCAATATCTGAAAAACCTTGATATTGAGCCAATATACCTCCAGATAGAGCTACTAGTCCATTGGCTAACATGAGACCGATTATCTTTAATTTTTTTTCGTCTATTCCTAAAGATACAACCAGTGTTTCATTGTCACCTAAAGCTCGAAGGGAAAATCCAAATTTTGTTTTGAGGAGGTAGTCCAAAGAAAACTTTGATAGAAGCACAATAAATAATATGATTAAAAGATTAGGTCTATCAGAAAATATATTATCAACTCCAAATAAGGGGATATTTGATCTCCCCATTATTCGAAGGTTGATGCTGTATAAACCTGTCATAACAATAATTCCGGCCAAGAGGTTTGTGATCTTGAATTTTATATGGATATATCCAGTGATAAACCCTGCAAGACAGCCTCCTGCAAATGCAACTCCTAGAGCTAAGATAGGATTGACCCCCTTTATAATAAGGATAGCTGCGATAGAAGCTCCCATAGGAAAAGATCCATCTACAGTAAGATCTGGAAAATCTAGTATTTTATAAGATATATATAACCCTAAAGCCATTATTGCAAAAATAAGTCCCTGTTCAATAGTTCCTAATAACATAATTTACTCCTTTAATTTATAATTTCAATATTTTTTAACTGGTCTTTATCCAAGGAGATTCCGTATTTTTTCATCTGTTTTTCGTTGATAGTTAGTTCTGATTTTTTTAAATATTCTATGGGCATGTCTTTAATTTCTTCTCCGTTTAGATGTCTGATGACCATCTTTCCAGTTTGGTACCCTACTTGATATTCTGATATTCCAGAAGAGGCTAGTGCACCTGCTTTGGTAAAATCTTTAGTGGCTCCTATGACAGGGATCTCAGCTTTGTTGGCTCTATCTATGATAAGGCTATAAGCAGAGGCGATATTGTTATCCTTGGCTGTGTAAATCACATCGATATCTTTCATAAAACTATCCATTGCAGAAGCTATTTCTGTGACATTGGTAACTCCTCTGGTGATAACTTTATATCCTGATTTTTCAGCGGCTTTAGTAAATTCCTCTACAAGATATGTGGAATTGGCTTCGCTGGTAGTATATATAGTTCCTATTGTTTTTGTCTTTGGTAGAAACTCTTGTATCAGCTTTACCTGTTCTTCTACCGGGGACATATCGCTGACTCCTGTGACATTTTCACCTGTTAATCCTGCCATTACAGGATTGGTCACAGCTGTAAAAAATAGAGGCTTTTTCGGTATTTTGTTTAAGGCGGCTTGAGCACTAGGAGTGGTGATGGCTACGATAAGGTCAGAATTTTCATTAAATTGAGCTGCGATAGTTTGAGCTGTGATAAAATCTCCCTGAGCATTTTGATAGTTGAATACGACCTTATTTTTGTATTTACTCTCTTTAAGAGCATCCTCTACCCCATTTCTGATTAAATCCAGTGATGGATGTTCCACAATTTGAGTGATACCAATATTTATTTTCTCTGTGGCCTTATCTTTTTTCTTACCTTCTTCATTTTTTTCCTGACAGCCTGCTAAAACTGTGATTAGAATGATTCCTAAAATTAATTTTTTCATTTATTTACTCCCTTTTCATTTATTTTATGGTTTTTAGATAATAAAAAAAGAGGTTAATCCATAAGATTAACCCCTTCTGTATAATAATTTTTTTATATCTAAAAAATAACAATATCTATTATTATTTTTTCTAAATATATTTTGAAATTATATATATAACTACAGCAACTATTGGTCAAAAACAGATCTACTTAATAATTCAGTATTAAATTTATTAGATTCGTTTTTGCACCACCAAGTAAGTCTTTTAGACATAATAGTCACCTCCATTTAATTTTTTTATTTGATCAATCATATAACGAATAATACATTGTTGTCAACATAATATTTAATTTTTTAAAAAATGTTAGAAAAAAATAGATAAAAGTGTATAATTATATTGAATATAATTATATAAATTTATAGGGTGGTAGAGATGGAAATAATAACTTGTCACATATATGCAGACTTAGATGCACTTTCTTCTATGGTTTTAATAAAAAAATTATACCCTAATGGAATATTGGTTTTCCCAGGTAATATTGGGAAAAGTGTAAAAGCTTTTGTAAATCTATATCAAAATTTTTTACAAGTGAAAAAAATAAAAGATATCCCCATGGATAAGGTAAGTAAACTTATAGTTGTAGATACTTCAAAAAAAAATAGGATAGGATTGTTTGAACAATTATTGGATAGGGATGATGTAGAGGTCATAATCTATGACCACCATAAAATCAGTGAAAATGATATAAAAGGCGGAAAAATTATTAGGAAAAATTATGGGTCCAATACTACCAATATATTAGAAGTTTTATTGGATGCTGACCCAGATATTAAATTTAATGAGATAGAAGCTACCTTAGGTCTTATGGGGATCTATGAAGATACAGGAAGCTTTAGCTTTGCCAGCACTACCCCAAAAGATTTAGAGATGGCATCTTATTTATTGCAAAAAAATGGAGACTTGTCCAAAGTCAATGAATATATTCAAAAAGGATTGGAAAAGGAGCAATTGGAGATATTCATAGAGCTTATTGAAAACTCAGAATTTATAGATATCGATGGGGAGATAGCACAACTAACTTATTATAAAACCGATGATTTTATATTTGGCTTGGATGAGTTGATAAATAAGATACAGTATCTAGAAAAATCCAGCCTGTGCATTATTTTATGTGGAAATGATAAAAGAATCAATATAGTGGGAAGGTCTTCAAATAAAGTAAATGTAGCTGAAATTTTAAAGGATTATAAAGTAGGCGGGCATGAATATGCTGTTTCAGGTGTAGTCAGAGACCAAAGTCTAGAAAAATTATACAAAGATATCAAAAAAAGTGTAGAAAAAGTGGTTAAACCCAGCAAAAAATCAATAGATATAATGAATACCCCTGTCAAAACTATCTTAAAAGATACTAAAATTAAACTGGCTTATAAGATAATGTATAGGATGGGATATGGCGGCCTGCCCATTGTAGAAGATGGAAAAATTGCAGGGATAATTACCAGAAACAGTGTAGATAAGGCTCTCAATCATGGATTTTCAAATGCACCTGTAAGTGCTTATATGACATCTGAAGTAATTACAGGAGACGAAAATATCAGTGTTGAAGAACTGAAAGCTCTCATTGTGGAAAAAGGGATTGGGAGAGTTCCAATAGTTGATGGAGAGGGTAAGATATTAGGTATAGTAACGAGAACTGATATATTGAAATTTATCTATAGTAAAAATCCAATAAGGAAGGCGAAAAAATTAAAATTTGAGTCAGAGATAAAAAATGACATAGAAGAAGTCGTCCCAGTAAAACTCTTGAATTTGTTGAAAATGATAGAAGCAGTATCAAAAAAAAGAGACGAAAGAGTATTCTTGGTAGGAGGAATAGTAAGGGATCTTATCCTGGGAATAAATAACAAAGACATTGATATAGTAGTAGAAGGAGACGGAATAAAATTTGCCTTGGAATTAAAAGATATGCTGGGAGCAAAAAAAGTAAGGATACACGAAAAATTTAAAACAGCAGTGGTAGTAGTTCATGATGATCTGAAATTAGATATAGCCAGCTCAAGGTTGGAGTACTACGAATACCCTACCTCCCTTCCGGTAGTGGAATATGGTAATATTAGAGATGATATGTATAGGAGGGATTTTAGTATAAATGCCATGGCTTTGGAGATCGATAGTTATAACTTTGGCAAACTTATTGATTTTTATGGTGGGTATGATGATCTTGTTAATAAAAAAATAAGGATCTTACATAATCTGAGCTTTATAGAGGATCCTACCAGGATAATAAGGGCATTTAGGTTTGCAGCCAGATATGGATTTGAACTGGAAAAAGATACAGAAATATTTTTAAAAAATGCAATAGCCGATGGATTTTTGAAAAAAATATCCTGGCCTCGAGTTAAACAGGAGTTAGAAATTTTGTTTTCTGACAAAAATTTAACAAGGGGGATGGAATTTTTAAATAAATATAAGGTATTTGGTGAAATTAACCCTAATATTAAATATGACTTGGAGATAAAAGAAAATATAGAAAGGTTAGAAACTCTAGAAGAACTTTTAAGTTTTGTTAAAATCCAAAAATGGTTACTGGTATTTTTAATAATCCTTGAAAATTTAGAGAAAAAAGAACTGGATCTTGTATTTAAAAAATTTAATTTTTCAAATAAATTTATAGAAAAGTACGACTATGGAATATTGATAAGAGAGAAAATATTGGAACAGTTAGAATCAGTGGATAAAAATTCGGATATATACAGGGCATTAAATAATATATCCATGGAAATAATAATTCTGATCTATATTCAAAATAGGAAAGAAACGATAAAACTAAAAATAGAGAACTATATCTATAAATTGTCTAAAATAAACCCCCTTGTGAGAGGGGAGGATCTCCTGAAAGATGGCCAGTTGCCGGGAATAGAGTTTAAGGAGAAACTAAATACTTATTTTATGAGACAGCTGGATATGGAAGATCCATCGAAGGAAAAAATATTAAAAATGCAGGAGGAAAGATGAAAATAAAATTTTTATACATATTAGTGATATACAATATTTTTGTTATTACTCTCAAATCAGAGGAACCATCTCCGAAAGATCATCCCGTGGAGATTTCTACTATCGATTCAAAAATAAAATTGAAAAGA
>Ga0316198_10000331_pt1 | contig 24032 bp, 23 predicted proteins | sample OudBieAanoxic_MG_FD_204935 | JGI IMG/M metagenome (GOLD analysis project Ga0316198, IMG submission 204935) | Coastal sediment microbial communities from Oude Bieten Haven, Netherlands - site A anoxic | ecosystem: Environmental > Aquatic > Marine > Coastal > Sediment | place: Netherlands...
ATATGAATTAATTTTAAAAATTTTTAAAACAATTATTAAAATTTCAATTAAAAATATTATTCTTACAAAACTTCCAAATGAAAAATATTTTACAGTATCTTTTGTTAAATTTATTGATTTTATATCTTCTAACATCATAACAACAAATAAAAATAGTACAACAATAAGCATTTACATAAATAATAAATTTTAACATAATAAATTTACATTTTAATTCATCACGTAAGTCAACAAAATCAATTGACCAAATAACAGCATACCAGGAGAAAAAGCTCCAAAAATAAAAAATCTTAAACTTTTATAAGTTGAAAATGTTGAATTTTAAAAAAAAAATAGCCCACATAGAAAATGATAAAGTATGTAATTCTATCGCTAAATAAGCTGAAACTAAATCATCAGACGAACATAATAAAAATATTCCTAATATTATAATTAAAAAAATTAAAATATACTCAAAATAATTATCGATTTTTAATATTATTAAGCATTTTTCAGCTATTAATAAACAGAATATTAAAAAAATTCCTATCTGCCTTTTCGAAGCATCGCTTGTGAAATAATCATTTGTAATTGTATTATTAAAGTAAATAATTCCAAAATTATCATTAATTAATAAAAAACAAATCATAATAAGGACTAAAAGACTTAAATATAAAATTGATAATGGATAAATTTTATTTGTATATAAAAATATACCGTGTATTATTTAGCGAAATACTTAAAAATAATACAGATAATACTACTATTTCTTTTAATACCAATGTTTCAGTTATCATTTTTAAATTTTAAAATAATAAAACATTTTTATAACTACGAGATAATTGTCTAAAAATAACTTGTTTTTTTGATTGTTTTGTTTGAATCTTTATTGTTAAAACAACAGAACCTATTACAGCCAATAATAATATAATGCCTGCTATTAAAAATTGCAAAACATAATAAGTATATAAAATTTGACCTAATGATTTTAAATCAGTAAAAGAATCTATTTTTTCAAACCAATTCGTATAAAAATTAAATAAGAAACTTTTTTGATAGGGATTAATTTTAAAATTTTTAAAAACAACTATTAAAATTTCAATTAAAAATATTATTCCTACAAAACTTCCAAATGGAAAATATTTTACAGTATCTTTTGTTAAATTTATTGATTTTATATCCAACATCATAACAACAAATAAAAATAGTACAGCAATAGCACCTACATAAATAATAATAAATATTAATGCAATAAATTCACACTCTAATAAAAAAAGTAGACTTGCAGAAGAAATAAAACTCAAAACTAAAAGAAGAACAGAATATATAGAATTTTGAACAATAATCAATAATAAGGAACTTATCAATAATATATTAGAAAAAAAATAAAATAATAGATTAATTAACATGACTTTTTTAAAAAATTTATTACTTACTTTAATTATATAATAAAAATTAAATATTTTATATTAAGGAATAAAAAATAATAATTTAAAATAAAAATGACTATTAAATTTTTATGTGATAGTCCAACGTTTTGGCAAACATATCTACATGATCCTGCAAGTATTACAATGGAAGGTATTTTAATATTTAACAAACACTTATTATTTTTATTAAGTGTAATAGTTTTATTTATTGGTTGGTTGTTATTTTATACAATTTATTATTATACTGAATATAATAACAAATTTAATTCAAAATTTGTTCACTCAAACGAATTAGAAATTATTTGGACCTCTATTCCAGCAATTATTCTTTTAATTATTTCAACTCCTTCATTTACGTTATTATATGCCATGGATGAAATATCTGAACCAGAATTATCGTTAAAAATTTTAGGACACCAATGGTTTTGGAGTTATGAAATTTCTGATTTTAATTCATGTCAAAAAAATGATCAAAATTTAAAATATGTTTGTTATATGATGGTTTTAGATGGAATACCTAAAACTAAACAAGGTTATTTTCGATTATTAGAAACAAATAAAAGAGTAATATTACCTACCAATACTCATCTAAGATTACTTGTCAGTGCTGCAGACGTGTTGCATAGTTGGACTATCCCATCATTTGGTTTAAAAGTCGATGCTTGCCCTGGCCGACTAAACCAATTAAATTTATTTATAAAACGCATAGGAGTATTTTTTGGTCAATGTAGCGAAATTTGTGGTGTAAATCATGGATTTATGCCTATTGTAGTTGTTTCATTACCAACATTGCAATTTCATCATTACATTATGACAAAATTAGAACTAGGTTAATAACTTTTAATTAATTCAACTTTTGGAAAGATGACTGAGTGGTTTAAAGTGAAGATTTGCTAAATCTTTGTATTTTTACAAATTAAATACCGTAGGTTCAAATCCTACTCTTTCCAAAAACATAGTACAAATAATTTTAAATAAAATTTCTACTTTTTATAATATTTTAAATTTAAATAAAAACAAATTAAAAATTTTTGTAAATATTGAGATAATAAATAAAAAATATAATTTATTTAAAATTCAGATATATTAATATATTTTTGATTAAAAAATTAAAAAAAATAAGTTTATTAAAAATGTGTTATAAATAAATTTACTATTATTTATTAATATTTAATAATAATATATACAATTTTTAACAAATAATATTGTTAATTTTTAAATTATATAATTAATTATATAACAAATATTCAATTTTTTTAATTATAATGTATACCACCCCACCAATAAACTGTGATAAATAAAAACAACCATACAACATCTACAAAATGCCAATACCAAGCAGCAGATTCGAATCCAAAATGATGTGTATCAGTAAAATGATTTATAATAATGCGTATTAAAGAAATTAATAATGAACATGTGCCAATTAGAACATGAAATCCATGAAAACCGGTAGCCATATAAAAGCAAGAACCAAAAACACTATCTGTTATTGTAAATGGCGCATCTAAATATTCTATTCCTTGTAAAGATGTAAAAATTAAAGCAAAAAATATTGTAAATAATAAAGCAATAATAGCTTGTTTTTTAGCTCGTACTACTAAAGCATGGTGCGCCCAAGTTACAGTTGCTCCTGAACTTAAAAGAAAAAAAGTATTAGTTAATGGAATTCCCGATGTTTTAATTGTTTGAATTGCTTGTGGTGGCCAAATTCCTCCAAGGTTAAAAACTGGTGATAAACTTGAATGAAAAAAAGCCCAAAAAAAAGCAAAGAAAAACATAATTTCAGAAACAATAAATAAAATCATTCCTAATCGTAACCCTTTTTGTACTGAGAAAGTGTGTTGCTCTTCAAACGTAGCTTCTCGAATAATATCTCTCCACCATGTATACATTACATATAAAATAATAATAAAACCGGTTAAACATAATTTACTTCCTCCAATAAATTTATGCATGTAAAGAACTCCTCCAGAAGTCATAAAAAATGCTCCTAAAGCAGCAACCATTGGCCAAGGACTCGGATCAACTAAATGCCAAGAATGTTTGGTTTTGATATATTCTAATTGTTCTATGTAATTAGTATTAATTAGCGTTTTTTTATTGAACATGATATCAAAAATTTTTTCTCTCTGTTTATTTATACATTTAAGATATAGTTTTTTAATTATTTTAATCATTATATTAAAATATAATAGTAATCTTTATAATAAAATTTTATTATTTTATTATATATTTTGTATCGTTTTAATTTGATTTTATATGTATAAAATTTATTCAAATTTAAAAATTTTTTTATTATTAAAAAATAAATTAAATTTTTATATTTTTAATTACCATATAATTTAATTATTTTTTAATATTAAATTTTAATAAAAAATATTTATTTTATTTTTGAATTTTAAATCAATTTTTATATTTTTTATTAAAAGAAATTATTAAATAATTTAATAAAATTTAAATATAAGTTTAATTATGACATTAAAAAAAAATTTTTTAAAAAAAAAGATAAAAAACTTTACTATAAATTTTGGCCCACAACATCCCGCAGCGCATGGTGTTTTAAGATTAGTATTAGAATTAAAAGGAGAAGTTGTTGAACGCGCCGATCCACATATAGGTTTACTTCATCGAGGTACTGAAAAATTAATAGAATATAAAAATTATATTCAAGCTTTGCCTTATTTCGATCGTTTAGATTATGTTTCTATGATGGCTCAAGAGCATACTTATTGTTTGGCAATTGAAAAACTTTTTAATTGTCAAGTACCAAAAAGAGCCCAATATATTAGAGTTCTTTTTGCTGAAATAACTCGAATTTTAAATCATTTACTCGCTGTTGGTTGTCATGCAATGGATGTTGGTGCTATGACACCTTTTTTATGGGCATTTGAAGAGCGTGAAAAATTAATGGAATTTTATGAAAGAGTATCGGGAGCTAGGATGCATGCTGCGTATTTTAGACCGGGTGGTATTTATACAGATATTCCTAAAGGACTTTTAAATGACATTTTTATTTTTGTTGAACAATTTAATATTAGATTAACAGAAATAGAAGATATGTTGACTGAAAATCGAATTTGGAAACAAAGATTAGTCGATATTGGAATTGTCTCTTTTAAAAATGCTTGTCAATGGGGATTCAGCGGTGTAATGCTAAGAGGATCGGGTATTAGATGGGATTTAAGAAAAAGTCAACCTTATGAGATATATAATGATATAAATTTTAATATTCCAGTAGGAACTAACGGTGATTGTTATGATAGATATTTAATCAGAATTTTTGAGATGAAAGAATCTTTAAAAATTATTGAACAATGTCTTAATAAAATTCCTAAAGGAACTATAAAAAATACAAATAGAAAAATAACACCTCCTTTTAGAAATGAAATGAAAAAATCCATGGAATCTCTGATCCATCATTTTAAAATTTATACTCAAGGATTTATATTACCTTCAAATGAAACTTACATAGCAAGCGAAGCTCCAAAAGGTGAATTTGGAGTGTATTTAATATCTAATAATACAAACCGTCCTTATCGCTGTAAAATTAAAGCACCTGGATTTAATCATTTACAAGCTTTAGATTACATGTCCAAAGGTCATATGATTGCCGATGTTGTAACTATTATAGGTACACAGGACATAGTTTTTGGTGAAATTGATCGTTAAAAATATAAAATTTTTATGGTAAAAAAAATATATGTAGTAGAAATTTTTTCAAATGGTAGTTTTTATTTTTACAATAATGCTGTTTTAAATACGTTCAAAAATTTTACTATTTATAAAAAAGATTTTAAAAATGCGGAATTTTATAAAAAAAAAACGCATTTTTTAAAAAATATTTCAAAATATAATGATTTAGAATACAGAAATAAATTTTTTAATAAAAAATTAGATAAATAAATAATTAATTATAAAAAATATTTATAATATTTTCGAGCATGTCCAATTGAAAAATTTAAATTTTTAACGAAAGTTTAACTTTAATTTTACAAATCTATTTTATTTATTATTTTTTAAATTACACATTTTATTATATCAATTTGAAATATTAATTTGTATTTTCAAAATGTAAATATATATCGTTTTAAATTGGTTTATGAATTTACAAGAATTGACAGTAATAAATTCATATAACAAATTATTTCTATCATAAAAATAATATGAATGTAAAATATAAATATGTTCGATATTTTTATTGATAATCTTAATTTAAAATGAATATTAATTGATTACTAATTTGAAGGCTATCCATTAATAAAAGATTTTTTAAATAAATTTGTTAAAATGAGATACCGTAAAATTTTAGAAGAGAGTTATCAACTAATCTTGTCAAAAATATAGAACATTTATGTTTTATCTTTTTGAGAATTACATCAAATTTAACAATTTAACTTTTATTATTTATTCAAAAAAAATAAGTAGGGGTTTAATCGTTTAAATTTGGAAGATATTCAATTAATTTTTAAAAGTATTATTAGAAATACAAATCTAATAAAAATTTGTAGATGAGAAACTAATTTAAAATTATGTAATTTATTAAAAAAAGTTAAATATTATTTAAATGTATTTTTTAACAAAATTTAAAGGTAAATTTACTAATTTATATGAATTTTCAAAATTAGTTTTTTAAAATTAGTTAAAAAATTATTTCATATCTGGATTAAAAAATTAATATGATAAATTTAATTTTATAATAAGAATAAATTTACTTGTATTAATAAAATACTAAAAATTTATAATTTAAAAAATTATTAATATTAATTTTAAATTATAAATATGACTTATAATATTACTACCGTTTTAACAGCAAAAAAATTAAATAAATAAAAATATATTTAAACTAAATATTAATTAGTTAAATATTTTTCATAATATATTTGATAAAATCGTTTATTTTTCAATAAACGATATAATTTGTAAAATCTTTGTTTTTAAAAATATAGAATTTTTGCGAATTCACGTGAAATTTAAAAAAATATATTAAAATACTTTTTAAAAGTTTAGGAAATATATAATTATTTTTTAAAATCAATTATCATAAATTTATCATTATTTTGTTAACAAATTTTATAAAATTTTTTAGATAATAAAAATTAAATTAAAATCAGTTTTATTTTTGTTTTATAATAAATTAAATTAAAATATATACAATATTATTTTTAATGGTATATTAATTGATAATTTTAAAAAATTTTTTATATTTTTAAGTATAGTGATTATTATAATTATTTTATCAAATTTATTGGTAATTCAAAATACTGAAATTTAAAAATTATTATTATATGAATGTGATTTTGAGTCATACAAATATGCAAGGAATACTTTTTAAGTTAAATTTCGCTATTAAAACAATGTTTTATAGCTCTAGAATAATATGTCATTATCTTAATTAATTACTTGAAAGTTTTGGTCTATAAATAATTTTATTATCGAATTAATTATTTACATGGTACATTAGAATAAAATTAAAAACAAAATATATACAATAAGTAATATTTTTTTATTAAAAATGTTTTAATATAATTTTTTTAAATTAAAAAATTTATTTTATATAAATTTTTATTTTATGCAATTTTATTTAAAAATAATGTTTATAAAAAACTTTGTAATTTTAATTATATTTAGTAATATAATTTTTATAATTATTTTTAATATATTTTTTATAATAAATAAATTAAATTTATTTTTATAATATAAATAGTAGAATAAACATTATATAAAAGTTAATAGTTTATAATAAATTTTTTAAAATTATTTATGTAATGTTAACAAAAATTTTTTAAGTTTTGTAAAAAATATATCTAAAATTAAATTATAAATTATTAATTTTTGATTTTAATTTTTTTGTTTATTATTATTTTATTATAATATCATTTTATTTGTAATAGTTTGAAATATTACAATTAAAATATAATATAGGTTTTGATTTATATAAAAATTTAATAAATTATATTTTAAAAATTTAATTTTATATAATTATCATCTTTATATATTGTTTATTTTTAATATTTTTTAATATAAACTATTTTATTTTATTTATTATAATGAATATAATTTAGTTGATATAGAGTGCTAGAATGTAATTTTAAAAATCACTAGTTCAAATTTCGTTATTCATATAATATTATTTAAAAAATAAATTAATAGATATGATTAACAGTAAAAAGTTATTTTAAAAAAATATTTAAAAGAATGCCTATATATTACTAAAATATTAAAGAAATTAAAAGTATTTATCGATGAAATTTCCTAATGAGTTGCAATTTAACAAAAAAATTTAGAAATATTTTTTTTTGTAAACTGATTTTAATAAAAATTAATTTTTATACTTGTTTTGTAATATTAAATAAGTAAAAATAAAAACATTTAGTAAATTGAAATATCTAAATAACTAAATATAAAAATTAACCTAAAATATTGTAAGTGTAATGGTGAACGAAAACAGTAAAGATATTTAAAAATTTTATTAAAAATATAATTTTTAAAATAATTTAATTGATTTTATTTGATTATATAAGGTAAAAATAAAGTCCTGTAAAACATAATTAAAAAGTTATTTTTAAAAGTAAAATGCTATATATTATGTTTTGTTCAAATTATTGGGAAACTCACTCTCAAAGTATAAAAAATTTTGATCTAGATAAATGAACAAATATCTTTATAAAAAGGTAAAAAATTTTATTGGGATTATGAAAACTGAAATTTAACAATAATTTGTTAAAGCTTTATATTTTAAAAGTGACATCGTATCTTTTGCATAATGGACAACGAGTTTTATTTAATGGCAGGCTTAAACTAAAATTAGTGCAAGCAAAAAGAAAGTAAATTTTAAATTGCTTTTTAAGTCATTATGATAAGATTTGAATTTAGGTGCTAATTATAAACTAGTTGAATTTATAGTGGTAATGCTCCTTGGAAGATCGAACCCGTGATACTGCTGGTTAAGAAAGGTAAAAGGCCAATCAAACTTAGATATAGCGGGTTTTCTGTGAAATCTATTTAAGTAAAGCGTTTAAATTACTTTATTTTAGGTTAAAGCACTCAATAAGTAATGGGGTATTATTGAATTTAATGAAACTCCGAATACAAAATAAAAAAATTTAAGCAGTTAGATTGTGAGTTAAAATTCACGATCAAAAAAACAGTTTTAATTATATATTAAGATCCTTAAAAATATTTTAGTGGAAAAATAGTGAAAAATTTTTGACAACTAATTTTATGTGTAGCATACGTGGGAAATTTTTAAATATTTACGCAAGCAAATTATTTTGACATAAATGAAATATTATTCTTAAAATTTTTATTATTTATTAATTAAGACATCGAATAATGGGCAGTCCGATTGAAGCGGTTGTCTTTTAATATAATAGTATTAATATTTGTTTGATTGTAAGATTGACAAATTAAACAGAGATTAAAATTAGTTATAATGATCGAGTGGAAAAGATTGTTGTTTATTGAATAAAAAAATACGCCGGAGAAATTATTCTTTAAAAACCTTACCGATGGAATTTGGCACCTTGATGTTGTATATCGCATTTTGGAGTTATAAGGTTTCAAGGGTTTGGCTGTTCGCTAAAAAAATGGTACATAATCTTAATTTAGAATGTCGTGTGATAGTTTGTTTCAATCTACCGCAAGCTGAAAATTGAGAAAATTAAATTCTAGTACGAGAGGACCGGAAAAACTGAATCTTTGGCATATCGATTGCTAATCTATAATATTGTCGAATAGCTATATTTACTAAATAATCGTTAAAAGTATTTAAATAAGAAACTAACCTCAAGATAAATTTTTTGAAAGAACGTAATAGATAATTGCAGAATAGGTTTGAAATGTAAAAATTGTAAAATTTTTAGCAAACAAATATTAAACTCTTTAATGAATATTGTAAAAATTAAAACTTTTGTATTTTAGTATATAAAAATTTTTAATATATGTTATTTGTAATTCTATTAGTTTTTAAAAATGATTAAAAATAATCATAAATAAAACAAATAAATAAATTTTTTAAAAATTTTAATTATAATTAAAACTTTCACAATTTTTTATTGGTATTTAAATTTTTTAAATATAAATTGAATTAAAAATATATTAATATTTTTAAAAATTAAATGGTAAATTTATTTATATAAATCTTCATATAAATAATAAAAATAAATTTAATTATGTTGATATATAATCTTATGTTAGCGGAGATGATAAATATTCTTTTAAATGTGAGTTTAATTTTGATGTTTGTATTGAAAATTTTGTGAAAAAATGTTCTAATTCAATAGTTTATTTTCATAATTTCGGGAAATATGATTCTACGTTTATTATTAAATCTTTAATTTATAATAATAAATATGATATTGATATAATAGAAAGAAATAATATAATCTATGAATTGAAGGTTAAAAAGAATTATAGAGTTATTATAAGAGATAGCATTTTATTAATACCTATGAGTTTAGATAAAATAAGTGAGACATTTTGTAGCAAGTATAAAAAAAAGAATTTAACTATTCTAATATAATTAATATATCATGATAATCCTGAGTTGGTTGAAAATCAGTGTATTAACGATTGTTTATCTCTAGAAGAAGGTTTTTATAATTTTAGAAGAATAATATTGAGTAATTTTAATATAGATATAAAATCGCAGTTTACATTACCTTCTATGGCATATAATATTTTTAGATCAAAATATTATAAATATAATAAAACTCCTATATCTAAAAATCATTATGATAAAGATAAATTTATAAGAAGATCATATATGGGAGGTATTTCTGAAGTATTTAAACCTTTATTGAGAAATGGTTATTGTTACGATGTTAACAGTTTATATCCATATGTTATGCAGAATAGAAAATTTCCTATAGGTGATTCTATATTTGTAAATTGTGATGATATAGATTTAAACGAGTTTATTGGTTTTATTGAGTGTGATGTCTCTAATGATAATCTTGAATTAAATTTTTTACCTTATCGTGATAATCTTAGAGGTTTTATTACACCTATAGGAAGATGGTCTGGTGTTTATTTCAGTGAGGAAATTAAAATGGCTATAAAGTTGGGATATAAAGTAATTTTAAAAAGGGGGTTGAAATATAAAAAAGTGATTATATATTTAAAGAATATGTAGATGATATTTATAAATGAGAGTTAAAAATAAGGGAAGTCCTATAGATAAAATATGTAAACTGTTATTAAACTCATTATACGGTAGATTTGGGATGTCTACTGTTGTTGAAAGTAATAAAGTTATAAAAAGTAGGGATTTGAGTAGAATGAAAGAAAAATATCATATATTGAATATTACAGCTGTTTCTGATAAACATTTTATTGTTAATAGAAGAAAAGATGTAGACGATAGTAAAAAAAGTTTTGCTAATACTATAGATGTTGAAACAGCTGTTCATATAGTATCAGCTGTTACTGCTTATTCAAGAATGTATATGTATAAATTTAAACATTTGAAAGATAATAAATGTGGTTATACTGATACCGATTCTGTATTTTTAGAGAAAGAATTAGATTCAAAATTTATAGGTAGAGAGATAGGAAAATTTAAACTTGAATATAAAATTAAAAGAGGTGTGTTTATAGCATCTAAAATTTATGAGTTAACTTTTCATGATAATAGTAAAAAAACTGTTATAAAAGGTGTAAAAAAGAATGAAATTAGTAAATTTTTTTCTAGAGAAATTTTCGATAAAGCTTTAAAAAATGATCAGATAAAATATGTTATTAATAGGATAAACCTTTTTAAGAGAAATTTGATAATGCTAAATATTAGAACTATTAAAACTAGAATAGAATTGAAATTTCCTTTCAACAAGAGAAGGAAAATTTTTAGTGAAGATGGGATGTGGGTTGATACTGAATCTATACGTATCAATAAAATTGAAGATTAATTATATTACAATTTTCTACCTATTAAATGATGAAAAAAATTATAGAAAGTTATGGTTTAAATAATAGAAATGAAGGAGTTGTTAAAATTGTTGAAGATTTCGATATTCAAACTTTGAGAGATCATAATGAAAGATTACAGAAATGTTTAAATCATATTAAATCTAGTAAAGAAAGTATTGATTTGCATAGAGATAATATATTTTCATTATTTTTTAATTATTCTAATAGAAGTGAATATTTAAAAAATAAATTTTCTGAAAATTTTGTTATCGATTATAAAGACATGATTGATAATATATTACCACCTTTTAGATTTATCGAAACTATGAGATTGAAAGATAATAAAACGTTATGCGATGAGATGTTTAATACATATAAAATGAAATTATTGAATAGAAAAATTTTAGATGATGAAATATATAATGAATGTTGTGTTAAATTTTCTAGATATTTATCGTTTATGAGTGATGAACAAATGGATTTTATGATTAAAATAATTGATATTGATGATAATATGTTATTTAATTTAATGAGTGATAGATTAACAATTAAATTCGGTTTATTATCTTTTATTAAAATTTCTATGCTTCTTCAAGAAAATGGTGAATTTAAAAATTTTTTTGAGAAAAGTAGAAAACTTGTAAAAAATAAAATATTGATAGATTTTTAAAAATAAAGCAATTTTCTGGTAAAGTTTACGAATATAGAAGAATTATAACAGTTTCTTGTTCTTCTTTCAGTTTGCTTACATTAGGAACTTATTATATATTTAAAGGTTCAAATACAACATTAATGAATCCAGATTGCTAATTATCCTGTAGGGAAAGGACTTGATGGTCAATTAGGTAGAAGCATCGAAAAAGCGAGTGAAACCACCTCTAAACTGTTCTATACTTTAGGAAGGAAATCTTGTATCGCCTATACTTTCTTTTTTACATGGTGTTTTTGATAAAATAAGAAAATGATTATAATAGAATTTATTAAAAAATTGTTGAAAGAATATGTGAGAAAAATTAAAGATTTTTTTATAGGAAAAGAACGTAATAAAGATAAGGAATTTGAATTAATGTTAATGTGTGATGAATATATTGAAAGATATTATGAAGATGTAGAATATAATTTATATAGAAAATTTTATATAGTTTCAAAAATGTATGATTTATACTATCATATAAGTATAAAAATAGATCCTGTAATGTATTTCGATTTTATTGAAATAAATTTAATTTTCAGAGAATCCTTATATTTTTTTAGAGAAAATAATTATAATGAATATATAAATATGATTGAAAAAACATGTGAAGATATTTTAATAATACAAATAACATCTAGAATAACATTTAAAGTTGAGAATAAATTTGTAGCTGAAAATGTGCTTCTATACAGTTGTAAATATTATAATGAATTGAGTTTTGAAGATTTTGATAAATTCAGTGTAGAAATGATTAAAAAAGTTATTGAATATTTTGAGAGATATGAGTATAGTGAATTACTTAAAATAAGTATAAAAATTATATAAAGAAAATTCTACCTATTAAATGAGAGAAGCGAGAATTTATAATTTAAATTTTATTATATTAATGACTTATATAAATTTCATTTTTAATATATCTATTATTGTATTATTATTATATAAAATCGTGCCTAAATATTTAGAAAATATTGGTGAGATTGTTAAATCAATTTCAGATATTATTAATAATAATATAAACTCTTTGCAAAATGATATAATCGCTTCCAATAATAATGAGAAAATAAATATAATAAGTGGTGGTTATATTAGAGAAACAATAAAATATATTACTATTATCTGTTTAATCAGCTTAACGGGTGTAATTATTGTTAAATCTTACAATCTTTGTAGTGAATTTAATATTAAGACATTTATTGTAGATCATTTAATACCTAGCGATTTGCTTAGATTTACTAAAAATTGTGGATTTATTAAAGATGAAGTATATCAAGAAATTGTTAATTCCGATTTAACTATATCTGTAGCCACTAAAAATAATAAAGTTACTAATATAGGTATAAAAGAGTTAGCTGATGATAAATATGTTGATATATTCCTTTATATAAAAAAATTACATGCTAAATTAAATGAGGCATTAGCTGGAAATATTGAGCAAGTAGAAACAGGAATGAGATTAGTTCCTGATGATATTGAATCAGTACCCAGTTTAGCTATAAGTAGTGGAGCTGAAAATGTTCTGAACAATTTTCAAGCAGTAGATATAATAACAAGTGCTTTTTAAAAAGAAAAATGGATAAATACAATAAAATTTTATACAGTAATAAAATTATATTCAATTTAGAAGATATTTTAAGCTCACCTGAAAAATTTGAAAAAGGTAGTGAAGGTTATAAAGAAATGATTTCTAATGAGATAAGAAAATTATCTGTTACAAATGAGTATTTAGGAACATATTCTAATGATTATATAAATAAAATTATTAAAGAAATTAATTATACTGATTTATATCTTTTCAAAACTATCCTGAGAACCAGATTAAATGAAAAAATAGAAAGAGTGAATTCTGGTTCTATAAATAATCAATTTTTTAAACTTATTAAAGAAGAATTAAATATAATTAATTATTATGATGATGGTGGAAATACAAAATTTTTTGCAGAGGATTATCATTCTAAATTTCTAAAAGAAATAAATTATAATGAATTATTATTCCATGTTTTAAACATAGTTACATCATGTTTAGATGTTAAAAATTATGATAAATATTTAATAGAAAACTATCATGAATCATACTATATTGATGGTAGTAAATTTTTTTATAAACTTAGAGATGGATTATTAAAATATACCATAGTTAATTTGTTAGATTTTTTGTGGTATAAAGTTCCTTTAAATGAAATGTTAATGAAAATAAATAAAAATACGATTAATTTTATTAATAATAAAGAAATGGAATGTTTAAATAATTTAACTAAGCAAATAGAAGAAATAGTTATTAATAGTTTGAGATTAAAAATAAGTGTGGTTAAAAAAGAAAATAGTGTTAAAACTGTGAGATTAATAGAATTACCTAAAAAAATAGTTGAAATGTTTATAGCTGCTTCGCATTTACCTGAAATAATTGAACCTAATAAATGGGATATTGAAACTTTAAATCAGTATATAAAATTATATAAACCTGTAAAAAATGGTTGCAGTGATGTGAAATTAAGTAATTATGCTATAAACTCTTTGAAAGAATCACAGAAGAAGAAATTTGTAATTAATAGAAATGCAATAGAATTATTCAAAAAAATGAATGTGAATATTGAGAAAAAAGATTTTGATAAATATATGGATATGAAACCATTTACTCCTTTACCTGTATTGGAAGATATAAGAAGGAAAAGAAATGATATTAAACTTAAATTGAAAAGTCCTGATTTAAAAGGAGAACGAAAAAAACTTTTTGATGAATTTAATAGATATGATAGAGATTATAAAACTAGATTAAAATTGAGAGTAATACATAATACTATAATTTACATAGCAGAAATATATGATAAATATCCTATTTATTTTATAAATTCAATAGATTATAGAACTAGAATGTATCTTTGGTCATGGTTTTTTAGTAGAGTTACTGGTAATTATAAATATTTAATGAAAGAATATGATGAAATTAAATTAAATAAAAAAGGTGTTGAGAATATGATGAAAGCTTACTATCATAATTTTAAAGAAGAATATGATGAATTTATTTCATTAACTAGTAAATTTTATAAAGATGAAAAATATGTAGAAATTTTGCAAAAAATTTGAAAAGTGTTGAACATGGTAAAATAATGAAAAATAAATCATTTTTTTATATAAAACTTCTTGAAAGAGAAATAATAGATATGTTTAAAAATGATTTAAAAACAAATTTTATGATTGAAATAGATCAAAAAAGCTCTTCATCAGTGTTTCTATCTTTAATATTAGGTAATAAAAAATTATCTGAGAAATGTAATTTAAATGGAATAAAAAACGATCCTGCTAGATATTTAATGCTTAAATCTGAAAACTTTTTTAAAAAATATGATAATGTGAATAAGGAAACTTTAGAAATTTTGAAAAATAATCGACAATTGCATAAAAAAATATTTATGTGTTATTGTTATAATCAACGTTTTATGGGTAGATTAAAAATATTAGTGAATGAATTTAAAATTGATGAAAAATCAGCTAAAATTATATCTAAAGAATATAATAATTTCATAAATTGTGAAATGGATGATCTGAAAAAACAGTTAACATTAATTAATAATATGGTTAAATATGTAGTGAAAAGAAATAATGAAGGAATTATACTTAACACATTAGATGGATGTAAAATAAAATGGAAAATATATATGAAAGATAAGAATCGAGTCAAAAAAAAATATAATAGCTATCATATGAATATATATAATATTAAAATATTAGATGTTAGAAAAATTATTGCAGGTTTCTTACCTAATCTTATACATTCAATAGATGGGGCTGTTATGAGAATTATAATAAGTGAAATGTTGAAAAGAAAATATATAATAAATCATTTACATGATTCAATACAGTGTAATCCTAATAAATTGGATGAAATATATGATATTATAAAAAATATTTATAGTAGTGATTATATGAAAAATATATTGGAAAAATGTTTTATAACACCTATGAGAAATAGTTTAATTGAAGAGGATATTCCTGAATTTGATAATATTTATGAAAAATATAATAGTATTAAAAATGAAATTGTTGTGGTAAAAGATGATATATACTATAAATAATAATTTAAATTCAATTTCAACTTTTACTATGAGGGGATTTTTTCTACAAATCATAATATTCAAAACTATATAAGGTGTTTATGCACAGTCAACATGGCGGATTAACCAAACAAGATTTTTTAAAAATAAAAAAATTTTGTTATAATAACTATTCTAATTTTTATTCCGGTGAAAAAGCTGTAGTATATAATTTATGGAAAGAAATTTTACCTGATGATGCGATAGGTAATATTTTCTCTTTCATTGATTATTTCCCATGGGTTAAATGAAGGATCTAATATTGTAACAAACCCGTTTTATGAAATGCGTTATGTTTTTTCGGACAATAAAGTTTCTGACACAGCAAAATTGTTTTAAAAACAATATTATTTTAATTGGTGTATTGCTGAAAAAGTTAGAGAATATTCAATATGTTTGTAATTTTAACGCTAAACATGCTGATTTTGAAATGCTTTCAATTTCAAGAGAAGTAGTAATTTTTTTAATTTCTGATACTGTTGTGAATTCTGCTACAATAATAAATAAATTTGTAAGGTTAGATTCTTCTGTAGACATGATAAATTCATTATTATTATCTTCAAATTTCTGTTTATACTTTTAAAAGTTATATGATTTGCTGGTGTTTTAACTATTATAATAGTTTTTGATGAAATGAATAGTTAAAAATATAAAATTTTTATGGTAAAAATATATGTATTAAAAATTTTTTCAAATGGTTTACAATAATGCTGTTTTAAATACGTTAAAAAAATTTAGTATTTATAAAAAAAATTTTATGTTATTAAAATATTTTTAATTTAAAATATAGAATAAATTTTTTATTAAGAAATTAAATGAATCAACAATTAGTTATAAAAAGTATTTATAATATATTTAGAACATGCCCAATTGAAAAAATTCAAATTTTTAATGAAAGTTTAATTTTAGTTATAAAACCTAATTTATTATTCGATATTTTATTATTTTTTAAATTACATATTTTATATCAATTTGATATATTAACTTGTATTTCTGGAGTGGATTACCCTGCAAATAAATATCGTTTTAAGTTAGTTTATGAATTATTAAGTATTAGATATAATTATCGTTTAAAAATAAAAACTTTTGCACATGAACTGACGGCAATAAATTCATGTAACAAATTATTTTTATCAGGAAAATGGTATGAATGTGAAATTTGGGACATGTTTGGTGTTTTTTTTATAGATCATCCCAATTTAAAACGAATATTAACTGATTATGGATTTGAAGGTTACCCATTAAGAAAAGATTTTCCGTTGAGTGGGTTCGTTGAAATGAGATATAATGAAATTCAAAAAAGAGTTATTAACGAATCTATAGAATTATGTCAAGAATATAGAACATTTACGTTTTTATCTCCTTGGGAATTACATCAAATTTAATAATTTAACTTTTATTATTTATGCAAAAATTTATTCAAAAAGAAAAAAATAACAGTTTAATTGTTTTAAAATTGGAAGATATTCAATTAATTTTTAAAAGTATTGTTAGAAATACAAATTTAATAAAAATTTGTAGATGGGAAACTCATTTAAAATTTAGTAATTTATTAAAAAAAAGTTTAAGAACACGTTTAGTTCATAGATGTATTTTAACAGGACGTAAAGGTAAATTTACTAATTTATATAAATTTTCAAGATTAGTTTTTTTGAAATTAGTTAGGAATAGTGCCATATCTGGATTAAAAAAATCGGTATGGTAAATTTAATTTTTTAATAAAAATAAATTTATATTAATAAAATAATAATTTAAAATTAATATTAATAATTTTTTAAATTATAGAATATTATTACAATTTTAATAGTAAAAAAATAATATATTAAATTAAATAAATAAAAATATTTAAAAATCTGAAATTTTTTTAATTTAAGTATAATTTTAAAAATATATTGAAATACGTTTTAAAAGTTTAAAAACTATACAATTATTTTTTAAAGTCAATTATTATAATATAATTATTTTGTTAACAAATTTTATGAAATCTTTAGATAATAAAAATTAAATTAAAATCAATTTTATTTTTGTTTTATAATAAATTAATTTTATATTACAAATTATTAATTTTTTTATTTTAATTTAATATATTATAAAAAATATATATATATATATGATAACAATATTACTAATTAACAATTTTAAAAAAATTTTTTTTTATATTTTTGAAGAATCTTTTTTGTATAGTGAATACATTGCTATTTTAATTTTTTTAATTTTTTCTATCGTATTATCTTTTATTATAATTATTTTATCGTATTTATTAGCAATTCAAAATCCTGAAACTGAAAAATTATCACCGTATGAATGTGGTTTTGAACCATATGAAGATGCAAGGAATACTTTTGAAGTTAAATTTTATTTAATTGCTATTTTATTTATTGTTTTTGATATTGAAACAATGTTTTTATTGCCTTGGAGTGTGTCCTTATCTCAATTAAGTATTTTAGGATTTTGGTCTATGATTGATTTTATTATTGAATTAATTGTTGGTTTTATTTACATTTGGTATATTGGTGCATTAGAATGGAATTAAAAATAAAATATATAAAATAATTAATATTTTTCTTATTAAAAGTGTTTAATATGATTTTTTTAAATTAAAAATTTTATCTTGTATATAAATTTTAATTTTTTTTAGTTTATTATTTAATTTTTTATTATTATTTTAATATTTTAGTTAGAAGAAGAGTTTTTGGTTAACTCGTTAGGCTCATGTCCTAAAGATTGTAGGTTCAAATCCTATCTCTAACATATGGACGAACATATTACTGAATATTGTAATCAGAGTTTTACCGATTTAATTGATAATTTTACGTTAGGATTTGAGCAGGAATTTCCTGCTTTAAATTTTGATCCTAAAAAACAGTATGGTAGAAGTTATAAAAAAATAAAAGAAATTTTGAATTCAATAAAAAAATTACATAACTCAACAGGAACTTCCAGTTGTTAAAGATAATAAGCTGTACAAGGTATTTATGTACAGTTTACAGAGGAGCTACTCAAAACAGAATTTTTGAAATTAAAAAATTTTGTTGGGGAGGGGGTAATTATTCAAATTTTTATCCTGGTGATAAAGCTAAGGTATATAAATTATAGAGAGAAACTCTACTTGATGATGTGATAGGTAATATTTTTTTTTTCATTGATTATTATCTCGTAGGGTTAAATGAAAAATCTAATATTGTAACAAACTCATCTTATGAAATGCGTTATATTCTTTCAGACAATTAAAGCTTCTGACACAATAAAAATGTTTTTAAAACAATATTATTATAATTGGTGTATTTCTGAAAGAAAGCTAGAAAATATTCAATATATCTGTAATTTTAACACTGAACATGCTGATTTTGAAACGCTTTCAACTTCAAAAGAAGTAATAATCTCATTAATTCCTGATACTGTTATGGATTCTGCTGCAATAATAAATAAATTTGTAAGGTTAGAAGATATAATGGATTCATTATTATTATCTTCAAATTTCTGTTTATACTTTTAAAGGTTATATAATTGCTGATGTTTTAACTATTATAATCGTTTTTGATGAAGTGAATAGTTAAAAATATAAAATTTTTATGGTAAAAAATATATGTAGTAAAAATATTGATTTTTAAAAAATGTATTTTTAAAAAATTATTTAATTTAAATATAGAATAAATTTTTTATTAAGAAATTAAATGAATAAACAATTCGTTATAAAAAGTCTTTATAATATATTTATATTTAGAGCATGCCCAATTGAAAAAATTCAAATTTTTAATGAAAGTTTAATTTTAGTTATAAAACTTAATTTATTATTTTTTTAATTATATATTTTCTATTAATTTGAAATATTAACTTGTATTTCTGAAATATAGATAAATATCGTTTTAAATTAATTTATAAATTCATATGAACAGACGGCAATAAATTCATGTAACAAATTATTTTTATCAGGAAAATGGTATGAATATGAAATTTAAGACATGTTTGGCGTTTTTTTATAGATCATCTTAATTTAAAACTAGTATTAACCTGATTACGAATTTGAAAACTATTCATTAAGAAAAAATTTTCCTTTAAATGAATTTATTGAAATGAGATATCATGAAATTATAGAAGAATTTACTAATTAATCTTTAGAACTATGTCAAAAATATAGAACATTTATATTTTTATTTTTTGGGGAATTACATCAAATTTAACAATTTAATTTTTATTATTTATTTAAGAAGAGATTAAGTAATAGTTAAATTGTTTTGAAATTGGAAAATATTTCATTAATTTTTAAAAGTATTATTAAAAATGCAAATTTAATAAAAATTTGTAGATAAAACCTAATTTAAGATTATGTAATTTATTAAAACAATTTAATAATATGTAACGTAAATGTACTTTAACAGAACGTAGAGGTAAATTTACTAATTTATATAAATTTTCAAGATCAGTTTTTTAAATTAGTTAAAAATTATTTCGTATTTGTATTAAAAAATCAATACGGTAATTTTAATTTTATACTAAAAATAAATTTACTTGTATTGTTAAAATACTAAAAATTTATAATATTATTGCAATTTTAATAGCAAAAATTTAAAATTAAATAAATAAAAATATATTTAAACTAAATGTTAATTAGTTAAATATATTTCGTAATATATTTGATAAAATTGTTTATTTTTTTAATAAACGATAAAATTTTACAAATTTTTGTTTTAAAAATAATTTTAGTTTTCAAAAATAGTTATTTAATTATTTTTAAAATAAAATAATATAAACTTTAATTTTTTCAAATAAAAATTATTTTTAAAACCTGAAATCTTTTCGAATTCAAGCGTAATTTTAAAAAATATATTAAAATACTTTTAATAAGTTTAGGGAATATATAATTATTTTTTAAAGTCAATTATCACAAATTTATAATTATTTTGTTAACAAATTTTATAAAATTTTTTAAATAATAAAAATTGATTTTAATTCAATTTTATTTTTGTTTTATAATAACTTAAATTAAAATATATACAATATTATTTAATGATAACAATATTATTAATTGACAATTTTAAAGAATTTTTTATATTTTTAAAAAATCTTTTTTTATATAGTAATACATTGTTATTTCAATTTTTTACTTTATCTATCCTATTATTTTTTATTATAATTATTTTATTATATTTATTGGTAATTCAAAATCTTGAAATATCATATGAATAGGATTTTGAGTCATGTAAATACGCAAAAATACTTTTTAAATTAAATTTTGCTATTAAAACAATGTATGGAGTATGCTATTATCTTTATTAAGTATTTTAAAGTTTTTGGTCTATGATTAATTTTATTATCAAATTAAATTGCTGGTTTTATTTGAATTTAGTATATTGGTGTATTAGAATAAAATTAAAAATAAAATATATAAAATGATGAATATTTTTTATTAAAAATGTTTTAATATGATTTTTTTAAATTAAAAAATTTATTTTACATAAATTTTAATTTTATGCAATTTTATTTAAAAATAATGTTTATAAAAAACTTTGTAATTTTAATTATTTTTAATATATTTTTTATAATAAATTAATTAGATTATTAGTAAAATGAACTTTATATAAAAGTTAATAAAAGTTTATAATAAATTTTTTAAAATTATTTATGTAATATTAATAATTAAATTTTTTAAATTTTGTAAAAAATATATATTATATATAAAATTATATTAAATTATAAATTATTAATTCTTGATTTTAATTTTTTTGTTTAATATTTTTATAATATCATTTTATTTGTAATAGTTTAAAATATTATAATTAAAATGTCATATAAGTTTTGATTTATGTAAAAATTAAATAAATTATATTTAAAAAATTAAATTTTATGCAATTATTATCTTTATATATTGTTTATTTTTAATATAAATTATTTTATCATTTATTTATTCTGGTGAATATAATTCAGTTGGTACAAAGTGTTAGAATGTGGTCCTAAAAGTCACGAGTTCAAATCTCGTTATTCATCTAATATTATTTACAAATAAATTAATAAATATAATTAACATTAAAAAGTCATTTTAAAAGCATTAAAAGAATGCTTATATATCAAAAAAATTAAGGACATTTATCAATGAAATTTTCTAATGAGTTGTGGTTTAACGAAAAAATTAGAAATATCCTTTTTGGTAACCTGATTTTAATAAAAACTAATTTTTTACATTTGTTTTGTTATATAAAATAAGTAAAAATTAAAATATTTAGTGAATTGAAACATCTAAATAACTAAATATAAAAATCAACCGAGAATATTGGTAAGTAGTGGTGAACGAAAACAGTAAAGACGTTTAAAAATTTTATTATAAAAATACAATTTTTAAAATAATTTAATTGATTTTGTTTGAAAATTTTAAAAATAAATTTTTAATTCATAGAAGGTAAAAATAAAATCCTGTAAAACATAATTAAAAAATTATTTTTAAGAGTAGAATGATACATGTTATGTTTTGTTCGAATTATTGGGGACCCACTCTCAAAGTCTAAAAAAAATTTGATGGTAGATAGTGAACAAGTACTGTGAGGGAAAGGTGAAAAATTTAATTGCGATTATGAAAACTGAAACTTAATACTAACAATCTGTTGAAGCTTTATATTTTAAAAGTGACATCGTACCTTTTGCATAATGGATCAACGAGTTTATTTTAATGGCAAGCTTAAGCTAAAATTAGTGCAGGCAAAAAGAAATTAAGTTTAAAATTGCCATTAAGATAAGACCCGAAACTAAGTGATCTAATCATGAACTGGTTGAATTTATAGCGGTAACGCTTATTGGAGGACCGAACCCGTGTATGTAGAAAAATGCTGGGATGATTTGTGATTAGGGGTAAAAAGGCCAATCAAACTTAGAAATAGCTGGTTTTCTGCGAAATCTATTTAAGTAGAGCGTTTAAATTACTTTATTTTGGGGTAGAACACTCAATAAATAATGGGGGTGTAAAACTTTACTGAATTTAATGAAACTCTGAATACAAAATAAAAGAATTTAAGCAGTCAGATTGTGAGTGCTAAGATTCATGATCGATAAAGAAACAGCCCTAATTATTTGTTAAGGTCCTTAAAAGTATTTTAGTGAAAAATAGTGAAAAATTTTTAACAACCAATAGGTAAAGCTTGAAAACAGCCAACCTTTAAAGAAAGTGTAACAGCTCATTGGTTTAATTTTTTTGTGTTGAAAATGTACAGGGGCTGAAATTATTTACCGAAACAATAAATTTAAATAAATAATAGTTATTATTTAAATGGTAGCAGAACGCTGTGTAAATTTATGATGACATAATTTAAAAAAATCAGAAATGTAAATGTTGATATGAGTAGCGAAAACAATGTAATAAAGCAGCATTGTCACTTTAAGTTTAAAGTTTTCAAGGAAAGGCTATTCCTCCTTGTGTAAATCGGTCTCTAAAAAAATAACGAAAGTTATATTTGATGAGCCATTAAATTTTATTTTTTATTAGATTTAAAGTGACGAAATATGAATAGTATTTTTATTATATGATAAATAAAAATTCTTTAATATTTCCAAGAAATAGCTTTAAATCAATAAACTGTACTATAAACCAACACAGGTGAACAAGTTTAGAAAATTAAAGTATTTAAGTTAATTATGTTGAAGGAACTCGGCAAAATAATTCTGTAATTTCGGGATAAGGAATAGCTTATTTAGGGTAAGCTGTCACAAAATTGGGGACAGCGGCTGTTTAATAAAAACACAGATCTCTGCAAATTCGTAAGAAGAAGTATAGAGATTGACGCCTGCCCAGTGCTGCAAGATTAAAAAGTAAAAGTTTCAGCTTTTATTCTAACCCCCAGTAAACGACAGCCGTAACTCTGACGGTCCAAAGGTAGCGAAATTCCTTGGCATTTAATTGGTGTCCTGCATGAATGGCGTAACGACTGTCCCACTGTCTCCAACATA
>Ga0316198_10000334_pt1 | contig 23990 bp, 15 predicted proteins | sample OudBieAanoxic_MG_FD_204935 | JGI IMG/M metagenome (GOLD analysis project Ga0316198, IMG submission 204935) | Coastal sediment microbial communities from Oude Bieten Haven, Netherlands - site A anoxic | ecosystem: Environmental > Aquatic > Marine > Coastal > Sediment | place: Netherlands...
GGTGGTATTCGTTATTCCGGCGATATGGCCAAGGCCATCGCCGCGGGCGGTTACTGCATCATGGTCGGCAGTATGTTCGCCGGCACCGAAGAGGCCCCGGGCGAAGTAATCCTCTACCAGGGCCGTTCCTACAAGTCCTATCGCGGCATGGGATCACTGGGTGCGATGAAGCAGGGCTCCAGTGACCGCTATTTCCAGGATACCACCGAGGGCGCAGAGAAACTGGTGCCGGAAGGCATTGAAGGACGGGTCGCCTACAAGGGCCCGTTATCGGCCATCGTGCACCAGATGCTGGGAGGGCTGCGTTCCAGCATGGGTTATGTCGGCTGTTCAACGCTGGATCAAATGCGTACCGAACCAAAGTTCGTCCGTATATCAGGCGCCGGTATGCAGGAATCGCATGTACATGATGTAACGATTACCAAGGAAGCACCGAACTACCGCTCCTCATAAGGGCAATGAAAAATTAAAAATGAATAATGAAAAATTGCGTATCTATGTTTAGGTGCAGGCAATCTGTTCGTTTTTCGTTGTTAATTATTCATTTTTCACTATTCATTATTCATTGTATTTAGTATGCATGACATTCATTCCGACAAAATACTGATCCTGGATTTCGGTTCGCAGTACACGCAACTGATCGCACGCCGCGTGCGCGAGGCCGGAGTTTACTGCGAGATTCATCCCAGCGATGTCGATGACGCAGACATTACCTCGTTCAAGCCGAACGGCATTATCCTCTCCGGCGGGCCTGAATCGGTTACCGCTGCCGATACCCTGGTTGCACCTGCTTCGGTGTTTACGATCGGCGTGCCGGTGCTGGGTATCTGCTATGGCATGCAGACCATGGCAGCGCAGCTGGGCGGCAAGGTGGCTTCATCGAAACATCGTGAGTTCGGTTATGCCCAGGTGCGCGCGCGTCATCACAGCAAACTGCTGAAAGACATTGAAGATCATGTTAACGAAGAGGGCCATGCCTTTCTCGATGTGTGGATGTCTCACGGCGACCGGGTTGATGAACTGCCCGAAGGTTTCGTTCGTATAGCCAGCACAGACAACGCACCTTATGCCGGTATCGCTGATGAGAGCCGCGGCTTCTACGGCGTGCAGTTTCATCCGGAAGTTACCCACACACGCCAGGGGCAACGTATTCTTGAGCGCTTTGTCCATGATATCTGCGCTTGCGCTTCCGACTGGACCCCCGGCAATATCATCGAGGACAGTATCCATCGTGTACGTGAAACGGTCGGTAATGATGAAGTTATCCTGGGCCTTTCGGGCGGCGTCGATTCATCTGTGGTTGCGGCTTTACTGCACCAGGCCATCGGTGACCAGCTGACCTGCGTGTTCGTCGATAACGGCCTGCTGCGTTACCGCGAAGGCGATCAGGTTATGGCCGTGTTCGCCGAGAACATGGGCGTCAAGGTGATTCGCGTCGATGCCGAGCAGCGTTTCCTCGATGAGCTTGCCAGCATTGACGATCCGGAACAGAAGCGCAAGATCATTGGCCGCGTATTCATCGAAATCTTCGAAGAAGAGGCCGGCAGGCTGACAAGCGCGAACTGGCTTGCGCAGGGAACCATCTATCCGGACGTGATCGAATCAGCCGGCAGCAAGAACGCACACCTGATCAAGTCCCATCATAATGTCGGCGGTCTGCCCGAGGACATGAAACTCGAGCTGGTCGAGCCGCTGCGCGAGCTGTTCAAGGACGAGGTGCGCAAGATCGGTGTCGAGCTTGGTTTGCCCTCGGAAATGGTTTACCGCCACCCGTTCCCCGGTCCGGGCCTGGGTGTGCGCATCCTCGGTGAGGTCAAAAAAGAATACGCGGATTTGTTGCGTCTCGCTGACCATATATTCATTCAGGAGCTCTACAATCATGATCTCTACGACAAGGTCAGCCAGGCCTTCGTTGTGTTCCTTCCGGTGAAATCTGTCGGCGTCATGGGCGATGGCCGCAAGTACGACTATGTCGTTGCATTGCGTGCAGTCGAGACCATTGATTTCATGACCGCGCGCTGGGCCCATCTGCCGTACGAATTCCTCGATCACGTATCACGCCGCATCATCAACGAGATCGATGGCATCACCCGCGTGACCTACGACATCTCCGGAAAACCACCTGCCACAATCGAGTGGGAGTAGGCCAGATCTGGCACTGACTGGCACCTGCAGGCATCAAAACACAGCAAGCTCACATAATTAATAACTTATCCTCATTTCTGTCTGGCAACATCTGGCACTGACAGGCATCGGCAAGCAGTTATTACAATTTTTCAATGGCATAGATCATGGTATCGCCGCGCTCAATATCAGCGAGGCGTTCCAATACCATGCCATGCTTGTCGAACCGATCATGGTATTGGTGATTGAGCATATGCTCCGCCGGATTGCTTGGCTAACGCTGTCTTCCTCGGCACCCAGAATCAGGCGGCCTATCACCATGTCACTACAGACTTTGCGTATGCACATCATGTGCAGTCAGCAGAAAAGTAGCAATGTATAGCAGTTGTCTCTCGGAAGTTCGGCTGATTGGAAGAATCAAAAGTACTTCTCCGGATCCATATGCTGATGGAGTACTCGTACAATCACAATGCCGCGGGCGTGTTTTTTTAATCCTGAATCAAGCTTATAAGGATGTTATGTTTTTGACTTGAGTTAGAAAGGGCGTTTATTCTTCTAATGCTTTTTACGGTCATCGAAACATTCTGACGGTTGACTATTCCTGGTTTGATTTTGACGACTCGGAAGTAGGCGCGGCTGGACGACTTTTTCGTATGCAGTAGGAACGGTCGCTGTAATGAAACATCACCCGGAGGTGCATGATGAATTTTATCAAGACTACGCTGCTTGGCGGATTGCTTATTCTACTGCCATTGATGCTACTGTGGCTGGGACTGCAGGAGATAGCCGGATTGTTAATTGCGATGGCAACGCCAATCGCTGACCTGCTTCCGAAAGGGCCTTTCGAAGACCTGGCCACGCCGGGTTTGGTTGCTGTGCTCTTGATCGTCGGCGTGTCGTTTGTCCTCGGCCTCGCCGCGCGTTCTTCCATATTGACTCGCATCGGCCAACAGATCGAGAATTCGATTCTCGAAAAGGTACCGATGTACCGGATGCTGAAGATTATGTCCGGCGCGCTGGTCGATTCGGATACCAGTGAAATCGTCCCGGCGCTGGTCAAGGATGGCGCTGGCGGCGGTGATCCTTGCTATGTCATCGAGAAACACAAGGATGGTCGTGCGACAGTTTTGCTGCCATGGTCGCCGGCATCATTTGCCGGCAGCATTAAAGTGGTTCAGCAATCCACGCTGGAGATTGTCCCTTGCTCCCTCGATGAATTCTCACGCTCGATCAGCCAGGTCGGCGTTGGGGTCGAGGATTGCCTGACAGCCCGGCCGTCTGATAGTGCCTGAGCTGCTCCGCTGGTGAGTTACGCTCCTCGATGGCGTATACGTGGACCGTCCCGATGGGTGTCCCTACCAATAACCTAATTCGATAACAGTGTTGAGAAACTGATCCGCGTGATGTGTGGATTAGGGAAATAGATGAGTCAGCAAGTAGGGTATGAGGCAGACTGAATGTGGCGAATTAATGGCCTTGTGTGCTGGATGTGAGAAGACAATCGGAGTTGCGGCAGACCAACAGTTTGCAGCCTGCTGTAGCACACAATATGTGGCATTGCGATCGTGTTTCAGGCGGCGCGGCGGTACTCATGATGCAGGCCACCGACGTGTGGGAAGGCGATGACAGTACCCTGGTCCGGTAGCTCGACCGTACGCGGTTCTGGGCATTGCTTGGCTAATGCCAGATGCGATCTCGCCTGGTGATAGTAGATAAAGTAAGCGCGCAGCAGCTTTTTGAGATGGTGTTCATTGAATACGATGACATGGTTTAGGCACTCGCGTCGAATTGAACCGATGAGCCGCTCCACGCAAGGATTTTGCCAGGGTGAGCGTGGGGCGATGAGCACTTCGCTCATGTCGAGGCTGTGAACATGCTGACGGAAGATTGCGCCAAAAATCTTGTCGCGATCACGCAGGAGATATTGGGGTGGCGGATCCCACGGGAACGCTTCAACCATTTGCTGAGCCGTCCACTGGGCAGTTGGATGTTCGGTTACGTTGAAATGAACAACTTCACGATGATCATGTCTGAGTACGAGAAAGACATACAAGATTCGGAATCCCGCCGTAGGCACAGTGAAGAAATCGACTGATACCAAGTCTTTGACATGGTTGTTCAGGAAACTCCGCCATGTTTGCGATGGCGGCTTAGGATGATGGATCATGTATTTTGCGACTGTCGCCTGACAGACCTCGATGCCGAGCATCTGAGGTTCGCCGTGAATCCGCGGCGCACCCCAACCAACGTTGTCCCGTGATATCGTCCGGATAAGTTCGCGCACCTCCGGTGGAATACGTGGGCGCCCGCCCTTGCGGCAACGGGACTTCCACGTCCAGTAGAGTCGAAAGCCCTTGCGGTGCCACCGCACAAGGGTATCTGGTTTGAAAACCCGAAGTGTTTGCAGGCACCCTGACCACAGACGGTAGAGCCAGACCCAGAATAGCCGCTGACTCCAATTAAAGTGGAGTCGTTTGCGTGGTGTTTGGTTAACCATGGCCAGTTGTTGGCGAAGCGCCAGGATTTCGAGGTATAGAAGGGAGCGGCTTTGGAACAGCCCGAGCAGGGTGGTCAGGAGGGGGAGGGCGATAGTTCTCAAGCCGGGACCGTACGACAACTTTTGCAGAAAAGTCAACGGAATCAATAGGGACGATGTTTTTGGTAGCCACAGGCTTTAGCCACGAACCGATCCGGCCAGGCTATCGAAAACATGACATAGATGGAGCCTCAGCTGCGAATCGCGCTAAACTTGAAGGCTGATGATACTGTCTAGCACGTTTCGATGAGCACGCTTACTGTCGCCTGGTCCATGTGCGCTGCCGCCTGCCTGATGCTGGCGCTATTACACATGCTGCTGTGGCTGAAATACAGTCAGAACACGGTCTATCTGCTGTCATCACTGACGGCCTTCGCCGCCTGCGCCAGCGCGCTGCTCGAACTGGGTCTGCTGACCACGCAATCGCTCGAGACCTACCGGCAATTGATTCGCTGGGAGAATCTCGCGATATTTATGATCCTTGTTCCGATGGTCTGGTTCGTACAGATCTATTTCAGTTCATCGAGGCGCTGGCTGGCGCTGACGATCACGCTGCTGTGGAGCGTAGGTATGCTGATCAATTTCGTTTCACCCTACAGCCTGACCTTCAGCACGATAGCAGAGCTCAAACAACTGCCGGCATTCTGGGGTGAGTTGTTCACGGTTCCAGCAGGCACCGAAAACCCGTGGAAGCTTCTGGCGGACATCAGCTCGCTGCTGATCCTGGCTTACGTTGGCGATGCGACTTTTCGTTCCTGGCGCCACAACAACCAGCGCGAGGCTTTGATCATCGGCAGCGGCATTCTGCTGTTCATTATTTTCGCTGGCATTCATACACCGCTGGTCGACGCGGGGATCGTGCACACGCCCTACATGATCAGCTTCGCTTTTCTGGCGATCGTCGCGACGATGAGTTACCAGCTGGCATCGGAGGCGATGCGTAGCCAGCGCTACGAACGGGAACTGCAGCAGACCCGGCGGCATCTCGATCAAATGGCACGCGCCAACCTGCTCGGTGAATGCACCACGATCATCGCCCATGAGCTCAACCAGCCGCTGACAGCCATACTCAGTAACGCGCAGGCGGCCCGCAGGCAACTTGTTTTGGACAGCGTGGAAAAGCAGTCAATCATAGAGATCCTCGATGACATCGTACGCGATGACAAACGCGCCAGCGAGATCATTCAGCGTCTGCGATCGATGTTGCAAAACAAACAGGTCGTTCGTGAGCATTTCGATATCAACGAGGCGATACGAGAAACGCTCGACATGCTTAAGGGCGAGTTCAAGGCAAGGAGCATAGACTTATCCGAACACTATGAAGCGTCGATGCCCGAGGTCTACGCCGGACGTATCGAGATACAACAGGTCGTGCTGAACCTGTTGCTCAATGCCGCCAGATCCGTCAGCGTCCCATCGATCGAAACAAGGATGCTCAGTATCCGCACCCGGAACGATCAAAACGCTGTCCATGTCGATATCCAGGACTCCGGGACCGGCATCGCAAGCGAGTTCGAGGGCTCTTTGTTTAAACTGAATTCGTTACATTACGAGAGCAAAGACGGGCTGGGTATGGGTCTGATCATCTGCCACCGGATCATCGAAACCTACGGTGGACACATCCGAGCAGAGAACGTCGCGGGCGGTGGCGCGCTTTTCTCGTTCGCCCTGCCGGTCTATGCGGGCCAATTTCGATGACGAAAAGACTTGATCACACGGCTAAAGCCGGTGCGCGCGTGTTCATCATCGATGATGATGAACACGTCTGCAAGGCGCTCACGCGGTTGTTGACCGCATCGGGTCTTACCACGGAAGCTTTTCATTCTGCTGATGATTATCTCAGGCTAGAGCCATTTGATGGCATTGGCTGCCTGATTCTTGATATTCGGATGCCGGGCATGAGCGGAACCGACCTGCAAACCCACCTGAACGCTCGGAACAATAGCATTCCGGTGATCTTCCTGACAGGACACGGTGACCTGCCAACCGGCATCGAGGCGATGAAGCGCGGCGCGGTAGATTTTCTGACAAAACCGGTCGATGAGATCGCGCTACTCGACGCGGTCAACCGTGCGCTGAGCAGCAGCCAGACAGTGCATGATGAAAAATCAAGGCGAGCCGATGTGCAGGCCCGGCTCGATACCTTGACACCGCGCGAGTTAGAGGTGCTCGAATACATCGTCGGTGGCGCCAGGAACAAACAGATCGCCCTGTACCTCGGCATACACGAAAAGACCGTGAAGGCCCATCGAGGCGCCATCATGCGAAAAATGGATGCGTCCTCCCCTGCCGAGGTGGGCTGGCTGTGCTCGCTGGTCAACCTGACAATTCGGAAATAGTCGATGGACCGTCAGCACGCAGGACGCCCGGCGGTCAGTTCTTCTTGCCTGGTTTGATCCGATATAGGCCTTAGGTCCTATAGCCATCGTGCAGCTCTGCTTCTATTCTGGTAGCCCACTGGTTAAGTGCTTCAGGCTAACACCGCGGTGAGTGGGTGCCGATTCAAATTTGCAGTGTTTTTGTTAGGTGAACAGGAGCTTGCGCGCTATTGTAGGAGCGGCTTCAGCCGCGAATTTCTTGCGATCTGAACATTCTTTCGCGGCTGAAGCCGCTCCTGCGTTTTGCTCAGAGTGAGCGCACATCCATCGCGTGAGGGATTGAAGGATGGCAGCGGAGCGCGCATGATTCACAGATCACCGCGCACGCCATTTACAGTCACTGGCCCTCGGATTAGCCCAGCCAAAGAGAGGTTTATCGCAATGAGCAATAGCAGTATCATCCGGACCCTAACCGAGCCGCACAAGGTGGAACTGGTCGCGTGGTCTTCTCCAAAAGTAAAATCGGCTCATGTGATCGTCAAAGGAGCAAAATCCATGAAATGCTATTTCAACCTGTTATTACTCGCCCTGTTGTCAACAGTATCCACACTGGCATTTGCCAAGTCAGACAAGCCCAATATTCTGGTGATCATGTCTGATGATGTCGGCATTACCAATGTCAGCGCGTACAGCCGCGGACTGGTGGGGTACCAGACACCCAATCTCGATCGCATTGCGAATGAAGGCATGATGTTTACGGATTCTTATGCCGAGCAGAGCTGCACAGCCGGGCGTTCGGCATTCATCACCGGACAGCATCCGGTACGTACCGGCCTGACCAAGGTCGGCTTTCCCGGTTCCGCGATTGGCCTGCAGAAAGAAGATCCGACCCTGGCGGAATTGTTGAAGAACCACGGTTATGCGACCGGTCAGTTTGGTAAGAATCATCTCGGAGACCGCAACGAGTATCTGCCGACGGTGCACGGCTTCGATGAATTTTATGGCAACCTTTACCACCTGAACGCGGAAGAGGAGCCGGAGAATCCCGATTATCCGAAGGATCCCGAGTTCAAGAAACGGCTGGGGCCGCGCGGCATACTGGATTGCAAGGCGACTGAAAATGCGGATAAAACGAAAGACCCTCGCTTCGGCGTCGTCGGCAAGCAGGCATGCAAGGATACCGGCCCGCTGACGAGAAAACGCATGGAAACCGCGGACGAGGAGTTTCTTGATCGCACGATGAAGTTCATCACGAAGAACACTGAATCCAATACACCCTGGTTTGCCTGGCTGGCAACTTCACGCATGCACTTTTACACGCACCTGAAGCCGGAGAGCGACGGTGTAACCGGCCTCGGTATCTATGCCGATGGCATGGTCGAACACGACGGCCATGTCGGTCAGATCCTCGACTTGCTGGAGCAGCTGAAAATTGATGAGAATACGATCGTTGTTTACACCGTGGACAACGGTCCGCACTACAACGAGTGGCCCGACGGCGGCATCTCGCCGTTCCGGGGTGAGAAAAACACCAACTGGGAAGGTGCCTACCGTATACCGACGATGATCCGATGGCCGGGCAATATCCCGACTGGCAAGATTTCCAATGAAATCATTTCCATGCAGGACTGGGTGCCGACGTTGATGGCTGCCGCCGGCGAGCCGGAGATCAAGGAAAAACTGAAAAAAGGTCACAAGGCGGCTGGTAAAAAGTTCAAGGTGCACCTGGATGGCTTCAACTTGTTGCCCTACCTTACGGGCGAGGAAGAAAAGTCGCCGCGCGATGAATTCTTCTATTTCAGCGATGACGGCTTGCTCGTAGGGGTGCGCCACAAGCAGTGGAAGCTGGTGTTCGCTGAACAACGCGCCAAAACATTCCGTGTCTGGTCTGAGCCTTTCGTTCAGCTCAGGGTACCGAAACTGTTCAATCTGCGCAGCGATCCGTTCGAACGCGCCGATACCGATTCGAATAACTACGACCGCTGGTGGATAGAGCGCAGTGCTTTTTCTGTTGTTGCCATACAGGAGATTGTCGGTGATTTCATGACAACGTTCGAGGATTTTCCGCCGAGACAGAAACCGGCTAAGTTCAACGTCGATGATGTGATGAAAAAGATGTATAAGACCGGTGCGCACTGATCATTTGGTGAATCATGATCAATCGCCTGCTTGGCTTGTCGCCAATTCATAAAAAAAACTGTCGTTGTGTTTTTGCGCTTGTGATGGCCTTGGCCATCAGCATCGGCCCCCCGAGCGCGAGGGCCGATGACTTGCGCGCCGCTGTGCAAAACCCGATCAGCTCGCTGGTCAGCCTGCCGTTCAAGTTCAACTTTGATTACGGTGCCGCCAACGGCGACGGTACGATTCTGAACATACAGCCGGTTTACCCGATAACCAAAGGTGACTGGAACTATGTCAGCCGTTTGATAGTCCCGGTAGCCAGTGTCGATGGTGCAATATCCGGCCCGGAGAATCCGAATCCTGCCGGTTCGGGTAGCGCGTCGGGATTGGGCGATACCAACTATTCCCTGTACCTGTCGCCGGTCAAGTACGACAAGGTGATCTGGGGTGTGGGCCCGTCTTTGATGATACCGACGGCATCCGATGACCAGCTCGGTAGTGGTAAGTGGAGTGGAGGCATTACCGCAGTGGCACTGACTCAGCCAAAGTGGGGTACCATGGGCATACTCGGTCGGCAGCTGTGGTCGTTTGCAGGTGATGACGATCGCGCCGATGTCAGCCAGTCGCTGATCGAACCCTTTGCCAACTACAACCTCGATAAGGGCTGGTTCCTGATCACCGACATCATCATCACTGCGAACTGGGAAGCACCGTCCAACCAGACATGGACCATACCGATCGGCGGTGGAATCGGTCGCATCTACAAGATCGGCAAGCAGGCGGTCAACAACCGCATCGAGTACTACTACAACATCGAGAAACCCGACGCGGCGCCGGACTGGACATGGAGCTTTACCTTTCAGTTCCTGTTTCCGAAATAGCAGCGAAATAAAAATGCAGTAATGCTGGGTGCGCCGTTATTAGCCTGAGGGTTAAAGGGGACGTAGCGATTATTTTTTGACAGTCGCTCCACTATTGTCAGGAGCAAGGTGGGGATGCTCCTGAAAGTCAAAACCAGGAAGGTGGCATAGGGTGCTGTGGCAGCGTTCAATCGGCAATTTTTCAGGGAAATTTGAAGGATTTTCTGAACATGGTATTTTTCATGGTATTGCCACCAACCCCAGCGAGTAAGTCATTGATATTAAATTGTAAAAATGGCTCGTTTACAATCGAGTGGGAGTAGGGTTTGCCACAGAGGCGCACTGAGCGCGGAGAACGTTTGTTATTTTGTTTCGTCCGCACCTTGTCGAACTTGGCAAGGTCTAATAGGTATTTTTTGGGTCTGGGCCATTTCTGTTCACTTACGCATCATTGCCGCATGTTTCCGACCGTATTAGATCTGCCATGTGCCAATAATGTCCCACACTACCGTCATTCCGGCTAAAAACATGCCGGAATGGCGGTGTTTAAGAGATTATATGAATTTTAAGTCCTATCTATTCCATGTGGATTTAATCTCGCCTTCGCAGGAATGAAGCGTATGTGGGACAGCAGTGGGATGGCGTCTACAAGCTGCTCAGGGAACTGTGCGAGACCGGTAATGTGCAATATCAGCGAACACTGGGATGAACAAGGCCGTATGCGTGGCGGGATCTACTATATCCGCGAGATTTCGAATTCTCCACATCCGGATTTTCCGGACACGGCCGAGCCGGACAGGGCTGCGCCGTGTCCGGTGAAGCCGGAAGCATTACCTAACACCGATAAAGTCCTAAGCGGGACAACTACTACAAAACCCACTTATACCAACGGCGGTGGCCGTGGTGAATACGATCAAGAAGGCGTGCAGTTTTGCCACGGGGTGCCCAATAAATTGAGGGTGCCCGCCGCACACCAGGTCGCTGAACTCAGTAGACAGCTGGCACAGATGTTGTCGGCGAATGGGCGGGTATCATCGCTGCGGGAGCGATCCGCAACTCACCATTGGATTATCTGCATGCCTTGGTCCGCCGCATGCGGCGGGGCGAGTTCATTCCCAGATACGCCGATCGGGTTGCGGAGGCACGCAAGGCCGGTGTGGCAGGCAAGAGAGTGACCTTACGGCCACTCCCTCCCCTGAGAACCGTGCATGACAGTTTCCCGTTACACGGCTCAAACCTTTTCTAAGGCCCGATGCCGGACCCGGTAGCACTGTCCACTTAAGGTGGTTCATTTTGCTACAAAGTGAAGTGGCCAGAACAAAGAGGAAGGCAATAAAGAGGTGATAGGTGACGCTTATTTAATCTTGATGCATATCAGGTAACGGTAATTGTAAATTTCTCTGGCGTGCAATGACCGGAGTTAATAAAACAAAGAGAATACAATTAGATGATATGGTTTTTTTGTTGGAGGTGGAAGATTGACATGTCACTTGAAAGTAATGGCGCGTTGTTTATGGAAAATATTAAAAAGGATGCCGGACTTACCAGGCTGCTTGGCGGTGTGGTCATGCTGGTAGGATTGTTATCGATGGTATCGCCTTTAGTCGCTGGTCTTTCTGTCACTATGGCGGTGGGTATTATGTTGGCTATCGGTGGTATCGGGCAACTGGTGTTTGCTGTCAAAACTGGTACGGGTTTGTTCTCTATAGTTATGGCTGCTTTGACGGTCATCCTCGGTGCTTACATGCTTTCTAATATCGGTGCGGCCCTGGCATCACTCACCATTTATATCGCCGCCTTTTTTATTATTGAGGGCATTACTGAAGCGATAATGGCTTTTCAGTTGAAACCTGCCAGCGGTTGGGGGTGGGCTTTATTTAGCGGTTTGATCACGGTGTTACTGGGTGCCATGATCTGGAATCAGTTCCCGCTTACAGGTGAATGGGCGATTGGTACGCTTGTCGGTATTAAACTGGTTTTCAGCGGCTGGTCATTGCTAATGTTCGGTATGGTTGCACGTAGCGCAGCGAAGGCTTAAAGCAGTAATAGTGTAAGAATACTTCGGCAAAGAACAGTAAGGTTCATAGTGTGAACCTTACTGTTTTTCAATGATGGTAGTTATAGCCTGGCCGAATATCTCAATCATAAAATAGTTACAACGTCTAGAGGAATTGAGTATATAGATCATCCTGGTTGTCATTGTCATTATTCTGGCTGTGGTAGTGATAAGTATCTTAACTAAGCTACCGGACAACAGTCAGAGAGCATCATCACAGGCGATTTCTGATGGTAAAGCCACGGCTCTTGGCCAGGCGTTTAACACCCTGTTACAGGACCATCCAGGATTGTCTGGCGTATACATGTTAAGGAAGGGGCTGGATGCTTTTGTCGCCAGAGCGGGCCTGGCCCGAATGGCTGAACGTAGTCTCGACGTTCAGTACTATATGTTCCACCAGGACACGGTTGGTCGACTACTGATTAATGAGCTTCTGGATGCAGCCGACCGTGGTGTTCGTGTTCGCCTGCTGGTTGATGATATGTATGGATCCGATGGAGACCAGGTCTGGTTAAGTCTGGACGCCCATCCATCTTTTGAAGTCCGTTTGTTCAATCCCTTTGTTCGTAGTTTTCCGAAAAATCTTCAGTTCGTTACTAACCTGAAAAGAGTCAATCACCGTATGCACAGTAAAACCTTTACGGTTGATAACTCGGTGACAATTGTTGGCGGTCGTAATATCGGTGATGAATATTTTGACGCAGACAGGGACCTCGCTTTCGCCGACCGTGATGTGATGTCAATCGGGCCAACGGTGGCTGAAGTCTCCAGTGAATTTGATCAGTACTGGAATAGCGAGCATGCTTTTCCGATAACAACATTAAAACCACGGGTTAAAGCGTTATCGCTGGATCAGCTGCGTGAGCAGTTCGATGAGTTTTATAAGCAGAAATCAACTACGGCTTATGTTGATGCCCTGACTAATTCACCGCTGGCTATTGCGCTGAAAAATAATACCGCGAAGTTCTCCTTCGCCGAGGCGATTGTGATTCACGATTCATCTAAAAAACTGGAAAAGAAAGGCGAGTGGAAGAGCCAGCTGCTGATTACCCAGCTTGCACCTTATATCAAGCAGGCAAAGCAAGAGTTTGTCCTGGTGTCACCTTATTTCGTTCCGGGTAAAGCGGGGGCTGAGGCGTTCTGCGAGCTCAGCAAGCAGGGTGTGAAGGTGCATATCCTGACAAATTCGCTGGCATCCAATGATGTCTCTGCCGTGCATACCGGTTATTCGCGTCACCGTAAGCAATTATTGCGCTGTGGTGTGAAGCTCTATGAGCTCAATGAGCAGCTGAAAACAATGGAAGGTAAATTATTTACCTGGTTGCCCGGGCTGAGTAAATCCAGTCTGCACGCAAAAACCATGGCTTTCGATCATAAGGCGATGTTTGTTGGTTCGTTTAACTTCGATCAGCGTTCGATGAATATCAATAATGAAATCAGTGTTCTATTTTATGAACCGGAGATTTCAAGTGAGTCTATGGATGCTTTTGATAAATACATCAATAAAATAGCGTTCAGTGTAGAGCTTGTCACTGATACCAATGGAAAGGAGTCATTGCGCTGGGTCGGAATTGAACAGGGTGAAGAAGTAATCTTTGATGACGAACCCTATGTCGGCTTCTGGAAAAAACTGGCTGTAAAAGTGATGCGTATTCTGCCAGACGATTTCATGCTCTAAGATGGCTTTGAAGAGTGTTAAAATGTGGTGATTGTGAAAAAATATTTGCAACATTCTTTTTTATAAATGATATTCTCAGGTATTAAATTGCTTGCACTTGTCTAATTAAAAGAATCGGTAACTGTCAGATAGGGTCACTATGTATACTATTTCAGTTACCTGCAGTGTGTAATATCTAGATTAATCAACAATAGAGTCAGGGAGCACTATTATAGTGACTAGCCTTTTTATGAACATTATCAAGATGCTCGGCGCTATCTGGTATGGAATTAAGCATGACGAAGAATTTCACATCCTCATGGTTTTACTCTTAACATTTCTTGTCGGTGGCACCTATTTCTATTGGCATGTAGAAGGCTGGAGTGTTGTAGATGCGCTATATTTCTGTTTTATGACGATGTCGACTATCGGTTATGGTGACCTGGTACCGACAACACCATTGTCAAAGATTTTTACCATCATATATTCAATTCTTACCATCGGCTTGTTCGTGGCTATTGCATCAAAACTGGTTATTGTGCTCGTGTCACGCAAGAAGGAGGCGCACGAGCGTAAGAGAAAGGCGCATTCACACGAGTCGGAAGACTAGAAATTCACTGACAACTTGGCTGTTTTTATTGTCCCAAACCGTTAGTAAAAACTATGCACTTTAGTGAAAGGCTTTAGCTTTGTCTTTTAGGCCGATTTCAAAGAAGCGCATAAAGATAAAAAAGAGTCGTCATTCCCGAGTGCTTTTATCGGGAACCCAGTGACCTTGCAGTATTTAAAGTCGCTGGATTATGAAATACATCCATGTATTTCATCCTGCGGACCAGCCATAGGCTGTTCAAATCTGCTCCAGGCAGATTTAGTCCGGCTCAAAAGCATGCCGGGATGACAGGTATATGGATAGTATATATCTTGCTCTGAAACGACTTTCAGTCCATAGTCGTTGAGTATTTGCATGAACCGCAAGTACGCTTGATACTTGCCAACACCTTATCTAAGGGCAGGCAAAATGAGGACGATTAGCCCGCATTTCTCACCAGGATTTCGGATTCAGGTGCATCTGTAGTGTTTCTGAGTGCGCGTCTGGACTGAAAAGCATAGCAATAGCTATGGTTTGATGGAAGATGAGTACGCAGAGACGCTACAGATGTGCATGGAACGAAATAGCGCAGCAGCAAACGCACTGTATTTGATTGAAATCGAGCTTCTGGTTTTCTAATCATGCTGTTACTCGGGTTATACAGCGGCCTGGTGAGAAATGCGGGCTAGTCGCGACCCGATCTGACGGATAACAAACTGGGGTCAGATTTTAATGGCACACCTACAACAAATTCAAAAACTATTCACCACAGAGTCACAGAGGGCACAGAGAAAAGCATTGTATTATTAACTACGCCACAGGCGCAGTTAACAAAGTAAAACTCTGTGTCCTCTGTGCCTCTGTGGTGAAATAATTTTAGTTTTTGACTGTCAGGCTATTTAGAAATTAACATTTTGCGATCTTTGCGTATTTGGCGGCTAAAAGATCCTTGATACTAGCCCGCATTTCTCACCAGGCGGCATAGGATACTGATAAGACATTAGCATTTTGGAGAAAAGCTAGGATGGTCAAAAATACAGCGTGTTATTCAAGCGCGCCTATCACGGTTCAGGCTGGTCTTCGTATCCGTAAGCTTGCTCTTCACTCAAACCGTAGCTATTGCTACGCTTTTCGCTCCAGAGCGGCGCTTTCGAATACGAATCCTGCGCCTGCTCCCGTGATCCTGGTGAGAAATGCGGGCTAGTGTGCTTTTCTAATAACGAAAAATTTCAAACCCGTTCATGCGCTTAAGTGGATTTGCGAGCGTTCTCATGTAATATGCGGGTTAAAGCCGATTGGCGCGAAATGACCAGACTGAAATCAGCCGCCAGTGGTTTAATATAAGGCGAAGCGGTACTTTCTGACGCAGGCTTATCATTTGAAGGATCGGAGGTGGCTCGATTCGCTGATCTGGAAGGGATGCATTTATAAACTTGCTTTATGTTTTAGCAGGTTTGCTCTTCGAGTCTTGCTAGCCATGCTGTGGGCTGTTTCTTTTCAGGTTTGTGCCGTTATCTTTGGTCCGGGCGTTATGCAAGGCAGATTGAAATTCGAAATGTTGCCATTTACTACTAAATGAGAAATTGAAGGATGAATAAACTTTGTCAATTTTATGTCGTTCCGTTGCTGTTGACGCTGCTTGCCGGTTGCGCGAGCGCACCACTGGACTACCCCAAAGAAGAGTCGTTTGCACTTGCCGATACTTCCCATACCCAAGAAGCGGTCGAGGTCAAAAAGTGGCTAGACGGCAGAGAAAACGTCAACGGTTTCTATCCGCTTACCCAGGGCTTTGATGCTTTCGGTACGCGGCTGGCACTCATGGACGTGGCTGAGGCAAGCATCGATGCCCAGTATTTTCTGATGAAACCTGACTACGCTGGACTGGTCTTCGCCTCCAAGTTACTGGAAGCGGCAGACCGTGGCGTTCGCGTGCGCTTCCTGCTGGACGATGTTTTTACCTCGGTTCAAGATGTCGACCTGGCGATGCTTGATGCACATCCCAATATCGAGGTTCGAATTTTTAACCCGATTGCACGCAAGGGTATCTATGCTTTTAACTATATCGGGCATTTCAGTCTTGCGAACCGCCGCATGCACAACAAGGCGTTCATAGAGGATAACCTGGTTGCAGTCGTAGGTGGACGCAATATCGCCGCCGAATACTTTCAGCTGGAAACCACCGGTGAATTTGTCGATTTTGACATGTTAGCCGTCGGGCCGATCGTGAGAGAGGTTTCCAGTCAGTTTGACAGGTACTGGAATCACGCGCTGGCTGTGCCAATGGAGGCCCTGTTCAAGGAAGATGATGAAGATGTAATTGAACAGGCGAGGGACAAGCTGAGGCAGGAAATGGCTGAAGCAGGGCAGTCGATCTACGCAGAAGCGGTAAATACGCCCCTGTTGAAACAACTCATTTCACTCGAGGTAAAACCTTACATTGCACAAGCCAGGTTGATCACAGATGACCCGCAAAAGCTACTGCAAGACGTTTCTCAGGAGCAGCAAATTGTCGTTAACGAGATGCGCCAGGCGTTCATGGAGGCGGAAAGTGAGATCATAATTATTACGCCTTACCTCATTCCACGTGACCGTGGTATCGAACTGGTAAAAAAGCTGCATGACAAGGGTATACGTATCACCATACTGACCAATTCACTGGCCACGAACAATCACACAACAGTGCACTCGGCTTATGCAAGCTACCGCAAGAAGTTACTTGAGGCTGGTGTTGAACTTTGGGAGGCGCGTGCAGATGCCGCAAAAATCACCACTCCAGAAGGTGAAAGCCAGCTCGACAAGTTGACCCTGCATACCAAGGGTATTTTGATTGATCGCAAGCGCGTGTTTGTCGGTTCGCTTAACCTCGATCCACGATCGATTGATATCAATACCGAAATGGGGCTGTTGATCGACTCGCCGGAGCTGGGTGAGCTGCTGACCGAATCATCCCGTAAACGTATACCGAAGATCGCCTACCGGGTAAAAATGGATGATGAAGGTGAATTAAGCTGGCACGCGACTATCGATGGCAAGAAGGTGGTCGAGACCAAAGAACCGCAAACCTCGGGGTGGGATCGTTTCAAGGCCTGGTTCCTGAAGATCGCGCCAGAGAAACAGCTCTGAAGGGACATTCCTTCGTTCATACCTGTCGCCTAGCCCGCATATTGCATGAAGGATTTGGATTTTATGAGCAATATTTTGTCAGGAACAAAATATTGCTCATAAAACCACACGGACAAAGTGTAACCTGGCTAACCCTGATTATTTTGCTGTAACTGATTGTAAAAACAATAAATGTTCATCATTATACGTCCGCCTTTGTGCAATATGCGGGCTAAAGGGCAGTTATAGCGAACTCATAACGCCGTGTCATAGGGCACGTTGCTGCTCGCAAGCCTCCTTTCCTGGGTTGGCTTGAAGGCATGGCTGGTCGGGCAAATTGCAGTAAACATATTGGAGATTCCCTTGCCAGGAAGCGTTATTTGTTTGTATTGCGAAATGAAGACACGGCTGTCTCACTCACCAAACGTCATTCCGGCACGTTTTTAGCCGGAATCCAGTGACTAAAGACGCTGGATGCCTGCGTTACTTCAGGCGTCCTGCCTTTCGCCCTTCGGGCCGCACTTTGTGCGTTCAAATCCGATCCATTCGGATTTGTCGCAGGCAAGACGAGATTATTCCGGTCAGCGTTGCGTCACCGTGACTACGACATGAATACATTTCTAGACTTTCATGTCTAGAATTTCATGTCCATTTGCTGTTTAAATTCATTTGATCACTGTAATAACAGTGTTGAATGCTTATAGGTATAAATTATGTGGGACAGCAGTGATTCAACGTCATTCGTCGCCGGACAAAAAAATAAAACGCGAGGTGAAAGTCGGTTGGCGTGAAATGACCGGACTGCAAGCAGATTTCAGTGGTCAACTGTTAGTAGATACTGGAAATGTATTGGCTACATGTGATCATTGCAGTGAAACACATGGCTGGATATATATAGTTCAATAAATCATCCTGGTAATGGGGAATAGTGATGTATCTGCTTAAAGACTTCGGTAAGCATTCAGCCTCCGTGCAGATTGTTCTACTGGCATTGGCATTGTTCATGTCTGGCTGCACCACGATTGGCCCTGACAGCATTCCCCGCGACCGCTTTGATTACAACACCGCGATATCCGATTCCTGGAAAGAACAAACCCTGCTGAATATCGTTAAGATACGTTACTCCGACATGCCGCTATTTGTAGAGGTGGCATCTGTCGTTAGCGGCTACACGATGCAAAGTTCGGTAAATATTGCAGGGACTGCGACTAACCTCCCGGGTGGCGGTGGTGATCTGGCAAGCCTGGGTGCATCAGGTACGTATACGGACCGCCCCACCATTACCTATGCACCGATTACGGGCAAGACCTTCAATCACAACTTCATGAAGCCAATCCCACCTGGGTCAGTCGTGTTCCTGATGCAATCGGGATGGGCCATTGACATGATATTTCCATTGACCATTGATTCCATCAACGGATTACGCGGACGGGTAGCTGGAGGCGCCGCGCAGTATACCGGGGACGAGGAATATTACCGTATTATCCAGTTATTTCGCGAAATGCAGAAATCTGGCGCGGTCGGGATGCATATTCGAAAGGGGAAACAAGAGCAGGACACAACCGTACTCTTCTTTTACAAGGATAAGTTAAGTCCCGAGCTCAAAGCCGTGCAAGCAGAGCTGGGCGAGCTGCTTGGTCTTGATATGAATGCACCCGAGTTAAAGGTGAGTTATGGATTGCTGCCCAAGGGAGATGATGAAGTGGCACTTCGCACACGCTCTATCCTGCAAATAATGATTACGCTGGCGGCAGATGTTCAAGTGCCGGAAGCACACGTCACTGATGGCAGGACGGTAGCTACATTACGCAATATAAATGAAAGCAAAGAAAACCATGCGCCCCTGATTGACATTAAGTACAGTGAGGAGAAACCCGAATATGCTTTTTCAGCTGTCCGCTATAAAGAATACTGGTTCTATATCGATGATCGGGATTTTGACTCAAAAAGGGCCTTTGCATTTCTGATGATTCTGTTTTCTTTGACCGAAACGGGTGGTGGTGATCTGTTACCGGTTGTGACCATACCGGCGGGTTAATTCAAGCCTGGATGCCTGCATTACTTCAGGCGTCCTGCCTTTCGCCCTTCGGGCCAGCCTTTGGCTGTTCAAAATCGCTCCAGGCGATTTTGTCACAGGCATGACAAGCTTATTTCGGACAACAGTGTGCCTTCGCAGGTATGACGCGTAAGTGGGACAGCAGTGACTCAACGTCATTTGGCGCCGGGAAAGAAACATAATTTTCGACTTTGTTTTCACTGGTGTAATACCAGAACAAATGGCGTGTGATGACCGGACAACAGGGTATCAATGCAAGTACATTACAGTAATGTATACAGTGAAGTATGAAAATGGTTGCATCACACGGTGAACGCTGTGTGGGTCTCGTCTATGAATGCCACTTCCTTAAATACTGAATTTTCACAATTGATCCTGGATTTGTTGCCAAAAGGACATCCTACTATTGTTATTGTTTCCCGGCGTTGCGGCATCCCTGTGCGCACGCTGCAGCGCAAACTTCACAATGCCGGTATCACCTACCGCGAACTGGTCGATGAAGTTCGCTTCGACACAGCTTGCCGTCTGCTGCGACAGCCACAAAATAATATTAAAGATGTTGCAAGGGCTATTGGTTATCAGAATGCCAGCAATTTTAATCGTGCTTTTCAAAGATGGGCTGGTGGTGTATCGCCGAGTGAATACCAGCGACAGCAGGCAAGAAACAACAAGAAGCTCTAAGCGTCTGGTTGTAGAGCCACTGTTGTCCGGTACAACATTAAGTCACCGGGCTATGAAATACATCCATGTATTTCATCCTGCGGACCAGCCAGAGGCTGTTCACTATGTGATGGATTCACATGAACACATGTCTATGTAGTGATGGCCCGAAGGGCGAGTCACAGGGACGTGACGAGTAAATCTGCTCCAGACAGATTTAGTACAGAATACATCCATGTATTCTGCCCTACGGGCCAGCCTTCGGCTGTTCAAATTCAATCCAATTGAATTTAGTCCGGCTAAAAACATGCCGGAATGACGGGTGAGTGGGCAGGGATGACGAGAATGAAGTTCTGTAGGGTGGGCTTTGCCCGCCATTGTCCCGGTGTTACTGCGTTTGTTCTGGTGGGCGGAGCCCACCCTGCTAAAAACATGCCGGAATGACGGTGTTTAAGAGATTATAATAATTTAAGTCCGAATGTTGTTGAATCATGAACAGAGTCGCATCGTATAGCTAATTGGCGCGAAATGACCGGACAATAATCCGCGATAGTGCTCTAATGTCTCAAACAGAGGTGTGGTTAATCGATATGAAATCTATCGATGAAACTCAATGTCTTATTCTTGATTGGGCTCGCTACATATTGCTTCATGGAACGGTGCTTACTGGCAGGATAATGCGGCTGTTGATGTTACGTCCTTGGTCAAAGCGGTTCAAATTACTGCGATTGAACGGAAGACGAAAAATTACGGGCACTGAGCCATGGCTATATTGGTCGAGAAGTTATCTGCCTTGTAGCAATATGGCAGGCCAGTTTTTCTAGATTAACTGATTAAAAAGACGGAGTCATAATATGAACATTAAAAACAAGATGATTTTCACCGGGCTGTTTGGTCTGCTGGCGGCAAGTGCACTGATGGCGGGTTGTGCCCAGAAAGAAACCCGGGAAGAGGCCGAGGCGCGTGCCACCCAGGTAGAGGTGATCAGAGGCGAAGGTACGGGCATCAAGACAGACATCGCTATTTTTGGTGCATCGATGTTTAAGTTTGATAGCGCGGAACTGAATGATGAGGGAAAAGCAGCGATCGAGGCCTATAGAAAGAAACTCGGGCCTGAACTTACAGACGCATATATGGTGGTCATTGTGGGGCATACGGATAACACGGGTAATGCAGACTATAACATGGAGTTATCGTACAGGCGCGCTGTAAGCGTGTCTGATTACCTGATAGCCACGGGTGCTGATGCGAATAAGATTCGCACTATCGGGCGAGGAGCCGAAGAACCGATTGCTTCAAATGCGACCCGCGAAGGTCGGGAACAGAATCGTCGTGTCGATGTTGCCGTCATCGCTGAACTGCGTGCGCTGGATAGAGTGGTATTTCCAAGCGCGATAATATTTGAACGCGATAGTGCCGATCTAGATGAACAGGGAAAGGAGCTTCTTAAGAAAAATATTGCGACGACCAAAGAGCTGATGCAGAGAGCGACTTTCATTGAAGTTGTCGGCCATACCGACGACAAGTGGGAAACCGATTACAATATGGAGCTTTCGAAGAAACGCGCTGCATCTGTGCGCGACTATCTGGTCAGTCAAGGTGTTGATGCCAGCAAAATGGTTGCCACAGGCAGGGGTGAAAGTATGCCGATCGCCAGTAACAATACCAAGGCAGGCCGTGCGCAGAACCGTCGCGTTGAAATCCTGATATTAGGGCGCGTACAGGAATAACCTGTGTAAATAATGGCTTGTATAAACAACAGCCGGTGAAGTCAGCTCCCGCCTGAAAACGGGAGCTGACACACTGTTGATACTAGTATGAGTAGTACACATAAGTTATTAAGCGGCCTGCTTTTTTGTCTGTTTTATATCGGTGTGGTGTTTCAGTGTTTCGCGCTGGATCCGGAACCCCGTAAGTGGAACCATGTTCCTATCGATGCTAATTTCGTTGGCATTGCTTATGTTTACACCGAGGCGGATATTTTTTTCGACCCCGTGCTGCAGCTTGAAAACGTCGAAATGAAGATGAATACATTGGGTGGAGCATATATTCGTACTTTCGAATTATTTAATAAATCGGCACGCATCGACATTATCCAGGCTTATAAAGAAGCCTCGTGGACAGGCTTGCTCGAAGGTGCACCTGCGTCGACTTCAAGAAGCGGCTGGTCTGACACTCTTGTTCGTTTTGGCATAAATCTGTACGGTGCACCGCCTTTACGCGGTGAAGAGTTTTTCGCTTATCGGGCACAGCATAAAGTTGAAACAATCGTTGGTGTTGGCCTGGTCGTGCGTTTGCCGACAGGTGACTACGAAGAGGATAAATTACTCAACCTGGGCCAAAACCGCTTTGTGTTTCGGCCACAACTTGGTTTCGTTCATAACCGTGGCAAGTGGACGACTGAATTGACCGGTGAAATTGCATTCCATATGGAGAACGACGAGTTCTTTAATGGCAACGCACTGGAGCAGGAGCCGATGTATGTCCTGATCGGCCATCTCATGCGCAGCTTTAAACCCGGACAATGGCTGGGTTTGAGTTTTGGTGGTGAATACGGCGGGGAGTTTACACTCAACGGTGTCGACAAGAATGATACTACGCAACTCAATGTGGGCTGGGCAGTAAACTATGTTCATCCTATATCTCGCCAGGCAAGCATCAAGTTTAAATATATCGGTATTCGTCGAAAAGAATTAACCGGTTTTGATGCTGAAACGCTGGTAATTAGCGGTGTTTACGCCTGGTAACAAGAAGCCGTTAGCAACCAAAGCCGGGGTGCTTTTTTGTCGTAATGCCAGGCTGTAAATTTTTAAGCTGGTATCTAATATTTTATATGAGCTTTTCTATGAGATTTTTATCGTATTTTTCTGTTGCTTCAATCCTGGCGTTTAGCCTGCTTGCTGGAAATATTTATGCCCAGGATCTAACGATGAGCCAAACACAGGCTCAATCTAAGGCAGCGCGTTATTCCATTGCAATCAGGGGTGGCGCCAGTAAGGGTGCCTATGAAGCGGGTCTTAACTGGAGTCTGCTCAAATTTTTGCGTGAGATTTCTGACTCACGAACGCTCGCCGGCGAGCGGACATTTAAGATTGAACTGGAAAGCATAACGGGTGCGTCGGCTGGCGGTATTAATACGCTACTCTCCGGTTTGACCTGGTGCAGCCGATCCGAAAAAGAAGGGGGTATCAGCAACCGTATTGATGACAATATATTCCGCGATATATGGCTGGTGGGCGATATCAGTGCGCTACTTCCTGAATATGCCGATTCGTCAGATTACCTGCCCGACGATGCGGTTCTTTCGCGTAAGGCTTTCCTCGAATCTGCAGGAAAAATTCGCGACACGTGGAATAAACCACTATTTCGCAAAGGCTGCCGAATTCCCCTTGGCCTGACGGTGACAAGAATTGAAGCCGACGAACTAAAAGTGGGTGATGTCGATGTAAAGAACCAGCGTTTCTATATACCCTTCGAGTTACGAGTGATGGCTGATAACAGCATCGATTACTTCTTTAACCCTGCTGATTATCCGACGCTGTCTGACCCGGCGATGATTTTAATGCCATGGTCTGAAAAAGAAGCGGCTTATTCAATCAATGACCAGCGTATCCTGGATGTTTCGTTTACAACCAGTGCCTACCCCATGGCTTTTGGGCGTAAACGTCTGCAATATTGTCGTCTCATAATGCAGGGCAACGATAAGGATGTAGAGCCTGAGAATCAGCAAGTAGAGAACATGACTAGAGGTCTGGTCTGTCCAGACGGCTACGAAATCACACAAGCAGAATTTGCCGATGGTGGTCTATTTGATAATCTACCTATTGGTTTGGCACGCATCCTTGCCGAAAGAAAGGCCGATAGCATAGATGATTTATACCCGGTGACTTATCTGTACCTCGATCCAACAG
>Ga0316198_10000335_pt1 | contig 23981 bp, 18 predicted proteins | sample OudBieAanoxic_MG_FD_204935 | JGI IMG/M metagenome (GOLD analysis project Ga0316198, IMG submission 204935) | Coastal sediment microbial communities from Oude Bieten Haven, Netherlands - site A anoxic | ecosystem: Environmental > Aquatic > Marine > Coastal > Sediment | place: Netherlands...
ACTCCATTTATGCCATCGACATCAAGCCGAAAGGGTTCTCAGTCATAGAGATCGATGGGCATGTCACTGACGAAGCCGTTGACCTGACACGAAAGGTTTTGACCGATTTTAACTTGCGCAACCAGATGGTGGCGCATAATTATGAAGTCGCCCGCCGTCACTACTCTTACGCCGTACTACAGCGTAAACTGACCAGCCTGCTGATGGATTCAATCGGGTATATCGATTAGAAAGCGGTTTTAAAACCCCCGTCTAAGGCCCGACCGTTAGGTTACACGCCTTTTTAAAATGCTCATCCTTCCATATTAGAGCGATTGTCAGAATTATGTTCCGATTAGTTTATGCTCGGTTAATCCACGGTTGAAGTCAACTACCTTCGGCTAAAGCCGAAGGCTTGGGGTCAAAGGATCCAAGGGTTCCAGGGGTCAAGTGAAAAGACAATCCAAACCTTTACTTGAATCCTTTCGGCAGCATCAACAAATAAACTAAAGTCTTCGTCTAAAGGCGAGGGCTTTTCATCCATTCCCCGAGTGGGACAATAAAAAAACACCACCGTCATTCCGGCGGACGCCGGAATCCAGAAGATCCGGCATGAAGACCGATGGGGCAGAAGTCATTCGGAAAATATTTATGACAACCACTATAAGAATGTATTTTTTCAACAACGTATGATTTGTTTTTTACCCTGATCCGAGGTTTTAAAAACAGTATAGAAGAAGTCTCGTAATTTAAACCGCTACTTGAATAACCTGCGAATCCACCAGTGGCCTGATGTTGCAGGGCTTTTCGATTTGTGGCTCATCCGCAGGCCGTCGATCAAATGTATCGGGAAAGCGGTTTAATAGGGGAACCAGCTGCTCCTCGAGGAGATGATAAGAATAATGTCGGGTGGCAATCCGATAATTATGGTTGACCATTTTCTCTTTGCGGAGAGGTGATTGGAGGATTTCTTCCACCTCTTTAATTATTTTTTTGGTCAAAAATCCATCCATCACCACCAGATCAAAGCCTTTGGGTTCGATATCCTTCGCAAAAATCTCATAACGATTAATTAAAATCGGTTTTTTAAAATAGATCGCCTCGAGGAACGCATTGCCGAAGCCCTCATTCAAGCTAGGATAGGTAACAAAATCGGCAGACATGTACGCATCCCCCAGTGAATAACATGTTGGGCTGTTTTGATCGCACGCCCAGGCAACTTTCCGTTCGGTTTCAACAAAACGAAGATCGACGTTGTGACTGGAGGCGTATTCCTTCACCCTGTCGGCGTATTCAAATCCTTCGTCACCGGCTTCATGGGATACTACCAGTTTTAAGCGCTCATCCTTGAGCGCCTGAACCAACTCAATGGCATGCTCAATCCCCTTTCTTTTGACAATCCGGGTCGGTTGCATAACGATCTTCTCACCGGGCTTTAATCCGAGGGATGCCCGAAATGCGCGGCAACGTTCTTTGTTCATTTCAGGTCGATGGTCATAGTCGATGACATTGGGGATCATGGTGGCCGAAATCCCCACGCGGTGGGCAAGTTCTTCCCGGGCAATGGAATTTATGACGACATGCTCGATTTGGGGAAGATTGGGCGGAAATGCCATGCGGAGATAATCCCCCACGGCATTGGCCGAAAACCGAACTCTTTCCCAGTAAAAATCGTGATGATGCGCGACGGTGGGAATCTGGGTTTCGGCGATGGTTTCAGCCAACGCAAGCCCTAAAGGGATATGCATCGGGATCGTGAGTGCGTTTTCGGCAATTAATACATCCAGATCGAACCGCTCGATGAATTGGTGAAGCTTCGTTTTTAAATATGAACGTAAGGTATGAATCTGTTCGGTAACATCTGGATCCCGTCTTTTTTTTCCAAAAACATGGTGATTGATCCATCGATTCTGGTCATGGTTAAAATGGGCCTCCGGTATCCGGAAACTGATTTGCGGTGCTTTATCCAGTTCTCCGGCCAACCAGAAGCAGCGATTCCCGTTTTTTTCAAAAACCTCCGCCCATTTGTTGGCTTCCAGGGAGACACCGTCAGTTCCGGCAAAACGGGTTGAAACAAAACCGATGTTACTTGCTCTCATAAGGCTCCACCCGTATATAAAAGAGAAAGTGCCACCGCAAACCTCCCTTTTTTAGAATAACCGATAGCAGCTCAAAACGGCCACATGGTTTTTATATTGGTGTTGAAGTTGGGTGGCACTTCATTTTAAATTGTTTGTATATATAGACAGCAAAAAACATACCAACCCGCCCATATATTTAATTTAACAAATATAATAGGTAGTTACGGTGAAGTCACGAAAAAAACCTGGAATCCCGTCTCTGCTTTTATGGTAAAAAGGTCACAGCCTTATGTAAAAAAAACCACAATTATTCCGTTCGGCCGTTTCGGAGAAAAAATATACAGCCGGGTTTTCTTTTTTCAATCCGTGATTATTGTAAAATAAAATCGTGATTTAATTGTGCGGTGTTATACTTTATCTAGGAGGCTTATTATGTGGGAATATACCGATAAGGTAAAAGAACATTTTTTAAATCCACTAAATGTGGGAACGATTGAAGACGCTGATGGGGTGGGTGAAGTGGGTTCCCTGGCTTGCGGGGATGCATTAACCTTGTATTTTAAACTGGGCGACGACGGTCGGATTGCCGATGTGAAATTTCAGACGTTCGGATGCGCCAGCGCCATTGCTTCGTCATCGGCCCTGACGGAAATGCTTAAAGGAATAACCCTGGATGAGGCTAAAAAAATATCAAATGATGATATCGCCGACTATTTGGGTGGTTTGCCCAAAGAAAAGATGCATTGCTCAGTCATGGGGCGGGAAGCTCTGGAGGCAGCGATTGCCAATTTCGAAGGCACCCGTGTAAAAGAAGCAGAAGGTGAGATTGTTTGTGAATGTTTTGGTATCACCGATCGCCAAATTGAGCGGGTAGTCAAGGAAAATCAGTTGACGACCATCGAAGATGTTACCAGCTATATCAAGGCCGGTGGCGGCTGTGAAAATTGTCATGACCAAATTCAGGAAATTATTGATTCTGTGTCGGGTAAAGAACCCCGAGCGAAAAAAAAGAAAACCAGGCTGACCAATATCCAGAAAATCAAACTGATTGAAGAGACTCTGGAGCGGGAAATTAGGCCGGCCCTCGAAAAAGATGGCGGAGATATCGAATTGATTGATGTGGATGGTGATGCGGTTTATGTGCAGCTACGCGGCACATGCGCCACTTGTCGATTATCCGAAGTAACCCTTTCCGAATATGTCCAGACCAAACTCAGAGAGCTGGTGACACCCGAGCTGGTGGTGGAGGAGGTGCACCCATGAAAATGGTCTACGTGGACAACAACGCTACCACCCAAGTGGCTCCCGAAGTATTTGAAGAGATGGCGCCTTACCTCACTGAATACTACGGTAATCCTTCAAGCATGTATACCTTTGCGGGCCAGGTGGGAGATAAAATCAGGGAAGCCCGTGGAAAAGTGGCCGACCTTATCGGTGCATCACCGGAGGAAATTGTCCTTACGAGTTGTGGAACGGAAAGCGATAGTACCGGTATTCATGCAGCCTTGCGTTCCAGCCCGGACAAACGTCATGTCATCACCACCCGGGTCGAACATCCGGCTGTTAAAAGTCTTTGTGAGGACCTGGCCAAACGCGGCTACCGGGTCACCTTCGTTCCCGTAGACAATCAGGGTAATCTGGACCTTGATTATTTTTTCGATCATCTTTCCGATGACACCGCCGTGGTTAGTATCATGTGGGCCAATAACGAATCCGGCGTGATTTTTCCCATTTCCAAAATTGCCGAAACCCTTCAGGACCGGGGGATTGTGTTCCATACTGATGCCGTCCAGGCGGTGGGAAAAATTCCGATTAACCTGTCTACCCTGCCAGTCGATATGCTCTCGTTGTCCGGACACAAGCTTCATGCACCCAAAGGTGTGGGGGCTTTATACGTGCGCAAAGGTACCAAATTTTCGCCATTTTTGATCGGTGGACACCAGGAGCGCGGTCGCCGAGGCGGCACCGAAAACACCGCATCCATCATCGCCCTGGGAAAAGCATGCGAACTGGCCGGTCAGCATATCGATGATGAAAATACGCGTATCAAACGGCTTAGGGACAAGCTGGAAAATGAACTTCTGGCCCGCATTGAAAAAGCATCCATCAACGGAGACCCCACTAGGCGCTTACCGAATACGACCAGTATCGGCTTTGACTCCGTGGAAGGTGAAGGCATTTTGCTGCTATTGGATCAATACGGTATTTGTGCGTCCTCGGGTTCTGCCTGCACATCTGGCTCGCTGGAACCCTCCCACGTACTGAGGGCCATGGGCGTACCCTTTACGTCGGCCCACGGTTCCATCCGTTTTAGTTTAAGCAGATATAATACTGAAGAACATATCGATTATATCATTGAACATCTGCCCCCCATTATTAAAAGGCTCAGGCAAATGTCACCTTTCTGGAAGAAAAGCCAAACCGGTTAAGCCCACTAGTTATTGCCTTTGTTTTTTCCTCCTGTGAGAGCATTTCCCTTAGGGGACGGCAATTTGTTGGCTAATTTGAATGGGTATCTGGTAGACGGCGTCGCCTTCGGGCTCACGGTACAACTGCCCTTCAAAGGCACCCCCGCTATCGTCTTTTTGACGTCGAAACTGCCATAGGTTAAGTTAAATTTTTTAAAAGTGGCGGGATGGCCGACGTTTTATTTATGGTTGATCTTATTTCGCAACGTGGCCGAACATCTGAAGGTGATGACCCGGCGTTTATCCAGCATCATCGAGTCACCTGTAGCCGGATTTCTGCCTTTACGCTCGTTTTTATCCTTGACGCAAAATTTACCAAAACCACTGATCAGAATATCCTCTCCATCTTCCAGGCTCGACTTCATAATTTCCAGCAATGTTTCGACCACCTGCCCGGCTTCCTTTTTCGGATATCCAATTTTTTCGTGCACATCGTTGATGATCTTGGCTTTTGTCAGTGTCATGGGTAACTTTCTCCTGTGCATTAGTCGTTGAACTGTCAAGGTGTCGGCTCTAAATTTAAGACCTGAGTCTATTATATTTTCGACCAACCTTATTCCTCTATTATTGTTTTGTCAAGTAAATATAGGCCTTATCCATTTCGCAGACTATTAAAAATGACTCGGCCAACATTCACGATCACGTAAATATATCTGTTGCCCTGTGCGATCTTCCAAAAACACCCCTTTCACTCAAATTCGGCGTCAGGCTCAAAATATTACAGGATCCCATAAAGGGCGCCACCTGATGGGGTCTCTTTTATACCTGAAAGGCTGCGCTATCTGAATGTATCACCGGTAACACTATCATCAAACTTGCCGAAATTCTAAAAAATCCAAGGGATCGGTCAGGAGAAGGTATCGGCTTTTGTGTCGGCCATGGAATCGGGGGGGACCATTGCCGCCGGAGATCGACTAAAACAAGCCTGGCCGGAAGATCACAAAATCATCGGCCTGGAACCAATCCGGTGTTCCACTTTATACTGGAACGGCTACGGCGGCCACGACATCCAGGGTATCGGCGACAAACACGTCACCTGGATCCATCATGTGACCAAATCTAGATGCGATCATGTGTATCGATGACCTGGAATGCAAAATGGGATTGCAATTGTTAACCGAAGCGCCGGGCTGGAAAGCGATGTCCCCAAAGTACGGGATGCACGAAGGCGGTTCAAGCGAGAAAAACCGGTTTGGTAAAGCTGGTTGACAATTAAAAAATCTGTGCCATTATATCCACAAGCAATTGAAAATTCTATCGGACACTTACAAGACTAAAATCAATTAAAAAAATTACAAAGCGATCAAAAATTAGATCGGTATGGCGCTGATCAAAGACTGGTTGTCTACTTTGAACCCAATATAATTGTACAGAGAGGTGAAAATTATGGGAGTAAAAGATCTGATTCAAAGTCCACTGAAGCAGCTTGATAGAGCTGTAAATGCCCTGCGTGATCTTGGGTTGATGCCTGCCAAACCCGATGAAGCGCCGATCATAACATTAATCAACCAGATCAGCGACCTGGATGAAGAAAAAGCCGTAGCCATTGCTCGAACCCTGAGCCATACGTCAGTATTCAATGAAGTGGTGCGGGAGCAGATTGTTGCCATGAATGTGGGTGAACGCTATGAGGATATTACCAACGCTTTCAATAGTATTCGTGATGACGCTAAAGGCATGGTCACCCAGCTTGACGACGGCAAGATCGATACCATGGAAAAGATACAAAATGTTTGGATGAAGGTCACCCGGGGAGATATACCCAGCCGTTTTCGTAAAATCAAAACGACCTATCTGGAGGTAACCGAAGATACCAAGGATCAAATCGACAGGGAGAATAAGATCCTTGAAGCATATAAAGATTTTCGCGGGGCGTTGAAAGAATCCGAGGTAATGGCGTTTCAGCTGTTAAAAAAATCAGAGGCGGTGCTGAACGAAGCCAAGTTGAACCTGGATGAGGCCGTCAAGGCAATTGAAACCAATACCAATGAAGATAGGGAGCACATCGCCCGCCTGGAAATGACCCGTGACCAGCGGTTACGCGATCTCCAGGACGAGGACAAGCGCTATCAGATCGCCAAGGACCTCGCCGAAAATCTCTCGGTCAGTTACAACACCACCGAAGTTATCATGGCACGCCTGATGCAAGCCACCGCGTTAAAAGAACGGGTCTATTCCCAGTCCGTAACATTTTTCGGCACCAATGAAAGCGTATTTACAGCCCTGAATGCCTCTTTTACCAGCATGCAGGGACTCCACGAGAGTACCCAAACCCTGGAAGCGATGAAAGAGGGGGTCAATAAAAGTTTGGAAACACTGGCCGAGGTAGGAGGCAAGGTGCAGGAGGAGGCCCTCAAAACTGGATATGGCCCGACCTTGAAGGCCGAATCAGTTAAAAAACTTGTCGATTCCGTGGTGTCTTTCCAGGAAAAATCAATCAGCCTGATTGCCGAGATGCGGGAGTTAAGCACGCGTAATGAAGCGGAAATTAGGGAAGCAGTTGAAGACGGTAAGCGGCGGATGGCCCAACTGGCCAATAGCGGGCAAGTTTTAATCAATGGCTGAAGAAACGAAAACCAAAAAAGTCGAGCTGCCCGATATCATGCTCGCCATGGACGTGGTCGATACCCTACGTCATCAACAATCCTTAGTGGACCGCGAGCTCAACACCGAGGCGTATGATCAAGCCCTGATTGAAAAAGTTCGAAAAATCTATGCCGGTCAGGGGCTTGAGGTTTCCGATGAAACTATCGACCGAGGGGTGGCGGCCTTACGTGAGAACCGGTTTGCCTACACCGCGCCCAAGTGGAATTTCAAGATTGCCTTGGCCCGGATCTACGTCAACCGGGGGCGATGGACCAAGGTGGGTGGAATCTTTGTCGCCCTGCTGCTGGCGGTGTGGCTTGTGTATCAATTCGCCGTTGTGGGACCCGTGGAACGGGAGACAAAACGGCAAACCCAACAACTAAACGAGGTCTGGCAACAATTTCAAGCGACCAAAAAATCCGAAAAACTGACCAGAGCCGGAGACAGACTGTATCAACAGGCCAAGCGAGATCTGGAAGCAGGAAAATCAGATGGCGTATCCAGTGTAATTTCACAACTGACTTCTCTGGCACAGATGCCGGATCAACTGGCCACGTTGCGATCCGGGATACTAAAGGAGTCGAGGGAAAAGGCCGCTACTGCAAAAACAGACCGCCTCTATCAGGATGCCATGGCCGCACTTGATCGGGGAGACGTCCCGTCGGCCCAAAACGCTACTCGATCCCTGCAAGCACTCCACCGTCAACTCAAAGCGGAATATATACTCCAGGTCGTCTCGCAACCGGATACCCCCAGTGGGGTCTGGCGTTATCCGCAAAACAATTCCAAGGCTCGAAACTACTATATTATCGTACAGGCTGTCACTTCAGACGGCAAACGCATGGCCCTGCCCATTACCAATGAAGAAGACGGTAAAACCCAAACGGTGGAAATGTGGGGAATTCGCGTGAGTGACCGCATCTTCAACCAGGTTCGCCAAGACAAAATGGATAATGGTATTATTGATAAAAATCGTTTCGGAATAAAGCGACGGGGATTTTTAATACCAGAATACCAGTATCCCATTGCCGGCGGGGCAATTACCAAATGGTAGGTACCCAATAATGGCCGTGCTAATGATAAGGAGAATAAGTTAATGTTAAGCGGCCGAGATTCACTGACACTTTTCAACCAGCGAATCAACGATTCCAGGAGCCAAATCAACGGCATCCATCGTCATCTGGAAAAGATTTCGAAGCGCCTTGCCGAGATCAGACAGGAAAAGGCGGTCCAGTTTCGGGAACTGGCCCGCGTCCGCCTGGATGACATTGCGGCGGGAAAATTAATCGACGGCCTGGACGGAACTGATCGGGCCGTGTTGCGCTTATTAGCCCAAAAGGCCGAGGCCCTAAATGAGCTAAACAATCAAATTGATACTTCCCTAAACCAACAGAAGATCCTGGATGACCAGCGAAACATTCGTGAAAAACAACGGGATGAGACCATAGAAACCGTTGAGGAGAAGGTTGCCGAAACGAGTGCGCAACTGGAAACTGTCATCGCCTATCAGCAGCAAAAAGAAAATTGGCAAACGGCAATAACACAGGCACAAAATGCCGAAGAAAAAGCCAAGTTAGCCGAGACCGATCGGGTCGAAAAGGGCAAACCCTATGAAAACGACCCACTATTTATGTACCTGTGGCGACGGCGATATCTTACCCCTGATTATGAAGGTGGGTGGCTGACTCGTTCTCTGGATGGATGGGTCGCGAAACTGATTAACTTTGAGGAGGCCCGGCCCAATTATTTTATGCTCACCGAACTGCCTGTTCGCCTCCGCGCACATGCCGACAGCCTGAAGCAAAAAGTTGAAAACGAAAACAAAGCATTGGCAACCCTGGAAGCCGAAGCAGCCGAAAAAAACGGTGTCGTCGAACTCAGGACCGCCCTGAGTGTGGCTGAAAAAAATTTGCATAAAATAGATGATGAAATCGAAGCCGAAGAAAACAGACATGCCAAATTATTGCATAACCGCGCAAGCTTTGCGGCCGACGAAGATGAATTTTCCCGTCAGGCCATTGAACTTCAAGTAGGGCAACTGAAAAAGAAAACCCTATCCGACCTCTACCGGACCGCCCAGGCTACCCCCAACCCAAAAGACGATGTGCTTGTTAACCGACTGGGAGGGCTAACCGACGAAGAGCAACGGCTATACGCTGAAATTGAAACCCTAAAATCAACCGAACGGCACCACCAGAATTCACTAACTGAAATGGAGAAGCTACGGCAATGGTTTCGGCGCCAGAATTACGATTCCCAATATTCAGGTTTCCCTGCCGGATTTGGATTAGGTATACTCCTGGATCAACTCCTCCGGGGAGGGATTTCCACCGACCGGATTAGAGATCGGATCCGGCATGAGCAGCAGTTTAAACTGCCCCGAACCAGGGGACGACGTGGTCGAGGAATAGATTTTGGTGGTGGTTTTGGTGGCGGCAGTGGTGGATTTGGTGGCGGGTTCGGTGGTGGTTTCGGATCCGGCGGCGGTTTCGGGGGAGGCGGCTTCCGGACAGGCGGGGGGTTTTAGGGAATTAGGTTATGGCTGGTTTACACCAGTCATTGGGAATTGCAAGGTTGCCATGGCCGCTTAACGAAACCATGGCGGTTGATACCAAAGGTAACTTGCAACAAAATTGATGTCATATCAACTAACGAAGGTAACATGAACAAGACAAACTGGTTCAAACTTATTATCGTGGGACTAATGATCATTATACTTACTGGTTGTAGCGATAAATCTCAAGAAAAAGCCGCGGAAAAGACAAAAGAGGGCGCCAAGGCGGTTACCGAAAAAACGGGCGAGATGGCCAAAGAAGCGGTGGATGAAACCAAGGAGGCTGTAGCGACTGCCACAAATTGGACCAAAGAGAAGATGGAAGAATACTCGGGTAAAATGGGCGAACAATTAAACGGTTTTAACGATAAATTCAAAGATCTGGCCGCTAAAGCCGAGGGATTGAGTGGTGATGCCAAGGAAAAATTTAAAGAACAATTCGCAGTACTTACCGAGAAAAAAGATGCTGCCGCCAAAGAGTTGGAAGCATTGAAAGATACCAGTGGCGATGCATGGACTGCGGCCAAAGAACGTTTTGAGACCGTTATGAAAGAATTAAAGGAACTTTATGATAAGATGATTGCCGAATTTACCGGTAATTAGCATACAGATGGATTTAACATCATAACAATTTTAAAAGGGCCTTCTTTTCGTGTATCACGTAAAGAGGGCCGCCTTTAATAAAAATCTAAACGAAGCCCTGCCCAATGATAACAATAAACTACTTTTTTTATTGAAAACTTCTTAATCGCTTGGCAATAATTAACGACATTTCGGTTAAAGATGGTGACAATGTTGAGCGAGTTGAACAACGAAAAGCTGCCCACGGTAGAACAGGTCGAACAGATAATGGCAGACTGGGGCAGGTTTACCATTGACGAATTTGCACAAAAATTCTCCTTGAAACGGAAAGTTGTCGAAGCCACCATTGCCCACATACGGCAGTTGAGGCGGGCCAGTGGCGTTGAAACGATTCCGGTGATGACCTGTTACCGAAACGCCGACCTTGAATCGATTGTCCGCTGCGCCGGGTCGCGGCATCGCTACTTGTAACCTATAAGTTATTGCCACCGGCCGGGCTTCCCTTGGAACGGCATCTCGCCGAAAATTTTGCCCAGCTAATATATTTCTTAGTCATAGGAGAAAATAATGGCAGAAAAAATCAAATACGAATGCCAGAAATGCGGGTCTATTAAAGAGCTACTCGGCGATACACAACTGGTGCCGCAATGCTGCGGCAGGCCCATGTTGATAGAAGAGCCGGTTGATGTTTGCGAGACCAGCTTCAGTGCCGAGGATTCCCGAATGGATAATCTCGGCGGACCTTGCGACGATGGCCGTTCCGGAAAAATTTAGTTGTAGAAAATGGTGCATCGGGACCGGATCAAATGGAATGATAAGTATCTTCAGTGCGAACCCCTCATTGCCCCTTCTGGAATTGTAACAAAACATTATACCTTAAGCCACAAGGGCAAGGCACTTGATATCGCCGCCGGCACCGGCAGAAATGCTATTTTTCTGGCCAAACACGGATTTTCGGTGGAAGCGATCGATATTTCTGACGAAGGCCTCAGGCAGTTTAGGGGGCTTTCCCCCGATCTCCACCCCCTCTGCGCCGATCTCGATACGTTTGATATCCCGGCCGACCGATATGCACTCATCCTTAACATCCGTTTTCTCAACCGGCGCCTTTTTCCTCTAATCATCGGGGGATTGGCCCCCGGGGGAGTTCTCATTTTTGAAAGCTATCTGAAGAAACCCGAAAAAAATACCGGTGGTCCGACCTGTCGGGATTATCTTTTAAGGGAAAACGAACTGCTACATTCCTTCCTGTCACTTAAGATCCTTTATTATCGGGAAGGAAACATGCCTGGTCATGAAAATCACGGGACGGTGGCCTCGCTGGTGGCAATAAAAAAAGAGTGATACCCTTCATGTACGAAATCAACAATCGAGTATGGAGGGAGTAACCGCCTTGATGTTTGTTATGGCTTGTTAATAGGGGCTTCAATGAATGGGAAAATAATTATAGCAATATTATTGCTTACAATTGGAAGCGTATCATTTGCTCAAGAATCACCTTCATTTTGGCTGGATGGCGGCATTTACGCTCTGCTCGCAACCAGAGATTCTTTCGCTATCACGGTTTATGATGAGGTTATAGACGGGTGCCTTCCCAAGCCTGTCAGGTTAAAACAAAAAATGGAGAAATCACTGAGAAAGTATGGCTTTGGAATTCAAAAAGAACCTGGACCAAATACAAATACGATTGCCATACAGGCAATAGGGAGCAGGCCTAAGAAAAAAGAATTTTGTGTTGTCCATATCTCTACAACATTGGTAATCAATTCTGCTGTGATTGTGCCATTTGCAGACAATCTTCCAAAAGGTAACAAGACTTTAGCACCCTTCCTGTATCCAATAAGAAACGCCTTAATTACTGATAATCGCACTTCAATGCAAAAGCGTCTCACAGAGCAAGTGGCAGAATTTGCAGATAAATTGTATTTAGATATATCGATAGCCAAGGACGATATCTTTTCAAAATTTCCATCCATTAGGGATGATTACCTAAAATCAAAAAACAGTTCCAATGATGGCTGATAAATTAAAAAGGAACGAATTCAGTCGATCAAAGGTATTCAGAGATTTCGGGGAGGCATAAATTGCTACGCAAGAACAGTATGGAATTAAAGTGAAATGAACCAAGACGGCACTTTCCAAAAAATTCAAACTATGTCATACATACTCGAGCCGACATAACGTTTTGAAATTATGATAGACTTTCTGTGAGAGGATCGAAAAATGATCGGGGTCACTTTCGCTGAACGTTTACCCCGGTTCCCATCCGATAAGGTTAAACTTAATGGTTGCCCTTTCGACATCATTTGCCTCGGGTCGATTTACCAACGGAGAAACTCTGCTGGCAGCACTGGAAGGATACGATATCACTGGAATAGAACTCGAATATCGCATCAGCGAGAAGGTCTTTCATCAGATGAAACCTTTATTGATGCGGTCCCGGCTCAAAGTCGTCAGCATGCATAACTTTTTTCCAATTCCAGGCGTACTCAAAACAGGCAGGGGCGGGGGCGACTTATTCCTGCTGTCTCATCCGGATCGGGAAGAACGCCAAAATGCGATCAAATGGACCCTTCGCACCATCGAACATGCCCATGCGCTGGAATCAGGCGTCGTTATTCTCCATTGCGGGCGGGTGGAGATGGAGCCGGCAATTGATCAATTGCACGGGTTCCATCGATCCGGCCAAATTGAGTCCGATGAGGCCCAGGCATTTATTGCCAGAATGATCGACCATCGGGATCGGAAAAAACCAAAGTATATCGACGGACTTCTGTTCAGTCTCGACCGGCTGGTCAGGGTGGCTGAACGTTACCATGTTATCCTGGCACTGGAAAACCGGTATCACTATTACGAACTGCCCGGGACGGATGACTTTTTAACGATATTCAGTGAATTGGATGGGGCGCCTTTAGGTTACTGGCACGACAGCGGCCATGCCCACATCAATGAAGTGCTCTCTATGAGCGAGGCCGACTCTTTGTTAAACATGAACCGGGATCGACTGGTCGGTATTCATCTTCATGACGCCACAGGTCTGGATGATCACCTGCCGCCCGGAACAGGCGATATCGATTTTTCAAAGATCCTGGGCCATTTAAAATCGGATGTTATCAAGGTGATCGAGTTAAAAGCAGGGACAGGCGATGCCGATATCACGGCCGGAATCGAACATATCGGCAGGATTGAGAACGAATCGCATGAAAACAATTCTGATTAAAAATGCCCGGATTGTTAATGAGGGGACCGTTAATTTCGGTGACCTGTTCATCAAAAATGGCCGGATTGACCGGATCGGTTCGGGATTAACCGACCTGGCAACGGATATCATCATCGATGCCGACGGCAAAGTGGCGATGCCCGGGATGATCGATGCCCATGTCCATTTTCGTCAGCCGGGGTTGACCCACAAGGGCGATATCACTTCGGAATCCCGGGCGGCCGTGGCCGGCGGCATCACCAGCTACCTGGAGATGCCCAACACTGTGCCCCCGACAACGACCATAGATCGATTAGAAGAAAAATACGAGATCGCGGCGCGGACATCCCTGGCCAATTATGCCTTTTACCTGGGTGTGACTCAAAGCAATCTGGATGAAATCAGACGTCTTGATCCCCAACGGGTCGGTGGTGTCAAGATGTTCATGGGGGCGTCCACCGGCAACATGTTGGTGGATGAGCCCAAATCGATCCATCGGGTATTTGCCGAGGCCTCAACCCTGTTGGCTGTCCATTGCGAAGATCCCACGATCATCAAAAAAAACGAGGCGGCTTTTCGGTCTCGCTTTGGCGAAAACGTGCCCATGAAAAATCATCCCGATATTCGCAGTGCCGAGGCATGTTATCAATCCACGGCCCTGGCGGTTGAGCTGGCCCACCGATACGGCACCCGGCTACACGTGCTCCACCTGTCGACGCAAGACGAGCTGTCTTTATTTTCCGATCGCCCCTTGTCCGAGAAATCAATCACCGCCGAGACCTGTGCCCACTACCTTTTTTTCGATGCCGGCGATTACACAAAAAAGGGAACGTTTATCAAGTGCAATCCGGCCATAAAATCTTGGCAGGATCGGGAGGCATTGATCTGCGCGGTAAAGGCGAATCGAATCGACACGATCGCCACGGACCACGCCCCGCACACCCTGATCGAAAAAGAGAACTCTTACTTTAACGCGCCATCGGGTCTACCGCTGGCCCAACATGCCTTAGTTTCATTGCTGGAATTGTATCATCGGGGAATTTTCTCATTGGAATTGATTGCCGAAAAGACTGCACACGCACCAGCACGCATTTTTCAAATTGAACAGCGGGGGTTTATCCGGGAAGGGTATTGGGCCGACCTGGTCCTGGTGGATCTTGACCGGCCTTGGGTCGTATCGGATGAAAACATCCGATCAAAATGCGGGTGGTCTCCTTTTGACGGGTATCGGTTTTGTTCTTCCATCATTGCCACCATCGTTTCCGGCCACCCGGTTTGGCATTCAGGCAAAATCGATGATGGTGTAAAAGGCCGGAGGTTGCGATTTGACAGATGACGGTGTCAAAAAAAGCCCAATACCTTCGTTGCGTTACATTTCGTGTTTGTTGCGGCGTACATAAGTAGGCCGCACAAAACGAAATTTGCGCACCACGATCTTGTCCGACTTAGGCGGTTTACGAAACCGTCCGACTTCCGATTTTTTTTATTGTCCTGTCACAGATAACGTCACTATATATTCTCAGTACTGCTGAACTTCCTCATATTTATAATCAATCTTAACACCAGAGGTTTCAAACATTTTCTCTGATTCCCCTCCGGCGTGGTATTTTCGTTCGCATACGACCCGTTGGATACCGCAGTTGATAATCAACATCGCGCAGGTCCGGCAGGGCGTCATCCGGGTATAGAGAGTGGCACCGGCAATGGCAATGCCGAGTTTGGCGGCCTGGCTAATCGCATTCTGCTCGGCATGAATCGTGCGCATGCAATGATTCGTTGTTGTTCCGTCTTCGTGGGTGATCTGTTTCATCTGGTGCCCCACTTCATCACAATGGGGAAAACCGGTCGGTGACCCGACATATCCTGAAACGAGCAGTTGCTTGTCGCGGACAATGACACATCCGCTTTTTCCCCGATCGCAGGTGGCTCGGCTTGAGACCGTATCGGCCATTTCCAGGAAGTACTCGTCCCAGGAGGGACGCCCGTCTCTTGTCTTGTTTTCAGTTTCAAAACCCATAAATAAGATTCCCTTGATATTTATCCCGTCTCTATTTTTAGAACAATCCCTGTTCGACTTGGCAGATAGAGGCTGAGGAAATGATGTTTTTTCGTACCGTGTCCATCCGTCAGGGTCAGATGCGTTTGATCGGGTTCGAGTCGATTGTGACCGCCGTAAGCAGGATCATCCGTGCTGAAAACCAGGCGGTAGCGACCCGGCGTGGTGTCGACCCGGTAGTCGGTATATGATTGTTCCGGGTGGAAATTAAATCCAAAAAGCGACTCACCCCGCATAAAAATCAGGATCTTGTCCGCCGTGTGTTCGCGCAATAAGTGGAGCAGCGTCGACTCAAGCCATCCGTTTCTATGGGCCAGCATGATCATATTCCGGTCGAATTGGGCCAGTTGTCGATACTTTAAATCTGGATTATCGGCCAGATGCCATTGCCGGCGGGCATAGTGGAAAGACCAGGCGTTTCCTTCCCGGGGAAAATCGATCCATTCGGGGTGCCCGAACTCATTCCCCATGAAATTTAGATAGCCGTTACCAGCCGTGGCCAAGGTAATCAGCCGAATGAGCTTGTGCAGGGCGATGGCGCGGTTGATATCTAAATTGCGATCCTGAACATGCATGTGATCGTACATGTCGGCGCCGGCCAGCCGAAACATAAGGGTTTGGTCGCCCACCAGGGCCTGATCGTGGGATTCGGCGTAACTGATGGTTTTTTCTTCGACACGTCGCCGGGTTAATTCATGCCACAGCTTCCCCACATGCCAATCTTCATCCCGCTGATCCTTGATCATTTTGATCCAGTAGTCCGGCACACCCATGGCAAAGCGGTAATCGAATCCTAGGCCACCATCATTTTGGGACAGGGCCAGCCCAGGCATGCCACTAACGTCCTCGGCAATAGTGAGGGCTTCCGGCTTGACCTGATGAATCAGGCGGTTGGCCAGGGTCAGATACACCAGGGCTTCTTCATCCACTTGATCGCTGAAATAATCGTCGTAGGAAGTAAACGCTTTTCCAAGACCATGATCCAAGTATAGCATACTGGTGATGCCGTCGAATCGGAACCCGTCGATTTTGTATTCATCGAGCCAGTATCGGCAGTTGGAAAGCAGAAAATGGAGCACTTCGGGCTTGCCGTAATCGAAACAGCGTGAATCCCAGGCGGAATGCATTCCCCGGGACCCTTCATGGAAGTACTGGTATAAGGTGCCGTCGAACCGGCTTAATCCTTCCACTTCATTGGCCACGGCGTGGGAATGGATCAGATCCATAATGACCATCAGACCGGCGTTATGAGCGGCATCGATCAAGGCCTTCAGTTCTTCAGGCGTTCCAAATCGTGAGGAGGGCGCAAAGAAACTCGAAACCTGATAGCCGAAAGAGGCGTAGTAAGGATGTTCCTGAATGGCCATGAGCTGGAGGGTATTGTATCCGGATCTAATCACCCGGGGGAGCACCTTGTCCGTAAATTCGGCGAAGGTTCCGATTTTCCCTTCTTCCTGGGCCATGCCGATATGGACTTCGTAGATGTACCTTGCCTCCTTCGGCCGTACGAAATCGGGGTGACGCCATTGATACTGTTTGGATGGATGCCAGACCTGGGCATTGAAAATATTCGTTGCCGGATCCTGGATAACCCGACGCGTCCAGGCGGGAATCCGATCTCCGGCACCACCCGGCCAATGAATGCGCAGCCGGTAGAGATCGCCAGGGGAGATGGCATCGATGGGCATTCGGAGCTCCCATTGACCGCCTTGAATACGGTTAAGGGCATAGGCGGCATCTTCCTTCCAGTCGGTCATATTCCCGATCAGGTAAATGGCGGCGGCATTGGGCGCCCATTCCCTGAATACCCACTGGTTTTGATAACCATGCAGGCCGAAATACTCGTGCCCGGAAGCAAAGTCGGCCAGATCCATTTTCCCGCCGGTTAGTCGATGCTCGGTGCGACGTTCTTTTTCCGCCCGGCGTGCAAGAACGGATTGATAGGGCTTGAGCCAGGGATCCTGGTGGATCAGGCGGTGAAAGGATGGGGGAGATGGGACCATGGAAAACCGCCCCTTATTCGTTGAGTGGCCTTGGGATGAGTGGTCTTCGGACCATTTTTTCATATAGATCGATATACCGGCGGGCAGTGACCGCATGGGTAAAGGTGGCCGCACTTTCCTGCATGATCCGTTTGATCTGGCGGTTCTTTACACGATTGGACTGAATGAAAAATCCCATGGCTTCTTCCATGGCCCAGAGCAGTCCATTGGCATCGTAAACATCGAAAACAAATCCGTTACCGGTACTGGTATCCAAGTTGAGATGAGAAATCGTATCCCTAATCCCGCCGGTGTTATGGGCCACGGGAAGGGAACCGTAAATGGGCGCTATCATCTGGGGAAGACCGCAAGGTTCGAAGCGCGACGGCATGAGAATGAAATCGGAAGCCGCATACCCCAGGTGCTCCAGCCCTTCATCAAAGTGGCAGACGGCTACCCGGTCATGAAAACCGTGATGGGCTACTATATTTCTGAATACCTGTTGGTAATCACCGTTGGCTACAAATACGATTTGGAGATTTTTGTCCCACCATCTTGAGATCACGTGGTAGAAAATGTCGGCCAGCAATTGACACCCTTTCTGGATTGGATCGAGGCGGGAGGGCCAGAAAAAAACAGGCGCCCGGGCATCCGCGATCAGCCCCAGATGTTTTTGCAAAAAGACTTTATTTTGGCGTTTTCCTTCCGGTTGCTTGGCTGCAGAGTAACATTTTTTCAAATGCGTATCGGTGGAAGGATTAAACGCCGGATCCGGGGCGTTTAATATTCCGAAGGCGCAACCGGCATCCACTTTGTTGGTCAGTTCCTGCCGGAGGGGTGCTTCAATGAAATCATGGCGCCCTTCGACAATTTCCTGTAGAAAGGTGGGGCTGACCGTATTGACAAAATGGGCACCAAATACACCGCTAACCAGAAAATCCACCGGGTGCGTCTTTCGCGTCGATTCATACTCGTCGGCCATGTACTTATAATACAGATGATGCCAGAAGTAGGCGGCATCAATCCCACGGTCTTCAATGTGGGCCAGTGTCTCGTGAACCGTATGAATATTGTGAATGGTAAACAGACAGGGAATTCCCATTTGGCGGGACATGGCGGGTATCAGACCCGTCATCCAATCATTACAGTGAATCAGGTCGGGGCGAACCCGGGGAAGGATATTGTTGATTACTTCCCTCTGGAAGGTAACCGAAAGTTTGGTGTTTTCGTCCCCATAGTCTGAATACACCCGGTTCATATAGTAGAATGCCCGATCCTGGGCCAAATGGACCCGGTCATCCGGCATGATTTGCCGGATGGCACTTTGTTCCTTTTCAAGAAATGGTACCAGGCGGTCCTCGAAAATCGCACGATAGTCAGGCAGGGCGACGTGGACATCGGCTCCTTGGTCGGAAAGTGCCTTCACCAAAGCCGCCGAGACATCGGCTAGCCCGCCGGCTTTGGCCGTCAAATAATTAGCCAGACTGCCCATGCGATCAGGCAGGTAAGTCACTTCCGGGGTGACGATTAAAATTCGAGGCGATGTTGTTTCGGTATTCAATAGTTTGGCCTACTCTTCAATCATCAGTCGGTTTACGCCCAGGTAATCAGTCCCGGTGTGTATTTAATCCAATTATCTCCCGCAGGAATGATCCGGGCGGTAAAACCGAAACGACCGGATGCCGGGCAGGTAATGGTACAACCGTAGATATAATCGCCGTTCCCATGGTCTTCGAGGACCCGCATCGCCTCCACACGGCTGGGTGATACCATATCAATGGATTTAATGTTTCCGTAATACAACTCCACGTTGACTTCATCCGGATTAAGGCCAGCCAGATGAACCTTGGCAGTTAAATCGAACGTATCGCCAACCCGGAACATCTTTTTTTTACCGCGACCCGGCTGTTCAATCCGAATGTCTTGCCATCTCTCTTTAAGGCGGCGATGCTGCTCGGCTAGGGACCGAGCCTGAAGGCCGTTTTCGGCACATAACTTGTCAGCATTATTTCCCGCTGGGAGGTAAAACCGCTGGTCGTATTCCGTCGCCATTCGCGTGCTGCAATAGTCCAGCATACCCATTTTTATGGAAGCCTTCATCATTTTAACCCAATCAAGGGGTGGCGCGCCGTTTTGGCGATTATAAAAAGCCGGGATGACACCGTTTTCAAGAACATTGTAAAGCGCCTGGGCGTCGATCGTGTCCTGATAGGCCCAGTCGCCATTGCTATCTTCGTCGTTACCGATGGCCCATCCCACTTCCGGGGTATACGCTTCCGCCCACCAGCCATCCAATATACTGACATTTAGACAACCGTTGATGGCGGCCTTCATTCCCGATGTGCCGCAGGCTTCCATCGGTCGGCGGGGCGTGTTTAACCATACATCCGCCCCCTGGGTCATGTGCCGGGCCAAATGCATGTCGTAATTTTCCAGGAATACGACTTTGCGCCCAACTGCCGGGCGACGGCTGAATTCGATAATTTGACGGATCAGTGCCTTGCCTTCATCGTCTTTCGGATGGGCTTTACCGGCAAAAATGATTTGGACGGGATGATTTTCATCGGTCAAAATGGCTTCCAAACGGTCCGGGTCATACAATAACAAGTTGGCCCGCTTGTAAGTAGCAAACCGACGGGCGAAACAGAGCGTGAGAACCCCCTGCTCCAACACCGATCCCGCATCAGCCACTACTTCCGCCGATTCATTACGCTGATTGCATTGTTTGACCGCCTGTTCCCGGCAAGTGACGATTAAACGGGCGCGGTTCATTTCATGTGCGCGCCAGAGCTCCTCGTCATAAATATCATCAACCCGAGCCACGTTTTGTCGATCCCGGCAACGGACGTGCCAGCGTGGATCCACATAACGCCTAAATAAAAGAGAGTGTTCCGGTGAAATCCAGCTGGCAGAATGGACACCGTTGGTCACGTGACTGATAGGAATTTCGTCCTCGGGGCGCTCCGGCCACAAGTGTGCCCACATACGACGGGTGACGGAACCGTGAAGCCGGCTGACCCCGTTACAAAACTGAGCCATGCGGGCACCGAGAATAAACATGGAAACCGGGGCATCCGGTTCCGCGCCGGGAGGTTGCCCCCAGGAGAGGAGTTCCTGCTCAGAAGTACCCAGCATCTCTTTGAAAGGTTCGATCACCGGTTTAACAAGGTCCACCGGAAATTCGTCGTGGCCGGCGGGCACCGGGGTGTGGGTGGTAAAAATGGTCGTGCGGGGGACAATTTCCAGCGTCGTTTGGAGGTCTGTGCCGTGGGTTCGCATGAACAGGGCCAGGCGCTCCAGGCTTGAAAACGCCGAATGCCCCTCGTTGAGGTGGCAAACTTTGGGATACAGCCCCACCGCTTCCAGCATGCGCATCCCACCGATTCCCAACAGGGCCTCCTGGGCCAGTCGGGTCTTAAGATCGCCGGCGTAAAGGTTGGCGGTCACCTGGCGCGTTTCCGGCGGATTTTCTTGCAGATTTGTGTCGAGCAGGTAGAGGGCAATGCGTCCCACCTTGATCCGCCAGACGGCCGCGAAGATCCGTCCACCGGGACCGTCCACGGACACGATTAACCCATTACCGTCGCCATCTCTCATTCTTTTTAAAGGTAAATTGTATAAATCGGTTTCCGGATAGGCCTCCTGCTGCCATCCGCTTTCATCTAAAAATTGGCGAAAATACCCCTGGCGATAGAGTAACCCCACGCCGGTTAGAGGCAGCCCGAGGTTGGAAGCCGCTTTCAGGTGATCGCCGGCCAGGACGCCCAACCCCCCGGCAAACAGGCGGACACTTTCATGAAGGCCGAACTCCATGGAAAAATAAGCGATGGTTTCTTGTGACTGAAAGGGATAGTCGACCCGGTGACGGACACGGGCAAGGCCCTTGGCGAACTCTTCTCTGACGCTATCCATGTGAGAAGTAAAACTGTCATCCTCGGCCAGTTGCTCTAATCGGGATTGGGAAACCCGGGTAAGAAAAAGTAACGGATTGCGGTCCATTTTTTCCCACATGGCTGGAGCGATCCGCCGAAAGAGTTCCTTGGCCTGGGGCTTCCAGCACCACCACAGGTTCCTGGACAATGCCTCTAAAAATGCCAGTCGTTCAGGTATCTTAGGAAATACTCGAAAGGTTTGAAGTTGTTTCATCTTTTCTTATATTAACCATTTAAATAACGACGACCGAGTTATCACAATCACCGAATGGTGTCGGCACATATTTATCTGCATTTTCGTCGTTTTCCCACCGGATCTGGTCAATCAGGTATCGGAACTGATATGTTCGATTCGGTTTAAGATCCAAGGTCAGGGTAAAATCACCATTTTTTAGCTTTTTCATGGGAGTAGCCAGGATATTCCACTGGTTAAACTCCCCCACCAGATGAACATGGGCGGCCGATTGAGCCGCCGCTTTGGAAAGCCGAAAGGTGACTTTGCAGACGGGTTTCGATTTTAAGTAACGCTTTGCCAGTGCCATGTTGTCCTACCTATTATTATCGGTTTGTTTTCAAAAATGAGGTGCCTATCCGTTGCTTTTGTCCGGCTGGTTGTTATTGCCCAGCTGGACGAAGACGAATAAGGTTATCTCATTTTCCAGGTCGTGTAAATCATTTTCCGGGCCGGGTGGTTAAAGCCCGCCACACGCGGTTAAATTCACTGACTCCCCAGGCCTGGGCATCACATCCTCGTGGATGGTGGGGAAAGTCTCCATCCACGATTTCAGGGAGATGACCGACACAGCCCCGCCGGATCAAAGGGATGGCACTGGAGAGTAGATTTTTGGCGGTTTCTTTGGCACTTTCTCCCCAAGTCATTGCCCAGGCCTCACAAAAGGTGGGAAATACCCAGGTCCAGGCCGTGCCGTTGTGATAGGCTGGTTTGCGTCGCGTATCTTCGTCCCCTTCGTAGCGGCCTTGATAGGGGTGGTGCGGGTTGTTGAGGGTCTCTCCGTGATGAATCACTGGAATCGGCCGCCGAACGGGACGGTCCGCCAGGCTGCGAATGGCACCGGGCACAATGAGCGCGTGGCAGGCGGCAACGATCTGCTGGCAAATGTCTTGATCGTCGATGGCGCCCAGGGTAATGGCAAAAAGCTGATTGGGGCGCAAGGCATCGTCCGGCTCGGCTTTTTCCGGGGGAATGCCCGGCTCGGCATGGAGACAGTCCGCCAGATACCCGGATGCTTTCCGGTAGAAATAGCGTATCATCGATTTCTGAACCTGGTCGGCCAGGCAGGCCCATTTTTTATCGGCTGAATCAATTTTTGAAAGGACACCCAGGGCAGCGTACCACAGAGACTGGATTTCCACCGGGTATCCCTGGCGTGGAGTGCCGGCCGGGTGATTGGTGTCCATCCAGGTAAAATGGATCGGGCTGAAAATGAGACCCGATTCCGGATCCATCCGGACGCCGTTGGGTGTTCCGGCGACCAAGGCGTTACCGATGGATAAGAGAACTTGACCCATCGGACGCCCACCGCAATCGGCTTGCAGCAAATTGTTGCTATTCTCGGCGCCAATCAGATCAGCGCAAGCGGTGAAAAACCACAAAGGTGCGTCGGACGTATCGCGGTTATCGGCATGGTTGCCACGGATCATGTTGGGGAGGGTCCCATCCTGCTCGAATCGGCCGAATTGGATTAAAATCCGTCTCGCGACGGTATAGCGTCCGGCGGCAATCAACCCCCGGATCACGATAAGCGAGTCCCGACCCCAATCGAGAAACCAGGGATAGCCGGCCACCACGCTCAGGCCGTTTTTCCGTTTGACCACAAACTGATCGAGCGCCGAAGTAAGGAATTTATCTAGGGGCAATTGGTGTTTGTCATCCTTAAGCGGGTGGGCGGCAAACTGAACCAATGGCTCAGTGAAACCCGACTGGACCGCATCCGGTTCCGATATGCTGGCGGATAGTATTTCATGGTCACCACCGGTCAGGGAAGACATAAAATAGCCGGGGCTGAACAGATCCGAGTCTGGATCCAGCCCCCGTTCGGCCTCCAGAGGTCGGTGCACCACGTAATGCCACTCCGGTTCAGAGGTAAATGTTCCTTGCCGGACCGCCATCTCAAGCCGCCGGTCAGATACCGGCGCGAAATCAAACCCCTGTTCATGGCTAGTCACGGCAGCCGGAAAAAGGTGTTCCGGTCCGGTGTAGGCCTTAGTGGTTTCATGGAAGCTACGATCTTCCACGTCGGGGCGCAGAATTAGTTGAACAGGTTGATCGTCACTGAGCCAACCGGGATTTCCTTCACCGGGTGATCGATAAAATGCCAGCGCCATGGCGTTCTTATCGGGAACCATGGCGGCGGCAATGGTGAGCATGACGTGTTCTCCCTGCCCGGTGGGGATCTTGTATTGCCAGCGGCCACCTCGGCCAATCTCATAGTCGAAGTGATGCAAACAGTCGCCGGTGATCTCAGTGGAATATCCTTGAAATACGATCCAGGCCCGGCCGCGGGTGAACATGATCCAGCGATCCTCAGGATATTCAGGATT
>Ga0316198_10000336_pt1 | contig 23968 bp, 18 predicted proteins | sample OudBieAanoxic_MG_FD_204935 | JGI IMG/M metagenome (GOLD analysis project Ga0316198, IMG submission 204935) | Coastal sediment microbial communities from Oude Bieten Haven, Netherlands - site A anoxic | ecosystem: Environmental > Aquatic > Marine > Coastal > Sediment | place: Netherlands...
CGCCTTCAGTGGTACTGATGATGACCACTCTTTTATCTTCTCCCAGATTGAACATGGAAGGGCATACCAGATTGCCAACGTTCTCAATCATTAGTACTGCATGGTCTTGCATCTTTAGTTTTTTGGCTGCGTCAAAAATCATATTGCTTTCCAGGTGACATCCTTTGCCTGTGTTGATCTGGATTACAGGGACATTTAGCGCAGCAATTCTATTGGCATCGTTAAGCGTTTGCTGGTCCCCTTCAATAACGTAGAAGGGCATTTCATTTTTAAGGTCACAAAGGGTGCGTTCCAGGAGGGCGGTTTTTCCTGAACCCGGAGAGCTCACTAAATTCAGGGCAATAATATTTTTAGCTTCAAAATACCCACGGTTTCTCGCAGCCATTACCTCATTGTGTTGAAGGATATCCTGCTCTATTTCAAGTATTTTTTTGGGAGTATGGGTATGATCGTGTGTGTGATCATGTTGATGGTGTTCATGATGGTGGTGATCATCATGATGATGGTGTTCATGGCCATGTTCATGGATATGATCATGTCCGTGATCTTCCCTTTGTTCTGCTGGCCTCAGTATACTAACGCCTTGTTCTTCGTTCCCGCAACCGCAAGTTCCGCACATAATAATGAATGTTAATTAAACTACTTCCAATGCTTTTACCCTTAATTCTTTTCCCTGAAGGATACCCTTGAAATTGCTGTGACATTTTGGACAGGCATCATACAAATGCTGCATCTCAAAAACCGTATCACAATCAATGCACTTGCCTTTGGCATCGATGACGTAAATTTTTCTTTCCGCATGTTCCAACACCGTATCTTTCACCGCAGCTGGCCAAACAAAATCGAGCGACTCAAATTCTATACCTGCCAGGGTGCCTATTTCAAGTTCTATTAAAGAAACTGTATTGGCCTTGGCCTTGGCAGTCTCTTCTCTCGCGATTTTTACGATTCCCAATGCTACAGACAATTCATGCATAGTATTTATTGAATCAGGGATTGTGCTGCAATAAACTACAATAGTAGGGATATAAAATTTTTATTTTCATGACAAATATCATTTTATTAACTATTTGGTTCTCATAAATTTAAAGTTATCATTTCTTTCACTTTTTATATGGATCGCTAATATGATGTCATCATGGCCACAAAAACAGAAATAAAAGAAACCTATTATGAAAGTATCATAAAGCATGGATACACCAGAAGGGATTTTATGAAGTTTGCAACCTATATCACTGCCTATATGGGACTGGAAACTTCAATGATTGCACAGGTTGCAAAGTCATTGGAAACTACTTACCGATTGCCGGTTATTTGGGAGCACTATCAGGAATGCACCTGTTGCAGTGAATCCTTTATCCGCTCAGACCACCCGATTGTGGCGGATATTATTCTGGACAAGATTTCATTGGATTACACTTTGACTCTTATGGCTGCCTCCGGACATCAGGCCGAAGCCGCCAAAAAGGCAACTATGGAAAAATATAAAGGAGAATACATTCTTTGCGTAGAGGGTTCCGTACCCCTTGGGGATGACGGTAATTATTGCTGTATTGCAGGTAGGTCTGCCAAAGACTTATTGCTCGAAGCAGCGGAGGGAGCAAAGGCCATCATCGCCTGGGGAAGTTGTGCATGCAATGGTTGTGTACAGGCAGCCTATCCCAACCCCACCGAAGCCACGCCCATTCATAAGATCATCAAAAATAAACCAATCATCAGAGTACCTGGCTGTCCTCCAATTGGTGAGGTCATGGCCGGGATTGTGGTACACGTAGTCGCTTTTGGCAGGTTACCCGAACTGGACGGGTTGGGCAGGCCCAAAGCCTTTTATTCTAAACGCGTACACGACAGTTGTTACAGAAGACCCTATTACGATGCCGGCCTTTTTGCGGAAACCTTTGATGACCAAAACGCCAAAGAAGGCTACTGCCTTTATAAAGTAGGCTGCCGTGGTCCGATGACTTATAATGCATGCGGAACTATCAAATGGAATAACGGGGTAAGTTTCCCAATACAATCCGGGCATGGTTGTATAGGATGCAGTGAGGAAGATTTCTGGGATAACGGTCCGTTTTATGAACGCTTAACAGGGCTATCAGGATTTGGCATTGAAAGTTCTGCAGATACCATTGGTAAGGTAGCTGCCGGTGTATTAGCCGGAGGTTTGGCAGCACATGCAATTGCCGCTAATGTTTCCAAAAGAAAGGAACTCAAAAGCGAAATATCCAAAGGTATACAGAACGTGAAAAAATTTGATTCCTAAAACAAATATCATGGCAAATAGAATAGTGGTAGATCCTATCACCCGAATTGAAGGTCACTTGCGAATAGAAGTGGAAGTAAAAGATGGTAAAATTACCGAGGCCTATAGTTCGAGCCCTATGGTTCGAGGTCTTGAGAATATTGTTAAAGGAAGGGATCCGCGCGATGTATGGGCTTTTGTACAGCGCGCGTGCGGCGTGTGTACTACAGTACATGCCCTTGCCTCTGTGCGTGCGGTCGAAGACTCTTTGGGAATTACTGTTCCTCCGAATGCGGAAATGGTTCGGAATATTATGGAAGGTGCTTTGTATATGCATGATCATACGGTTCACTTTTATCACCTGCATGCACTGGATTGGGTAGATGTGGTGAACGCCCTACAGGCTGATCCTTTAAAAACTTCCGAGCTGGCTCAGAGTATTTCCAGTTGGCCCAAAAGTTCGCCCGGCTATTTTTCAGATGTAAAAAAACGAGTAACAAAATTTGTAGAAAGCGGACAACTAGGCATCTTTGCCAATGGTTACTGGGGTCACCCGCAAATGAAGCTCCCTGCCGAAGTTAACCTTCTCGCCGTTGCTCACTATCTGGAAGCCTTGGAATGGCAAAAGGAAATCGTTAAAATACATACCATCTTTGGCGGTAAAAACCCACACCCTAACTATCTGGTAGGGGGTATGGCCTGTGCCATCAATACCGAAAGCCCGGGAGGTATCAATGCTGAGCGTCTGGCCTATGTAGGCCGGCTTCTTAAAGAGGGCAAACAATTCATTGAACAGGTATATATACCCGATCTTTTAGCTATTGCTTCTTTTTATAAAGATTGGGGTGCCATCGGTAAAGGTTTTGGAAATTATATGAGCTATGGTGATTTCCCTACCAATGGCTATAATGATGTTTCCGGGTTTAAATTTCAACAGGGGATTATCTTAGACAGAGACCTTTCCAAGGTATACGATGTAGATCACCGAAATGAGGATATTGAAGAATTTGTAAACAACTCCTGGTATGACAACTATACCGAAGGCGCAGATACGGGTAAGCATCCCTGGGATGGCGAAACCAGTATCAACTATTCCGGACCTAAACCACCATATGAACACTTGGATGTCAGCCAGAAATACAGTTTTATCAAAACACCAAGGTGGAAAGGCAAACCCATGGAAGTAGGGCCATTAGCCCGCTTGTTGGTAGGCTATGCCAGAGGCAATAAGGAAATTCAAGATGCTGTAAATAGTGCATTAAGTCATTTAGATGTACCCGTTGATGCATTGTTTTCTACTCTCGGAAGGACAGCTGCACGAGGCATTGAAACGCAGTTGGTAGCAAATTGGACTATGGAATTTTATGACACTTTGCTTCAGAATATTAAAAATGGGGATACCCGTATGGCCAATATGGACAAATGGGAACCCGAAAAATGGGCGCCGGAATCCAAAGGGGTAGGCTTTTCAGAAGCACCAAGAGGGGCTCTCGCACACTGGATCAGGATTAAAGACGGTAAAACGGCCAATTATCAATTGGTGGTACCTTCTACATGGAATGCATCACCAAGAGACCCAAAAGGGCAACGTTCTGCCTATGAATCTACCCTTCTAGGGACTCCTGTGGCCGATACGGAATTGCCACTTGAAATAATCAGGACCATTCATTCTTTCGATCCTTGTCTGGCGTGTGCCGTCCATTTATATGACGAACATGGGAATCATATTTCCCAGGTACAAAACATCTCGAGTTGTGACATTTAGAAAGTAACGGATCATGAGAACAAGAACTTATAAACGCGTATATGTCTGGGAATTACCCGTTCGTATTTTTCATTGGATTAATGTGCTGGCTATTACCACCCTTGCTATAACAGGCTTTATCATTGCAGATCCGCCTGCCATAATGTCGAACATGGAAGCAAGTGAGAGTTATTGGTTTGGTACAGTTCGGTTTATTCATTTTGGTACAGCCTACATTTTCTTTTTTAATATGATTTTAAGGATTTACTGGTCATTTGTTGGAAACAGATTTTCTAGCTGGAAGTCCTTTATCCCTCGTGATAAGAAGATGTGGCGCAATTTATGGCATGTATTAAAGGTGGATATATTTTTAGCGAATGAGAAACACCCGGATGTCAGGAATATTAGTGTTGGTCATAACACCTTGGCAGCTATTTCGTATCTAGCCTTATTTCTAATTGCCCTGGTCCAGGTATTTACGGGCTTTGGCCTTTATTCGTCGATGTCGGGATGGTGGCTTCCAAAACTCTTCGCTGGGGTAGTACCTTTTCTTGGGGGTGATTTTATGGTAAGGACTATTCACCATTCGGCTACCTGGCTTTTTATTTTGTTCACGCTGATTCATGTTTATCTGGTATTTTACCATGACTGGCTGGAAGGCAGGGGGGAGGTTTCCTCTATGTTTGGTGGCTATAAATTTATAAGTCGTGAGCGCCTTTCCAAAAAGAAAGTGAATATTACGAATGTGGAATTGCCAGAAGAAAAAGAACCCGAATCAGTTAACTAATAAACAAGCAATACAATAAATAAAATAGCGAATGGCCAATATAGCCAAACCACCTGTTGCGGTAAGCAGTGATGCTTTTTTCTTTGAAAAAGACAAAACAAATAGTGTCCTTATTATGGGGGTAGGTAATTACCTGATGGGAGACGAAGGCGTAGGTGTACACCTGATCCAGGAAATGGCCGGTAGAATTCTGCCAGATTATTTAGATATCCTGGATGGGGGGACTGGTGGGCTCTTACTCCTAAATTGTTTTGAAGCCTATAAGACGGTTATTTTTGTAGATGCGACTATGGATGGCAAAAAGGCAGGTACCATTAACTTAATTCGTCCTAAATTTGCGTCCGATTTTCCCACCGCTCTAAGTGTTCACGATGTTGGTCTGAAGGATATGATAGAAGCAGTTTACCTTACCAATTCACATCCCGATATTCATTTATTCACCATCTCCGTTGAAGAAATAACCCCGATGACGATTGCTTTATCCCCCAAGGTAGCTGCTTCGATCCCCTTGGCTATTGATCAAATTTTGAATCTGGCTTCGAAATTAACCACAGTACATCACTAGATTATTCATGACCTCTAAAATAGTTATCCAAGGTCAGGTGCAAGGTGTAGGGTTTAGACCGTTTGTGTATGTTACCGCTCAAAAGCATCAGATAACAGGAACCGTTTCGAATAATGAAGAAGGGGTAATTGTCATGGCTACAGGAACTCGGGAAACTATAAATGGGTTTTATCAGGAACTGACCCAAAACCCACCAAGGGTAGCCAAGATAAAAGGACACCGCATAGAAGAAGTGCCTGCTATTTTTTTTGATAAATTTTCTATTGTTCCTTCGCAAAAAGGAGGTAAGTTAAACCTGCAATTAACGCCAGATTTTGCACTGTGTGATGCCTGTAGTGATGAGCTTTTAGAGGTGAAAAACCGCAGGTATTATTACCCCTTTACTACCTGTACATATTGTGGTCCTCGATGGGCGATTACGAATACTTTTCCTTTTGAAAGGGCACACACAAACCTGCACTTCTTCGATATGTGTCCGGTCTGCCAGGAGGAATATACCAACCCATTAGATCGAAGATTTCATTCGCAAACCAACTCCTGCCCAAATTGTGGAATAGCACTTTCACTTTCGGATGCAAATGGGATTGAAATATCAGCAGATCCGCAAGAGATTTTTAAGAAAATAGCCGCTTTAATAAGGGAGGGGAATATTATTGCCATTAAAAACACCAGTGGGTATTTACTTTGTTGTGATGCACAGAATGCAATGGCGATACAGACCCTGCGTGTTAGAAAACGAAGGCCTAAAAAACCCTTCGCTATTCTGTATGCTTCCCTGAAACAGCTTCAGGGAGAAGTTAGCGTAAATAAGGCACAGGAGGCAGAATTAATTTCTTCTGAGCGGCCCATAGTCCTTATTTCCGGCACAGGTTTTCAAGGGCAGTTGGTCTTTGATGCCCTGGCACCAGGCCTTAACCAACTGGGGGTGATGTTGCCCTATTCAGGCCTCCTTGAATTATTGATGAAAGAAGTGCAAACCCCGGTTGTGGCTACAAGCGGCAACATTCATGGTTCACCCATCCTTAGCAATTTGGAAGATGCGCAAATATCTCTTGCACAGGTGGCAGATTATTTTCTGCACCACAACCTGGACATAACGAATGCGCAAGACGATTCCGTGGTAAAATTTACTCCCAAATTTCAACAAAAAATAATATACCGCAGGTCCCGGGGCTATGCGCCCAATTATTACGGCCCCATTCCCTTTTCTGCTGAAAAAATTATGGCACTGGGCGGGCATTTAAAAAGCACCATCGCATTTTATCCTAACGATTTTCTTTACCTAAGCCAATATCTGGGACACCTGGACCACTATGAAGTATTCAACCGTTTTACCGATACCATTGCAACTTTTATAAAACTTTTTGAAGCTAAGCCGGAGATTCTGATGGTAGATAAACACCCGGCCTATCTGAGTACCCAATATGGGAAAAAGTTAGTTCAACAATGGGGTGTACCCTTCCATGAAATACAACACCATAAGGCACATTTTGCTTCTGTATTGGGGGAGCATCATTTATTTGATGAAAACACCCCTGTTTTGGGAGTTATATGGGATGGCAATGGTTATGGTGACGATGGTCACATATGGGGAGGTGAATTCTTACGCTACCAGCAGAAAAGGATGGAGCGTATTGGCCATTTTGATTATTATGATTGGGTGGCCGGGGATAAAATGGCCAAGGAGCCTAAATTATCCTTGCTTTCACTTGCCTGCGATGGCATGGATGACCTTCTGGAATCAAAGTTTGATTCTCGCACCCTTAATATCTACAGGACCCTATTGCAGAAGAATTCTTTAAAAACCTCTTCTGTAGGTAGGCTATTTGATGCTGTAGCTTCTCTATTAGGTATTTGTGACACCAATACCTATGAAGGGGAGGCTGCTATCTTGATGGAACAGTATGTCGGGTCATACCAACTTTCAAATTGTAAGGCGTATGTTGTAATTTCGGAAACAGCTACTATTCCAACCTTTGATATTATCAGAAATATCTTTGCTGAGGTTGGGCGTGGTGTTCCACGGGAGGCAATAATATGTAATTTTTTATTCACCTTGGCTAACCTAATTTTTCAGGTAGCTCGCCGGCAGGGACTTAAGCAAATTGCCTTGAGTGGCGGAGTATTTCAAAATGCCATTTTAGTAGATATGATAAAGGAAATTGGTAAAGACGATTATATACTCTATTTTAATATGAATATTTCTCCAAATGATGAGAATATCGCCTTGGGTCAGTTCATGTATTATGTAAACCTAATTAAACAATAATGAAATATCTCAATGAATACCGAAATTTGGAAGCTACCAAAGGGTATCTCAAACTCATCGCACAAACGGTGACACGGCCCTGGCAGATCATGGAAATTTGTGGGGGGCAAACCCATAGCCTAGTCCGGAATGGTATCCTTGAATTATTGCCGGAAGAAGTACAGATGATCCATGGTCCTGGTTGCCCCGTTTGTGTAACTCCCTTGCAACTAATAGATAAGGCGGTGGAGTTATTAGAGCAGAATGTAATTGTTTGTTCCTTTGGTGATATGGTGCGGGTGCCTGGTAGCAGGAAAAGCCTGCAGGAAGCCAAGGCCAGCGGTGGCGACCTCAGAATACTTTATTCACCCATGGAGGCTATAAAAATTGCACGAGAAAATCCGGATAAGGAGGTTGTCTTCTTTGCAGTGGGTTTTGAAACAACAGCGCCGGCCAATGCGCTATCCGTACTACACGCCCAAAAGGAAGGACTAACTAATTATGCCATCTTGGTTTCGCACGTTTTGGTGCCCCCGGCTATGGAAGGGATCCTGGAAGATAAATTTTGTAATATTAAAGCCTTTTTAGGGGCAGGCCATGTGTGTGCTATCATGGGCATGAAGGAATATTACCCACTGGCTAAAAAACACAAGATTCCTATCGTTATTACAGGTTTTGAACCTTTAGATTTAGTAGAGGGTATCTATATGTCCGTAAAGCAGTTGGAGGAAGGCCGATATGAAGTAGAGAACCAGTATGCCCGAGTGGTGAAGGAAGGGGGTAACCCAGAGGCTAAAAAGATTATAAATACCGTATTTGAGGTGGGTGACAGGGCCTGGAGGGGACTGGGTGTTATCCCTAAAAGTGGTTATGTTTTAAAAAAAGCCTATCAGGCTTACGATGCGGAAATAAAATTCGGGATACAAGCCATGACCGCGCCGGAAAACCCTGATTGTATTGCGGGACAAATCTTAAAGGGAATTAAAAAACCTCATCAGTGCAGTGAGTTTGGCAAGGCCTGTACGCCGGCAAACCCACTTGGAGCCCCTATGGTCTCTTCCGAAGGGGCTTGTGCGGCTTATTATCATTATGCAAATAATCTAATTTCCTCCTAAATTATGGATAGTACAAAGAAGGGATATACAAGCATACATTTAGGCCATGGCAGTGGTGGGTTAATGACCAGGGAATTACTAGATAGTCTTATTTTTAAAACGTTTAGCAATCCCTACCTGGACCAGAAGCACGATGGAGCTATTTTTAATATTGAGGGACCTATAGCGGTATCTACAGATAGCTTTGTGGTTTCCCCTATCTTTTTTAAAGGAGGTAATATAGGGGAGCTGGCGGTTCATGGGACAGTCAATGATGTGGCCATGTGTGGCGCTATTCCAAAATTTATTACCCTTTCCTTTGTTGTGGAAGAAGGCCTGTCCATGACAGATTTTACTGCAATTATCAATTCCATCAAGGCAGCTGCGGACGACAGTGGGGTGCAGGTTGTAACTGGGGATACAAAAGTGGTGGAAAGAGGTAAGGGCGATAAAATATTTATTAATACTACGGGTTTTGGAGCAGTACACCCAAGGGCTGATATTGGGACATCTAACATTAGAACAGGGGATAAAATAATTGTCAATGGCTACCTCGCCCAACATGGGATGGCCATAATGTCTCAAAGGGAGGGATTGGAATTTGAATCTACTATCGAAAGCGATACTACTAACTTGAATTATTTGGTAAAAGACCTGCTCGACGCCTTTGGTTCACAAATACATTTATTGCGAGACCCTACCCGGGGAGGGCTAGCCAGTATACTCTCAGAAATAGCCGAGGAAATAGAAATGGGTATTCAACTAAAAGAAAACAGGCTTCCCATTGCAAAACAGGTAGCAGCTGCTTGTGAAATTCTTGGGTTAGATCCCTTGTATGTTGCCAACGAAGGAGTATTTGTTGTGATTGTAGATAAGGCTATCGAGGCTGAGGTATTAGCCCTGATGCGGAAAGATCCCAAAGGGGAACATGCTACCTATGTAGGTGAAGTTACGGCTGAGCACCCCGGCAAAGTCGTGATGCATAGTCTCATTGGGGGCAAACGTATTGTAAGCCCCCTTATTGGAGAACAGTTACCGCGTATTTGTTAGGTGCTGAAAATCCAATACACCCCTATTACTATAGCAAAAAGACCACCTGCCAGACGGATTCCCTTAAAAAAAACATCATTGTGTCCGTTTTTGGAAAGGCTGGCTACTGTTCCCATTATAAAGGTAAAAACCGTCATGGCCAAAACTATTCCAACTCCAAACCCCATGACATAGCTAAAGGCCTCGGTTTGCTTTTCAAAACTGAGTATGGGGAGGAATAAAAGAAAATGTGCAATACCAGCCAATCCATGAAGAAATCCAACCGAAAAGGAAGCCCAATGGGATTGTTTAAGTTGGGGACTATGGTGGTGCGCATGTGTGATTTCCTGCCCATGGTCATGAGGATGGCGATGAATAACAGGAGCTTGCTCGCTATGCACATGCAAATGCGCATGGTTATTATCTCTTTTGTAGATGTTGTAGAAAGCCCAGACCCCAATCCCTATAAGCACAAAGCCTACTAGTTGTTCACTATAGTCAGAGATTCGCCCTATAGGGATGAGTTCTTTAAATACCATAAAAAGAAGGCCTATAAAAAGCATACCCACCAAATGTCCTATCCCCCAGGATAAGCCAATTTTCCAAGCTTTCCTTTTGGATTCAACAGCAAATGGAACTACCGCTGCCAGATGATCTGGCCCTGTAATTACATGAAGCATGGCAGCTAGTAAAGCGGCCGTAAAAGGGAAGATTGTTTCCATCATGCAGTTATTTGGGTCTGATAATTAGTGGGCTTCAAGCCAATTTTCACCGATACCCAGTTCTACATCTAAGGGTACAAGGAGCTCGTAGGCGTTTTCCATTTCGGTTCTGATCATAACCTGGAGATCTTCCAGTTCTGGTTTAAAAACGTCAAAGACCAGTTCATCATGAACCTGGAGAAGCATCTTGGTTTTAAAATTACCTTCTTTAAGCTTTCTGTGGATATTGATCATTGCTATTTTTATAATGTCGGCTGCGCTGCCCTGTATTGGCGCATTCACTGCGTTCCTTTCAGCAGCGCCGCGGACAATAGCATTACTTCCATTAATATCTTTTAAATAACGTCTTCTGCCCAACACTGTTTGTACATACCCATGCTCCCTTGCAAAATCTATTTGATCGCTAATATAATTTCGCAGTTTTGGATACGTCTTGTAGTATGTATCAATTAATTCCTTAGCCTCAGTACGCGATAGTTCTGTTTGATTGCTCAATCCAAAAGCCGAAACTCCGTATATTATACCAAAATTTACAGTTTTCGCGTTGCCTCGTTGTTCTCTGGTGACTTCATCTAACGGAACGTTAAAAACTTTTGAAGCCGTTGAAGCGTGAATGTCTTCCCCATTTTTAAATGCTTCAATCATTGTTGTTTCTTCACTTAGAGACGCAATTATTCTCAGCTCTATTTGGGAATAATCAGCTGCCAAAAGGATATAATTATCGTCTCTTGGAATAAAAGCTTTGCGCACCTGCCTGCCACGTTCAGTGCGTATTGGTATGTTTTGAAGGTTAGGATTATTGCTGCTCAACCTTCCTGTGGCAGCTACTGTTTGCATATAATCTGTATGAACTCTGCCAGTAGTTTCTTCAACCTGTTCTGGTAATGCATCAATATAGGTGCTCTTTAACTTGGCCAGTCCTCTGTAGTTAAGAACATCTTTAATTATTTGGTGGTCTTTGGCCAGATAAGAAAGCACATCCTCCGATGTGGAATACTGGCCAGTTTTTGTTTTTTTAGGCTTGTCTACCAGTTTTAGCTTATTAAACAAAATATCACCTAATTGCTTTGGAGATGCAATATTAAATTCTTCACCAGCCTCTTTGTAGATCTTGACTTCCAGGTTTTTTATATCATTTTCCAAATCTTTTGAAAGCGAATGAAGAAATTCCTTATCAAGGTTTATACCCTCCAATTCCATATCTGCCAGAACATTCACTAAAGGAATCTCAATATTTTTGAAAAGACCTTCCGTATTCGCTTCCTTAAGTTCCTTGGCAAATTGCTTTGCCAACTGAAATGTTATATCAGCATCCTCTACAGCGTATTCCGTTTGTCTTTCTAAACTAACCTCGCGCATGCTCAATTGGTTTTTACCTTTTTTCCCTATCAGCTCGGTTATAGATACCGGGGTATAGTTCAGGTAAGTTTCTGCTAACACATCCATATTGTGACGCATATCTGGATTTATCAGGTAATGCGCTAACATGGTATCAAATAAACTTCCTTTTACCGAAACATTATATTTGTGAAGTACTTTAATATCGTATTTTAAATTCTGTCCAATTTTCTCTATGTGTTCAGCTTCGAAAAAAGGGCGGAGTTGTTCAATTAAATCCTGAGCATTTTCTCGTTCTTCAGGAAAAGGGACATAAAAACCTTTGCCGGTTTCCCAGGAGAAGGCAATTCCAACCAGCTCGGCTACTAGAGGATTTAAAGAAGTTGTTTCCGTATCAAAACAAACTGCAGATTGTTTCATTAAATTTTGAAGAAATAACTTCATACCCATTCCTGGTGATACACTCTGATAAACATGAGATACATCCTTAATTGTTTTTCTACTGGAAAATTCTTTTAAAGTGGCAGGAGAATCACCATCACTTCCAAATAGCGAAAACTGACCACTTCCGGCGGCCTGGGGCTCTTTTTTTTGTTTTGGTTTCTCATTGTTTATTTTTTCATCAGTAATTTCAGATTCCTCTGAGAAAATTCTTAAGAATTGTTCTTTTAGTCTTCTAAATTCTAATTCCTCAAATATTTTCTGTACATCTTCACTATTGGGTTCAGAGAGTTCGTAATCTTTCGCATCAAAAGTAACGTCACAAGTCACACAAATGGTTGCTAACTTTCTTGAGAGTCGGCCCAACTCGGCATTTTCCTCCACCTTCTCTTTCATTTTACCTTTGAGTTTATCCGTATTCGCAAGCAGCCCTTCAAGGGTTCCAAATTCGGCAATAAATTTTTTGGCGGTTTTATCGCCAACTCCGGGAAGTCCGGGAATATTATCACTGGCATCCCCCATCATTCCCAAATAGTCAATTACCTGTTCGGGGCGTTCTACTCCAAATCGATTTTGTATTTCCGGGATTCCCCAAATTTCAATTCCATTGCCCATTCGGGAGGGGCGGTACATAAAAATATTTTCTGACACCAATTGCCCGAAATCCTTGTCGGGTGTTACCATAAATACTTTGTATCCTTCTTTCTCTGCCTGCTTGGCTAATGTGCCAATAATGTCATCTGCTTCCAAACCAGACACCTCCACGCAGGGAATATGCATGGCTTTCAGAATATCCTGAATTATGGGAACAGCCACTCTTATGGCGTCCGGGGTCTCAAGCCGGTTTGCCTTATAATCTGCAAATAACTCCGTACGCTCCGCACTGCCGTCCTTATCGAAACAGACAGCAAGATGGTCTGGCTTTTCTCGCTTAATAACATCAAACAAGGAATTTATAAACCCCATAATAGCCGAGGTGTCCATTCCTTTAGAATTAATCCTGGGGTTTTTAATCAGGGCATAATACCCCCTGAATATCAATGCATATGCATCCAATAAAAAAAGTCGCTTCTGGTCTGCCATTTTTAGTGTTCTTGTAGAATTTCAAAACTACAAAGTTTAAGTGCTTTAGTAAAGTATTTAAGTGCTTATATAGCTACTTGCTTTATTATTAACATGTCCTTTTTCTGAATATACCCTGTAGGTAAATCCTGGCTGTATGCAATACCCGCCGGTTTCTCCGTTTTTATTGATAGCAATAAAGCCAATTTGGAAATCCAGTTTCTCTTTATTTTTGGATATGATGCGTTTAACCCCTTCTTCACAAGCCTGTTGGGGTGTTTTACCCTGCCTCATCAATTCAACTATAAGAAAACTCCCTACAGTACGAACAACTTCTTCACCTACTCCTGTTGCTGTTGCTCCACCAACTTCATTATCAATAAAGAGTCCAGCTCCAATAATTGGAGAGTCACCCACCCGCCCCGCTATTTTATAGGCCATCCCGCTTGTGGTGCAAGCACCTGCGATATCTCCTTTTCTATCAATTGCAAGCATCCCAATGGTGTCGTGATTTTCTATATTTATAATGGGTTTGTATTTTGAAGTTTTCTTCCATTCTATCCATTCTGCCTTCGATTTCTCAGAAAGTAAGTTTTCTTTTTTAAAACCCTTTTCGTAAGCAAACAATTCGGCCCCTTTCCCTGCAAGCATTACATGAGGCGTATCCTCCATTACCTTTCTTGCAACCGAAATGGGATGGACTATATTTTGAAGGCATACAACTGCTCCACAGTTACTATCTTTGTCCATTATACAGGCATCCAGAGTAACATTGCCTTCACGGTCCGGTCTGCCACCCTTGCCTACAGATTGATTATTTATATCTGCTTCTTCAATCATTACGCCTTGTTCTACGGCATCTAAAGCGGTACCGGTTTCACTGAGCACCTGCCATGCTTTATTTGTTGCATTGGGCACATCCCAAGTTGCAATTACAATAGGTTTTAGTATTTCATTAACCAATCGATGTTTTTTATCAGTTTTACAGGCTGATAATATGGAAGCAGAGAAGATGCCTGCTGTACTTAAGGAAGAATTTTTTAAAAATTTTCTGCGTTTCATCTGGCCGGGTTGCTTATTTTTATATGCCTAAATATATGAAATGATCGTAGAAATATGCGCTAATTCTTATCAATCTGCTGTTAATGCGGAGGAAGCAGGAGCAGACAGAATTGAGCTCTGTGCCGAATTAGCAGTGGGAGGTATAACACCGTCCTTTGGTCTGATAAAGAAGGTGTCTGAAAAACTTAGTATTCCCATTCATGTATTGATTAGACCACGAAGTGGAGATTTCACTTATTCTAAGGAGGAATTTGAGATCATGAAAACAAATATTGTACTCTGCGCAGATCTCGGTGTTTCTGGAATTGTTTCGGGAGTTTTGCAATCTGATGGCACACTGGATAAAACACGAACCAGGGAATTAATTTCTGCAGGCGGAGATTTGAAATTTACATTTCATCGGGCATTTGACTGGGTAACTGATCCAATAGAAACACTCGGGGAGCTTGAGGATTTGGGAGTAGACTGTATATTGACATCCGGAGGAAGACAATCAGCAGAAGCCGCCATAAATCAGTTGGACTTGTGGAGAGAGAATGCGACAAAATGCGTTATTATGCCTGGCGGAGGAATACGAGTACACAACGCATTGCTTTTTAAGAATAAAGGATTTGAAGCCATTCACCTTTCGGGATTAAACTTTAGCAAAACACTTGATAAAAAGCCCGAACTTTCAATGAATAATGCCGCTTATCTGAGAGATGATGAAATAGCCCTTACGGATCCCGAGATTGTTCGTGCAGTAGTTCAAAGCGTTAAATAAAGGGAAAGTTATAAAGCGATACTCTTTTAAAGAAATATATTTGTAAAAAAAACATATGCTACGCTGGATTGTTTTTGTAATAATTTATTTTATTTTGGGCTTCTACACCTTACAAGCCTTAAAGACCGCAACCAGGTTTCCATGGGTTTACTATGTTTTTATTGCCATGTCGTTAATAGTTCTGGGGAACTTTATTTTTCAATTTACCTGGGGTGAAACCGCCGGCCGGGTTTTAAGCAGGCCTAAAAGTTATGCTTTTGGGTTTTTGGTAGCCATCCTTACTTTCAAAATTATTACAATTATATTTCTTTTTTCTGAAGATATTTTCAGATTTATTACAGCCGGGTATCAGAAATTTTTTGGCACAGCCAGGGAGTTCAGCTTGCCCGAAAGAAGGAGGTTTTTAAGTTTAATTGCCATGGGTATCGCAGCAATTCCTTTTGGGGCATTACTATACGGTATGGTTAGAGGAAAATACAATTTTAAGGTATTGAAATACAAAATGGAATATGAAGATCTACCCCCAGCTTTTGATGGATATCAGATTACCCAAATTTCGGATATTCACAGCGGAAGTTTTGATAATAGAGGAAAAATTGAATATGCAGTTGATTTGATTAATAAGCAAAAGAGTGATGTTATTTTTTTTACCGGAGACATGGTAAATAATAAGGCGGAGGAAATGAAACCATGGGCTGAATTGTTTTCAAGCCTTAGTGCCGTAGACGGAATATATTCAATTCTTGGGAACCATGATTATGGCGATTATGTAATTTGGGAAACCGAAGAGGAAAAGATTAAAAATTTGGATGAGCTTAAGCAAATGCAAAAGGAAATGGGTTTTGATCTCTTGCTGAATGAGAGCAGATATCTGGTAAAAGAGGAAGATAAATTGGCTTTAATTGGTGTAGAAAATTGGGGAAGAGGAGGTTTCAGAAAGTCGGGTGACTTAAAAAAGGCAGCCTCACAAATTGGCAAGGATGATTTTAAAATCCTATTGAGCCATGATCCATCGCATTGGGAGGATGTAGTTTTAAAAGATAAGTATCATTATCATCTAACGCTGAGTGGTCATACCCATGGGATGCAGTTTGGGATTGAAATTCCCGGATGGGTTAAATGGAGCCCGGTCAAATGGAGGTATAAATATTGGGCCGGTATTTATGAAGAATTGGGAGAATTTATAAATGTAAACCGCGGATTTGGATTTTTAGGCTATCCGGGAAGGGTTGGTATATGGCCGGAAATCACTGTTATTACTCTAAAAAAGAAAGATTTAACTTGAATTTAACTTTCAACTTATGCCCAAAATTAAGGGCATACCGGATTTTTTAACATTTTTTCATACATTTGATCTATAACCCAATGTATATTATATGTCCAAATTTGGTGAACTTATAGATTTAAATATCCCTGTGTTACTTGATTTCTATGCAGAGTGGAACGAGCAATCTACTTCAATGCACCCTGTTCTCAGGGATGTTGCAGCAGCATTAGGAGATAAAGGAAAGGTTATAAAAATAGATGTAGATAAGAACAAGGAACTATCACAAGCACTTAGAATTAAAGGCTTGCCAACTCTTATGATTTATAAAATGGGGGAAATGGTTTGGAGACAAAGTGGTGAGCAAGATGCAAATACTCTTATTGGAATACTTAACGAATACCTATAAATAATAACTGAGTATTTATAGCAATAGCCTTATAAGTACAGATTTAGTTGTCAGTTGTTAACCCTATCCAATACTTTTCCGGAATCAAACTCAGTCGTCTGAAAATGAATCTTGTTCAACTTTCAAAGTATCTCTCATATCCGGATTCGATTGCTCCATTAAAGGGGGCTCTTCCAGTACTTCATCTTTATAAAAATGACTGAAGCGGTCTATATGTTCATTAAAAATTAAGGTTTCTTTTTCTGCCATCTCCCGGTCATTATTCTCGATAAGAATATCAATGTTTCTTCTGTATGCTTCCATATCGCCAATAATGTCTTCAATATTATCATATTGTTCATCTAAGGGAATACTCGAATAATAGTCTAAACGATCCTGATAAATATTCCTTAATTTATAGAATAAATCTCGGGCTTTCTGAGTTTCTCCCACCTTATAATAACCATCCACAAAAGGTTCGACAAAAGCATAAAACCCATAGTATTCTAAAGGCAAATTTGTCATGACAATGTTAATCACATCTTTTGCTTTGTCTATTTCGTTTTCATTTAGCAGGGCTTCTGTCAATCGCGCAAGATTGCCGCGGAAAGATAAACCTTGTGTTCTGGTTTGCGTATCATGATAAATATCTGAACTTCCTGAATTGCCCCAATCCCATCCTTTTACGATATTGTACATAAGTTCTGTATCTATTCGACCCATCTCAAAGGAATTTTGATTTTTTGTTTGGATAGGTACCAACTTATAGGCTAATCCCTCCAGTTGTAAATACTCTTTCATCCAGATGTATTCTGCTTTGTCAAAACTACCACCAGAAAAATAGATTGGCCGTTTCCAATCATTATTTGCAATGATATCCAACATCATAATTCTGTTTTTCGGCAACGCGCTTTTCGGTAGGTCAATATCAATATAATCAACAATTAATGCCGAATCTTTCTCTTTAACTAAGCCGCTTTCAAGTACATTTTTCTTGTTAACGGGGACTCTTATTTTGTTAGTTGGATAATATACAAGGTCTAATGTGCTCTCAGAATATTCACTTAGATCTGCGCCCTGTTTTTCAAGAATATATTTGAATTTTGTCTGAGGTTTATTGCTCCCCACCCAATTCATAAAATCTTTAATGTTCCATCGTTTTTCAGCCAAACCAGGAAGGCCCTGATAATAAATGACATCCCTATTGCCATATCTATACAGATCATGCGTCAGTTGGGAGGGTATGGCTTCACTTTTATAAGCCTTTCGTTTCATTTGATCCACATACCAGTCTGTAGCAAAAAGGCTGGTACAAATTATACGTATATCGGTACGGTATTCCTCAATTTCCTGAACATACCAAAGAGGAAAAGTATCATTGTCTCCAATTGTGAATAGCATGGAACCTGCATCTTCCTGACAGGAATCAAGATAAGCCTTCGCACTTGTTCGAGCCGTAAAGCGGTTAGAACGGTCGTGATCATCCCAATTCTGAAAGGCCATAACGCCAGGGACAGTCAAAAGACATATCACAATAACTACTGGCGCAAGCACCTTTGGGGTTATCAACTTTTTAAATTCTTCATATAGACCATAAACACCTAAACCTATCCATAAAGCGAAAATGTAAAAAGAACCTACAAGCGAATAATCCCGTTCACGTGGTTGAAAAATATAGGGATTTGTATAGAATTGAATTGCAATCCCGGTAAAAATAAAAAACACAAAAAGAGCCCAGAATTGCTTTGGATTTTTAGTGAGTTGAAAAACCAAACCTATAATCCCCAGAATTAAAGGCAAAAAGAAATAGGTATTTCGACCTTTATTTTCCAATACCTCTTTTGGGAGATTTTCCTGACTCCCTAAACGCAGGCTGTCTATAAACCCAATCCCGCTTAGCCATTCGCCATTACCATTATAGCGACCTTGTACATCATTCTGCTTTCCAACAAAGTTCCACATAAAATAACGCCAGTACATATAGCCAAATTGAAACTGAAACATATATTTCACGTTCTGCCACACGCTTGGTGGTTCTACTTCCAAATACTCTCCAAATTGCCGTAAAAAACCAATGTATTGTTCTTCATCTATTTCGCCATTGGCAAGACCAGATTTAACCTGGGCAACCGCCTTGCGTAACTCTTCATTAGAGGTCTTCATCTTAAAGTTCAAAGGACCGAAATATTTCATGTAGTTTTCAGCATTCTGATCGCTCCACATTCGCGGTAAAATACCCCTGTGATCTTCGTTAGGACCCTGCATCGCATTCTTGTATTTATTTACAATAATGTATTTACCCAGCTCTTTATCTTTTTCATATTTGGGTTTATCATCCTTCTCAGGACCTGCCGGCGCAAACGTATCGGAATAATAAGTCCCATAAATTGGGCTATCTACCTGTGGGTATTGTTCTCTATTATAATAGGCGAGTAATGAACGGGCATCCGACGGATTATTTTCGTTGACAACCACATTGGCATTCGCTCTGATAGGTAACATTAACCAGGAAGAAAAACCAAGGAATAAATACATGGCACATAGCACAAAGGTATTGGCTATCCTGAAATTATTTTTTCTCGTATATCGCAATCCAAAGTAAAAGGCACCAATAAAAATAAGAAGCATAATCACGGTACCCGAATTAAAGGGCAGACCAATGCTATTGATAAAGAAGACTTCGCTCCAGCCAAATAATTTTAGAACATAGGTCAATGAAAATTTATAAACCAACAATAAAATGGCAATAACAATGATATTAGCTAAAAGAAAATTCTTAATGGTAGTGGTCTTATATTTTTTGAAATAGTATAACAAACCAATGGTGGGTATGGCCAAAAAGCCCATAAATTGAATTCCAAAAGTAAGCCCTACTACGAAGGAGATGAGGATTAGCCAGCGATTTCCTCTGGGGTCCTCCAGGTCATCAGTCCATTTTAACCCCATCCACAAGAGCAGTGCCATAATAAAACTAGCCATTGCATATACTTCAGTTTCTACGGCATTAAACCAAAAACTATCTGAAAAAGTAAACGCCAAAGCACCAACTAAGCCACTGCCCAAAACCGCTATTGCATTGCTGTTTGTAAACTTTTCTTTATTGGATATCAGCTTACGTGTAAGATTGGTTATGGTCCAGAACATAAACAATATGGTAAAAGCACTGGAAACCCCGGAAACATAATTTACCATTCGTGCAACCTGGTCTGGTTCTAAAGCAAACATGGCAAAAAAAGCGCCAATCATTTGAAGCAATGGTGCTCCTGGTGGGTGAGCTACCTGTAATTTTGCGGAGGTTGTAATATATTCTCCGGCATCCCAAAAACTGCTCGTAGGCTCTACCGTAAAAGTGTAAATGATAAGTGCTATAAAAAAAACGACCCATCCAAGGATGGTGTCCCATTTCTCGAAGTTCTTTGAAAACATGTATATTGAAGTTTACCAGTCTCGGCGAATTTACTAATTAAAATAGATATGGGCTTATAATTTTGTCAAACCTTTAACAGGAGGCGGCGGTTGTTTTTTTTGATCGATTGTATCCAAAATATTTGTGCAAATAAAAGTTTGTCTTAAATTTGCAGGCTCTTAAGCATTAATGGCCTATGGTGTAATTGGCAACACAGCTGGTTTTGGTCCAGTCGTTCTAGGTTCGAGTCCTAGTAGGCCAACTAAAAATGAAAACAATCCCAACCCTTAATTTGAGTTGGGATTTTTATTTTGGCTTCCTATTCTAATTCTCCGGGAAGTGGAGGTTCATTTTTTATAGGAAGTTCATTTTCTTTAATAATTCTGTTGGCTTCCTGTAATTCATCTATTTCCTTGTCTTCCAGATCCAAAAGGGTACTCATTTTTTTCTTGTCCTTAATCATGGCCCAGGTCATAATAAGACTTGTGCCTATAATAACAAAAAGTAAAATCCCCGGTTCAAAAGTGGCTACCTGTGCTTCCGCCGGAATTGCATAAAACAGGAGTATTGTAATGAGCCCCCTTGGAGCTATAAATAGTTGTGGTAGAATATCGCTGCCAATAAAAGTTCTTAAGATTACAAATCTAATAGCATAGATTGAAAGAATAATAAGCACACTAACCAGGGCTACCTGAATGTTAAATAAAGAAGCTATGGCGATAGTCAATCCAAATATAACGAAAAAGAAAGTGCGCACCACGAATGCTGTTTCGAGAGTTACAATATGAAGTTCATGATAAATGCGATGTGCTTTTTCATACTCAAGAAAGTGTGATAGTTTTCCCCCAAAGAACAATTTCATATTGGCAATTACTAAACCGAATATCAAAATGATAAGAAGAGAAGAGAGATGTAGTTGTTTGCCGATTGCATATAAAAGAAGCAATACAGCAATTAGCAGAAATAGTTTGGCCTGACTTTTAATTTGTTGGAAAATAAGAATAATTGCATAACTCGCAATGAGTGATATAATTACGGTAAGCAGAATATTAAGAGCAAAACCTCCGGCCCCTGAATCTTCTGCAGGATTTAGTCCGCTGACGAGAAAATAGAACATCATAATTCCCATAATGTCAGAAAACGTACTTTCATATATATGGAATTCTTTTTTCTTTTCGGCAAGAGCACTAACACTTGGAATAATTATAGCGCTGGATAAAATGGATAAAGGTGTTGCATACAACCATGCAGCCTGCATAGACATATCCGGGATAAATTGATGAAGAATTAGGGCTGCTACCCATGCAGAACCTATTAGCCCTGTTAGGGCTATGGCCATAGATTTTAAAATAGGAACTAGTTTTTCCTTTTTTAATTCAAGTTCAAGAGCAGCTTCAAGGACTATCATTATAAGACCAATTATACCCAGAACTTCTAATGCTGGAAAGAAATTAACCTCTTCGGAGGTAAAAGTTTTGAGTACAAACTGCAAAATAAACCCAAGAAATATAAGTAATAAAACAGAAGGAATGTTGGTTCTTTTCGAGATGCCATTAAATAGAAAAGAAAGAATAAGTATTACTGATGCTTCAATAATAAGGTTGTAGGAGTTAAAGACGTCCATATAAATGTTGATTAATGGGATTGGTTTTAATTCATAAGTATTAAAGTTACTATTAAAAGTGAAACGATTATCAGATTGCTTTTAGTATCTGGTATAAATGAAATGAGCATCTGTTTTAAAATCAAAAAAAATTGTATATTTGCGCCACTGAAAGGATATAATTGTATTCATGAGGGGACAAATTGTCCCCTCTTTTGTTACTTATGGTTATGTTAAAAGCACAAGTTGAAGAGCTTTTGGGAAAAGCATTGAAGGAGAATGAAACCTTGTTTTTAATTGATTTTTCAATTACTCCCGATAATACCATTAAGATAGTTCTTGATGGGGATGAAGGCGTAAATTTGAAGGATTGTATGGCTTTAAGCAGGGCTATTGAACACAATTTGGATAGGGAAGAACATGATTTTTCATTGGAAGTTACCTCATCCGGTGCCGCGGAGCCCATTGTTATGGCCCGCCAGTATCCTAAAAATATTGGTAGGAAGTTAGTTGTAAAAACAGCAAGCGAAAATTTCGAAGGCGACCTTACTGAAGCAACAGAGGAGACCATAACCCTGGAATGGAAGGCACGAGAACCTAAACCGGTAGGGAAAGGAAAAATAACCGTTCAGAAAAGAAAAAAAATTGCCATTTCTGAAATTGAAGAGGCAAAAGTTAAATTAAAATTTTAATTACAGCGCAAAATGGAAAATATTGCATTGATCGAATCTTTCTCGGAATTTAAGGATGATAAGTTTATTGACAGGGTAACTCTAATGGCTATATTGGAGGACGTTTTTAGGAATGCTTTAAAGAAGAAATTTGGCTCCGATGATAATTTTGATATTATTATTAACCCTGATAAGGGAGATTTGGAAATATGGAGAAATAGGATTGTAGTAGAAGATGGGGATGTAGAAGAACCAAATGAAGAAATATCCCTTTCAGAAGCTCGTAAGATAGAACCGGATTTTGAAGTTGGTGAAGATGTTTCTGAGGAAGTAAAGCTTATAGATCTTGGAAGAAGGGCAATATTAGCCTTGCGCCAAAACCTGATATCCAAAATTCACGAACACGACAATACAACCATATATAAGCAATTTAAAGACCTTGAAGGTGAAATTTATACAGCAGAAGTTCATCACATAAGACATAAGGCAATTATCTTGTTGGATGATGAAGGAAATGAAATAATTCTTCCTAAGGATAAACAAATACCTGCTGACTTTTTTAGAAAAGGAGATAACGTTCGTGGAATTATAGAAAGCGTAGAGCTTAAGGGTAACAAACCAATGATCATCATGTCAAGAACTTCACCAATCTTCCTTGAACAATTGTTCTTCCAGGAGATTCCAGAAGTATTTGATGGACTTATTACTATAAAAAAAGCAGTTAGAATTCCAGGGGAAAAAGCCAAAGTAGCAGTAGATTCGTATGATGACAGGATAGATCCTGTCGGCGCATGTGTTGGGATGAAAGGCAGTCGTATTCATGGCATAGTACGCGAACTTGGAAATGAAAATATAGATGTAATTAACTGGACAAATAATCCCCAGTTAATGGTAACCCGTGCACTTAGTCCAGCACGTGTTTCTACCGTGAATTTAAACGACGAAAAAATGACTGCACAAGTTTATCTGAGACCTGAGGAGGTTTCAAAGGCCATTGGAAGAGGCGGTCATAATATACGCCTGGCTGGTCAACTTACAGGTTATGAAATAGATGTGTTCCGTGAAGGGGTAGAGGAAGATGTGGAACTTACAGAATTCTCAGATGAAATTGAAAGCTGGATAATAGAAGAACTTAAAAAGATAGGTCTGGATACAGCCAGAAGTGTTCTGGAGCAGGATATAGACGATTTGGTAAAACGTACAGATCTGGAAGAAGAAACAATTTCTGATGTTGTACGTATCCTTAAAGAAGAATTTGAAGATTAAGCTATATATTAGCAACTTAAAAGTAGAGAGTAAACAGTATTTATGGCAGACAATGCAACAATAAGGCTTAATAAAGTCTTGAGAGAACTTAACATTTCTTTGGATAGAGCGGTTGAATACCTTGCATCTAAAGGACATAAGGTGGACGCAAGACCTACCACAAAGATTTCTGAAGACATACATCAGGTTCTTTTAGACGAATTCCAGACGGATATGAGCAAGAAAGTTGCATCCCAGGAAGTTGGTGAGGAGAAACGAAAGGAAAAAGAAGCT
>Ga0316198_10000337_pt1 | contig 23935 bp, 20 predicted proteins | sample OudBieAanoxic_MG_FD_204935 | JGI IMG/M metagenome (GOLD analysis project Ga0316198, IMG submission 204935) | Coastal sediment microbial communities from Oude Bieten Haven, Netherlands - site A anoxic | ecosystem: Environmental > Aquatic > Marine > Coastal > Sediment | place: Netherlands...
TCGTCACGACCAGTGCCCTGATGATGTTAACGCTCTTTCTATTTCTTATTTTTGTTGTGAAGAGAGGTGAGGGTATCATCGAAAAAAGGGCCCAGGAAAGACTGCGGTTGAAAGAGCAGCTCGATCGGGCGGCCCACCTTTCTTCTCTTGGGGAAATGGCCGCCGTTATTTCCCATGAAATCAGGAATCCTTTAGGCATAATTTACAGCTCGTCCGAACTGTTAAAGAAAAAGATGGCGAAGCTGGAACCGAGCAACACGATCCCCGACATTATCGTCGAAGAATCCACTCGCCTAAACAATATCATTACCGATTTCTTAAATTATGCCAGACCCCGATCTCCCCGCCTGGCACCCTGTCACGTAGAAGATGTTCTTGAAAAAAATATAAACTTCCTGGCGCCACAGATGAAAAGTAAGGGGCACGATGTCCATATTTCAATTGACGGCGATCTGTCGGAAGTCATGGCGGACACGGACATGCTCTATCAGGCGTTTTTAAACATTTTCATCAATGCCTTGCAGGCTATGCCCGACGGTGGGGAAATTTCAATCCAGGTTCGACCCGTCGAGGGAGCCGTGCAAATAAGCTTTGCCGACCAAGGCGCAGGCGTCCCGGAAGACTTGCTTGAAAAAATATGGGACCCTTATTTCACCACCAAGGATAAAGGAACCGGATTGGGACTGGGGATTGTAAAAAACATTATCGACGCCCATGGCGGCGATATTCGGATTGAAAATACTCCTGAAGGAGGGGCTCGGGTCGTGGTCCAGTTGCCCCGTAACCGGAAAGGTTGATTATGGAAACGATACTGATCGTCGACGACGAAAAAAATTACCCGCGAATCCTCGGCGCTGTCTTGGAAGAAGAGAACTTTGAGATATTCACTGCTAACAGCGGTCCGGAGGCGATTGAGATTTTGGCCAATTCAGACGTTGATCTGGTGCTAACCGACATGAAAATGCCTGTGATGGATGGCATCCAGTTGCTTGAGAAAATCAAAACGAAAGATCCTGAGCTTCCGGTTATCATGATGACGGCCCATGGTACGGTTGACAAAGCGGTGGAAGCCATGCAGAAGGGCGCTTATAGCTACATATTGAAACCCTTCGACAATGACCGCCTGATCATCTATGTCAACAAAGCGATATCCATGTACAGGGTGATCAAAGAGAACCGTGACCTGCGTAATGCCGTTTCCTCCCAATATAGCTTCGGCAACATCATCGGTAAAAGCAAACCCATGCAACAGGTTTTCGATATGATCCGTAAAGTCGCCCCGACCAGCGCGACGGTACTTATCGCGGGGGAGAGTGGCACCGGTAAGGAGCTTGTCGCCAAATCAATTCACTTCAATAGCACCCGCCGGGATAAACCATTTGTGGCTGTCAACTGTTCGGCGCTGGCAGAAACCTTACTTGAGAGTGAATTATTCGGACACGAGAAAGGCGCCTTCACTGGCGCAGTGGCAATGCGAAAAGGACGGTTTGAACTGTCCGATAGAGGGACACTTTTTTTGGATGAAATCGGCGAGATGTCCACCGGGTTGCAGGTCAAACTTCTGCGGGTTCTGCAGGAAAAGGTTTTCGAACGTGTCGGTGGAACAAAACCGATTACGGTCAACATCCGCGTGATAACCGCTACGAATCGTGACTTGAAAGAGGAAATGAAACAAGGTCGCTTCAGGGAAGACCTTTACTACCGGCTCAACGTCGTTCATATTGAATTGCCGTCACTCAAGCAACGCCAGCAGGACCTCCGCCTTCTGGCGGATCATTTTATTAAAAAGTACGCCCAAGAACGCAAGCATGGTATCCCGGTATCCGGCATTGATCCCGAGGTCGAAAGACTCTTCTACGAGTACAGCTGGCCGGGAAATGTGCGCGAACTCGAAAACCTCATCGAACGCCTGATGATAATGAGTCCCGGTGGGACGATAAGACCCGCCGATCTGCCCAAAAGTTTCAGGGATACTGTTCATGACGACCTTTACCTGGAGAGCATTCCGGCCGATGCAAAACTTCAGGATACATTGGTAATGATCGAAAAAACGATGATTTTAAGAGCGTTGAAAAAAACCAATTACGTCCAGGCGAGAGCCGCGGAACTGCTCGGAATTGGTAAAAGCGGTTTGAATCAGAAAATCAAGAAGTACAATCTGGATGTCAGGCCCGGATAAATCGATTCCAGGTAGCATTGATTAATTTGGCCCGAAATCTCAACACTGGAATAGCGTACCGCCAACGAAATGCTCATCTGATTTCCTCCGTTAAGTCCGACAAGAAGAAACCGTTTCTGTTCGATTTTATAGTAGTTGTCAAAAAAACGTTCCGTTATGCGAACGTTTTTTTCTACAACCACTTATACCACCCGTTCCGTATTTCGAAATTTATTTTTGAAAAGCGGTATAATCACTCTGCCGGAGTTGCCGAAACAACCGGTTTGACAGCAGCGGACCCGATGCGCTCTCGCGCTAAATCAGCATAAAGCGAATCTGGATATTCGGAGAGGATCCTCTGGTAGGCAACCATGCTTTTTTCTGTGTTTCCCAGCGTGCCGTATAGCCGCCCGAGGTTAAAGAGGGCTTCACCTTTAAGCGCGGCATTGCTTCCCGCCGCAGTAGTTTCAAAATACTCTGCTGCCTTTTCAAGTTCGTTTTTTGCTTCGTGGGCATAGCCCAGCCCGTTTAAAATCTGTCCCCGGTAAAACGGATCCACGAAGTCTTCAAGGGCGATTTCGTATAGCGCAATCGCCTTATCGGGATCGCCGCCATTATAACAGATATTGGCCAATATGACGCGGGCGGCTTTCCCTCCCGGTTGACCACCATAATTGATCAGTATTTTGTCAAATTCAGGACCGACGGCCTGATAAGCTTCAAGCGGCCCTTTTTCATCGCGAAGGGTTTCATATCGGCTCCAGCTTTCTTGCAATTGTGCCTCAGCCGCGCTGGCCTGCCTGTGGGCATAATAGCTGAATCCTGAAATCCCCAGGACGATCAAAATGACTCCCCCCATCGCACCGAGCACCTGGATCTTGTATTTCACTATCGTATTGAACAGTTTGGCCGAAAAGGTCAAAAACTCATCGGGTTCCTTTAGCAATTGCTTACGTGTGACCTTTTTTGCTTTTGCCATATCAACACTCCTCCAACACCTTCTTTATTCGCGTCCATCCTTCGTCAGGCACAGTCGCGCCGACAGCCTGACACACCTCGTATCCACAGGCTGAACCTATTTGTCCACATTTTTCGAGTGAAAAACCGTTTACCAGCCCATACAAAAAACCGGATGCCCACAGGTCACCGGCGCCGGTTGTATCCACCGCCCGGTCATCGCCAATAGGGTCAATTTGAATCATCTGATCCCCGCTGGCGATGAAACTGCCACGTTCTCCGACTTTAACAACGGCGATGGCAGCCTTTTTCGTCAGGGCTGCCAGAGCTTTCCTTTCATCGGAAAAACCGGTAAACGCCCGCGCTTCGTCCTCATTTGCAATGACGATATCGACGGACCGGCTGACGATCCGGTTTAGCAACTCTCTGGACTCTTCAACGACCGTATAGCTGGCCAGGTCCAGTGAAACCAAAGCACCACTCTGCCGAGCGGCGCTAATGGCAGCCGTGATCAATTCCGGGTTAAAGAGCAGATAACCTTCAATATGGACAACAGCCGCTTTATTGAAGCAACCGTTGGTCAATTCTTGCGGTTGTGTTTCTGAAGACGCTCCCAGGTAAGTAAACATCGAGCGCTGGGCATCCGGTGTGATAACCGACAGTACCCGACCGGTGGGGGAGTCGGAAGTAAAAAGGACCGGGTCCACTTTGTTCTTTGAAAGATCCTCTCGGAACAGTTGGCCCCAAGTGCCGTTGCCGCACTTGCCGACAAACCGGGCCTGTCCACCAAGCTTTCCGACACCAACCGCGGTGTTGCACGCCGACCCACCGGGTACGATCTTGGGGTTGCTGGACGCCCGTGCAAGGGTATTCTCGATGAACGCCTTGTCCACTAAGATCATGCCTCCCTTAGCCGCACCGGTTTGCTCGAGAAAGGCGTCATCTTCATTGCACAGGATGTCCACCAGGGCCGATCCGACGCCAACGATCAATTTGTTTTCAGATTTTAACTTTTCCCGTACGTCCATGAGCCGATCCGTCATTGATATAACCCGCGTATTGTGTGAATTACTTTCAGTCACGTAAGAAACAATTGCCGCCGCCTCTCATGATGAGATCGTCAGAATCGTTACCACACCAAAGACGAGTGAATCCATCCCCGGTCACCGTCCGCATGCTCAATATTCAACCAGTCGCCTTTACGATCCAATACCTTGAAGGGCACACCGTTTTCGACGGTAAATACGATTTCATGCTGGCTCCCGGGACCCTGGCGAATATTGCATTGCGGTTTGTTGGTAATAACGGTTTGAATTTTTCCGGTCAAACTATCGTGAACCCAGCCGACATCATTTTCAAAATCTCGAAACTGGATCCAGCCCCCTTCTTTATTTATGACCTCAAAAGGATAATACTGTTGTACTTTCCAGATCACATCGTGTGCGGTCCCCGGACCAGAGCGGATATTGGCAATACTGCCGGTAATTGCGAGACGCTCGGCCAGGGCCGTTGCGCTGCAAAGAACCAGGAATAGAAAAGTAACCAATGCACAAGATTTCATTTATATTCACCAATAGGGTCTGATCGCCCGTTGCCGGCTTTTCTTCCGGAATTGTCTGGATATTTTCGGTTTAGATCGTATAAAACACCAATTCCGGCAGCCGAACGCATGTGAGCTTGTTACCGTACACGGCTCCCGTATCTATACCTATTTTATTTGGCAAGAGCAGCGGTTCGTGCAGCGGTGTGTGACCGAACACAACCATCTTACCGAAATCATATTTGGATTGAATGAAACGTTTTCGAATCCAGAGGAGGTCCTCGGTTTTCTGATCCTCGATTGGCACCTTGTTTTTCAATCCCGCATGTACAAAGATGTAATTATCTGTTTCGTAGAAAATCCTGAGGCTGTTGTAAAAATCGAGGTGCTTCCGAGGTATCGGGGGCTCACCATCTTCCCGAGGGCGGTTCATGTAACTTTCCAGAGTTTGCTGTCCGCCGTTGACCAGATAGGTAAGCCGGTCATCGCCTGAGAGGTATTTCTCCAGCATTTCTTCATGATTGCCTTTCAGAAAGACCGTATTGGCATGTCGTAATTTCAGATCGGCAAGGTACTCGACGACTTCGAAAGATTGCGGCCCCCGATCGATGTAATCACCAAGGAACACAAGTGTGTCGGATTCGAAGTCAAGGTCGATCTTGTCCATCAACGCCATGAGCTTGTCATAGCACCCGTGAATGTCGCCGACCGCGTATATTTTATTCATAACCTATATAAGAAATTTTTTAGATTGAGGGTATCTGCTCAATGAAACCAAAAGGCGCGTCGCGGACGATCGAAGCGCCGAATCCCTTCTTCTTCCGCGGCCCTATGGGCATTGGAAAAGTCGTCTGCAGTCGGTCTCGCTGCCAGCGCCTCTATTTCGGCGGCCCGTCCGCAGGGCCTGTATTGAGACATAAGGTTCACATATGTGTCGGGTGAGATTTCATTGGCAATGAAACGCATGATATCTCTTGTGCCGGCCAGCCCACGCGGAAGAATGAGATGGCGAACCAACAGCCCGCATCTGGCGATCCCGTTGTCATCAATAAGCAGGTCGCCAACCTGTCGATGCATCTCCCGCATCGCCCGGCGGGCAACCGCAGGATAGTCAGCGGCGTTACAGGTTTGCTCAGCAATCTGGGAATCCCAGAATTTAAAATCGGGCATGTAGATATCGAAAACGTCTTCGACAAGCTTCAGCGTCTCGATGCTGTCATAACCGCCGCTGTTGTAAACCAGGGGCACCCGAAGGCCATCTTCAACGGCAAGGACAAGCGCTTCAAGGATTTGTGGTATGACATGGGAAGGCGTGACAAAATTGATGTTATGGCAGCCCATCTCCTGCAGCTCATTCATCATTGCAGCCAACTGCACGTCAGTGACCTCCTGCCCGCTCTCCTGGTGGCTGATGTCGTAATTTTGGCAAAAAGTGCACATCAGATTGCAATGGGTAAAGAATATGGTGCCGGATCCATTTGAGCCTACCAGGGGCGCCTCTTCGCCAAAGTGGGGACTGTAGCTCGAAACCCATGCATTCGCACCGGTCTTGCAAATACCCGTCTGACCGGCAAGACGGTCGACTCGGCACTCCCGGGGGCAAAGAGTGCAGGCACGCATAATTTTCCTGATTAACCGGATCCTTTCCGAAAGTCTGTTTTTTTGGATGAGACGGATGTATGACGGAAGTATGTCGGTCACCCTATTTATCCCTGCGGTCGTCAGTATTTACGCACTCCCCGCCACTGAACTAATGCTGTATCAGTTCCACAAGAATCTTCTCGGCCAGTCCAAACCCGAGCGCATACCGATTGACGTCGGCCGCGATCACGACTTGGCCTTTGGTCTGGTTGGTAATGATTTCGATAGGATCGCCGATTCTAAGCCCCATTGTCAGCAATCGCATCCGTGCCCCGGAACCGCCGTTGATCTCTCTGATAATTAACCGTTCCCCCTGTTTTGCATTGACAAGCGACATCAGCTGTTCTCGATCTTTCAGGCAGTCGGTACATATGCCATAGAGCTCCATTTTATGCTGAAGCACATGGAACCCGAATTCGGCAGCGATCTTTAATTGCAGGGTTTCCATTTGATCGTTACGGAATTCGACAATATTCTTGCATTTGGTGCAGATCATGTGATCGTGATGATGGCCGATATGGTGGTGCTCATATCGAACCTGGCCATTGTTGAACCGGTTTTTTCGAGCAAAGCCGAAACGGCACATCAAAACCAGGGTTTCATGGATAAATTCTTTCGAAAATTCAACGCCATCCCCCTGGAGGTGTTGCCGCAGATCTGCTTCGGTAACATGTTGCTCCGTTTTCAGGAATGCCTCGAGGATCTTGAACCGCTCTTCAAATCGGTCGATATGCTCCTGCGTGAATAGTTTTTTGAACTGTTCTTTTTCCTGTTTATGGATTTGTTGCATGGCAGGTGGTCAGACTTTTTGGCCCGCACTCACGGTGTCTATCAGTCGTCAGGACGTCTTGTATTCACCGTTGGCGATGCTGGGTGGTGAAATGCACGAACGGTTCCGCTGGCAGGGCGGCATGGAAAAAATTGGTGTATTAACGTGATGGCCCGGGAATCTCGAGCGTTGAGCAGGACCCTCCCGAGCATTGCCGTGTCTCAGTTTTAGTGCTTTGACTGGCACCCGCTCCGGCATTCACTGCATAATTGGTGCAGCTTAGAATACGTTCGAAATCTTCAGCGCCACATTTCGGGCAACACATTTCGACGGTATCATTATCCTTCATGATTAGAATTTCGAAACATTCAGAACACTTTGAGCATTTGAATTCATATATCGGCATCACTCGATCCTTTATTTAATACTAATTATTAAAAGAGGGAATATATTTTATATGTCCACGCTTGTCAAGCGGATGAAGACGCAACAGGGCACATCGCCACGGGTACCCGACAGACATCGCGTTCAGCCCTTCAACAGCTCCCGGGCGTGATTTAAAGTTGCGGCCGTAATATCGACGCCGCCGAGCATGCGGGCGATTTCTTCGACGCGCTCTTTATCATCCAACGGATTGATAACCGTCAGGGTTCGACCGTTCACAACCTGCTTTGATATGCCCAGATGGTGATGGCCGAATTTGGCTATTTGGGGCAGGTGGGTGATGCAGAACACCTGGTGATGGCGAGCCAGCTCCAAGAGCTTATCGCCCACGACTTCTGCCGTCCCACCTCCGATTCCGGCATCGACTTCATCGAAGATGACAGTTTCAACCGTTTCGGTTTCTGCCAATATGGCTTTCAAGGCCAGTACAATTCGGGACAGTTCACCTCCGGATGCAATGGCGGCCAAGGGTTTGAGGTCCTCGCCGATATTCGGGGCGATTTTGAAGGTTACACGATCGACGCCGGTTTCAATAATCTGCATACCGTCAATCTGCAGACAAGAAGCGGTCTGATCTTCGGCCGGAAAGCGGCGTATCGCCGCCTCAAATCTCGTCTGCGGCATGCTCAGGCTCGCCAACTCGGCTTCTACTTTTCCAGCCAACTCCCCGGCCGCTGCCTCCCGCTCTTTTGAGAGACGGGTTGACAGGTCAGAAAGTCGTTTGTGCAGTACTGACAGTCTTTCTTCTGCCTTGGCAATCTTATCATCGAGGTTTCCAAGCTCAGATAATTGCTGGGAAATGTTGCCATGGTGTTTAAATACGCTAATCAGGGAGCCGCCGTATTTACGTTTGAGCTTGTTGATCAAATCCAGCCGCTCCTCCACCGCATCCAACCGGCTTTCATCCGTCTGGACCGTTTTAAGGTAAGACCTGAGATCTGCAACCAGATCCTCAAGGTGAAAGGATATCTCTGTCAGTGACTCGAATCGTGGCGTTAAGGCGGTATCTATTCGAGCGGCCTTGTCTATATTGTGACGCACAACGACCAATTGCTCGATAGCTGATCCCTGGCGGCTGTAAAGTTCTTCAATGGCCTGATACACCGACTGTGACAAAAACTCGCTGTTTTTGAGTCGGCTGCGCTCTTGCTCAAGCGCGATGTCCTCTTCTTTCTCTAACGTCGCCGCCTCGATTTCCTTTTTCTGAAACTGCAACAATTCGCATTGCTTCGCCTGGTGGTTTTTGAGCAATTTGAGCCTGTTCACTTGTTCCATCTGCGGCAGCACCCGACGATAACAGTCGACATGCGACTGGCGCAGAGGCAACAAACCCCCGAATTGATCGAGGATTAACAGGTGCTGTTCGTCTTTGAGAAGGCTCTGATGGGCGTGCTGCCCGGAAATACTGGCCAGATTTGCGGTGACGGTGCTAAGCAACTGCATTGTCGCCAGGCGGTTGCCGATATAGATTCTATTGCTTTCGCTGTGTGAAATGATCCGCCGGATCAACAAGGCCTCGTCGGTAGGGTAACCATGTTCGGCTAAGGTTAGGGCAGCCTTGCTGTCCGCTGGCAATTTAAACAGGGCTTCCAGCTCGGCGGCCTTGCAACCGGTCCGGATTAGCGTCGCTGACGCCCGACTGCCGAGAAGCAGGTTGACGGCGTTGATGAGAATCGATTTTCCGGCACCGGTTTCACCGCTCAAAATCGTGAGTCCAGATGAAAAGTGAATCCTCAGATCATCGATTATGGCGAAATTGCGGATGGAAAGTTCCAGGAGCATGAGAGCGCCATTCTAAATGCGTGGAGCCGTTTTCTTGATATTTGCGCCGCACCGGCGGTAATGGTAAGGCAATTTTATCGCACAAGCGTGATTTTTTGTAAAGATTGCGGCCAGACGCCGGTTATAGTGGTTGTTCAAATAAATCCGTTATTCGAACGTTTTTTCTACAACCTCTTATATCATCCTTCCGCATTTCGGCGTTTATTATTGAAAATCGATATCAATAGGCGCAAGGCCAAAAGACTCCCAATGTATGCGCATCAATATATTTATTGGTGACTATTACTCCGGATACCCGGTTATTTCTCGAATGCGGCGATAAAGGGGCTTAAGACGCCGATACAGTTTCTTGTAAACGTCGCGATACAATGAATCATACACGTGATGAGCGGCCATGTCCGGTTCAAAGACCTGTCCAATCCGGACCATGGCTGCGACGGCCGAACTGCAATCCGGGTGAAATCCAAGACCCACAAAGGCCGTCAAAGCGGCCCCGAGACCGGAAGTTTCATAAGTGTGCGGCCTTGCGGTCGGCATGCCGAACACGTCGGCCGTGAGTTGCATGGCACTATTACTCCGGCTGCCACCACCGGAAACCCGCAAGCTGGTCATTGGAATCTTGGTCCGCTTCTCGATCCGCTCCTTGCCCTGCCGCAGGGCATACGCCAGTCCCTCGAGGATGGACCGATAGAGATGAGCCCGCGTGTGCACATCGCCGAATCCGATGATTGCGCCTTTGGCCTCCGGGCCGGGTTGTTTCAGTCCCGGAGACCAGAAGGGTTGCAGCATGAGCCCCTGGGTTCCCGGAGGCACCTTTGCAACCAAGTCTTCGAACAGTGTTTCGATTTCTAAGCCTTTTTCGGCAGCCATTTGCTGTTCCGGAAAACCAAATTCTTCTTTGAACCAACTGACCATCCAAAATCCACGGTAAATTTGAATCTCCATGGTGTAATGGCCCGGAATAACCGACGGGTAGGCCGGTAGCAGGCGCACGGGTTCCATATATTTAGCGTTGGTCACGTTGATAGTGGCGGTGGTGCCATAGCTGAGACAACCAACTTCCGGGGTTATTCCACCCGATCCGACCACTTCACAGGCCTTATCGGCTGCCGCAGCCACGAGAGGCAGGCCGGCAGGCAACCCGGATTCCTTGGCCGCCTGCCGGCAAACATCACCCATTTGATTCCCCGGCGACACAAGTTCGGGAAGTTGATCGTGTTGAATCGGAAGCACCCGCCATTTCCAGTCACGGGCAGATGCCCATCGTAGCTTACGGTAATCGAACGGAATATAACCGACCTGACAACCGACGGAATCGACAAATCTCCCGGTAAGCTTGTAGGTTAGATATCCAGAAAGCAGAAGATATTTGTCGGTGTTTTGCCATATATCTGGTTGGTGACTGGCTATCCAGTTGGCCTCGGCTTCGGTTTGCAGGTAAGCCATGGTCCGGCGCAGTCCGGTAAGCCGGAACAGAACGCCCCACCACCCGCCAACTGGCGGCAAGCCGTGGGTTTTGCGCTGATCAAGCCACACGATGGCCGGCCGCAACGGTAGGCCATTGTGGTCCAAATTAATTACAGTCCCACGTTGTGTTGTCAGCGTCAGACCGGCAAGACGGTCACGTTCCACGCCGCCCGGTTGCATTAACTTCTGGCAAGCCTGACAAAAAGCCTGCCAGAAGACTTCAGGATCCTGCTCTGCCCAACCAGGGTAGCGAGCGAAATACGGCCGAATGGCAACAACATTCCTGGCCATTATCCGGCCCTGTTGATCGAAGGCCAGCGCCTTAACGCTCTGGGTTCCAATATCTACGGCCAGGATCAGGTCTTTGGTCTGCGTCATCGCCTTGATTCTTACTGTGTCTAAAGGGGTACCCTACTGGGCATCTCATTTGGTAATCGGATGAGAATTGATTGTTAAATTGAAGGCGCAAATGCGGCACGCCACAATTGTCGGAAGGAAATGATAATTGCATAACCCATCGCCTGCACGCGTGTAAAGTAATATTCACGCAAAGTCATGTGGCCAAAAATGCTTTACAAAAACAGCGCTATGAACTATATTTTTCTTTATAATTTAAAAAACTTAGGCTCGGTGCTGCATGGCAGACCAGGCTGAGGACATTTCACCATACCGACCGGTTTGCGGCATTCTGTGGAGCCAAATGACCGTGCAGTGGGCACTTGCCGCTTAACAGCTTGAAAACTGCCGAAATCTGCGCTAAGCCTCTTAATCGTCATTCCAAAATCTTAGATCGCGACGAAGAAGGATGCGTAAGCCAACGCTAAAAAATAGCATACAGAGAAATATTTAGGCACAGGTGAGTCCCTGTGGACCTTGCCAGCGGCGGTCCGCAACGCAGAGAGCCAGTATTCGACAACGTTTTGATTATACTTCTTCTATGCTTAGCAAGCGAAGGAATGTTATGGGTAACAGCGTTTCCATAGTTATCGCCACCCGTAATCCGGGGAAGACGGCGGAGATTCGTGACCTTTTGCAGGATTTTCCGATCCAGATCAGGAATCTCGAAGATTTCGGCCCCATCCCCGAGGTGGAGGAAGACGGTAATACGTTCGAAGAAAACGCATATAAAAAGGCGAGTTTTACAGCCCGAATCCTGGGACTGCCCGCGTTGGCGGATGATTCCGGCTTGGTCGTCGACGCTCTCAACGGTGCGCCCGGCGTCCTCTCGGCCCGCTATGGCGGAAAAGAAACCACCGATGCCGACCGCTGCACCAAACTCCTGGCTGAACTGGCTGGACAAACAGATCGACGCGCAGCCTTTGAATGTGTTATCTCCATTGCAATGCCCACCGGCCCGGCTCTGACATACGATGCGCGCTGTGAAGGATTGATCACCGAACTGCCGGCCGGTCACAATGGCTTTGGCTATGATCCCGTGTTTTTCTATCCGCCTCTAGAAAAAACATTCGCCGAATTGAACCGGGATGAAAAAAACCGGGTGAGCCATAGAGGTAAAGCCTTGGCAGAACTGAAGCTCGAGATGGATAAGGTCATGATTTGGATACAACGGCATATGCCAGTTCCGGAAAAATTCTGCCTCCGCGACCATCCGAGCACTTGATATTCTTCCGGTCCCGCTAAACGGATAAGTCAGTTGCGAAACATTCACTGAAACTTGCCGATGAACCCCGTTGACAAGTGGCATGAATTGGTCGAATGATATTAGCCAAGCACAAGGTATTATTGTCGAGACTGAATTCTTGAGGGGAGTTGTCAAATGTTGAAAAAGAGGGAAGGGATTGACGTCGTCGCTGAAATCGGCAGAATAACAAAACCAGAAGCCGCCCTACAGCTCTTCGAACGAAAGATGGCTGCCGAGCAACTGGGCAGAATTCAACAGATCAAGCACACGGAAGCCAGGCTGAAAATAGCCAATGCCATCTCCATGTGCCGGCCGGATCGCGTATTCATCAACACTGGCTCGGAGTCTGACCGGCAGTTTATTCGCCGCATGTCCCTCGACAAGGGGGAAGAGGCCAAGTTGCCGATAGATGGTCATACCATCCACTACGATTTGAAAGAAGAGCAAGGACGGATCATAGATCGTACATTTTATCTTACCAATCCGGATGATCTTGTTAGTTCGCTGGCCAACAAAATCGACCGGATAGAAGCCTTGGCAGACATCCGCGAAAAGATGTCCGGTATCATGGCCGGAATGACGATGATTGTCGGCTGCTACCTTCGCGGCCCGGTGGGATCACCGGTGTCCAACCCTGCGCTCGAAATCACCAGTTCCGCCTATGTGGCCCACAGTGCTGAAATACTCTACCGCAATATCTTTGCACAATTCGACGATCTGGTTGACCGTGTCGGTCATTACTATACCAATGTACACAGTGAAGGGTTGAACCGTCCGGAAGACCTGCCCAACGCCCGTGTCTATATGGACCGCAGCCACCAAACCACTTACAGCATCAATTGCACTTATGCCGGGAACACCTTACTGCTGAAAAAAGGCAACCATCGCTTTTCCGTCGATCGGGCAATTTACGAAAATCGCGGCAATGAACTCTCCGAGCATATGTTCATCACGGGCATCGACGGTCCCGGTAACAGGATTACCTGGGTCACAGGAGCGGCGCCCAGCGGATGCGGCAAAACGACGACGGCAATGGCCGGCAACCACTTTGTCGGAGACGACCTGGCTCAAATGTGGATCGATGAAAACGGCAGCGTCCGTTCCGTCAACCCGGAATGTGGCATCTTCGGGATCGTCGAGGACGTCAACTTGGATGGTGACCCCAAATTGATGAAATGCCTGCGTGAACCCGGAATTGAGGTTATCTGGTCTAATGTATTGATAGACGCGCAGGGTGTCCCCCAATGGACCGGCAATGGTGAAGACCCGACAGCGGGGGTCAATTTCCAAGGCCCCTGGAAAAAAGGCATGCTTGACGGAAATGGTAAACCGGTGCCGGTATCGCACCCCAATGCCCGCTGTACGCTGTCGTCATCGGCCCTTGAAAACTACTCGCCATCGGCGGAGGACCCTGCTGGTGTCGAAACCGGCGTGGTCACTTACAGCGGCCGGGACAGTGACACCATGCCGCCGGTCTGGGTAGCCAAAAGTTCAGACCAAGGTGTGGTCCTTGGCGCGTGCATCGTTTCTGCCGCAACGGCCACTGAAGTCGGCGCCACCGGTGTCCGCCGCGCCCCGTGGGCGAACGCGCCGTTTATCCCAGGCTCCCTTGGAGACTATATGGACGCTCAGTTCAAATTTTTCGGCAGTCAGAAAATAGCCGTGAACCATCAACCCATCATGGCAGGCCTGAATTACTTCCTCACCCAGGAGGCCAGAGGTGGGAACTCAAAAAAACTTCTTGGCGAAAAACGCGATGTCAAGGTTTGGCTGTCCTGGCTGGAGAGGAGAACCCACCGGGAAGTGGAAGCAATAGACACACCCATTGGATACCTACCAAAGTACAACGACTTAAAATTGCTTTTTAAGGAAATCATCGACAAGGATTATTCGGAAGACCTCTATGTCAAGCAGTTTTCTCTGTATATCGACAACATTCTGGGACGGATCGAATTGCAGACCAACGCCTATAGCAAAGAGGAAAATATCCCCGAACGATTGTTCGGCATTCTCAAAGAACAACAGCAAGGTCTCACGAATTTGAAAAAAAAGTATGGCGCTATCGTGGCGCCAGCCGATCTGATTAAAGAAAACACAGGCGTTTAACGGGCTGCTGCAAAACGTTAAAAACGCCGGCAGGGCATTGCAAATTTCTTCGAAAATGAGCGGTTTATATATAAAATGTGAGCACTTTGAGTCGAATTTTAGCGTCGGCCAGTCGTAATAACTTTTCAAAAACCTGATAGGGTGTTCGCCATCAATCGGATATGGGGGTCATGAAATTGCCGTCTTCGCGGGAAGAAAGCCGATCGGCAACGACCGCCCGGCAATTAAATGACGAACGACCCGTGTTGGCGAAAGTCATATTCAGCAGGCGCATGCTTGTCGCGCTGGTGATGGGTTTTTCGTGTGGACTCCCCTTACTGCTCACGGTAAGCCTTTTACAGGCTTGGATGAAAGACGAAGGTGTAGACCTGGCCGTTATCGGGTTGATGTCACTCGTCGGACTTCCTTATACCCTAAAGTTCCTCTGGGCTCCCATAGTCGATCGCTTCACCCTGCCGTTTCTCGGACGCAGAAGAGGCTGGTTGCTTGTGGCTCAACTGGCATTGATGGCTGCCATTATTGGCCTCGGCCTTAGCAGTCCGGCCGCGGACCCTTGGATGCTGGCAATTACCGCATTTCTGGTCACCTTCTTCAGTGCATCCCAGGACATCGTCGTAGACGCTTACCGTCGAGAAGATTTGTCCAACGCAGAACTTGGCCTCGGATCGTCCCTTTACATCAACGGTTATCGGGTAGGAATGCTGCTGGCCTCGGGTGGTGGTTTGATTTTGGCCGACCACCTGCCATTCTCTATGGTCTACCTGATCATGGCACTTTGCCTGCTGCCCGGCGTGCTGACCACGGTGCTCACGCCGGAGCCCGAAGTCGTTTCCGGAACTCCTGGAAACCTCAAAGAAGCGGCATTAATGCCTCTGGCCGAATACTTCAGCCGTCACGGTGCATTATGGATACTCGCTTTTATACTTTTCTACAAGATCGGTGACTCGATGGCCACTACCATGACCACGCCTTTTTACCTGGATATCGGGTTTACAAAATCAGAGATCGGAACCGTCGTAAAGCTTTTTGGCTTCTGGGCCACTGTTACAGGCGGCTTGGCCGGAGGGGTGCTGATGATCCGCCTCGGCATCAATCGCAGCCTCTGGATCTTCGGATTCCTGCAAGCCGCGTCCACGGCTGGTTTTGCCATCCTGGCCCGGGTTGGCCATAGCCTGCCTTTACTGTCGGGGGTGGTGTCATTCGAAAATTTCAGCAGCGGAATGGGCACCGCGGCTTTCGTCGCATTCATGGCCAGTATTACCAACAAGAAGTTTACCGCTACACAGTATGCCTTGTTATCGAGCTTGATGGGGGTTCCCCGGGTTGTCGCGTCGGCGCCCACCGGCTACCTTGCCAAAATAATTGGCTGGCAGTCTTTTTTCATTTTTTGTGCGCTGATCGCTATTCCCGGTATGATCTTGCTGCTGAAGATAACTCCCGATATGACCGAACGCGAATAGTAGAGAGTAGAAAACGATGAAGGACATCGGCGACAAACAGGTCCAGATCCGGATCGATAAATTGTTTCAGAAAAAAAAAGAACTTCTCTCCCTTCCGCCGGAAGAAGCCCTGGCACTCATTCTGAAAACCGAAGAGCCGGCCGCCCTGGTCCACTCGATTCCGGAACAGGATCTCTATTTCCTGGTTAACGACATCGGCCCTGAAGACGCCCTACCGCTGCTGGCACTCGCCTCAAGGCGGCAATGGGAGTACTTTCTGGATCTCGATATCTGGCATCGGGACCGGATCGACCTGGCATCGACCACCCACTGGTTCAATTTGCTGTACCAGGCAAATGCCCGCCAAACCGTCAGATGGTTGGTAGAAGAAAAAAATGATCTTCTCGAACTTTTTCTCTCTAACAGCATCGAAGTGAAAATCCGGGAACATGACCAAGATCCGTCGGATTTCGGCCATGATTACACGTCGCTGGATAACGTTTTCTATGTGCGGATAACCGGCCCTCTCGCTGCGCCGGAATCTGAGTTCGGGGACGTTGAAAAGGAAAACCTTCGGGAATTTCTATCGAAGCTGATGGAGAGCATTGCCGACCTTGACCACATTGCCTACCAAAAAATATTGCTGGAGACAATCAGCGTTCTTCCGGCAGAATGCGAAGAGGAAATCTATCGGCTCAGAAACGTGAGGCTGGCGGAGAAAGGTTTCCTGCCGTTTGAAGAAGCTGTGGGTGTCTACCAATCGCTCGAATTAGAGCAGATTCCCAATCGGGCCTCCGGGGGCATTTCGCGCACACCAGCTGAAGCCAGTGCCCCCGTACCGCATTACCCGGCGGAACTGCTCGCGGACGGCACGCCGTTCGCCGCCGGTCTGGCCAGAATCGACAGTGAACCCTTATTGCAGCGTCTGCAAACCGAATTCGCCGGCTTGTGCAACCGTATTGCCGCCACGGATTTTACCAAGGTGAACAGTAAAGAAGTGCTCAGATCGATCGTCGAAAAAGCCAGCGGCTATCTATCGATTGGTCTCCGCACCCTCATCCAAGACCCACGTGTCGACGACCAGGCGGACCGCAATCAGTATGCCACTCTCGTGCAGCGTCATATGCTGTCCGATATATTCAGGGTTGGTTACAGCCGAGCACTCAAGCTCAAATGGCGCGCTCAGCGATGGATGGATGACGCCTGGTTCGCCCACCAGGGACTTTCCCTGACTTTCTGGGACGAAGAACGGCTTGGCGTGCTTGGCGGTTTACTGATAAAGAAACCGATGTTTTTCGATAACTACCAATCGGGACGCATGTACCGGGAGTTCGGCAGAGTAGAGGACCTTCAGCAATCTGAGGCGGTGCTGAACGATATTATCGCCATTGACAACCTGCTTTCATTGCTGAATGTCAATCTGGGCACGCTTGTCGCCAGAAGATATCTGACCTTTAAAAATCTCTTCTTGACTCTTTGGGCGCTTGATCGGATCGGCAACGGCAGAGACATCCGGCTTCTGAAACTCACGGAATTCCAAGATTTTTTCGTGGACCTCTGGTACTTTGACGAGGGATCTCGGCGCATAAAGACAGGAATGAAAAAATCTTTTCTAGATTGGCTTTGCGAACGGTCCAGGCTTAGCGACTTTGAAATCACCGACAGACTCGGCCACGTTCTGGAAGCCCTTTTCGCAGAGATCGAGGATGAATATGGCCGTGTGGATGTGGCCGAACTCGATCCGAGATTCATTTATTTGTTTCTGCTGGAGAATTGATTTATACCGCTTTTCAAAAATAAATTCCGCAATACGGAAGGGTGGTATCAGTGGTTATAGAATAAAACGTTCGCATAACGGAACGTTTTATTGACAACCACTATAACGCCTTTGGCCCTGTTCACTCTTTGGAAGTTCTGGCCAGGAATTTGACCGATTCGGCAGGGATCTCACATCTCATTTAGCCCCGACCTTGCTTTTGACTTTGTTTTTCAGCCACTCTATCCAAGGCTCAAATCCCTCTTCGGTCTTGGCTGACAGCTCGAAGATTGGCATGCCGGGATGGACCTGAAGAATTGTATTGACCGCCGCTCTCCTGTCGTAGTCCAAATATGGCAGCAAGTCGATTTTGTTGAGCAGGGCAGCATCGCACTCGCGAAACATTAACGGGTACTTTGCGGGTTTGTCTTCCCCTTCGGTTACGCTCAGAACCACTACCCGGCAGTCTTCACCGATATCGAACTCCGCCGGGCAGACCAGATTACCGATATTCTCCACAATCAACAGGTCCAGGTTATCAAGGTCCATACCGTCGAGGGCTTTCTCAATGACATGAGCCGCCAAATGGCAGTCACCACCAAACTCGTCGGTGTTGATCTGCACAACCGGTGCCCCGCTGCAGGCCAAGCGGTCAGCATCGTTGGTGGTACAGATATCCCCCACGATCACTGCGCTGCGAATTTCCGGCATGATTCGAGTCAGCGTTTTTTCTAAGGTCGTGGTCTTTCCGGAACCGGGGCTGCTCATCATATTGAGAACAAAAACGTTTCTTTTCTTAAACAGCCTACGGTTTTGACCGGCCATGATGTCGTTGGCATCAAGTACCCTGCGAACCACCTTGATCTCTTGGGTGCCGCTTTTGCGGTTCGACATTCCCCCACCGGTGCGGTCGCTGCGGCTCCGGTCGTGTTTGGGGGGCCGAGAAGGATCGTGGTGACAGTGAAAAACGAGTTTATCAGCGGGCAAAGCCTGATAATTTTTTATTCTTAACTGTTTCATGTTTTTTTCAGTACCCTTATAAGTATGGCCTTGGCTAATCACGTTCCATGTTACAGTGTTTGTCAGTCATTTTCATCGCTTATTTCGATCGATTCGATATCCAGTTCGCGGCCTGATAGTAGCTCGATCTTTCCGCTCTGACATTGATTGCAGATAAACACGGGGGATTCAACCGTCCACTTGACCCCGCAAGCGTTGCACAGTGCAATTACTGGAATTTCATCGATTACAAGCTCAGCCCCCTCAAGGGCGGTATCTTTAGCAGCCACTTCGAAACAGAAACGAAGGCTGTCGGAAACAACAGCTGATAGTTTACCGACTTTCAGATTGACCCGTAACACACGGGATTGGACGGAATTTTCAGGAATCGATGCCGTCGCAATCTCGATGATCTGCATGGCTACCCCCATTTCGTGCATCACCCTTACCTTCTTTGGAGACGAAAACGGCGGTAGAATTTGCCCTTTACCGCTCTTTTTCATAAAAAAAGTGTTTAGTGTTGTCTATTCGGTTCCGCACGGATAGGGTACGAATACCTAAAGCCAGGCACCAAACACTTGCAGGATTGTTAGTTAGTGTCCATCCATAAATGGCCCTTTTCCGCAATTCCCCGCCTGCTTCGGGACAGGTCGGCGTCAATCGGCAGAATCGTTTGTGCGGCGTACACAAGTACGCCTCCGCGCAATTCCTTGATTTTATTGAACTTGCAGAAAATTGCACATTTCTGAATCGGAAACATATTAGAGCTCTTCATAAAGTCGTGGATGGACACTAGTCAATTTTCGCGGAGCGACCACCTCCGTGGTCTTTTGTGCGGTAAAATCCGACGCATCTCTCTATTTGAAAACCTCAGCGCACAACTTGCCTAAGGTACCAAGGTCCTCGCAAACATGGATACCGCTTTCCTTCATGACGGCAATTTTACTTTGGGCCGTTCCGCTGTTGCCACTGATGATTGCCCCGGCGTGACCCATGCGCCGACCGGGAGGCGCCGTCAAACCTGCAATAAACCCCACCACGGGTTTGGTCACACTTTCGGTAATGAAAGCCGCCGCCTCCTCCTCCGCGCTACCACCGATCTCCCCCACCATGACGATCCCCTTGGTCGCAGGGTCAGACTCAAAGGCTTCTAAACAATCAATAAAATTTGTTCCGTTGACGGGGTCACCCCCAATACCGAGACAGGTCGTTTGACCGATGCCTTCCCTGGTGAGCTGATGGACCACTTCGTAGGTGAGGGTGCCTGAGCGGGAAACCACGCCGATGGGCCCACCAGGTTGATGGATCGGTCCTGGCATAATACCGACCTTACACTCACCGGGAGTGATAATGCCTGGGCAGTTGGGACCAATAAGGCGCGAGGATTTGCCTTGCATGTAATTTTTAACCCGCATCATGTCGAGCACCGGAATTCCTTCGGTAATAGCGACGATCACCGCCAATCCGGCATCCACAGCTTCCATAATGGCGTCGGCAGCAAATGGGGGCGGTACGAATATCATGGCACAATCGGCTCCGGTTCCCTTGACGGCATCTTTCACGGTATTGAAAACCGGTACGGCATCCATTTTTTGTCCGCCTTTTCCCGGTGTAACCCCGGCCACCACAGTGGTACCGTACTCAATGCACTGCCTGGTGTGAAACATGCCTTCACGGCCGGTGATTCCCTGAACCACAATTCGCGTGTTTTTGTTTACGAAAATGCTCATTGTATTTACCTCTTTCGCTTGACCGTAAAGTAGAGATATCTGAGGCTCCGCTCATTCAGTGTATGGGGATACAGTCACTCTAATTTATCCCTTTCCCCATCAATCCTCCATACCCTTAAAGTTGGACGATTTCAGCCACCTTCTGCGCAGCATCTTTCAAATCAACCGCAGTTGTCAGGTTCAAACCGGAATCAGCCAGGATTCTCCGGCCATCCTCCACATTGGTCCCCTCCATCCGTACGACGACCGGTACGTTGATACCGGTCTTCTTAGCAGCCTCCACAACGCCTTGCGCGAGAACATCACATCGGAGAATACCACCGAAGATATTGATGAGGATTCCCTTGACGTTCTTATCGCTGAGTATAATCCTGAACCCGTTCTCCACCATCTCGGCACTGGCGCCACCGCCAACATCCAGAAAATTGGCCGGTTCGGCCCCCGCCAGTTTGATGATATCCATGGTCGCCATAGCGAGACCGGCACCATTGACCATGTTGCCGACGTTGCCGTCTAAATTAATATAATTCAGATTGAACTTCGATGCCTCAACCTCCAGCGGATCCTCTTCGTCCAGATCGCGGTATTCGAGGATGTCCTTATGGCGAAAAAGGGCATTGTCATCGAAATTGACCTTGGCATCCAGCGCTATCACGGAATCCTCAACGGTCAGTACCAGTGGATTAATTTCCACCAGCGAGCAGTCATACGCTACGAACATTTTGTAGAGGTTGACCAACATACCGGAAAATGGCCTGATCGCTGCCGGTGGCAGGTTCAATCCGAATGCTGCCTCACGGCAATGGTAAGATTGAATACCCTGAAGCGGGTTGATGTACACTTTAATTATTTTCTCCGGGCTCTTCTCGGCCACGGCCTCGATGTCCATACCTCCGGCTTGGCTGACCATGATAACGATCTGAGCCGTCGACCGGTCTGGAATGATGCTCAGGTATAGTTCTTTGGCAATATTTAGCCCCTGCTCCACCAGCACCTTCTTCACCAGCCGACCCTCTGGCCCTGTCTGGTGGGTCACCAGCGTCATACCGAGAATCTGATCGGCCAAGTCTTCAGCTTCCGCAAGGGTTTTGGCCAGTTTAACACCACCCCCCTTTCCACGACCACCGGCGTGGATTTGGGCCTTTACGACCACCGGAAAACCGCCGAGGGTCTCGGCAACAGCCTTGGCTTCCTTCGCTGAAAATGCAACCCCACCCTCAGGAACCGGCACATCGAATGTTCTGAATAACTCCTTGGCTTGATACTCGTGAATCTTCATCTCCTTCGCTCCTTCCCTAAAGGCTGCGTTCTATCAATATCGGTGTCGACATTTCTGCCAACAGGTCGTTGGAAACAGAAACGGAGAACTGATGAACTTTACGTCCGAAGGCAATGCTCGCTCCGGTTTTCATTTCATCTATTCTCCGATTCCTAAAGGTACAACCCGGCCCGGCTTGAACCGCATCAGAGGCGAGTAATTTTCCCGTCATCAAGGCGAAGGCTGAACGGCTTTTGAGACGTAAATCTCAGACGCTTCATGAACTATTCAGAAGAAAAGCCCTGGTTGTGCGGGATAAGAGCGCCCCCAAAAAAGAAAATCAGCCGATCACCGCCAGCACGTCGTTCTTTTGCACCGAGTCACCGCTGGCAAAGTTAATGGCTTTGACGGTACCGCTGACAGGGGCCGGCAGGGCGTTTTCCATCTTCATCGCCTCGAGGATCACCACCGTTTCACCTTCACTGACCGTGTCACCCATTTTTTTCTGGTAGTTGACGATCATGCCCGGCATCGGGGCCTTGAGCGCTGTCCCTTCAACATCGGCGGCCGCAGCCGCCGGTGCGGGAGCCGCTTCTTCGGCCGGCGCCGCCTTGACTGCCGGAGCAGGGGGCGCCGCCGCCGGCATGGCCATGGGAGCGGCCGGCATGGCCGGCATCTGCTGGATGTAGCTGAGCACGGGCGAGCCGCCGACTTCGTCAACACCGACCTCGAAGTAATCATCATCCACGTAGACATTGAAGGTGCGCAATGCATCACTTTTGGGCGGCCCGGCACTTTGACTGGCTTTTTCTACCACTTGCCCGGCTTTGGCTTTTTGAATCAAATCCTGTTCCTTAAGCGCTTGTGCGAGACTGCGTGGTTTGACCTCCGGCGGTGGTTCTTCTTTACCGTATTTCCATTTCAAAAACCGTTTGCCGGTCACAGGATAAATCGCATAAATAATGACATCATCCAGGTCCACGGCCAATCCATCGGTTTCAGCCTTGGCCTTTTCCAATTCCGGCTCGAGCACTTCGGCCGGGCGAACAGTAATGGGTTCCTCGCCTCTTTCGTAGCCTTTAAGGGCCTTCTTCTGAACTTCCGCATCGATCGGAACCGCTGTTTTACCATACAGCCCGTAACACAGATCCTTCACCTGGCCCGTGATCATTTTATAGCGTTCATTTTCGTCATCAAAGAGCACGTTGTTGACCGTTTGGATGCCCACAATCTGGCTGGTGGGGGTGACAAGCGGTATCTGGCCCAGCTCTTTGCGAACCCGCGGCAGCTCCCTGTAAACATCGCCGATCCGATCCAATGCGTCCATTTCCCGCAGCTGGTTGACCAGATTGGAAAGCATGCCGCCCGGGGTCTGGTGCAACAACACATTGATGTCGATGATCGACACCTTGGAGTCATCCAACAGGTGTTTGTACTTGGGCAGGATTTCCTTTTCAAATACTTCGTTGATGCGGGCCAAATGCTTGATGTCAAAACCCGTATCACGTGTCGTACCCAACAGGGTCATCACAAGAGGCTCGATGGCCGCATGCGAGGTGCGGTAAGCATAGGGCGTCATGACTGTATCGATGATGTCGACGCCGGCTTCGATGGCCTTTAAATGCGTCATTGGCGACATCCCGGAAGTGAAGTGGCTGTGAAGATGGATTGGCGGTTTGACCGCTGCCTTCAGGGCCTTGATCATCTCGTAGGCGTCATAGGGAGCCAACAGCCCGGCCATATCTTTGACGCAGATACTGTCGGCACCCATGGCCTCAAGAGCTTTGGCCTTCTGCACGTAATAGTCCAGGTTGTAAACCTCTCCGCCCATACGCGGTTCGGTCATGGTGTAGCAGATACAGCCCTGAAAATGCATGCCGTTTTTCTTGATCACCGGGACCACGGTTTCAAAATTGCGGTAATCGTTTAACGCATCGAACGTCCGGAATATATCCATACCATTGGCACAGGCACGGTCCACAAAAGCCTCGGCCAGATCGTCGGCATAGTTGCGGTACCCGACCAGGTTCTGGGCCCGCAGCAACATCGAGAACGGTGTCTTTTTGATGTAGCGCTTAAGCGTGCGGATCCTCTCCCACGGGTCTTCGTTCAAAAAACGGTGCATCGTGTCAAACGTCGCCCCGCCCCAGGTCTCGACCGCCCAGAAGCCCACCTCGTCCATCATCTCGGCCACCGGGATCATGTCTTCGGTGCGCCCGCGGGTGGCAAAAAGAGATTGATGCCCGT
>Ga0316198_10000339_pt1 | contig 23917 bp, 18 predicted proteins | sample OudBieAanoxic_MG_FD_204935 | JGI IMG/M metagenome (GOLD analysis project Ga0316198, IMG submission 204935) | Coastal sediment microbial communities from Oude Bieten Haven, Netherlands - site A anoxic | ecosystem: Environmental > Aquatic > Marine > Coastal > Sediment | place: Netherlands...
CGGATGCGACCGAACCGCCAACGATCTGCGCGACCTCGGGGTCGAGGCCAGGGCGATCCACGGCGACCTCCCCCAGTACACGCGGGAGAAGGCGCTGGAGAGTTTCGCCGCCGGAACGACACCGGTGCTCGTCGCCACCAACGTGGCGGCTCGCGGTCTCCACGTCGAAGGGGTCGACATCGTGATCCACTTCGACCCGCCGGATGACCCCAAGACATACCTGCACCGCTCCGGACGTACCGCCCGCGCCGGCGAGTCTGGACTGGTGGTCACGCTGGTTGAATGGGATCAGGTCAACGAGGTCATCCGGATCCAACGCCAGGCCGGACTCAACGTCCCGATGGTCAAGATGTTCTCCAACGACGAACGAGTGGCCGACTTGTCGAATTGGCACCCGAACGAAGAGGACGCCCCGATCAAGGCCGCCACCGGGCGTCCGCTGGGCCGGCGACGCCGACGTCGCATCTGACCCCAGACCGCGTCAACAAAACAGACGTCGGTATCTGGCTCTGCTGCCGGGGAACGCGGCCGAGGTGCGATAGCGTTCAAAGGGTGTATCCGATCGACTCCCCCATCACTCGGAGGCGCTGATGACACGGCTGCTGATGATGCGGATCTGTACCCCGGTCATCGTGGTGGCCCTGCTGGCCGCCTCGTGTGGAATTGAGTCCAGCGACACCACCGCTCCGGCAGCCACGGAAGCACCGGTCACCACCACTACGGCGGCGCCACCGGCCTCAACCACCACAACCACGACAACGACAACGGAGCCGCCGGCAACGACGACCACCGTCGTCATGACGGGGGAGCCAAGCCAAAGCGTCGCAGATGCACAACGGGACGGCGTGGTGCCCGAAGTCGCCGCGCTGCCGATCGAGCTGCGAGTCGACCCGGTCTTCGAATTGCGCGCCGCCGAGGGCGTGTGGGTGGTCTCGCGACTCCACGACGATGTGTGGACGCTGACCGACAACGGCGTACTCGGCGATCCAGGCGGGCAGTATGTTGCCGACTTCATCGACGTTCCTGAATACGGCGAGGTCCTGCTGCTCGACGGCTCGAGCAGTGCCATCATCCGGGCCTGGCCGCTGCCCGGGCTGCCGCCGCAACGACTAATACTCACCCCCGAGGCCGCCTACTGCGCCAAACAGGGCGACGGCGGCCTTCCCGACTCGATGGTGTGCCGGATCGATCGCGCCACCGGTGAAGCGTTGGTGCGGGTTTTCCCCTGGGTCAACGACAGCGGCTACCCGCCACCGCCCGATACGACACTCCCCGAGTATTGGACGATCAACGAGCCAGTTGGATTGGTGCTCTTCCAGGATCTCACCGGCACCGAAGCCGCCATCGCCGTGTCCGGCCAAGACGGCTACGCCCTGCTCGACCGAACCACCCTGGAGATCCAGACGACAAACCTCGATCGGGAAAGCCCGGCGATTTGCTCAAGCACCGGTCTCGAACTCGAGCTGCTGACTCAGGGGGGACTGCCCGACGACGTGGCCGCCATGCGTGACGCCATATTCTCGGCCGCCATGGCCTGCGACTACGAAACGCTGAGCGATCTGGCCAATGAGGGTGAAGCCCCGTTCGAAGCGAGCTTTGGTGGAGGCGACGTCCCCGAGTTCTGGATGGAACTCGAGATCCGGGGTAATGCCGTGGTGGCAGCGATGGCCCGGCACCTCAACCTGGCCTTCGCCGAGACAGACGGCTTCTATCTGTGGCCATCGGCGATGACTGACCTCACCTCACCGTACGGTGACGGGTTGCCGGACGCCGACTACGCCGCACTGCTCGAGCTCTACTCCGTGGGCGAACTCGAGGAGATGTTCGATGTTCTCGGCGGCTACGTCGGCTGGCGTCACGGGATCGACGGCAGCGGTGGATGGCGCTTCTTCCTCGCCGGAGACTAGAAAGTCTCCGCGGCGACTGAAGGTCTCCGCGGCGACTCGAAAGTCTGCGCCGAGTCTTGGGGCCTCCGCTGGAGGGTCCCCCCATGGGCCCATCCTTTGACGCTGCCCGACGCCGCCCGGTTCCCGAAATCGAAAGTTTCCTACTGGGCTACCTCGCCAAAGCGCCGATCGAAGGCATCGGCACGGCGCAGGATCCGCTTCGGCAGCTCCAGAATCTTCTGCTGCATCTCGGCGGCCTGTGGCGTCAAGTCGGTCAGCTGATCAACCTTCCAATCCTTCAGCAATGGCACCACCACCCGGTCGTGATGCTGGCGCAGGTTGTAGACCCCGGACTTCGCCATGGCGACGGCCCGCCGCAGGTAGCCGGGGATGCCGGTGCCGGGCATCTGGAAGTTGGCCAGCACCCGATGCATCGACTCGAGCACCGGTGAAGGGTTCTCCGCGAGCATGTTGGCCACCACGCTCTTGTAGAAGATGTAGTGATGGTTCTCGTCGGCGGCGATCCTCGCCATGATGTCGTAGGCCGTCTTGTCATCGGCGAGTTTGCCGGCGTTGCGGTGAGACACCCGAGTCGCCAGCTCCTGCGCCGACGTGTAGACAAACACGTCGATCGGGTTCTGGAAGTCGCCCTCGTACCCTTTCTCCATCGTGGCGAGACGATCATCCTCGAGTTCGGCTGGATCACAATTGCGCGAGGTGAGCAGATAGCTCCGCAACGCAATGGCATGTTGGCCCTCCTCGGCGGTCCACAGCCGATTCCAGTCCTGCCAGGGCGACCCGCCGGGCAGGTGTTTCTCGATCTCGGCGTGGTAGTAGGGCAGGTTGTCCTCGGTGAGCAAGTTCAATACCAACGCGGTGCGCACCTCGGGCGACAGGGATGCCTGGGATTCCGCCCAGGGTTCGACCACGAAGCTGCGGCCCTGCTCCCACGGGACGTACTCGTGGGCGTACCAATGTTCACGCCGCCGGCGATGCTCGGCCATGAGCCCGTTGACGGACGGCGTAACTGCCTCGAGCAGCGCGTACACCTCGTTGGCGGCCATCAGCTCTCCCCTGTTCGGTCGTCCAGTGGTTCCCACCGACCGAAGCCCAGAGAACTCGACTATCTGACCGTACACTGTGCCAAGGAGTTACCGCACTACTCTCCACCTTCGTTCGCCACATCGGAAAGGCATCATGGCCAAGCAATACCCCTCCGCGCCCGAACTCACCATCGATCCCAGCAAGACGTATACCGCCACTCTGAGCACCAACAAGGGTGACATCGAATTGGCGCTGTTCGCCGATCGGTCACCCAACACGGTGAACAACTTCGTGTTCCTCGCCAATGATGGTTTCTACGACGGCGTCATTTTCCACCGCGTCATCGAGAACTTCATGGTCCAAGGCGGCGACCCAACCGGTACCGGCACGGGCGGCCCCGGCTACCGCTTTGCCGACGAACTCGACGGGCCCGGCGCCTATCGACAAGGCACGGTGGCGATGGCAAATGCAGGACCCAACACCAACGGGTCGCAGTTCTTCATCTGCCACACCGATGTGGGCCTCCCCCACAACTACACGATCTTCGGGACGGTGACGGCGGGCCAAGACGTCGTCGATGCCATCGCAACCACAGCAACCGATGGGCAGGATCGTCCGCTCGACGATGTTGTGATCAACTCGATCGCCATCTCGGAGAGCTGACCGACGCCGAGGGCCCCGCTAGAGCAGGTAGTCGATGACGTCTGCCGCGGTGTAGAAGTCCTCTCCCGGGGCCGTTGCGGCCACTAGGTGCTCAACGGCCCGATAGTCGGAGCCTCCGGTGACAACCGGTGGTTCGACGTATCCGCTCGGCCGCACCTGGGCGAGGCCGGCCGTGGCCAGTAGGCCGTTACACAAACAGATCCGGCCATCCATGTTGGCGGGCCTGCCGGCCTTGACCGCCGTGTAGGCGCGCTCAGGTTCGGCCGGACAGCGATAGCCGATGTTGCCGTCCTTCGTTTTGAACGGGACCCGCAGCACCCCGAGGTCGCATACCCGGCGCCGCTCCTCGTAAACGGTGGGGTCGGAGAGGGTTCCATCCACCTCTACAACCTTGAAGGGGAAGCCGGTCGGGGAGGCTCGCCAATCAGTACGAACCTCGATGCCTCCGTTGGCGACCTGGCCGAGGATGTCACGCTTCAAGCTCGCCTCGAGACCGGATTCGGCCGACAGGGCAAATGCGGTGCCGACCTGGATGCCGACGGCACCGGCAGCTTGCGCCGCCTTGAGTCCGTCTGGAGTGGCGTACGAACCGGCCAGCCAGAACGGCAATCCGATCTCCGCCAGCCCGGCGAGGTCGACCACATCGAGATCGTCATAGATCGGCTGGCCCCGATCATCCATCCGGCGCGGGCCGCGAGGCGGGGCGTTGTGGCCACCTGCCATGTTGCCTTCAACCACAAAGCCTTCGGGTCGATGCGCCGGCGAATTGGCCAGGCCCGCGGCCAAGTCGAGCGAGGCAACGATGGCGAGAAACGGAGGCCGCGGCAGCGGCGCAAGGTCGGATCCAAAGAGTTCGAGAGGGCTGAAGGCGGCCTCGATGTCACCGTCGGCCGACGTCGTACCTTGCACCCGCAGGGCCAGCCCGACATCCTCATGCATCGCCAGCTTGTTGAGCACCTCGGGGAGCTCGCGTGGGTTGCCGGCCCCAACGATGACGTAGTCGACGCCGGCCAGCAGTGCCCCGTAGGCCGAGGGAACCAGCGGGAGTTCGATCTTGCGCATGAAGTTGATGCCAACCGGCCCCGCAACGTTCTCCTTGGCCAGATACACCTCGACGAAGTTGCCGATCACGAGGAGTTCGAGCAGCTCTTGTGATGGCGTGATCGTCATGCTCCGCACGTTCTTGAAGGGAGCGGATGGGTCCTTGCCGCCCGGCACGAAGTATGTGTCGAGCACTCGTTGCGCGGCCTCGGGGACGGGGAAGTGCTCGAGGGCACGGCGCACGTGACCGCCAGGGTCACCAAGCTGCAACCGACGGGAACACACCAGATCGAGGGCAGTACCGGAAACGACACCCATCTGGCCTTTGGCCGCTACGGCGTTGGCGAGCTCCCAACCGGAGACCGCGACGCCCATGCCGCCCTGGATGATGGTGGGGTGGCCACCGTTCAATTGCGCGATGACGTCCTCCTCCCTCATCGGACCCACGGTACGAACGGAGCGTTACTGCGTGCTTCAAGTCTGCCACGTTCAGGGTCGTAGAGCGACGGAAACGCCAACAATTGCCACGCCGCGGATTTGGCCGCTCCCACATTCGGTAGTTTGTGGTCTGCCACCAACCCAGCAAGGACAGACATGGCCGAGTACCCAACCGAGTTCGAGTTCGACGTACTCCTCAAGGATGGTCAAGCCATCCACATCCGCCCGATTCGACCCGATGACGCCGAGCGGGAACACCGCTTCTTCCAGCGGGTCGGTCCCGAGAGCGTCTATCACCGTTTCTTCGGGATGAAGCTCGATCTGAGCCCCGAGGAACTGCGTCACTTCACCACCCTCGACTACGACGACCGCATGGCCCTCATCGCCGTACACGGAGACGAGATGGTCGCGGTCGGCCGCTACGACGTGCTGCCCGAACGGACCACGGAGGACTTCAAGGTCGCCGAGGTCGCCTTCCTCGTCGAGGATGCCTGGCAAGGCCGCGGCATCGGCCGCCACCTCCTGCAGCACCTCACGGTCTATGCCCGGCTGCGGGCCGTCACTGAGTTCGAGGCGTTCGTGCTGGCAGAGAACGTCGGAATGATGCGCCTCTTCCGTGACTCGGGATATCGCCTGACCAGAACCCTCGAGGAGGGCATCTTCGAGGTCGAATTCCCCATCGAGTATTCGCTCGAAGCACGCGAAGCCGAGTGGGAACACGAAAAGCGTGCCGTCACCGCATCGCTGATGCCGATTCTGTATCCAACCTCCGTCGCGGTGATCGGTGCCAGCCGCGATGGGTCGTCGATCGGCGGCAGGCTGCTGCGCAACCTGCTCATCAACGGCTTCACCGGACCCGTCTACCCGGTCAACCCGTCCGCCCCGTACGTCCACTCCATCCTGGCGTACCCCTCGGTGCTCGACATCCCCGACCCGGTCGATCTGGCGTTTGTCGTCGTCCCGGCCGCCGCGGTGAGCGACGCACTCGACGAGTGCGGACGAAAGGGCGTCAAAGGTGTCGTAGTGATCTCGGCCGGCTTCAGCGAAGTCGGCGAAGACGGCACCGCGATGGAGGCGGCCATCGTCACCTCGGCCCGGCGGCGCGGGTTGCGGCTCGTCGGCCCCAACTGCATGGGTCTGCTCAACACCGACGTCAATATCAGCATGGATGGCCAGTTCGGACCGACCTTCCCGCCGCGCGGGAACGTGGCGATGGCCAGCCAAAGCGGGGCGTTGGGGATCGCCATCCTCGAGCAGGCCGCGGCCATGAGCATCGGCATCTCGACATTCATCTCGCTCGGCAACGGCGCCGACGTCAGCCCCACCGACCTGCTCCTCTACTGGGAGGACGACCCGGCAAGCGACGTAATCGTCATGTACATGGAGTCCTTTGGAAACCCCCGACGTTTTGGGCGGCTCGCCCGACGAGTTGGGCGCAAGAAGCCCGTTGTCGTGGTCAAGTCGGGTCGCACCTCGGCGGGCCAACGCGCCGCCGCCTCGCACACCGGTTCACTCGCCAGCGTTGATGTTGCCGTCGACGCCTTGTTCTCCCGCGCCGGGGTGATCCGAACCAACACGCTCCACGAGCTGTTCGACGTGACGGAGTTGCTGGCGAACCAGCCCCTTCCGGCGGGGCGCAGGGTGGCCGTACTGACCAATGCGGGCGGGCCCGGCATCCTGGCGGCCGACGCCATCGAGGGCTTCGGTCTCGAGCTTCCCGAGTTCTCCCCCGAACTCCAGGGTCGCCTCTCCGAGCAGCTCCTCGGCATCGCGGCGCCCCACAATCCAGTCGACATGATCGCCTCGGCCAATGCCGACAACTACCGGGCGTGCCTCAACTTGCTGCTCAAAAGCGAGGAGATAGACGCCGTCATCGTGATCTACATTCCCACCGCGCCCGAGGGTACCGAGGAGGCGCTGACCGCGATCCACGAGACCGTTGCCGCCCACGAGAGTCAGAAAACAACGATCGGTGTCTTCATGGGCTCGTCGCAGGCCGCTGAAGAGGAGCTGGGCAAGCACAGCAAGCTTGCGGTCTACCAGTTCCCCGAGGCCGCAGCTCGCGCTCTCGCCGCGGCAGTTGAGTATCGGGAGTGGCGGGAAAAGCCCGAGGGCGAATATGTCCGGTTCCCCGATGTCGATCGTGGTGCCGGCGAGACGACGCTCAGGGCAGCATTGCGCAGACTCGGCACGGACGGCGGGTGGCTCGACGCCGCTGAGACGGAGAGCATGCTGGCGGCCTACGGTATTCGGGCCGCGCGCACCCGCAGCGCCCAGACCGAGGACGAGGCCGTCGCCGTCGCCGCCGAGCTCGGTGGTCCCGTCGTCCTCAAGGTCATTGCCGCCTCGGCGCTTCACAAGTCGGATGTCGGTGGCATCGCCCTCGATATCCAGGGCGACGAGGCCGTCCGTGACGCCTACCGCCAGGTGATGGCGGCCGCGGACGACGCCACCGGCGTGCTCGTTCAGGAGTTCGTCGGTGAGGGCCATGAGGTCATCGTCGGCATGGCAGAGGATCCGCTGTTCGGACCGCTGGTCGTCTTCGGACTCGGCGGGATCTTCGTGGAACTCATGCGCGACGTTGCCTTCAGGATCAATCCCCTGTCGGACGTCGACGCCCGCGAGATGTTGTCCGAGGTCAAGTCGGCCGAACTGCTCGACGGCTACCGCGGCGGCGCCGCTGGAGACCTCGAGGCGCTGCAGGAACTCCTGCTGCGGGTATCCGCTCTCGTTGAGGACCATCCCCAGATCGCCGAGATCGACCTGAACCCCGTGAAGGTGCTCCCACCCGGCGAGGGGGTCTCGGTGGTCGATGCCAGGATGCGGCTTCGGCCGGTCGGCGGATTCTTCCTGCCCAGCCGGAAGGACATCCCCGGACGGATGCTGTAAGGGACGATCGCTCATGGATCTGAGGAACCGGGTTGCCGTCGTAACCGGCGGTGGGCATGGCATCGGTGCCGGCCTGGCGAGACGGTTCACCGCGGAAGGTGCGTTTGTCGTGGTCGCCGATCTCGACGGCGCCGCAGCCGAAATGGTTGCCGACAGCATCGGCGGCGCCGGAGTACAGCTCGATGTGAGTGATGAAACCGCCGTCGCCGATCTCGTCGACCTGGTGACCCAGGACAAGGGACGCATCGACTTGTTCTGCTCAAACGCCGGGATCGCCACAGGTGGTGGAGTTGAGGTGCCCGACGCGCAGTGGCAACGGACCTGGGATGTCAACGTGATGGCCCATATCTACGCGGCCCGCGCCGTGCTACCCCAGATGCTCGAGCGGGGCGACGGTTACCTGCTGCAGACCGCGTCCGCGGCCGGCCTGCTCACCAACCTCGGAGCGGCGCCGTATTCCGTCACCAAACACGCTGTGGTAGCGCTCGCCGAGTGGCTCGCCGTTACCTACGGAGAGCACGGCATCCGCGTCTCGTGTTTGTGCCCGCAGTTTGTCGATACCGCCATGCTCGACGTCTTTGCCGACCAGCCTCGGATGGCCGAATACGTCAAGGCGGGGGCCATCAGCGTTGACGAAGTCGCCACTGCCGTCGTCGCCGGACTAGCCGACGAGCGGTTCCTCATCCTGCCCCATCCCGAGGTCGGCGAGTTCTTCCGTCGCAAGGCGGACGACTACGACCGCTGGCTTGATGGCATGCGCCGGCTGCAGCGCTCGCTGCGAGATCAAGGAAACTAGGAAGCGCGCCGCTCCCGCTCGCGGAGACGGCGCCGGAGCCGGCGGCGCTCAGCACCCGTCAGCCCGCCCCACACACCTTCACTCTGGTTGGTGGCGATGGCGTACTGGAGGCAATCCTCGGAGACCGGGCAAGCCGCGCAGACGGACTTCGCGGCCTCGGCCAGCGTTTCCTCTTCACCGGCTGGGAAGAAGAGCGCGGTTTCGGTGCCGCCGCAGGCGGCATCATCTCGCCAACCCTCGGTCGGCTCCCACATGAGGTCATCAAGTGCCATCACCATGATGTATTTGTCCTTCTCGGTCTGGTGCGGATAACGCACGCGACCAAACCTTTGTTCCATTATGACGGTGGATGGCCGCCGCGATAAGCGGTCAAACGGCAGGATAAGTCAACATTCGCCGCTGTGGCGAACTTTTTTTGTCACATCACCGGTGGCATATCGGGCGAGACCGTGTCGTCGACCCGCCATTCGAGTTCGGCTTCGACCCGAACCACACCCTCGAGTCTGCCGACCAACTCCTCGAGGAGTCGGGCGTCGGTCCTGGTTGGGACGGTGCCGGAGACACGCACCACGCCCTCATCGACGCTCACATCGAGTTCATGGCCCTCGATCATGAGGATGCGTTCGATCACATCCTGTCGGATCTGATCCTCGATCACATCGTCGGGCCGAACATATGCGGCGACGACGTCGGCGCGGCTGACGATCCCGAGCAGATGGCCGTTGCCATCGACGACCGGAAGGCGCTTGACCCCGCGGTCGGACATCTCGCGGGCGGCTTCGGCAAGACGGGCGTTCTCGTCGACCGTCAGAGGTTGGCGAGTCATCGCGTCGGCGACGGTATCGCCCTGGGGACGAGTCTCGCGCTCGCCGAAGACGGCATCGAGCAACCTGCGGTAGCGGAACTGGCTTCGACCGGCTTCCTGCTTGACGAAATCGGCCTCGGTGATGATGCCGACCAGCTTGCCGGTGTCGTCGATGACCGGAAGGCCGCTCACCCCGTGCTCGACCATCTTTCGGGCGGCGGCCTTGAGGCCCGTATCGGGTGCGACCGCGACCACATCAACGGTCATCACATCCGAGACTTTCATGCCCGATCTCCTTTCGCGACCCTGCGGGCCGTCGGCAGACTCCAGCCTACCGCGAACCCCTGAACCATCAGCCTTCCCAATCCTCGGGTGGATACTGTCGGCGGCGACTGGCCGCCAGCCGCGCCGCATAGGCGGCAGCCTCGCTGCGACGCTTCATCTCGAGCTTTCCAAGAAGATTCGATACATAGTTCTTGACGGTCTTTTCGGCGAGGTAGAGCTCCTCGGCGATCTCGCGGTTGGTCATCCCGGCGGCGATGAGATCGAGGATCTTGCGTTCTTGGGGCGACAAGCGGGCCAGCAGCGGATCCTCCTCCGCTTCACCTCGGATCTTGCGAAACAGCCGTTCGGTCATCTCCGGGTCGAGCAGTGACTCTCCGCGCCCCACCCGCTGCACGCTGCGGACCAACTCTTCACTGTTGATCCGTTTCAGCACGTAGCCGGCGGCGCCGGCCATAATCGCCGCCACCAACGCCTCCTCATCGGCATACGAGGTCAACATCAGCACCCTGATGTCGGGCCAACGAGATCGGATCTCACGGCAGGCATCAACGCCGGAGCCGTCGGGAAGCCGCACGTCCATCACGACGACGTCGGGCCCGTCGTAGCCGACGCGTCGAACCGCGTCGGCAGCCGTTCCGGCTTCGCCGACCACATCAATTGTCTCGTTCGACTCCAACAGTGCGCGCAACCCCTGCCGCACGACCTCGTGGTCGTCGACGAGCAGAACTCTCAGTGGTTCGCTGTTCATCTTCGCTGGTCAACCTAACGGTCGCGCCGGCCATGGCGGGGGGGTCTTATGGCCCTTCCTGACAGTACCCGCGGTCCAACACTGAAACCACCCGTGCCCGATCTCAGTTACGCTCACGCCCATGGATGTGACCCCGCTGCCGGCGGATCGCTTCCGGCAGCTCGTCGAGGGGGCCGCCGCGGTCGCCGGCCAAACCGACCTCACCTCGGTCCTATACACCACCATCGAGACCGCGATGGAACTCACCGGCGCGCAATATGGCGCGCTCGGGGTGCTCGACGAGGACGGCGGATTGCTCGAGTTCCTTCATCTCGGGATGCCACCCGACGTTGCCGAAGCCATCGGCCATGAGCCCGAAGGGCGAGGACTGCTCGGCATGCTCACCCGCAAGGCGCAGACGGTGCGGACCGACAGCATCTCCGATCATCCCGATTCCTTTGGCTTCCCGGCTCACCATCCCGCCATGAACACCTTCCTGGGAGTGCCGGTGCGACTCGGCTCTGAGGTCTACGGCAACCTCTACCTCACCGAGAAGGAACTCGGTTTCACCGTCCAGGACGAGCGGTTGGTCGAGGGGATCGCGGTCATCGCCGGATCTGCCATCAACACGGCGCGTATGCAACGACGGCTGCGCCGCCTCGCCATCGTCGAAGACCGGGAGCGAATCGCCCGCGACCTGCACGATGCCATCATCCAGGACCTCTTCGCCGTCGGGCTCTCGCTCCAGGCACAAACCCAGAAGGTGGTCGAACCCGAAGTCGCCAGGGTCATCGCCGAGACCGTCGAGCGGCTCGACGAAACCATCGCATCGCTGCGGCGCTTCATCTTCGACCTGCGCCCCCCGGTCTGGTCACGGCGAGACCTGCGGGCCGAGGTATCCGATCTGATCAGCCATCTCGCCGAACCGTATCCCACTGTGGCCCAGATGACATTCGACGGGCAGCTTGACGACCTGCCCCCCACCATGGTCGATGACGCGCTGCAGTTGATCAGCGAGGCGGTCAGCAATGCCCTACGCCACGCCGACACCGACCACATCCATGTTTCGATTCGACGCGACCGCGACGAAATCATGCTCAGCGTCACCGACGAGGGCACCGGGTTCGACCCCACCGCGCCCACCACCGGCATGGGACTCGAGAACATCAGGACTCGGGCCTCGCGCGCCGGTGGCGAAGCCACTGTGGTCAGCGCAACCGGAAGCGGAACCACCGTGAGGATCCGCATCCCCGTATAGGGACAAGCTTCGTCTCGCCGCCGGGCCCCACAACAGGCTTAACTGTGCCCATGCAGTACGTCTGGGGTTTCGACGAAGCAAATGCCGACCCCGAGTTGATAGGAGGCCGCGGCCGGTCGCTGACGGAGATGACCGCACTGGGATTGCCGGTCCCGCCCGGATGCAGCATCAGCGCATTGGCATGCCGCCGCTTCCTCCAGACCGGCGACCTTCCCGGCGATACGTGGGACCAGGTGGTTACTCACCTCAGCCATGTCGCCACCGGCAACCGGCCGCCGCTGCTCGCGGTGCGCGCCAGCCCGCCGGCGACCATGCCGGGAGTGATGGGGACTGTGCTCTACGTCGGAGTAACCGACGATTCCTACCCCGCTTTGATCGAGTGGGGTTCTGAGGAGTTTGCCGCAGACGTCCGACGCCGCTTCCTCCAAGGGTTCGCCGGGACGGTGCGGCGGGTGCCGCGCCACCGGATCGAAAGCGTGATGGCCGAGGTGTGTCAGACCCGCGGGGCAAAGGACCCTGCCGAGCTCGATACCGCCGGACTCGTTGCCGCCGGTGATGCCATGGCGGCGCTGATCGTCGAGGAGTCGCAGCGCCCCATCCCGGCCACGCTCGAAGCGCAAGCGCGTGAGGCCGTCGAAGCAGTGTTCGAGTCGTGGGATCGCCGTCCGGCCCGTCAGTATCGGCGTCAGCGCGGCATCCTCGACGATCTCGGCACCGCCGCGGTTGCCCACGTCATGGTCTTCGGCAACGCACCAGGGGAAAGCGGCACCGGCGTCGCTTTCAGCCGCGACCCGGTCGACGGCCATCCGATGCCGGGTGGGATCTATGTCGACGGGGCGAGCCGGCCAAGGTCCCAGCTGCTCTATCCGGGGATCGCCGAACTCGACACCGCAGACCACGTCGCTCACCGCAACCTCACCAACGCCCTCAGTGCGCTCGAGCAGGCCAGGCGCGAGGTGGTGCGCGTTGAATTCGTCAGAGAACGCGGCGAACTCTGGCTGGTTGAGGCCCGGCGTGCCGAGCAGGCGCCCCAGGGGATGGTGCGCTCGGCAGTCGATATGGTCGATGAAGGGCTGCTCACCAAGACCGAGGCCATGCTGCGGATCGACCCTGAGCAACTCGACGGGATGCTCCACCCCCACTTGGCCCCGCATCATCTCCCCACCCCACTGGCGACGGGTGCCGCAGCATCGCCGGGTGCCGCAGCAGGCGAAATGGTCTTCGACGCCGACGCCGCGGTTGAGGCCGCAATTGCGGGCCGCTCGGTGATCCTGGTCACCAGGGAGGCGCTCCCCGAAGACGTCGCCGGCGTCCGGGTTGCCGCCGGTCTGCTCGCTACCCACGGCGGGGGCACCTCGCACGGCGTCGTCGTGGCACGCGGCATCGGGACTCCGGCCGTCGCAGGCATCGGCAATGTGACCATCGACCTCGAGCGCCGGCAGATGTCGCTCGCCGGCCGCAGCTTCGGAGTCGGTGACACCATCACAATCGATGGCTCAAGCGGAAACGTCTACGCGGGTTCGCTGGCCATCGAGCCGCCGGTGCGCTCACCCGCACTCGAGCGGCTGCTGGAGTGGGCCGACGAGGTGCGACGCCTCGAGGTCTGGGCCAACGCCGACACGCCGGAGGACGCCATCGTGGCTCGTAACGCGGGCGCCGAGGGAATCGGCTTGGCCAGAACCGAATACATGTTCGCCGGCGAACGACTCGCAGTTGTCCAGCAGATCTTGCTGGGAGCCGACCCGGGCGAACGGGCCGCGGATCTGGCCAAACTCGAGGAACTGCAGATCGGCGACTTCGAACGACTCCTCGAGGCGATGGACGGGATGCCCGTCGTCGTGCGTCTGCTCGACCCGCCACTCCACGAGTTCCTCCCCGACCGCCTCGATGTCGAGCACGACCTTCAGTTGCGACGCGATCAGCGCCTCCCCACCGAGGATCTCGAGAGGCTCGAGGCCTCCCTCGGCTGGCACGAGGAGTCGAATCCGATGCTCGGCCTACGTGGGGTCCGCCTCGCCGTCGTCATCCCCGAGATCTACCGGGTCCAGGTGCTGGCGGCGCTCGAAGCCGTGCGGCGCCGCCTCGACGCGGGAGGTGACCCGCAGCTGGAGCTGATGATCCCGCTGGTCGGCCTGCCCGAGGAGCTATTCCTCGTCAGGGACATGATCGAAGAAGAGGTCCACTACGCAGGGCGGCTCCTCGAATTGGCAATCGGCACCATGATCGAGCTGCCCCGAGCCGCGCTCGTGGCAGGCGACATCGCCCTCGGCTCCGACTTCTTCTCATTCGGGACCAACGATCTCACCCAGACCACACTCGGTCTGAGCCGCGACGATGCGGAAGAGGCCTTCCTGCGGGACTACCTCGAGCAGGGCATCCTGGTTTCCAATCCGTTCCGCACCATCGACCCCGACGGCGTTGGTCGGCTGATCGAGATCGCCATCGAAGAGGGGCTGCGGGTCAATCCCGGGCTCGACATCGGGGTGTGTGGCGAACACGGCGGCGACCCGGCGTCGATTGAGTTCTTCCACCGTGCCGGCGTCGACTACGTGTCATGCGGTCCGCCCCGCATCCCCATCGCTCGCCTCGCCGCGGCCCAGGCAGCCTTGCGCTACCCGCCACCGGTGGTCCCCGACCCGGCGGAGTAGGAACCGGGAGCTAGAGAAGCGTGCTGAGCAATAGGCGTGCGGACTCGCCGCTGCAACCCCTGGCGAGGATGGCCATCGGCTCGCCAACCGCACCGTTACGCGTCTCTGTCCCGCCCGTCGCGAGCGCATCAACGCCTACGGCACCGACAATTTCGACGTCCAGGCCATCCTCAACCGCCAACAACCCCGACTCTTCAGGCCCGCCGCCTCGAGTTGGACGAAGTTGAAGAGGATGGCGTGCAACGCCGACTGGAAGACGACGTCGACGTCGTGAGGTGGGCCTCCGATCCGCGAGTGGCTCGACCAACACGGACGCGTCTGGCCAGTGCTGTCGGAATCGCTGAGGCCCGGAGCATGCTGCTCCGAAGACCGCCAAACAGCCTCCCAGTAGACTAAACTGCCCAAAAAGGATAAAGGAACCAAAAGGAGGGTGCGTTGGCTACCGACAACCCGTTCTCCCCCAGCTTCGGTGTTTCACCGCCCGTACTCGCGGGACGCGATGACATTCTCGACGACGTCGACGACGCTCTGGCCACCGGTCCAACGCATCCCGACTACACCACGCTATTCATCGGCGTCCGCGGTGCGGGCAAAACGGTCATGTTGAACGCGGTCGAGGACCTAGCACGCACACGGGGATGGCTGACGCTCTCCGATAATGCGGCGCCGGCTGGGCTTCTTGCCCGGCTAACTCGCACCGCAGCCGGGCTGCTGAGTGGGCTCGAGGACGCAGACCCGGAGCGCCGGATCAAAGGGGTGACCGCTGGTGGTTTCGGTGTCGAGTTCGAGCTGACGCCTGAAATCGAGGCCGCTCGGGATCTCCGAGCCGTACTCACCGCCCTCGGTGATGCTCTCGCCGAGAACGGTACTGGTCTCATCATCACGCTCGACGAGCTGCAGAGTGGCGATCTCGGCGAGCTCCGGGAGTTTGGGTCAATCCTGCAGCATGTCACTCGCCGCGAGCAACGGCCGGTGGCATTTGCGGGCGCAGCCCTCCCCCAGATCGAGGACACGCTACTGTCCGATGATGCTGCGACGTTCCTGCAGCGGTGCTCTCGATATGACATCGACCGGCTCGAGCCGCGGGCAACAACGACCGCGATCGTGGAACCGATCGAACAGCGCGGCGCCTCGATCGATGCCACGGCCGTCGAGGAGGCTGTCGCGGCGAGCTCCGGGTATGCATTCATGGTGCAACTCGTCGGGTTCCACAGCTGGAAGGCCGCCGCCGAGCCGACGGCGGGCATCACCGCCCAAGAGGTGGCGGTCGGAATCGGCGAAGCAGAGCGACGCATCGGCCGGCTCGTGCTCTCTCCAACCTGGCGGGGCCTCTCCGAGGTAGATCAGCGATTCCTCATCGCCATGGCCCGCGACGACGGCGAGTCACGGCTCACGGAAATCGCCGTCCGACTCGAGGTCGACACCAAGTACGCCGGCGTCTACCGGCACCGCTTGATCAACGCCGGCATGATCGTGACAACCGGCAAGGGACGCATCGACTTCGCGCACCACGCCACCCGCGATTGGCTCCGCAACGAAGCCGCCTACGCGTCGACCACGTTCCCCGACGATTGAGATGGGCATCACGGCACGCTCGACAACATCACCTCGGCCTGTGGCTACCTGTCTGACCCGGCTCACGGAGGCTGTCACGACGCGGCTCACTGCTGCCAACGATTCCAATGGATGAGAAACCCCGCGATTCGCTACGACGGCGACCGGTGAAGCCAACCCGATGAGGGAGATGACCAAACGCGACGTCTCCTACTCGCTACGAGTCGGACTGGATTGTTGAGGAGCCATCCGTTGGGGTTGTGGGTGAGTCCGAGGTTGACGATTGGACGTAAGTTCAACACCGCAGCTCGGGTGGACAGGGGCCGATAGCCCGTGAACAAGTCCAAACTGCCTATGCGCTTCTAGAGATACAGGCCCGGCCGATTCTCTTCGTCGGCGGTGGCAGTTTCGAGGGCATGGCGTTTGCGCATCTCCTCGAGTTGGGCGGCCGCCGAGGCTTGCTGGCTGAACAGCGACGCCTGGATGCCATGGAACAGGCCCTCCAACCAGCCGACCAGCTGGGCCTGAACGATCCGCAGCTCCGATTCGCTGGCTGTTTCCTGCTCGAGCGGCTGGAAGATGGTCGCCAGCTCGTCCTGGAGGTCGGGACTGAGCGTTTCGTGAAGTTGATCGATCGAAGCCTGATAGACCTCGAGCAGCCGGCGTCGACCCTGCTCGTCGAGCGGTGCCTGGCGTACTTCATCGAGCATGGCCCGGGTCATCGAGGCGATTCGGATCAGTTTGGATGGCTCGGTCACGAAGGTACCGTCGCCCTCGTCGGATTGGCCTATCTCGCCTTCGTCGACAACCTGGGGCTTCAGCGGTTCCTGTTCACTGGGTGATGACGTGGTGTTCTGCTCCATGCCCGCAGCATACGACGCCACCGGGGGCACAACCCGACGTCGTCACAACCGGCCGGCGTTGGCCTCCTCGAGGTACTCGGCTCGGGCCCGCCCCGTCATCGCCTGGACCTCCACCGCCAGGGTGACGCCGGCCAGGCTTCCGATCGCCTCAGAGGTGTGGAGCGACATCGGGCGGCGCCCGGCGAGTTCGGCCGATACGTCCTGCAGCGAGCAACCGGATCGCTCGGCGATGTCGGCCACGGTGACGCCGGCAACCCGAAGCATCTCGGTGACGTGGCGGAGTTGGTCGCCCATAACATCCTCCCGCTACTCCCACTGTGCCTCATTGCCGCAACCGGCTTCAGGGCCCAATGACCCCATCGGGCCGAGCGCTCGGATGTGCTCAGACCGCCACGAAGTCGATCTGGTGGTAGCCGGTGGCCCCGTCGGGAGCAGGCTCGCTCACCTCCGACGTCTGAGTCTGGCCGGTGCCGTCGGTCGCCCTGACCGCAACGACGTACTCCCCCGGAGCAATCTCGGTCTCGACCTTCCACTGCACCCATGCACTGTCGGAGAGCGGAGTCGTCAACTCGGCGGGAATCCACGAGCCGTCGTTGAACCTCACCTCGACTCCGGCAATCTCCCTGGTGGGCGCCCATGCCACCCCGGCAACCACCGCAGGTTTGCCGGTGATCTGCTCACCCTGGCGTGGATAGTCAATCCGAGACTGGGTCTTGATCGGACCGGTCTTTGACCAGCCACGGGGAACCCAATAGCCGTCGAAATCCTCCCACGTGGTCAGCTCGAGTTCTTGCAGCCACTTCGTCGCGGAGACGTAGCCGTAGAGACCCGGAACGATCAGGCGAGCGGGGAAGCCGTGACGGCGCGGCAAAGGCTCGCCGTTCATCCCCAGAGCAATCAGCGGCTCGCGACCGTCGTAGGCGACCTCGGTGGGAAAACCCGCGGTCCAGCCATCGACTGAGCGGCCAACGATCTGGGTGGCCTCGGGCTTGACCCCGGCTCTGTCGAGCACATCTGTCAGCTTCACCCCGGTCCACTTGGCGTTGCCAACCAGGCCTCCGCCGACCTTGTTCGAAACACACGAGATCGTAACGTACTCCTCGTGCAGCCCCATCTCCTGCAGGTCGGTCAGTGAGAGTTCGAGCTCACGATCCACGAGTCCGGTCACCTTGAGCCGCCAGATGTCCGGGTTGGGTCCGGGGACAACCAAAGCGGTGTCAATCCGATAGAACCGATCGTTCGGGGTGACGATGGGGCTCAGCCCGATCACCTCGAGGGCGGCATCCGGCCCGGGGGGAAGCACCCGAGTCACCGGCTCGGGGAGGGTGGCGTCGACCCTGACCTCCTCGGAACGTCGGATGATCATCGAACGGCCGACGGAACCGGCTACGACCGCGGCGACGCCGACGGCAGCGATCTGCGTCACGAGGCGGCGCCGCCCGGCATCGGCCGGGACATGATCGGAAGGCGACTCGACCCGGCGGGGCGCCAGGAGCTTGCGCAGCACCCACCAGCCGGCGAAGGCGGCAAGCCCGATGACCAGTGTTGTGGCGAGTGGAGAGATGAGCGGCTCGGTGAGGGCTGCCGCGATACCGAGGACGGCAAAACCACCGAAGGCAACCGTCGCCACCCAGGATCGCCGCAACGCCAGGCGCCCAACGACGGCTCCGATCACCAGTGTGATGATCGCTGTGCCGATGGCGAGAGCGCCCTTGTCGGCGGTACCGAAGACGGAAATCGCAGCATCCCGCACCACCTTGGGGGACACGTCGACCACATAGCCGCCGACAGCGGCAACCGCTGAAGGAACCGAGCCAAACAGTCCGGCGGCTAGTTCGGTGAGCCCGAGCGAGAGCGCGGCCGCGGCGGCGCCGGCGAGGGCGGCCTGGCCTGGATCTGGGAGGCGAGTTTGGGGTGGTGCTTCGTTCATGAGAAACCGTATGGGGAGGTATAACACGGCACCGCCGCCAACCCCTAGCGATTGGCGATTACGAAAGTGTGAACTCCGCAATCGGTGGCCGGCTCAACCTCAAAGCGTTCGCTTCGCGGCGGCCCACTTCAGGAACCGTTCTGCCGGCCAGGTGTTGACCACTTGGCGCTTGTCGACCCAGCCCCGGCGGGCGTTCTTGACCCCCCACTTCAAGTTCCCAAACTCCTTGGTGTGGTGGGAGTCGGTTGAGATCACGAACCTGATTCCCTCGACGGTGCGGGCCCGGCGCAACAGGTCCGCGGGAACATCGAGGCGGTCGAGATGGCAGTTGATCTCGAGTGCGGTCCCGGTGGCAGCTGCCGCGGCAAACACGGCATCGGCATCGATATCGATCCCGGGCCGGCGCCCGATCATGCGTCCCGTGAGGTGGCCGATGGCGTTGACCGCCGGGTGGGTCATGGCCCGGATCAAGCGCTCGGTCTGACGCTCGGCGGAGAGTTCGAATTGGGAGTGGACGCTGGCCACGCACCAGTCGTACTCCCTCAGGAAGTCGTCGTCGTAGTCCAAGTCGCCGTCGGGGCCGATATTGAGTTCGGCGCCGTGGAGGATCACCATGTCGGGGAACCGATCTCGGTACTCGTTGATCAGGGCACGCTCCTCGCGTACCTCGTCGCGCGAGAGTCCGTTGATGGCGAGGTCCTCGCCGTGTTCGGTAATGGCGACGTACTCCAAGCCCCCGGCCGCGGCTGCTTCGAGCATGTCCAGCAGTTCCGAGCGGCCGTCCCCCGACCACGTCGAGTGAACGTGGAGGTCGCCCCTGATGTCGCTCTCGGTGGCGAGCCGGGGCAAGGTCCCGGTGGCGGCGGCCTCCACCTCGCCGTGGCCCTCTCGCAGTTCAGGCGGAATCTCGCGCAGGCCGAGGGCGGCATAGATCGACTTCTCAGTTCGTGAGGCGATCACCGCTTCGGTCGCGGCGTCCGACAAGGAATACTCGTTGAGCGTCCAGCCCTGCTCGATGGCTCGTTGGCGCAGCTCGACGTTGTGGACCACCGAGCCGGTGAAGTACAGCACCGCGGCGCCGAACTGCGCCGGGGACACCACCCGCAAATCGACTTGAAGGCCGCCTGAGGTAACGATCGCCGACTTGGTCGAACCGTGCCCGAGCACGTCGCGGGCCATCGGCAACGACACGAAGGCGTCCATGATGGGCTCGGGGTCATTGGAGGCAACGAGGATGTCAATGTCGCCGATGGTCTCGCGGAACCGACGCAGGCTGCCGCAATACTCGATTCTGCGCACCTGGGGCAGTGCTCCCAGGGTTGCCACTAGTTCTATTGCCACCGGCATCGCTTCGATGATGGGAGTACGCCGGTCCTTGCCTGCCAGTCCGAGCCGTTCGATCGATCTGGCGATCTTCTCCTCGCTACGGGCGCCGAGCCCGGGTAGATCGCGCAGTTGGTGCGACTCGATGGCGGCACGCAGTTGATCGACGGACCCGACCCCAAGCTGATCTCGCAGCAGGATCACGGTCTTCGGTCCCAGCCCGGGGATCCGGGTCAGCTCGACCAGTTCCGGTGGGTACGTGGCCCGCAGGCCGTCGAGTTTGGCGATGCCGCCGGTGTCGACGTACTCGCGGATCTTCGTTGCGGTTGACTTGCCGATGCCGTCGACCGCAACAAGGTCGGCCACCGACATGTCGGCCACGTTGGCCGGCAATTCCTTGACAGCGTCGACCGCCTTCTCATACGCCCGCACCCGAAACGATTGGGGGCTGCCGTCCTCGAGCTTGGTCAGATCGGCCAGTTCCTGGAGCAGCCGCGCCACTTCCTGATTGGTACCCGTCATAGCCCGCCGAGCCTATCAGCGGGTTCCGAGCAATCTTGCTAAAACGCGAGGACGGTGAAGCCAAGGAAGACCAGGACGAGGACGATGCCCTCACCGCGCACGATGCGGCCCCGGGTCCCGGTGCGGGAGAAGATCCCGGCCAGCGCCGCAACGCCGATCATCACCCACAGGGCGGCAATGGGGAGGCCGGGCACGATGCCAGGGCCGACGAGGCCGGCCAGACCGGCCACCGCGAGCGAATTGAAGAGGTTCGAGCCGAGAACGTTACCCATCACCAGATCCGACTCGCGCCGCCTGATGCCTGCCGTCGCCGTCGCCAACTCAGGCAGACTGGTACCGACTCCGAGCATCACACCGAGAAACGTATCGCTGAGTCCGATCTCCTCGCCGATGTCGAGCGCTCCGCCGAGCAGGAACCGCGCTCCGAGCACTGTGAGGACCAGGGTCACCGTGCCGATCAACGCCTCCCACGCCACGTTGTGCTCGCCGCCGACCATCTCCTTGACCTCGGCTTCGGCCTGGCTGACGGTCTCAGCATCGTTCATCGACCAGCGGATCAACAGGTAGACAGCGATCACGAAGCCGAAGACGAGAGCGCCCCCCTCCCAGCGCTCGACCTCTTGGTCGTACAGCACCGCGGAGAGGGCCAGCAGAGAGGCAAGCATCAGAACGCCCTCGCGCCGCAGAATGCGCCACTCGGCCACGATGGCGGCGATGATCGCGACCACCCCCAGAACCAAGGTGACGTTGGCGATGTTGGAGCCGACCACGTTGGCCATGGCAATCTCGATCTCACCGTTGGCGGAAGCCAGAGCAGACACGAGCATCTCAGGCATCGAGGTACCCAACCCGACCACGAGTGCACCGATCAGCACGGCAGAGATGCCCAACGCTTCGGAGAGCCGAACGGCAGCAACCACGAGGCGGTCGGAAGCGAAGATGAGGAGCAAAAGACCGCCGATCACAGCGATCGCCGCTGCGATCATTTGTCCACACTCCTCGTTGTCGGCAACCCGAGGATGCTAACCACCCGGGAGAAGGGCGCATGCTGCGACACCGCTAGCCTGCAGCCTTCATGGCAGACGAACGCGAACGAATCCACGAAACGTGGCTCCACTCCGATCGGGCGGTCCCCAGCCGCTTCGTGCGACCGCTCCTCCAGTTCACGCACGTCGAGGCGGCGGGCGGCATTGTGCTCCTTGCCGCAACAATCGCCGCCCTGATCTGGGCCAATGCGGGATCGGGCGAGTCGTACCAGGAGTTCTGGCACACCCACGTCACCTTCTCCATCGGGTCGTTCCACTTCGACGAGTCGTTGACGCACATCGTCAACGACGCCTTGATGGTCATCTTCTTCTTCGTCGTTGGCCTCGAGATCAAGCGCGAACTCGTCGTCGGCGAATTGCGCGACCCCAAGCGGGCGGCCCTGCCTGCCATCGCCGCCCTGGGCGGGATGATTCTTCCGGCACTGATCTACGTCGCCTTCGTCGCCGGCACAGGTGGCGAGGCATTGCAGGGCTGGGGAATCCCGATGGCCACCGACATCGCCTTCTCTGTCGGCGTTCTCTCGCTACTCGGCAGCCGAATCTCGGTGGGGGCCAAGCTCTTCCTGCTGGCTCTGGCCATCGCCGACGACATCGGGGCTATCGCCGTCATCGCCGTCTTCTACACCACCGACCTCGCCTTCGGGTGGCTGCTCGCCAGCCTCGGAGCGCTGGTAGCCATCGCCTTTGCTTCTCGCATCGGCATCCGGTCCATGGGCTTCTACCTCGTTGCCGGCATCGTCACGTGGTTCTTCGTCTTCGAGTCCGGCGTTCACGCAACTCTGGCCGGCGTTGCGCTCGGGTTCTTGACTCCGGTTCACGCGATGTACTCGGACAAGGAGTACTACCAAAAATCGAAGTGGATCCTCAGCCGCTACGACATGGATGCCGCCTCGCCGCGGGCACGAGAGCGGGTTGATCACGACGCGCTGGATCTCTCGACGATCGCCAGGGAATCGGTTTCGCCGCTCGACCGCCTCGAGCTGGCCCTCCACCCGTGGTCCTCGTTTGTGATCGTCCCGATCTTCGCCCTCGCCAACGCCGGGGTCCGATTTGTTGACATCGATCTGCTCGACGCCGCGGCTAGCAACGTCGCCCTCGGTGTCGCCGCCGGTTTGGTGGTCGGCAAGTCCGTCGGCATCACTCTGGCGACGTTTCTTGCGGTCAGGTTTGGCGTTGGGAAGCTGCCGCCGCGCTCGGGATGGGGGGAGGTCTTCGGCCTCGCTACCCTGGCTGGGATCGGATTCACCGTCTCGTTGTTCATCACGGAACTCGCCTTCACCGATGCCCAGATCGTCGACCGCGCCAAGATCGGCATCTTCATCGGCTCGACGATCGCCGGTGTTGTCGGCTACCTGATCTTGCGGCGCAGCAAGACTCCCGAGGAGGAGCTCGAGGCCGGCCGCGAGCAACTCGGGATGTCCGAGGCAACCGTCGAGAGCTGACCGGCCGGTCTGGAGACGTCCACGGGAACAACTCCGGGCTTTGCTCCGTTGGCGTTGACATGGCCGATTCCCCAAAGGGACCGAACCCGCTCACCGTCGCCTGGTCGATCTGGCGCGCGCAGCGGGTGCGCCCTCCCCAGCCGACCGGCAGCGGGACGGTGGACCACGCCGACCTCGTCCCCGCGCTCACCGCGTTGCGTTCGGGTGGCGTGGCGGCGCTCGCCGATCAGCGCGCCGCGCTCCATGCCTACCGGGATCGAATGGCGACGATCGCCCCTGACACACTTTCTCGCGACGCAGCCCTCGCCTACTGGCTGAACCTCTACAACGCCGGAGCACTGGACCTCGCCGCCGACACTTTCGCTCAGCAGGCAGCCTCCGTCCTGCGGCTGCCCGGTGGGTTCCAGCGCACCTGGGTCACCGTCGCCGGCGAGGATCTCTCCCTCGACGCCATCGAACACGGCAAGATCCGACGCTTCAGCGATCCCCGCATTCACGGCGCCCTGGTGTGCGGATCAGCCTCATGCCCCACTCTCCGCTACGAACCGTATGGGAGCGGCGGCCTCGATGAACAGCTCGATGATCAGATGCGAGCATTCCTCGCCGACGGTGGGGCCGTCGCGGATCAGGCCGGCGAGGTGCTCCGGTTGTCTCGCATCTTCCGCTGGTACGGAGGCGACTTTGCCCGGCCACACAAGATGCCCACCTGGCGGCCAACCGGCAGCAAGCAGGTTGCGGCGTTGCTGTATCCATGGCT
>Ga0316198_10000340_pt1 | contig 23892 bp, 21 predicted proteins | sample OudBieAanoxic_MG_FD_204935 | JGI IMG/M metagenome (GOLD analysis project Ga0316198, IMG submission 204935) | Coastal sediment microbial communities from Oude Bieten Haven, Netherlands - site A anoxic | ecosystem: Environmental > Aquatic > Marine > Coastal > Sediment | place: Netherlands...
TGAATACCTCCGCCATCGAGGGGCAGAACCTCAACCCTGACGAGGTTCGCTCATCGATCGCCCGCAAGCTCGGGGTCGATATTGCGGGCCTTCCCGAGCCGGGACGGGAAGTCGACGGCATCGTCGAAATGATGCTCGATGCGACGAGGAACTACAACACGCCACTCACCGCGGAACGCCTCTTTGACTGGCATGCCGCGCTCTTTCCAACCGGCCGCAGCGGGATGGGGCGAATCACGGTTGGCGCGTTGCGAACCGTCGAAGCGGGTCCAATGCAGGTCGTCTCGGGACCCATCGGCAAGGAGAGAGTTCATTTCGAGGCGCCTTCGGCAGAATGCCTCGAGAGGGAGATGGAACCCTTTCTGCAGTGGTTCAACATGCGGAGCGCGCTCGACCCGGTGCTCAAGGCCGGTATCGCACACTTCTGGTTTGTGACCCTTCACCCTTTTGAGGATGGCAACGGGCGCATTGCTCGTGCGATCGCTGAAATGGCACTCTCGCAGGCGGACGGCACGACGGAACGCTTCTACAGCATGTCATCGGGCATCGAGGCAGAGAGGAGTGAATACTACTTCCAGCTCGAATCCGCCCAACGCGGATCTCTCGATATCACCGCATGGCTTGCGTGGTTCCTCGCCTGTCTCGATCGCACCATCGAAGGCGCGGATACGGCGCTGTCGTCGGTGCTCTACAAGGCGAGGCTCTGGCAACGGGTCAACCAGACCCCGCTCAACGAGCGCCAGCAAAAGGTCATCAACCGCTTGCTCGACGACTTCAAGGGGCACCTGACGACTTCGAAGTATGCAGTTCTTGCGGGGTGCTCGAACGACACGGCGCTTCGAGATATTCAGGCACTGCTCGAACGAGGCATCATTGTGAAGAACCCGGGCGGGGGACGAAGCACCAGCTATCGCCTGGCTGAGGCTGACCGGATACCGGAGTGAGTTGTCATAGAATCTAACACCGACCGGGAAAACCAGCGTGATGATGGAAACACTTGCGGTTTTTGGTCTCTGGGCTCGACGAGCGCCGTCTCGAGACGTTCGTGGGAAAGGGTGAGACATGAGCCTGCTCGTTCTGTTCATTGCCGCGATCTTCGTCTACAGCCTTGTGTCGGGACGGCTCGAGCGGAGCGTCGTCACTGCACCGATCGTGTTCACTGGGCTCGGCATGGTGGCATTCCTGGTGATCCGGTTGGAGTCGGACGGTGCGGTAGGCGCAGAGCTCTTCCTCACCCTCGCCGAACTCGGTCTTGTCCTGCTGCTCTTCACCGACGCCAGCCGCACCAACCTCTTGGTCCTGAAGGACATCCGCAACCTGCCCTCCCGGCTCCTGAGCATCGGGATGCTCTCGACGATCTTCCTCGGGGCGCTCTGTGCGCTGGTCCTTTTCCGCCAACTCTCGATCTGGGAGGCCGGCATCCTGGCTGCGATCCTCGCCCCGACCGATGCCGGACTGGGGCAGATCATCGTCACCAGCCCCAGGGTGCCGCTGAAGATCCGTGAGGCCCTCAACGTCGAGGCCGGGCTCAACGACGGCCTGTCGGTTCCTTTTCTGCTCTTCTTCATCGCGATGGTGGGACCTGGCGGCGAGAGCAACGATGCCGGGCTGCTGCAGTACGTCGTCGAACAGCTGGGCTTCGGGGTTATGGTCGGGGTCGCGATCGGGCTGGCCGGCGGCGCCCTGATCGGGTTGGCCCACCGCAAGGGATGGATGGCGGAGTCGTGGCAGCGGCTCGGCGTCGTGGCGCTGCCTTTGCTGTGCGCCTTGGCGTCCGAGGCCGTCGGTGCCAGCATGTTCATCGCCGCCTTTGTTGCCGGCCTGGCGGTCCAGATCTACTTCAAGAGGGCAGGAAAACACAGTGTGGAGTTCGCCGAAGAGTCGGGGCAGTTGATCAACCTCTCGGTGTTTTTCCTGTTCGGCCTGCTCGTCGCGCGGGCGTGGGGGCAGTTCGAGCCGTCGCACTTCGTCTACGCTGTCTTGAGCCTGACCGTGGTGCGAATGGCGCCGGTGGCGTTGGCGCTTCTTGGGACCGGGCTGAGTTGGGCCACGGTGCTCTTCATGGGCTGGTTCGGGCCGCGCGGACTGGCATCGATCGTGCTCGGGCTGGTCTACCTCCAGGGGGCGGACAGCGCCGTGGGCGACACCATCCGACTGTCGGTGATGGCGACGGTGCTGTTGAGCATCTTCGCCCACGGTTTGAGCGCCAAACCGGGTATCGGGTTGTATGCCCGCGCCGCCGCGGCTCTGGGCAAAGACGCCCCCGAGAACGAGGTCTAGCCGATGATCTCACGATATCTCGCGACGTTCCCGCCGCGATATGGTCAGAGCGTGTGATCGCCGTGGCACATCAGGCATCCCGGGTGGCACCTTTTCGAAGAGGAGAGACCCAGTCGTCATCTGAGCCTCCTGTAAAATTGCCGCTCTCGTTTGTAGGCACCTCGGGAAGATATGCGGGCTCAACGGCTGCTGGTCTGCTCAGCGAAAGTTCCACTTATTGTATGATCGGGCCATGAATCTCGTTGAATCAGCGAAGCTTGAACGCTCTGTTGTCGTGGTTGAAGCGCTTCACGATCAATCGAGTGAATCCGCCTATTGGCTGATGCGAACACCCACCGAAAGGCTCGCCGCTCTCGAGCTGATGAGGCAGGTTATCTATGGGTACGATCCATCTTCCACCCGACTTCAAAGAGTTCTTTCAGTGGTTTCATCGCCACAACGTTGAGTACCTCCTTGTCGGTGGGTATGCGGTCGGCTATCACGGCTACCCCAGAGCGACCATAGACATCGACATATGGATCGCCTCGACGCCGGAGAATGCGCGGCGAGTCGTGGCCGCACTCGAAGATTTCGGTTTTGGCGGGCAGAAGCTGAGCGAGGCGATGTTTCTCGCAGCTGATCAGATCATCCGCATGGGCCTCCCACCGATGCGCATCGAGATCATGACCTCGATCGACGGCGTCGAGTTCGAAGACGCTTACCAGCAGCGGGTCGAGGACGAATTCGATGGGGTTACGGTGAAGCTGATCGGCCTGCGTCACCTCAAGCGCAACAAGCAAGCCGCAGGTCGGGCAAAAGATATCGCCGATCTCGAAGAACTGCCGTAGACGTTTGCGGCCGCGTCGGTTTTCCGATCCGATCATCATGCCGATCCTGTGCGCGCTGAGGATAGGTGCTTCTCACGTCAAGAACAAATCAGAACGAAAACTGCAGCCCCGCCGTCAGCTCGCCCTGGCCGAAACCGCTGCCGGAGAATGCGACCACGCAGCCGCCGGAGCAGAAGACAGCGCCGCCGGCTTCGGTAAAGGTGAACCACCCGCGGGCCTCGAGCCGGATGCCGACCCGATCGGAGGCGTGGTACAGCAGGCCGACGGCTCCACTGACCGAGAAGCGCACCTCCGACCCCGCGCCGTCGATGCCGGGCAGCATGAAGGTGGCGCCGGCACCGATCGAGAGCAGCACGTCCAGCCTGTCGCTGGAGGTGGCGAAGGGCACCATGCCATTGAGGTGGAGGTAGTGCACGTCGAGGTCGAAGTCGGGATCCCCGGTACCCGTGGCGCCGACGGTCGTGTCCTGCCAACTCCAGAGCAACTCGAGACGGGACCGATGCTGCGTATTCCACGGGATCCCGAGAACCAGGCCGTAGCTGAGCCCGTCGTCCAGGTCGACGCCGGCGCCGGTCGCCAGGTCTTCGAAGCCGCCACCGAATCGATACCCCGCGAACGGCGTGAGCTCAAAACTCTGCGCCACCGCCGTTGACGTAAAGCCGATGGCGAACAAGCAGCCGACGACCGCGGTCACGAGCGTTGTCCTCATACAAAGGCCTCCACTCACCCGGGCTCTGCAAACGCCTCAATCAGTACCATCTTCCGTTCAGACTCCTCTCGGCAAGCGGACCCGGAAGGTCGTGCCGCTGTCTTCAGTGCTTTCGAAGTCGACCGAACCGCCCAGATACCTCGTGACGAGGAGCCGGATGCTGTAGGTACCGATGCCGCGGCCGGACCCCTTCGTGGAGAATGACCGCTTGAAGACCTGCAGTTGGACCTCGCGCGGCATGACTGCCGCGTTGTTCACCCAGAACTCCACCTCGTCGCTGTGGACCTTTGATCCCAGGCTGACGGTCTCGCCCTCCGACGACGCCTCGAGGGCGTTCTTCAGCATGTTGCCCAACACCCGGAGGAGCAGCGTGTGGTCCGATTGGAAGGTCAGGTCGTCGGAATCCGCAGCGACGGTGATGATCTTGCCTTCGGCCACCTCGTGGTGGCGGTAGGCCACCGCCAGCTCTTCGAGAAGCTCCTTCGTCCGGATGGAGGTCAACGCCGGCGACAGCTCGCCGGCTTCCGCAGCCATCAGCGACCGCTGGTTTTGGATCTCGTCAATGAGGCGCTGGGAAATCTCGTTGACCGTCGCCGCGACCTCGGGAAGTTCATCGGGCTCCGACTCCAGGAGCAGCTCTGTATAACCTCGAAGCCCGCCGGCGGTGTTGAGGACATCGTGGAAGAATGTGCGCTCCAGTGCCAGCCGCCGCTTTTCGTGGCTGATGTCCTGCAACGCACAGATGGTGAAGAGCTCACCGTCATACTCAAACGGCACCGTCGAGACCTTGAGATCAACGGCATCGAAGGAGTCGCCGATCGCGATCCGGCACTCCCTGGAATCCGCCCCCCCCTGTTGGGCGGCGAGGATCGCTTGCACCGCACCACAGGTCTGACAGGATTCGGTCGTGCCACAACCTCCCGCCGTCTCCGTTGCGTGGAGGCAACCCAGGGCCTCACCGGGTCGACTCCCGAGCACTTCGGTTGTCGGCTCGATACCCAGGAAGCAGAAGGTCGCGCGATTGGCGAAGACGATCTGCCGGTGTTCGTTGAGGAACAGGAGGACGTCCGGAACCGAACCCAGGATCTCGTCCAGCAGCGGGACGCCCGAAAGCAATTCGAACAGGTTGACGATTTCCAGCTCAGGCGCTCGCTCGGCGGGCGCAAACTTGGTCTCCATGGTTTTCATGACCTCCAGCGACCCAGACCTTAACCTACATATCTCACCATGTCGTGTAGCGAGACCGGTCAGATACGTAGGGTAGTCGGGATTCGAAGGGCTGCAAACTCGGAAAACTACGAGGCCGGTCGTTTAGGGAGGGGATAAACCCCTCCCCTACAAAGAGAAACGTAGGGGAGAGGTTTATCCCCTCCCGGGCTATCTGGAATATTGCATGAGGCTCATGTGACTGAGGTGTGGTCAATTTTCCAAACACCTACCCCGTATTTTTTCGAGTTCCCAGGACGGCGCGCGGCAGCTACCGTATGATTGGCAATCGAAAAGAACTCACGCGTGCTTCTCCGGGAAGACGACCGGCGAATTCTGCGAAAGGGGTTTGCAGTCATGCTAGCAGCGACCAATCTGAACCAACCGGGAAGAAGGGCTATCGCGGTGATTGCGATTGTCGCCGTGATCCTGCAAATAAGCGGCGCGGCTTTGGTGCGGGCGCAGGAGCCTGCCGCAACCGAGGAGGCCCAGGCCAAAATCCCGCCGGAGCAGCTCGAGTCTTTGGTGGCGCCGATCGCCCTCTACCCCGACGCGCTATTGGCCCAGGTCCTTGTCGCTTCGACCTACCCGCTGGAGATCATGCAGCTCCAGCAGTGGCTCACTAAGAACCCGGACCTCGAGGGTGATGCGTTGGCCGATGCGGTCGCCGAGCAGCCCTGGGACCCGAGCATTCAGTCGATGGCGGCGGTCCCCGATGCGCTCGAACGGCTTGCCAACGACATTCAGTGGACGACGGAGCTTGGCAATGCTTTTCTCGCTCAACAGAGCGACGTCATGGACGCCGTCCAAAGCATGCGCCAAAAGGCTCAGGGAAAAGGCGCGCTGGAGTCCAATGAGCAGCAGAAGGTGGAGACCCAGGTCGTCGAGGAAAAGACGGTCATCATCGTCGCATCCGCCGATCCCGAGGTCATCTACGTACCGTCCTACAACCCGACCTATGTCTACCCCCCACCCGTCTATCCCTACCCACCCGTCTATTACCCTCCCTATCACGCCGGCGGCGCGTTTGTCGCGTTCAGCGTCGGGGTCGCGTGGGGCGCTGCGATTTGGGGTGGTTCGTGTTGCCACTGTGGCTGGGGGCACAACGATATCAACATCGACATCGACAATAACTTCAACCGAAACACGAATATCGACAGAGGCGACCGCGGAGGCGGCAGCTGGCAGCACGATCCGCAGCATCGCGGGGGCGCGCCCTATGCCGACCGGGCAACGGCCGACAAGTTCGGGGGCACGGCCCGCGGCGATTCGATGAGCAGCCGCCAGGCAAGTGCCCGCCAGCAGGGTGGAGCCGGGAATCGGTCCGGGGGCCCCAGCGCCGGCACGGCGAACCGCGCTGCAGGTGGGGGGACCGCAAGCAGATCGGGTGCTCCGAGCGCGGGCGGAATGGATCGCTCGACGGGCGGAGGGGCCGGTGGACGTTCGAGTGCGCCGAGCGCCTCCAGCCTCGGTGGGAGCGGCGGCGGAGACAAGATCGGAAGCCGCAGCATTCCGTCGAGCAGCGGACCCAGCGCCAGCGGCTTCGGGGGCAGCTCGAGCGGGTTCAGCGGTTCGAGCGCCCGGTCGGCAAGCTCACGGGGCGCCTCCAGCATGGGTTCGAGAGGTGGCGGCTCCAGGGGCGGCGGCGGACGTCGGAGGTAAGGCGATGAACTTGATACACCGTGTTCAGAATCTGTTGCACCCTCGCGCGCGCGTCGCGCGTCCCGGGTTCGGTCTCTTGGTCGGGGCCACAATTCTGGTGCTGGCCGCAGGGTGCGGTACCGGTCCCGGCAAGTCACCTGCCGCGGGCCAGGAAGTTTTCGACAGCCCCGAAGAGGCGGCCGAGGCGTTGATTCTCGCCTCCGAGACCTTCGACGTCGCGGCGTTGACCGGAATCCTGGGGCCGGATGGCGTGGACCTCGTGGAGACAGGCGATCCGGTTCAAGACCGCAACCAGAGCGAGGCGTTCGCCGAGGTCGCCCGCCTCAAGACCCAGGTCGTCCGAGACCCCGACAACCCGAAGGTCGCCGTCTTGTCGGTGGGCGTCGAGGACTGGCCGGTACCGATGCCGATCGTCGAGGACGGTGGTCGCTGGTTTTTCGACACCGAGGCTGGACGCGAGGAGCTCCTCTACCGCCGCATCGGAGAGAATGAGCTCGACGCCATCGAAGTGTGTCGAGGGTTCGTCGAGGCACAATACGATTACGCCTTCGAACGACCCGAAGGCGTGCGACCCAGCCAGTTCGCCCAGCGAATCATCAGCACTCCCGGCAAAAAGGACGGGCTTGCTTGGCAGACGGAGGACGGGACCTGGGAGGGTCCAGTGGGGGAGGCCATCGCTCAGATCATCGCAGAGGGTTATACCGAACGGTACAAGCCGTTCCACGGCTACTACTTCAAGGTATTGAAGGGCCAGGGTCCGGAGGCACCACTGGGCGAGATGGACTTCGTCGTAGGCGGCGTCATGATCGGCGGATTCGCGCTGGTTGCTGCACCGGCGGATTACGAGGTGACCGGGGTGATGACCTTCATCGTCAGCCATAAAGGCGTGGTCTATCAAAAGGACCTCGGACCCGAGACGCTCGACCAGTTCCGCGCCATGGAACTCTACAACCCCGACCCGGCGTGGGAGCCGGTCGTGGAGGAGTGACCGCAAACGGTGAGGGGCGTCGGTCGCGGACCGGGGAGTGCGCGGTGCCCCGCGGTCGCCCCGTAATTTTGCGAGTTCCCAAGACCGGGTGGGAGAGGTATCGTGCAGCCGTGGAGGTCAGAAAATGATTCCAAAGTCGTTGCTCACGCTACTCGCCGTAGCCGCCGTGTCCCTGGCTGTACCGCAGGCGGCAGCCCAGTCGGGCTCGAATGGCTGGGAGTTCTCCATCGCACCGTACCTGGTCGCGGCGGGGATGGACGGTTCGATCACGGTCAAGGGCATCGAGGCCGACGTCGACGTCCCTTTCAGCGACATCATTGACAACCTGGACTTTGCCGCCATGGTCCACTTCGATATGCGGAACGAGCGCTGGGTCGTGACCTCGGACCTGTTCTACGTCGACCTCGAGGGGAGCGACGAGGTTGCTCTGGGGACCGCTACGGTGGCCGTTCAGCAGACCCTTTTCGAGGTCGCGGGCGGCTACCGCGTCTCGCCCGTCTTCACCCTGCTCGCCGGTGCGCGTTGGGTGGACCTCGAAAACCAGATCCGGTACACCGGCGAGATCCTCGACGAAGGAGTCAGCGCGGGCAAGAGCTGGATCGACCCCTTTGTCGGCGTCCATCTCATGGCGCCGCTGTCGGAGCGCTGGTGGTTCGGTGCCCGCGGAGATATCGGTGGCTTTGGCGTCGGCTCGGACCTCGCCTGGCAGGCGTACGCCGACATAGGTTTCCGCGCCTCGAAGGTGGTTTCAATCATTCTGGGATATCGCGCCATCGATATGGACTATGAGGACGGCAGCGGGCGCGATCTCTTCCGCTACGACATGCTGATCGCCGGGCCGCAGATCGCTGTGGCCTTCAGTTTCTGAGCCTCGTCAACGGATTGGCGAGAAAGGGAGACAGAATATGAAGATAATATGTGGAATTGCTCTAACGGTGATCTTTGCCTTCGGAGGCCAGGCGCTGTGGGCGGATGACATCACAGGGCAGGATCGATTCCTGTGTTCGATCGGTGACGTCACCATGTGCACCATGGACTGGGAGTGTGAGACCGATACGCCGTCCCGATTCAACATTCCCGATTTCATCGTTTTCGACCTCGAGGCCGGTCTGCTCAAGACCACCGAGGCCAGTCACGAGAATCGGCAGACGCCCATTCTTTCTATCAGCAGGGAGGACGGGCAGATCGTCCTCCAGGGTCTTGAGATGGGGCGCGCCTTCAGCTTCAACATCGATGAGGTGAGCGGGTTGCTGACCGCGTCCGCGTCGAAAGCGGGACAGTTCTCGGGGGCATTTGGCGTCTGCACGCCGTTCGAAGGCGCCGCCAAAGCTGACGACAGATGAAAGGACACGGAACAATGAACTCCAGAATCGTCATCGCGATCGGGCTGATCACTGCCGTCGCCGGAGCGGCCATGGCACAGACCCAACCCGCGCCGCAGAAGACCCTCGCTGCAACCCTTGAAACCTACGTGTTTCCGACCGAGGGGCAAACTCCCGAACAGCAGTCGACCGACGAGGCCGCCTGCTACAACTGGGCGGTTCAGAACACGGGCACCGATCCCTTCCAGCTGCAGAAACAGGCTGAACAGGTGCAGCAGCAGTCCCAGCAGGCGCAGCAGGAAATCGCCGGCGCCGGCCAGGGTGCCGGAGCGAAGGGCGCTGTGGGCGGGGCCGCCATGGGTGCGTTGATCGGCGAGATCGCCAGTGATGACGCCGGCCAGGGTGCCGCCTACGGCGCGGCTGCCGGTGCGGTCGTCGCCCGCCGCAAGACGAAGCGCGCCAAGAAGGAAGTCAGCCAGGATGTTCAGCAGCAGACGCAGCAGGTCCAGCAGGCCACCGCCGAGCAGGTCGAGAACTTCAAAAAGGCCTTCAGCGTTTGCCTCGAGGGGAAGAAATATTTGGTCAAATTCTGATCGCCACGAGCTTCGAGTTTTCCGTCACAGGCGGCGAAGCAAAAATTAACTCATCCGGAATGGCACGAGGTGGGCCCCAGATTCCTCCACTCACTCGCTTCGCGCGCTCGGTCGGAATGACAATTTGTGGAAGACTCACTCTGGATGACAGAACGAGATCGGCTTATCCGTCACCTCACGGGATTCCGAATGAACCAAAAATGAGCGATTTGAGGAAATGCAGACGGTTCTCTTCAACCCTATGTTATTAGCACCGGCCGAGTTGGCCACGAGACTTATGATCAACAAAATAATCTGACAACGGAGGATTCCATGACCAAAACGAATGCGAATCGGATCACCAAGACGATTTCCCTCGCCGCCCTGGCGCTGCTTGCCGGCGCGTCGGTGGCAGACGCCCAGGATCGGGAGGGTCGCTGGGAGTTCACCCTGGGGACCTTTTACCAGCTCGGCACCACGTTGGATGTCGAGCCCCCCTCGACGGCGGAAACCGACAACGATTTCGGCTTTGAACTGGGCGGGGGCTACAACTTCAGCGACAACCTCGCCGCCAACTTCGGGCTGCAGTGGGCGGGGGTCGGCTACGACGCCGTAGTTTTCTCGGACGAAAATATTACCTCCGTTTCGGGCAGCTACGACGCGTTCACCCTGTCGGCCAACGTGGTCTACAATTTCACTGACAATCAGCTGACACCATACGTCGGCGCCGGCATCGGCTGGACGTGGATCGACACCAACATCCCCGACGGTGCGCCGTCGACGGGTTGCTGGTGGGACCCGTGGTGGGGCTACGTCTGCTACACCACCTACCCGACCAAGACGGCCAGCGCCTTCTCCTATCAGGCGACGCTCGGCCTCCGCTACACGTTTGACAGCGACAACACCTTCCTGCGGCTGGGTTACACCAGCCAGTGGATGGATTTCGACAACACCACGAGCACGCCGCGCTTCGACGTGATCGCACTGGATTTCGGCTGGATTTTCTAGCACCCATAACCAGGAGAAGGGCGACCCTGCGCTCTTCTGATATCTCGTATCTCGCATCTCGAATCTGGGCGGGTGGGCGGGAGAGCCTTGACAAAAACGAACGGTCGTACTAAATTGTCAACATGACAAAAGGACAGGACACCAAGGAACGGATTCTCGGCGAGGCGTTGGACCTCGCGAGCACGGTCGGCATCGAGGGACTCTCGATCGGCGAACTTGCCAAAGTGACCGAAATGTCAAAGAGCGGGCTCTTCGCCCACTTCAACTCCAAGGAGGATCTCCAGCTCGAGGTTCTCAGGTCGGGATCGGCCAATTTCATAGAGACAGTGGTCTCCCCCGCCCTGCGCCAACCACGCGGGGAACCGAGAGTGCGGGCCCTCTTCGAGCGCTGGCTCGCCTGGGAAACCCTGCGCACCGGTGGGTGTCCCTTTATGGCCGCTACCTTCGAGCTCGATGACCGTCCCGGCCCGGTCCGCGACGCGTTGGTGGCGACCCAGCAGGATTGGGTCGATACCCTGACCACGGCGATCAGAATTGCGATCGACGAAGGACATTTCGATAAGGACCTCGACGCGAGCCAGTTCGCCTTCGAGGTCTACGGGGCTTTCATGGCCTTTCATCTCTACCACCGGTTGCTTCGAGACCCGAAAGCGCACAGCCGCGCGATGGAAGCCTTCGAGCGACTATTGAATTGCGCCAAGTGATCTGAAGAGGAGTGTGAAGATGTTTCACCACGAAGCTTCGACAGAAAAAAGCACGAACGTTCGTCTGTTGATCATCCAGAAATTCAATACGATCCTCAGTCGAGTGGCACCGGGGCTCGCGACCAGGTTGGCCGAACGAATCTTCTTGACGCCGATCTCCGCGCGACAGCCGCCGCGCGAAATCTCGTGGGCCAAGGACGCCGAAAAAATCACAATCCCCTCCCCCCTCGGTGGGATCCCAGTGTGGGTTTGGGGTGACGGGCCCGAAACCGTTCTTCTGGTCCACGGCTGGTCGGGCCGCGGTCTCCAACTCGGCGCATTTGTCGAGCCTCTTGTTGAGCGTGGCTACCGCGTTGTCACCTTCGACGCGCCGGGGCACGGTGAGGCCCCGGGCCGGACCTCCTCAATGCCCGCGTTCGCCGCGACCCTCGGCGCTATCGGCCGCCAATTCGGGCCGGTGTCGGCGGTCATCGCGCACTCGCTCGGCAGCACTGCGGCCGTCTACGCCCTTGCCAACCGTGAGCTGGCCCCTGAGCGCGTGGTCGCCATCTCTCCTTCAGCACGACTGCACGCCGTTCGCGGACGCTTTGGCGAGATGACCGGATTTCCGCCGAAGATCATCGATCGCATGCGACAGGCATTCGAAGACCGGATGGGGTTTGACTGGGACGCCTCCGAACCGCTGCTGCTCGCTCAGCAATTGTCGATGCCAATGATGGCGGTCCACGACTCTCGAGATCGATTCATCCCCCACAGCGAAGCGGTCGAGCTCACTGCCGCCTGGCCCAACGGACGGCTGGTCACAACAACGGGGCTTGGCCACCATCGGATCCTTCGTGACCCGACAGTGATCCAATCGGTGCTTTCGTTTGTCGCGGAGCCGAGTGAAGAGAGATATATGGAGAGGAGAGCCTCATGATCTTCCCAGGAACCGCACTGCTTCGTTTCATGAACTGGATCGCTGACCACCTCGGATTTGATCTCGATCTCCAGGACGACAGCATCATGGACACCCTCGAAGAAGAAGAGGTCGTTGAGCAGCTCCAGTACGGGAGAGATTGATCCCGCCCAATCACCCGGATGCAAGATACAAATCGCAAGATACAAGGCCGCTTGTCCACCCGGGTCGTTAGCCCGCGGTCAAGTCCTGGCGAAAAGTTGTCAGTCAGCAGCGTCAGGTTCAGAGTCGGCCGCAGCGACGGCGGCAGCAGCAGCGGCAGGGACAGCGATATCGACAACGCCGGCGACAGTTTGGCGTTGCGGCGGCATGGTCACCTCCGGGTCGTTCAAAAGGGGAAGGTAGCCGGTGGCCATTCGATGTCAAGGGCAGGCCGGTCAAGCCGGTGCGTAGCACCCTTGACATCGAATGCCTCACCGGCTTGGGGGAAGGGCATGAACGACCCGGAGGTGACCATGCTCGACACGCTTCCTCACAACGGCCTCATCGCCCATTCGAAAGCTCTCGAAGCCGCGGGATTGGCCCTGGCGATCGCGCGACGAGTGCCGGCCCCGTTTCGATCACTTGCCGACCAGTTGATTCGGGCTTCGAGTTCCGTCGCTGCCAATCTCAGCGAGGGCCACGGCAGGGTTGGTCGAGACAGGCTCAATCACTGGCGGATCGCCTACGGGTCGGCAAAAGAGGTGGATACTTTCCTTCGCCTCCTGGCACACGCTGGTGTAGTCGACAAAGCTCAGACCAGTGTTGCTCTCGAACTCTTCGACCAGGTTCGAGCCATGACCTGGCGCCTGCTCCATCCGATCTCGTGACGCGCACGTTGGTCTTGCATCTTGCATCTTGAATCTGGGTGGGTGGGCGGCCAGAAACCTTGTAGACTCCGTACATGGAGTTCCTGTTCGACAGGTTCGAAGCGACCATCCCGAGCGTGATCGCTGTGGTTTTTGCGGCCGCGTCCCTCCTGCCGTCAGCAGTCGTAGCGGCCGACGACAACCAGGAAGACCCGGAATACCTGGCGATCAAACAGCGCCTGGCCAGAGGTTGGAACACCTCGAATACCGGCTCGGTTGTTCCACACTCGCTGCTTTCCAAGGGTTTCAGCATCAATCTCGCCTTCAAACAGGTCAAGTGGCTCGACGATCATGCCGGGGAGGGCTGAAGCAGATGACGCTCCGCTCAGCCGCCATGTTCAAAGACCATCTTGGCGATCCGACGGGCGCAGTCGTGGCGAGAGCCCCGGGTCGGGTCAACCTTATCGGCGAACACACCGACTACAACGACGGCTTCGTGCTTCCTACGATCGTTGACCGGCACGTCGAGGTCGTGGCGCGGAAACGTATCGATCGGAAGGTTCGCGTTGTCGCCGCCGACCTCGGTGAGAGATGCGAGCAAGATTTTGACGGCACCATCGACTATACCGGATTTGGGTGGCTGCCCTACGTGCTGGGGGTGGCGCACGAGTTGGTGCAACGAGGTCGGATGGACCTTGGGGTTGACATCATATTCCGTGGCACGGTACCGCGAGAAGCCGGATTGGCCTCTTCAGCGGCACTCGAGGTCGCGACAGCCCTCGCGCTCGATGCCGTATTCAACCTCTGGCTCAATCCCGCAGATATGGCCAGACTCTGCCGCGACGTCGAGCATCGCTACGCCGGAGTCCGTTGCGGAATCATGGACCAGTTCGCCTCGCGCCTCGGCCGACCGGAAAACGCGCTCCTCATCGATTGCCGTAGCCTCGACGCCCGCCACGTACCGATGCCACTCGACAACCACCGGTTGGTCATCGTCGACAGTGGCGTCCGCCGTGAGCGGGTGGACTCCGCTTACAACCAGCGGCGAACGGAATGTGAGGAGGCGGTAACCCGACTGCGAGAGGCGGATGATCCGATCACCTCGCTGCGGGATGTGACGCTCGGCATGCTGGCGGAGCATAAAGACCTGCTACCTCCGGATCTATTTATCCGTTGCCGACATGTCATTTCAGAAAACAACAGGGTGGCCGATGCCTGCGAAAGCCTGGCCAACGGGGACCTCGCAGCGTTCGGTCGATTGATGAACGCGTCGCACTTCAGTCTGCGCAATGATTTCGAGGTCAGCCACCCTGCCCTCGACCGGTTGGTCGAAGAGGCGATTCAGGTCGACGGAGTGCTCGGCGCACGCCTCACAGGCGCCGGATTTGGCGGCTGCACCGTCAATCTCGTGACAGAGACAGCCCTGCCGGATATCGAGCGCCAACTCGCACCGTTCATCGACCACTGGCCAGCCCAGTCGATCGTGGTCGGAACACCCGAACAGGCCCGGGTCACGGAGGTCATTGCTTGACCGGTACCGCTTCCATTCCGACAGTGGGCGACGCTGAGTCCACAGCCCACGAAATCTGGGGTCTGGACTGTCGAGCCGAGCCGCTGGCGGGCGAGGTGGACCGAAACTTTCTCCTCGTCGCCCGCAACGGCGAACGTTCGGTCCTCAAGATCTCGCGCGAGAACGCGGACCGGGTCGAGCTCGACTATCAGATCGAAGCTTTGAGATTTCTGGAGAGGTCTCCAGTTGCGCATTTCGTGCAACGAGTCATGCCAACCGCCGACGGTCATCTCCTGGTGCCGTACGATCGAGGAGAGAGCGGGCGCTGTTGGGTTCGTGTCCTTTCGTTCCTGGACGGATCGCCCCTGGTCAACACCCGCAAACGACCACCAGCACTCCTCGAGGAGATCGGACGAAACCTCGCTCGCCTCGACCTGGCCCTCCGCGACTTCGATCACCCGGGCGCGCACCGCGACCACCCCTGGAATATCGAACGCACCCATGATCTCGGACGTTTTTCTAAACAGATCGCCGAACCGGCCCGGCGCGAGCTGGTCGAACGACAGATCGAGCGCTTCCGCCACGAGGTCGTCCCTTGCTTCGAGGGCCTCGACCGCGGTGTCATTCACAACGACGCCAACGACTACAATTTGTTGGTACGGAGTGACTCCGGCGAGCAACCGCGGCTCGCCGGCCTGATCGATTTTGGCGACTCCCGCTACACGATCACCGTTGCCGAACTCGCTATCGCTGCCGCCTACCTGATGCTCGACCAGGAAAATCCGCTCGCGATTGCTGCCCTGGTCGCTGCCGGCTACGCCTCGGTTCGACCACTCAGTACCGCCGAGCAGAACGTGCTCCTCGATCTCATCAAGGCCAGGCTCTGCGCCAGCGCCTTGATGTCGGCGAGGGGTCTCCACCTCGAGCCTGAAAACGAGTACTTGCAGATTTCCGAGCAGCCGGTGTGGCGACTGCTGGAGAGGATGTCCATGATCGACCCCGACGAGGCAACCAGCACCTTTGTAGACGCCTGCGCCCAATCGAGCGCCCCGGTTCGCAACACCGATGAGATCCTCGAACTCAGGCGGAAACATTTCGGATTCAACCTCAGCATTTCCTACTCCGAGCCTCTCAAGATCGTCCGCGGCGAGGGCCAGTACCTTTTCGACGACAGCGGTCGCCGTTATCTCGATCTGGTCAACAATGTCTGCCACGTCGGTCACTGCCACCCGTCCGTTGTGGCGGCCGCTAGAAAGCAGATGGCCGAACTCAACACCAACACCCGTTACCTGCACGACAATCTGACCGAGTACGCGCTGCGACTTGCCGGCACGTTCCCCGAGCCCCTCGAGGTCTGTTTCTTCGCCAACTCCGGTACCGAAGCCAACGACCTCGCCCTGCGCCTCGCCCGCACCCATACCGGCTCAAAGGAGATCATCGTCCTCGACCACGCCTATCACGGGCATTCCCCATCGCTGGTCGAGATCTCCCCATACAAATGCGAGGGCCCGGGTGGCGAAGGCCTCGCCGACCACGCCCACAAGGTGCCGATGCCCGATGCATACCGCGGTCCCTTCCGGGGGCCGAACTCGGGAACGGACTATGCCAGTGAAGTACGTAAGGCGATCGCCGAGATCGAGGGCTCCGGCGGCAAACTCGGAGCCTTCATGGCCGAGTCGCTGATCGGTTGCGGCGGTCAGGTGATTCCAGCACCGGGCTTTTTGTCCGCCGCCTCAGATGCCGCACGATCCGCCCGAGGAGTTTTCATCGCGGACGAAGTACAGGTCGGTTTCGGGAGGGTCGGCTCCCATCTCTGGGCGTTCGAAAGCCAGGATGCGGTCCCCGACATCGTGACCCTCGGCAAACCGATCGGCAACGGCCACCCGATGTCCGCGGTCGTCACAACCAGAGAGATCGCATCCTCCTTCGTCACCGGGATGGAGTACTTCAACACCTTCGGTGGTAACCCTGTGTCGTGTGCGGTCGGCCTCGCAGTTCTCGACGTGATCGAGAAGGAGGGTTTGCAGCAGCACGCCCTCGAGGTCGGCAATCGCTTGCTCGGAGGACTGCGCGAATTGCAGACCCGGCACACGCTGATTGGTGATGTGCGCGGCCTCGGTCTCTTCATCGGCATCGAGCTGGTGCGCGACCGGGAAACACTCGAACCCGCCGACACCGAGGCCTCTCAGGTCATCGATGAGATGAAAGCTCGCGGCTTCCTACTTTCGACCGATGGTCCCCTCCACAACGTGCTCAAAATCAAACCGCCAATGGTCCTTACGGCGCAGGATGTGGACGAGACGTTGCAGGCCCTCGACGAGGTCCTCAGCGAACTCACGAAAGGGCGGGGATAAACCCTCTGTGTCATTCCGACCGAACGAGCGAAGTGAGTAAGTGGAGGAAGCTGTGGGGTGGGGGGTGGAGTACCGAATTTCCCGTAGATCCCTCCACTCGGGCCCAGTCGGCCCTCGGTCGGGATGACAAGGCGCGGGCGGGATCTATCCCGCCCGCAAAGTTCCCGCGGTCGATAACCTTGTGGTGCGGGCGTCCCGCCCGCACGATTCCACTGTCATCGAAGAAGTGCGCCCCAGACGGCCGCACCACAATGGGCGGCATAGGTGCCACCCACACAGGTCAACCGGAGAGGTCGACGCCCAGACCCGGTCTGTCGAGCAGCCGCAGGCAGCCCTCCTCGACGACAAAGCCACCCTTTGCGGGATCACGGGCAAGGTCGAAGGAGCCGTCGAGGTCGAGGTACCTGGTTCGGGGGCAGGCATAGGCGGCGTGCAGGGCTGCGGCAATGCTCACCACGCTTTCGTCGTTGCAGCCCCACATGAGATCGATGCTCGCGGACTTGGCGATCTCGGCGATTGCAAGTGCCGGCCGTATTCCACCGCACTTCATGAGCTTGATGTTGAAAATACCGCACGCGGGAGGATCCGCGGCAAGGTTTTTCGCTCCCTCGTCGCCGTGCAGACTTTCATCCGCGGCAATGATCCGGCGGGTCGAAGCAGGGAGTGTGCGCAACTCCGAATCCAACGCAGCCGGGAGAGGTTGCTCGATCAGTTCGAGGTCCAGTTCACCGGCCAGATCCCCGAGCCTTCTAGCCTCCTCGATGGAGTAGCCCTGGTTGGCGTCAATCCGAATGGACACTTGAGGTCCGACAGTTTTACGCAGCATGGTGAGCCGTTCCACGTCTTCGTCACAGGCCCTGCCCGTCTTCACCTTGAGGCATCTAAAACCGCGACCGAGGAACCCCTCAGCATCAGCGAGAGTCTCTTCCACCGAAGAAATCCCTATCGTCACCGATGTCGGCAGGACGTCATGACATCGTCCAAGGAGATCAACCAACGGCACCCCTTCGCTGCGGGCGACAAGATCGTGGAGGGCCATGTCCATTGCAGCGCGGGCTGCGGGTGTTTTCCGATGCGAACGTTCAAGCTCACGGGCCAATTCATCGAGGTCTCGGGGGTCCCGTTCTCCCAACCAGCTTAACTGTTTTGGACTCAGGGCCGTTCGGCATGCCTCGGGGGATTCTCCGGTCACGTCCTCCGCGGGCGAGGCGGATCCAACGCCTTCAACACCCTCATCTGTCGAAAGGCGTACAAAAAAGAGATCGACGGTGTCGATCCGCATCGAGGAGATCTCGTACGGTTGCACCAGCGGAACTGCTTCACCCCAGGAAGTGATGCCTGAGATTCTCAAAATGCCCTCCCCGGTTCGATATTGCTTTTGATGATCTCCACCAGGTAACCAAGATCGTCGCGGAGCGGCAGAATGACCGGGATCGCGAGCCTTTCAGTCAGGCCTGATCGGGCCTCTTGTGCCAACTCAAATGTCATGCCTTCTTCGTTGAGAGTCACCGCCCAAACCTCCGCACCAAGGCACCTGATGAGATGGATCTCCTCCTCGATCGGTGGGATGCAGCACCCGAGATCTTCGAGCTCGTCGAAGAATTCTCGCGCCGGGGCATGTTGAAGGATGACACCCCTGGTGCCTCCGGCGAGGATCAGTTCCGAGCCGCACGGCCCCATCGGGTTGCGAAGAGACGCCTGCCCCTCGATGAAAATGACATCGGGCGCGGTCTCCCGATCACAGGCGAGAATCGCCGCTTCGAGCTCACCACACACAAAGTCGTTCGGGGTCGCATCGAGAATGAACCCGTAGGGATAGCCCTGCAGCCAACCCGTCTGGCCGGTGAAGATCATCTGAGCGTTGAGGCCCGCGTCGCGGCAGGCTTCAAGAAGTAGGCTGGCGGTAGTTCTCTTCCCGATGGCGCAGTCGGTCCCGAGGACCGCAACCCGGGGCGTGTCGAGACTCAACACCTCTCCAGTCCAATAACTGAGCTCCGCCGTCGGTCGTTGACGTCGGATATCGATGATCCGTGCTCCCTGGCGCTGTGATATTTCTACGAGGTCCTGGTCGTCCGCCAGAAATTGATGGAGGCCGTTCACCAGTGATATGCCGGCCTGGGCCGCGTCCACTAGGTCCTTGCGAAGCTCTGGAGGCATCGCACCACCGCTGGTTGCGACACCGATAACGCAGTAATCGGGTCTCGAGTCGGTCTCCTCCAGCATCTTCGTCACCGACTTGAAGACAGGAATGCCGCGTTGTCGGCCGTCCAAGAGCTCACCGGCATCATCGCCGACGCAGGTGTTGTCGATGATCCCCACAACCCGGTACCTGCTCGGGCCGCGGACCAGGCCGTGGGCGGTCTTGGCAAACGAGGTCTCGAACATCCCGTTGGTGAGAATGACAGCGGTCTCCGGCGACCTTTCGTTCATTCCAGAAGCCTTTCGATGAGACCCTCGAACAGGCCGAGGCCGACGGGAATCAGCTCATCTGGAAAATCGTATCCGGGGCTGTGCAGTGCCGGATACTTCTGTCCAGCGCCGAGACCGAAGATCGCTCCTTTGAATCGACGGGTGAACCATCCGAAATCCTCGGACCACGGGTAGGCCTCACCCCGGAGCGTGACAGCCACTCCCTGAGTTTCAGCGACAGCCTCCACCATCGCGACGGCTTCGGGGTTGTTGTCGGTCACCGGAAATTGATCGGTCCACGAATGCCTGAACTCGAGGCGGTGGTCTCGTCCAATTTCCTGTGCAAGATCCACGACCCTCTCCCGCAACCGATCGAGGACCTCCTCCCGATCCGATCTGAGCGTGGCCATCACCTCCGCCTCACCCGGGGTGGTCCCGAACGCAGGCTCTCCGATCCTGGCGTGGACGACGGTGAGCTTGGCAAAGGCGTCATCCGTCGCCAGGCCATCGGGCAACGCGGCCAGTTCCTGGATCAGCTGCGCAACGGCCATCGCCGGGCTCTGTCCCTGCTCCGGATATGCAGCGTGCGAGGTTTTGCCCCGAAAATGGAGAATCGTACCCACCGATCCGGCGGCGAAGGGGCCGCTCTTGATCTGAATCTCACCGAAGTTTTCGTTGGGGAGGTTGTGGAGCGCGAAGATCCAGTCCGGGGCGATCGACTCGAATCGTTCATCGTCGAGAACTGCCGCTGCACCGGCGCCCGTCTCCTCGGCCGGTTGAAAGAGCAGGACAACTCGACCGCGCCGGAGGGGATGCCGGTGCAGCCGCGCGGCAAGCCCTGCGACGATCGCCATGTGACCATCGTGCCCGCAGCCGTGAGAGACGCCGGGCCGGCACGAAAGATAGTCGACGCCGTTGCACTCCTCGACGGGTACCGCGTCGAGCTCAGCCCGAAACATCACGGTTGGACCGTCTTCGCGTCCCTCGAAGATCGCTGCCAGTCCTTCGCCTCCGAGATCGGGTACCAATGCATCGGGCTTGTGTTGTTCGATGAAGCCCCGGACAATCCGGCCGGTCTGTTCTTCCTGACCGGCGAGCTCGGCATGCGCGTGGAGCTCGCGCCTCAGGGCAACCAACCCGGTCACGTCAACAGAGCGTTCCATGGGCCCCAGTGTACGCCGCCCCATCGAGCCCTGGCCGATCCGATCTCGAACCGACTCAGAAAGGATTCTCAGTCTCGTTATATCTTCTCGATTTACCGACAGGTTGTATTATGCTATGCCCAACAGCAACGGCTGAGTCGAAAGGAGAGACCTGCGGTGCGTACACCGCCAGTTCGATCCGTTCCCTGTCGCGTGGCCCGGCCTCGGGCCCGCTGGTGCGGCCAAACTCATGACCACGCCGCCCGAAAATCCCTGCAATTTTATTCCGATGTTTCTTCAGGCGCCAATGGCGCAACCAGAACATCGGCCCAGGAAAAATGGGAACTGGCCGCCACCTACGGTTGCCGGTCACCTGAACGAATCCAGGAAAAGGAGGGAAGAGTATGAACGCCAGAAAGTTGACTGTCCTTGCCATCGTCGGGGTCCTACTCCTCTTCAGCCTATCGGCTTCGGCTCAGACCCGGACCGGCCGGATCCTGGGCCAGGTTCACAGCGCGGATGGAGTGCCAGTTGCGGGCGCTACTGTCACGGCCAGCAGCGAGGTCGTGATGGGTGGCTCGCGCACAGCGGTCACCGGTGACACCGGAGCCTTCAGGTTCGCCGCGCTGCCGCCCGGCGTGTACGACGTCATGGTGACCATGGAAGGCCATACTCCCCAGACCATGAGGGGGATCAGCGTCACGATCGGTGGCACGGGTACCGCAAACTTCATGCTGATGCCTGAGTTCTCGGAAGAGATGGTTGTCACCGGAGAGTCACCGCTGGTCGACGTGACGAGTTCCGGTATTACCGCCAGCTACAGCAGCGAGTTCATCAAGCACCTCCCCACGACCCGCAATTTCTATGACCTCGTGACTGTCTCTCCCGACGTCAGCATCTCATCAGAAGATTCGGACCGGGTGATCGCAGGCGGCTCCAACATGCAGTCGAACAACTATTTCATCGACGGCATCGAAACCACCGCGCCGGAAACCGGCACCATGTGGATCTACACCAACCCAGACGCCGTTCAAGAGATCCAGGTCATGCACATCGGCGCTCCAGCCGAGTACGGCAACATGATGGGCGCCGGCATCAATGTGCTCACCAAATCAGGCTCCAACGAGTTCAAAGGGGGTGTCAACGCCTACTGGTTCGACGACTCACTGGTGGATTCCAATATCGGCTTCGACTCGGAGTACCCCGAGTTCCACCAGAAGGAGTTTACTGACGTCACCGCCGTCCTTGGCGGTCCGATCGCCAAAGACCGGCTATGGTTTTTCGCGAGCTATGAGTACTGGAGATCCAACTTCACCTACCCCGGCGCCAACCCCGACGAAACTCAGACCCAATTCAGAGATGCCTTCGGCCTCAAGCTGTCCGCGAGGATCAACGACCGAAACCTCCTCGATCTGAAGTTCGGCTACGACGACTGGGGCTATCCTCCGATTGCCAACGAGTTCATCGAACCCTCCGCAAATGCGGGTGAGACGGGTATCGACAAGTCGTGGGGAATCAACTATCAGTCAATTTTCTCCGACCGTACCTTCCTGGAGGCGCGTTACACCGGTTTTTCCGTCCAGGACGACTGGCTCTCCCAGACCGGCAGTACCGAGGCAGCCTACATCGATTACTCGCCGCCGGGTGGCGGACCGACCCTGTATTTTGGCGGCCTGTGGTACCCCTGGACCTACGACACCACCCTTGACCAGGTAAATGTCTCCGTCACCCACTTCGCCGATGACTTTTTGGCCGGGGACCACGACTTCAAGTTCGGAGTCCAGGCGAGCGAGGGAACAGCCCATACCCAGATCGCGGTGTCAGCCACCGGGTCGTACTACTACCACTACACCTACGAGTACGACTACTACGGGACGATTTACCCCTACGAGTACTACTACAGGATCGATGGTCTGCCCTACTACTACGGCAACGACCAGAATTCGATCTCGGCCTTTGTCGACGACTCGTGGAGGATCAGCGATCGCCTGACGCTCAACATCGGCCTCCGCTACGATTACCACAAGGGCCTCATCCCCTCATTCCCGCGCCTCAATCCGGATGGCAGCCCAACTGGTGAAATGGTCCCGGGTATCGACCCGGTCTTCACCTGGAATAACTTCTCTCCGCGTCTCGGCTTTGCCTACGACGTGGGCGGCAATAACAAGACCGTCATCCGCGGGTCCTTTGGGGTCTACTACGACGGCAATGTCGGCGGCAACTGGAACTCGCCGGCGCCGTTCCAACCGAGTCAGTATGCGTTTCCTGGCGAATCGTGGGATGGGCCCTGGGACGAGGAAGGGTTCCTCTGGTGGGATCCAGGCGATCTCAGCGTCGATCCCAATCTGAAGGCACCTCGAACCCTGCAGTACTCGATCGGATTCGAGCACGCCTTTGCGGGGAGTTATTCGTTCGGCTTCACCGGCCTCTACAAGGACACCAAGGACCTGGTTGGCTGGGAGATTGGGGATGACGGCGTCTACGAGGAGGTGCCGTGGACCGATCCCTTCACCGGCGATCAGTACACGCTCCTCGATCCGATCGTCTATCCAACGACCCGCAAGGGCAACGAACCGGGCTTCACCATCGATCCGAACATCGACGGTTACTGGCAGGAGTACTGGGCCCTCATCTTCACCTTCGAGCGTCGCTTTACCGACTTCTGGAGTATGATGGCCAGCTACACCTACTCCGAGTCAAAGGGATTGATCCCGCGTTTCCTCGAGCAAACACAGTTCAACCCGTTCTACGGCAACAGGAGAGGTTCCGATCCCAATTCCTATCTCAACGCCGACGGCCAGCGGCTGCAGGGCGATCGACCGCACATGCTACGGGTACAGGCGAACTTTCAGCTGCCGTACCAGATGCGCCTGAATACACTGCTCAACGTGCAAAGTGGCCGACCATATAGCCGTCAGAGTCAGGTACCGACATTTGGCAGACCTCGAGTAGTCGTCGAGCCGGCGGGCGGCGATTTACGCCACGGATTCCAATACAACTGGGACCTCGGCTTCGGCAAGCGGTTCAACCTGGGCAGCAATGTCGCGCTGCAAATGGATATCCAGCTCCTCAACGTGCTCAACAAGACGCCAACCGACCTCTGGGAGTCGGTGGTCCTCGCCGAGGGTGACGACTTCATCCCAACCACCTGGGTGAAGCCGCGCCGACTACAGCTCCACGTTGGAATCGAGTTCTAGCAGCTCAGGCTGCAAACAGGCCTGAACGGTTCAATCCTCCGGGCGGCGAGACGCCTCGCCGTCCGGTTTTTCGTTGTCAAAACGAACGTAGTTCTTGTGGTGCGGCCGTCTCGGCCGGACATCCTCAATTTGAGCGCGCCTTTGTGGTGCGGCCGTCCCGGCCGCACATCGTCGACGGCGGTGGAATCGTGCGGGCGGTCGCGGTAGGAACGGCCCTTTCGGGCCGCCCCCCGCACAGATCCCAGCGTGCGGGACT
>Ga0316198_10000341_pt1 | contig 23881 bp, 23 predicted proteins | sample OudBieAanoxic_MG_FD_204935 | JGI IMG/M metagenome (GOLD analysis project Ga0316198, IMG submission 204935) | Coastal sediment microbial communities from Oude Bieten Haven, Netherlands - site A anoxic | ecosystem: Environmental > Aquatic > Marine > Coastal > Sediment | place: Netherlands...
CAGCAATCTCTGTGAGTAATTGTAGCGTTTATACTTGGCCATATTCGTCTCCGGGTAGATCATGAACTTTTATTTTTTAAACTACCCGCTATATACCATATAAACTACTATTATAAAAGAGAATTATTGAAAAAATAAGAAAATTATCTACTTCTTTACAGACCTAGAGGAAATGAAATCATAAATTGAAAAGACTAACGCGATACAAAAATAATAAATACTTTTTCGACAGTCTCTGAGAACATCAAACCAATTGTTATTATTCTATTTATTACCAATACTTTTTAGACATCCCCACCGTACCACGTAAACGGTTATTCCTGCAAGATTTGGCCGGCTGTGATTATTTTCGCACATCGGTGGTTTTTGAGGGCCTTGACATCTGCATGATCGTTGGATAGCGCAGGTTTCGTACCAAGATCCATCACCCAAGACATTGTATAGGACGAAAATAAAAAAGTGTGGCCCTTTAACGTTATTCCAAGCTTTATGATTCATAGCTCCGATTGAATCCTGACGAGAGGCTATTTAAAACCATTCTCTGTTTTAACACTTGCATTAAATATTGCATAATCCTATTATCGCAAACCATCCAAATCTTTGATGTTCTTTTGTCAATTTTATACTATTGGAGTCTAAAATTATGAAGATGAAGAATGTAATAATTTTATTAGGGCTCCTACCAATAGTCCTGCTGTGGGTAGCCATTTCTATATATCCCAACTGGTTATGGTTCCAAAATCTTAACTTTGCACCCGTATTCTGGACCATGGTGCTGGGCAAATTCGGGCTTGCCACGCTGATCTGGCTTCTTTTGTTCATCCTTCTGTCCGTCAATCTTTACGCAGCTCAACGTTTTCATCCCGCGAGTGAACAAATGATCACTGAGATAGGTGGAATGCCTCTATCCGGCAGAACCCTGAACACTATCATTCTTGCCGCAATTCTGGTCGTTAGTTTTGTTATTGCGTCAAACGGATCTGCGCAATGGAACATGGTACTTAGTTATCTAAACCAGGAAATCTTTGGCCTTACAGATCCTGTATTTAACAAAGACATCGGTTTCTACGTCTTCTCTCTTCCCTTTTACATGTTTGTCCGGGAAGAGTTGCTTGTCCTTTTTCTCTTTGCCGGACTTATGTCCGTCATCTGGTATATAAAAAACGGCGGGCTTGAGGTAACCGGTGAGTTCCTCCTGGCAGAGAACAAATCCTTCAGCATACCCAAAGTTAAAATTTCGGAAAAAGCCGGTAAGCACCTTCTTGTACTTGCTGTTATCGTCATCCTCCTTTTCGCCTGGGGCTTTCATCTAAAGATTTATGGTCTTCTCTATTCCACTCAAGGGCCCGCCTTTGGTGCAAGCTACACGGATATCCATGTCAGGATACCGGTTTACAGGGCTTTGATGTTGATATCCTTTTTCTGGTGCCTTTTTATAATATATAACATATTCAGGCCAAGGATAAAGCTGCTGTTTATAAGTGGCGTAATATGGATCGGTACCATGCTGATCCTGGACGGTGGTCTTCCGGTCATGGTACAAAAAATTGTAGTTAAGCCCAATGAATTAGCCAAAGAATCACCGTACATAGCTCATAATATAGATTATACCCGTAAGGCATATAACCTGAACAATATTATAGAGGTCGATTTTGAGGTCAATGACAATCCTAGCTCTAAAGAGATCAAAGATCATGAGGTAACAATCCAGAACATAAGAATATGGGACGAACGCCCTCTACTCCAGACCTACAGGCAGATTCAGTCAATAAGGCTCTATTACGATTTTAACAATGTGGACGTAGACCGTTATCTGATTGACAATCAGTATCGACAGGTCATGCTGGCCGCACGGGAACTGGTGGTAAATCAGCTTCCACCCCAGGCAAAAACCTGGGTCAATATGCACTTGATTTACACCCATGGCTATGGATTGGCGATGAGTCCTGTAAATGAAGTCACAAGTGAAGGTCTCCCGCAACTTATGATAAAGGACCTCCCTCCTTCTGTAGGCATAAACCTGAAGATAGACCGTCCGGAAATCTATTACGGTGAAAAAACAAGTGAATATATTTTGACAAGAACAAGTGCCAAAGAATTTGATTTCCCCAAAGGAGACAAGAACGTCTATGCCACTTACGAAGGAAAGGGCGGTGTTCCCATCAATTCATTTATTAGAAGGCTCCTCTTTGCCATTGAATTCATGGATCCACAGATACTGCTGACTACCTATCTGGGCCCTGAAAGCAGAATCATGTATAACCGCCGTATCCGCCAGAGGGTGCAAGCCATCGCCCCGTTCCTTGCCTACGATACTGATCCGTATATGGTGATCTCGGGAGGGAGGCTTTTCTGGATTCAAGACGCCTATACCATCTCTAACATGTATCCTTATTCAAAACGATTAAAGAGCCCATTCATGAACAGGAGGCTCAACTACATAAGGAATTCGGTTAAGGTGATTATCGATGCCTACGACGGGAATGTCACATACTACATGATTGACGATAAAGATCCCATTCTCAAGACCTACTCAAAGATATTTCCGGCTCTATTCAAACCCCTTGACGAAATGCCAGCTGACTTGAAAAAACATATCCGGTACCCCTATGACCTGTTTGATATCCAGGTGAATACATACGCCACGTATCACATGCAGGATGTCCAGGTATTTTACAACCAGGAAGATCTGTGGGATCCTCCATATGAGATGTACGGTGACAACAGGCAGAAGATGAAACCCTACTATATCATTGTGAAACTGCCTAAAGAGGATAAAGAGGAGTTCCTTCTGATGCTCCCCTATACCCCTTCCAAGAAGGACAACATGATAGCCTGGCTTGCGGCCAGAAGCGATCTGCCCCATTACGGCAACCTTCTTGTTTATAAACTATCCAAAGATAAGCTGGCGTATGGTCCCATGCAGATTGAAGCCAGGATAGATCAGCAGACGGAAATATCGCGTGAACTTAGTCTTTGGGGCCAGAGAGGTTCCAGGGTCATCAGGGGCAATCTCTTAGCCATTCCGTTGGGTGACTCTTTCGTCTATGTAGAACCTATTTATTTGGAGGCGAAACAGGATGAGGCCCAAACACCTCTTTCAGCTCAGGACCAACCAGGTAGTGGGAAACAGCAGACAAGACAACCTGCAAGGCACGAGATGGCAAGAACTGCAGCTTTGCCTGAACTGAAAAGAGTGATTGCGGCCATCGGCAATCGTGTTGCCATGGAGGAAACTCTTGACATGGCATTGAGCCGGGTCCTGGGAACACTAGCACCCCATAAAAAAGAAGCACCTCCTATAGTACCCGAAAAAGGGAGGATATCTGATCTTGGAGCCTTGGCCTTGAAATACTACAATAATGCCAAGGATTACCAGCAGGAAGGGGATTGGGCAGGATATGGAAGAGAACTTGAGAAGCTTGAGGACATACTGAAGCAGTTATCAAAATCCAGCAAGGATTAGGAAATCTATACTCCTCGACTTAGGAGATCAAAGTGTACATATTCATCAGTATGTTTCTTGTCTGTACCTAACGAATCAACCTTTAATATATCTTTGGAACTAAGAGTCAATAAAAAACTTCTCCTAAGCCCTACGAACCAATTTTTTAACTCTTAGGGTATCCCGGTCCACGTTATTCGTTGCTTAACATTTTCAATTCAAGTTTAATGTATACCAACGTTATGATTCGCGACGACAATAATTATCTGTGATATTAAGGAATAACCTGCCGTTGTTTTTCCCACACATCTTTCGGAGACTTAATAGCCTATGAAAATTTATGGAAATTTTGAGGGTGCATACTCATTGAGCAATAGGACCTTAAGAGCCAATATATCAAGGATACTTTCCCTCTTCGTGCGTATCGATCGCTGGTTGGTATACCTAAACATGCCTTGGTAAAATGATACGCACGAATTTACTTTTTATCTTCGCTGCTCTTTTTAATATCTATCTCGGGATCATACGCTTCACCCTTTTTCCACATCCCATACAATGCGGCCAACATACTCCTGGCCACGGTTAGCTTGGCCTTGTGAGATGCAAGACCTTTTTCCAGTGTCAATCTCAGGTACTGTCTTCTAAATTGATTGTCATGCGCAGAGATCGATGCCTGGACAGCCTGCTTGATTTCATTTTTCAAGGGCCGATTATACTCCCTGGTTAGCTTCCTTGAGTATACCTTCTCCCCCGAACGGCGTTCCATCAGACCAACACCGGCATACATCCATAGTTTCTTTTTATTGGCAAATCGATGGGGTGTTTCTATTATAACTGATATGGTCGCAGCATGTATCAGGCCGATTCCAGGTATTTGTATGAACTGCTTTATCTCAGGATACCGCTTGCTTTGGATTCTAATATTCTTTTTAAGTCGCTTTTAGACGCATGCAGTTGGTCCAGTTGAACCCAGAGCTCTTCTACGATCAAACGGGTAGTCTTATTTTCCGAAAGCTGCTCTCGCCATTTAGCCCTGTACTTGTCAGAATATACGGTCACGCCACTACACCGTATCCCGTTTTTCCTGAAACTGGCTTTTATTTTGTTTTTAATTCTGGACTGGCTCTTGACCGTATCATGATAGGCGAATACCAGCTCTTTGAACCGTCTGCGTTTATCTACAGAATGATAAATCGCCTTGATATATCTGCCCCTGGCTAACTGCGCCAGCTTCTCGGCATCGATCGTGTCGTCCTTTTGGCCCGCCTTGCCGATCCATTTGTTGATCTTGGGATCGGTAATAATCAGGCGCTCGCCAAATTTTAAACTCGTTTCAAGCAGCCACCCCGCCAGTAGACCCTCTTCGATGAAAATTCTTCTGGGCTTGGGCACGCTTTTTACAAAACCAATAAATTCTTTAACACCCGTATTCACTTTTGCTTTTTGGGTCGTAGCGCCCCTTTCATTGACCACAGCAAAGTCTAAACTTGATATGTGACAATCTACTCCGATATAGTTCATTTGGGTATCTCCTTTCTGGGTTGGGTTTGTTTTTAGGGAAAAAAACAATATCATTTTCCAACCCGGGAGGGATACCCGTAGTTTCATAGTCTCATTGAGATTATTACCAGTTTGACTAAATTACCGATACCATCATTCGTGGTTGTCATGTCAAGTAAATCCTGCGATGCAATTTCTTCAAGCAACCTTAATCTATTGACATCTGAATTAGATGAAACCCTTAAGCTTGATTGGTAGACGGCCAACCGAGAGGTTATTCTCCAGTTAAGACAAACTCACTGATGGTGAGTCATTTATCGTTGGATGTCTCCTTGTTTTTGTTCGATGAAGGCTCCTCACTGCCGTAAACCTCAACATAGGCGTCATGCGTGGTGCAACCTTTTTCCCAGTGATGCCTGACTTTCTTGCCGATAAAGGAATCTGGATATTTACGTCCAATGTTACAGCCAGGGCAAACCTTGCTCCATCCCGCCATCACCTTTTTCATTTCCATCTCATCCCCCTTTGTTTTCAAAAAACAATTTAAGGAAAAAACACAGATACATTGAGAACACCAAAAAAATTGGTTTTATTGCATTTATTGCCGATACGCTTTGGTTATCCCCACCGTACCATGAAAATGCTTATCATGGCAAGATTTGGCCGGTTTTGATTATTATCGAACATCGGCAGTTTTTCAGGGGCTTGATATCTACCGTTTTGTTGGAGCGTTGGGGAGGCTCCGCGAGCTACACCCTTGTATAAGGAATAAGAAATAAAATTTAAAAGAGACGGGGGGTGTGGGGGGTGTCCCCCCCCACCGCAAAATTTAAAACAGAAAACTAGCTTTCTTTCATTCGGTAAAGCCACTAGATTGGAGGGAGAGAAGGGCTAAATCTACCTAATAGGAAAGGTACCAGCTATCTTTCTTACAGTTGGTGATAACTGCTGGCGGCTTTGGGATTTTCACCTCTCATTTTATAATGGCTGTGATGTCTCCTAATGACCTTTCACCAAAATACTTAATCTATATTTCATCAAAGCCGAAGATCGATGTCTGCATTCTTTTCACGCCCGCAAGCGCTCTTTTACTAAGATTCATATAAACTCTAAGATCGTGCTCTTTCTTTTTATATTCTCTTACATCCTCTTCTGACCAGAAGAGTAACGATTTTCGTCAGAATATGTCTACAATGCTTGGCTCTTTTGTATTTGCTAACGTTACTATCGGCAGGCAAAAAATAGGATCGGACCCAGATGTCACACATTTAATATTTAGCTCGCTGTCAAGTGCGATTTCAATCTTTCTGCCGCTATTAGCGCATTCTGCTTGAATAGTAAAAGACAATTCTTTTTTTTGTAATCTCCCATACACGAAGGGAGCCGCGAATGCGTCAGCGCCTCAGGCGGCAAAAAATTGCTCGCCGGAAGAGGCAGTCATTCTGAAACCTGTATTTTCAAGTGAAAGAGGATAAGCCCAATTTATCCCTTTACCATCGCTTCGATAGATGAACGTTTTTAAATTTTCAAGTTTGTTTATAATTTCAAGCACCTGGTCATTTAGCATCCCCAGTTCCACGGCGATCAACTCAGCTGTAATAGGGGCTTTGACAACTGCCATTTTCTTAACGATAAAATGATGGACGTTACGCTCCACATCCGACAAAGAAGCTGCATTCGCCCTGGCACCTTTTTCGCCTTTTCTCGCCCCTTTATCTGAAAGCAGCGGTGGGATTCTCATCATAAAACCGCGAAAACCCATGTACAAACTATGCTTCAGATCGTTTTTCATGTGTTTACCAGCCCATTTTAAGCGTTTTTACCTGGTATCAAGTATTCAGCCTTTATTGAACTTAGATACTGCCAATGCGTTTTACGAGCACTAGGAGTACGTATCTCGATACCACAGTTCTCACACAAAATCTTTGAACTGTACTGATACCCTAAATGAGCGTAAATAAAATGGAGAACTATTATAACACACCCAATTTAATTCTTTTTTAAGCGATAGGCAGGTCTGTTATAACCCTTGCGCCAGTGAAATATAAATTGCCAAAAAACCACTCCATTTTATTTACCCTGCGGGAAAGCCGATGATACCTCATCTTCTGCGTTGACAAGGACTCGCAGTAATTTACACCGGCTTCGCCCTTGGACGCCTCGAATCTGAGGCACCCTCGGCTTTCGCTCTATTAGGGTGATACTCTTTCCCTGTCTCATTATTTTTACGACAGTTTCTGCAGAATATCGGAGTTTTTTTCAAGTTCTCTGATTGATCAGAATTTAAATTCATTCCCTATATGCTTTAATAATCCACAGCGTACCACGAAAACGGCCATTCCTACAAGCTTTGGCCAATTGTGATTTTAATCGCACACCGGTATATTTTCGGGCAGCATACCTTTCGAATCTCTCATCCCTTCATTTAAAGGTGTATCTAAAGTATGAGATTGCACATACTTCTTTGCCCTCATGCCGCCAGCATTCTTCATGAAGAATGGGCCATGTTTATTGAGCCAATATTTTTGGAACTGTTCACGGGTCATATCTGGGTGCCGACGTAAACACATGACTAATTTGATCCTTTTTATTTTCTCCATTGTTAGTTTGATTTATCGTGAAAACGCTGTCTCACCATTTTGTGTTCAGGTGTTAGAACTTGCCGTTGTCGTTCTTCCATTCGGTGCGCGGGGGGACCGCGTCGATAGTGTCCCAATGTTCCACAAGCTTGCCCTCAGCAATGCGGAAGAGATCGTAGAATGAGGAGTGGACTCCATCAAGGGAGCCTTCACAGACAGAAAGTACGAAACTCCCTTCTGCAAGCAGGCGATGAATCCGATCGTACTTTATTTTGATACTCTTGTCAGACGTGGTTCCCAGCGCCGAGCTTAGTGCCGTCAGACCGTCAGCTATATGCGGGTTATGCTGGGTGTAGCTCTCTGCATCTACATAATGCTCCAATCTATCAAGTTTACCATTGATAAGAACCTCATCTACGAAAGATCTGACAAGCTCTCGATTCACTTCAGTTTTATCAAGATCGGTAACTTCAGTTGTCCCGTCAATCATGGTGTGACCGGAAGGATTTGGGCTACTGTGTTTATGTTGGAGGTTGTCCCAATGTTCAACGGCTAAACCATCCTCAAAACGGAAGACTTCGAAGCCAATCTCTAAAACGTTGAAGTTGTAGTCGGTGTGAGCAAATACATAGTCACCATCCTCGAAAATACGAACGATATTTACGCGGGGAGAGGTTTGCGACAGCCGCTTAAATAGTTCCGCCAAGCCTTCGCTCCCCTCCCGAGTCAGGGGGTTGTGTTGAATATACTTATCTTCATTGACCACTGTTACGGATTCCGGGTCACCTGTTTCAATGCCTTTCAGTAATTTGCGAATTTGATCTTTTCTTTTCGAAGTCATGGGTAATTACACTCCTTCGTATAAAAGTTAACAGTATTGTTATATGGAAATGTTTTCAATGTTATTAATCATATTAGGTGCCGCCATTTTTGAGTTATCAGGTTATAATAATGCAAAAATGGCCTGCCTTGAGATCTTAGTAAATGGGAACGTCCCAATATATAGTGGCTGGCGAATGACCACGAATATCCATCTATATTTAGATTACCACCAGTCTGGCCAAATTGCAGATAACATTTTTCGTGGCTGTCAAATCAAGAAAAACCAGGCTCTGATGATTGTAAAATTCTCTTCGTTTCATGGCAAGAATTTTCAATTGTATATGGATGTTCAGCTATTTGATATAGTATCCTGATACTCTCCATACACCATCATAATCTTTCATCGGTGCAATTGTTTCTAAAGAATCTTCTTTTTTCTCAAAACTGGTCATATATGTGATAACAAAATATTCCCCATCAGGTGCACCTGGAAGTGATGTTTTATACATTGCCGATAATAGCATTCTGCTAATTATTTTACCAAAAGATGGGAGAATGCCATTTAAAGATTGTTCCCAATTTTCTTTTGTTACAGCAGTTTTAAATAATATTGCAGCTTGTTCATAACTTTCTCCATATTTTTTTTCATCGATTAATTTCAACCATGCTTCTGCTACTTTAATTGCAGTTTTTTTATTTGTTTCGTCAATTTTTGTCTGAATTTCCTGGGCATAGCAAATCGCTTGCAATACAACTAAAATTATACAGATTAGAGATAATTTATTCATATACCCATTACCTGCTTAAAATATAGCATTGCCTGTGATTTAGCGTTCTAAATCTCATTTCTGATCTCCTTTTATTCCCCCCCTCTTTCCAAACAAAAAAGCCAAGCCACCCTTAAAGGCAACTTGGCTCTTAACGTTAAGACTGTTTGCATTATCCCATCCCTTCCGATGAGTTTTTGCCATATCGTTTACAAATAGCGGACGGGTTATAAATTGTCAAACGGCCTTGGCCGCACAAATAGACATCTATATTACGAAAAATAGACTTAACCGATAGATATTGTAACTGAAAATATTCGAACAAAAATGATGGATAAATATCAAAGGCAATTAGAAAATAATCCTGGTAAAAATAACTGCCGCCGCCATCAATCGTTTTAAAGTGGAAAGTGTGTGTCGACAGGACCTGTGACACCCGTGACACTGTAATTTCAGGTTACACTCCCTAACGAATGAAACTGTCACAAAACGGTTAAAAAGTGTAATACAGAGTGATTACAGGATGATAGAGCGTCACGCTTTAGCAATGCGAAAGATGGCCATTCAATCCAGTACCTGTCGAAGAAAATAGCCCGAAAAGCAACCGAAATAACAGGGAAATAGCATAGAAAAGGATGGTCAATTGAAGGCCGTTTTAAAATTGTGTCATGGATCTCTTCTGATAATCCAATGGCTTTTCACATATCAGATATGAAAGTGATATCATAATAACTAATTATTTCAGTATTATAGTGATATGTTGGAGACATGTAAGAAATTTGTTTCCAATTTTTCCCTGTGATACCAAAATCAAACCCAACTATTTATCGGGAAAGCAGACCATCAGATGTTGTGGTCAGCCTTTCTGATTTTTGGTCTATTGCATGGTCCCCCTTTATAGTAGGTATCGGTACTTTTTCCTTTTTCTCCAAATGTATAAAATCCACACTTTTTGGATAGGCAGTTTATTTCAGATTATCAGAAGATATTTACAAGGTTTAGCTCTTGTGGGAGCATAGCCAACATCCACACTTCGGCCAAATTGTGAAATGCGTATGCATAATTCACAATCTTGGACGGAATTGACGGTTTTTTACACACCAGACATGAAAGTGTTGTCATACTGGCCAGCTACCGAAGGATTGTTTTTCGAGCTTCATTTTACCATCCTTGCTTTTGTAAATATTTATCCAGGCATTCCAGTTTATTTTGTCCATATCCGGATAATCCAGCCTGTAATGACTGCAGCGGCTTTCTTTACGCATGATTGAAGCCTTTAGCTTCATTTCAGCACTGACAATCATATTAGACGTTTCAAAAGCCAGCCTCAGCTCATGTAAATCCGCAGCCCTAAGCATGGGCATGTGATGATCTCTCAACTCTTCAACGTAGGCCAATGCCGCTTTTAGAAGGTTTTCCTTTTTTATATAGAGTATGAAATTGGGAATCATGATGCCTTGCAGGGTTTGCGTCACCCAGGCAGGGCTGTATCCGGTCTCCCTCTTTAAAGGTGCAAGTATCTCTTCCTGTACTTCATTCATTTTAGCTTTTGAAATATCTGGCATTTCAACGCCTTGACAATATTCAGAAGCTGTTTTCCCGGCAACAGCACCCTGCACCGCAGAACCCGCTAATGAGGATCCTATCTGGGTGTAGATCACCCCGGCCATATAGGAACCCAATGCATCCCCGGCAGCGTATAACCCCGGAATCGTTGATTCGCATTTATCGTTTATGGGAACCAATCCTTCGGATTTGTGGATCGACATCCCTGCAGAAGAACCGCCCACGGGCGCTCCCACCATTCCCGGACCAGGCGCTCCCCCTTCTTTGGGAGGGCCTCCACCCCCAGGAGGGCCCTCATCCCCGGGAGGGCGCCCTTCGCCGCCCGAATATCTTTTTTCCGCAAATTCCGCCGGCCGATACGGTCCGCCCTGAAGGGTTTTTCCCGTTCCGGGAGGTCCACCATGAACAGGGTTTCCGGTCATATAGGCTTTGTAATTCAATTCTACACCCAAATCATGGTGTACTTCGACACCTGTTATGCCGGGTTTTCTTTCAAACATACCATGCCATCCGTCAAAACAGGCCGCTGCATTCTGTGCTCGACCGGGATGCCCATCGTTCCATTCCTTGCCGGTCACTTTGGCACCAATGTTATAGGCCATGACAGTGCCGTCGTGGGTAAGGTCGCAAATGGGGAATCCATTGGGCTTAAATCCGCCGGCCCCAGTACACAGGATCACACTTTTGGCTTTAAAAAAATGGACTTTTTCTTCATCCAGGCTGAACCCGGCTGCACCGGAAATCCGCCCTTTTTCTTTGATCAAATGAGTGATGACGATTCTCTCTTTGACAGGGATGTTTCTCTCTTTGACGGGGTTGTTAAAACTCTTGTTATAGAGAGGGGAGTCAAAGAATCCCCATTTTTTAAGTTCATTGACACGGGCAAGGGAATGCTCCGCCATTTGCCGGGTATAAACCGGATTATTGGTACCCAATGCAGATCGGGAGACGGTATCTACAAATTCATCAAGACTCATTTTTGCAGAACTGGAATCGAATGCGAATATTCCTTTTGCAAAAGGCGTTTGTCCCGATGAACCCAATCGGCCTTTGGAGACAAGCATCACTTTGGAACCTGCATCATGTGCCTTGACAGAAGCAAACAATCCTGCCATTCCGCCACCGACAACTAGCACATCCGCCTCATTTTCGGCATATGCCATGTTGTCAGCGTCAACTTCAGGGATATTAGGGCTGCACGCTCCCTGCTCTGGGGACAATCCCATCGCGGCCATTGCGGCGAGCCCTGCGGTACCGCCTGCAAGGGCCACGAACTTGCGGCGTGACATCTTTTTTTGATTTTTTAGTGGTGTCATTTAACCCTCGCTGGTTTTTCTAAATGTTTTTGAAGTGTATGCTTTCAGAAGAAGTAAAACGCCGCCTGCGGCCAGAATGCTGATCAGGGTTGACATGGCAAAGCTTGAATGGCGGCCGAGATCGATGACGTGCCATGCGGCGATCGAAATAAACACAATGGCCAGAATGCCATGGAAAGTCCGCCAGGTTTTGTATTTCATGGGCAGTTTTTTGCGCGTTAGTGACGTTATCCCAATAATCAAGATGAGACACCAGGCGATGATGCCGAGCACCACACCCTGGTTGAATGTGGTCAGAATTGTGATCAAAGCGTCAACAGGTGCGACCCCTGACTCCAAAAATCTCGGAATCACCAGAAAAACAGGGTGTAAGAGGAGCACGGTCACAAAGGTATAGCCGATGATCTTATGAAGACTTGTCATCCGGCTCATTTTCAGGTCTTTAGCGCCGTAGCGGTTGGCCCGTGACCAATAAAACTGCCCCATCATCTGGAAAAATGCCAGAATCGTAACGACGGAGAGTAATTCCTTTAGGAATGAACGTGCCGGGAGACTGCCCATGGCCCAAATCAGCAGAGGCATGCCCATAAAAATAAATACGGACTGAATAAAAAACTTGCTCTTGAAATACGCATCCATTTTTACCCCCATGAAACTACAACCGGAATAGATTTCTCCGGTGAAATGGTGATGGCATCCACAGGACAATACATCCTGCACAAGTGACATATCTGGCAATCCGCTGGATACATGATGAACGCCTTTTTTGTCTTCGGGTCCTGGCGGATCACATCCGTGGGACAGGTTTGGACGCAGGTCCCGCAGCCGATACAGCCTTTAATCGTTTTGATGGTCATGGTCTTTTCTATCTTTCGTCGCTAATCTATTTGAAACTGGCCAACGGCGTCTTTGCCGGCCTCCTTGATGGTAAACAGGGCCTGGTCGGCCGCAGCTATCAGGCCATTTATCTCCGTGGCGTGCTGCGGCAAGGTTGCTATCCCGAAACTGGCTTGTAGTTGGACCTCAATGCCCTGGTCCAGCAAATAGACCGATTTTTTCATTCGGGACCGGATCTCATGGGCTTTTTGCACGGCCTGATGTTGGTCTATCCCCGGGAGAACCACCACAAATTCGTCCCCCGCGTAGGCCACGGCGTAGGCTGGTGTTTCCAGGCAAGCGTCAATGGTTTGCCCCACTTCCCGGATGGCACGGCTGCCGTTGAGATGGCCATGGGTGTCCACAACCTGTTTGAAGTGGTCCAGGTCCATGAATATCAACGAGACCGGACAGTCAGAGGCGTTGGCCTTCTCAACTAATTTGGGGAGTGATTGGTATAAATAGCGTCGGTTGTATAGACCGGTGAGATTGTCTTTGTAGGTTTGGTCCCGAAATCGGCTTTCGCTTTCCCGTAAGCTTTCTTCGGTTTTTTTGTGCCGGGAGATGTCTACCAGGGCAATCACCACACGTTTCATGTCCTTTTCGTGGCCGGAGACGGCTAGCGATATTCCCAATAAGAACTTAGACTCTCCCGTAGCCGTAACGAGCTTTTGCTCCCGTTCGCTGGTGATGTTTCCATCGGCCGCCGCCAATACAATCTCCCGGGCCATCTCCAGGTATTCATGGGAATCGATGGGGATGATAGCGTCGGTGGGTCCTTCATCGCCGGTATGGCCCATCAGGTCGAGGAAGGCCTGGTTATAATTGACCGTTTTAATCAACGACCAGCAGTGCTCTATTTCCTTGGGATGTCGATCGAGGTATCCCCTGTAATCAACTACACCGGATGCGTGCAATTGTTTCAGATAGGCCTTGAGTTCCGAGGCATCCCTTTCAATCAGGGCCACAGGTGCTGATTGAAACAAATTCCGATAGCGTGCTTCGCTCTCCTTGAGGGCCGCTTCCGTCTCTTTAAGAGCGGTACAATCCTCAACCATTCCCATCATGCCACTGACAGAGCCATCCGATTCAGTTATGGGGCTGAGACTGTAGTGTAAATGGGTAACGCCCGCCTGGGCACCGGTGTGTGAATGTTCGATGGTGATAGTTACCTTGCGGTCGATACAGCGCTTGATATCGGCTAAGATTTTCTGTGAAACCATGGAGATAAAATCTGCCTGGGTGATTGATTCGGGGTTTTCCACAAGCGGCCAGCGATGCAGTTCCAGCATCTTCCGGGTGATACCGGTTATGGTTCCCTGTGAATCGGTAGTGAAAATCCCCAGCGGTGCGCTGTCGCCCAGGAGCCGGTTTCGATTTTCACAAGCCATTAGCGCCGCCTCTGCATGTCGGCAGCGGTGTTCAATTTCTTTAAGTTCGGCAACTTGTCGGCGTAATGCGTTGATTTCAGACCGAAGCTGCCCCGTGCCCCCTGAATCCTTCTTCATGGGTGGATCCTTCTAATTTGAGTTATTTGCGTACCAGTAATTAAAAATGCGGTTTATTAGAACCTATCTCAAAATAAAGATTAGGGTCAAAGGCAAGGCGCATAGCAGCGAAAAAGCGGAGCATACACCTAGTATGTGAGCATTTTAAGCTGTTATGCAACGCCGCAATTGGCACTTAGATTATTTTGAAATAGGTTCTAGTAAGCATCGCGCACCAGGCGTACATAGTTGTAATAACGCTCGCCGTCCGGGCCATCGCCACCGTCTTCCGATTTGGCGTCAAAACGGACCGCACCCGCACCATGCAAGTCGTTGCCATCCGTGCCTACAGCATAGCCGATGCCATCGAAGGAAACCAATGAATCTGCATCTGAATCTTCATCGCACCCAGCGATATTTATCAATGCCAGTAAAATCAGAACCATTTTTGTCGAAATTCCTAAAATCGCTTTCATTGTTTCTCCTTTGTTAACCGCGTGCAGTGCACGCGGTTTGATAAAAAAAACTTATCCCAAGGGGTTAGTTGACCTGTTTTCAACAGGAGTATCTATCCAATTAATCGTTGGCACTGTCCATTCCCCTGTGGTCAGGGGGGTTATCAGGGCGCAGGACCAGCCGATCGCCTTGTTGCTCACAGATACCCGTTACCGTATCCCCACGAGGACTCTCAAACTCTGCCGTATCCCCGGCGCTTTTGCCTTCGCAAGCGGTATAGGCTTCCGGGGGCGGGCCGTGATGCCTTCTGCCGCCTTGTTGCGCCATGGCGTCACTGCCAAATGAACTGAACGCGATAAAGATTGCCAAAAGAATGATAACGATGGCTGTTTTTTGTGTAATGTTCATTGTAAAATCTCCTAAAGTTGATTTTTTTAGTTTGCCTTTCTTATTGTGGTTACATAGTGCTCCTCCCGATAGGCAGGAGGGACACCATACCGAAAAGTCATTGAAATTATTCGTTGGTTTCGTCAGAAATGTCAGACGGTCTTTCAATCCGATGTTTTGCATAGCGGTTCTTACCACGCTCATGGCCATCTCGTTTCTGATGCTGGGCACTTTGTTTCAGCTTTTCGATCTGATCGGCGCTCAGGATTTTTCCGAGGGTCAGACGTGATTCAATATGCTGGACAAACAAGTCACCCTTTACATCTGAAATCTGTTCTGCCAGGGAGAGAACAGCGGCATTATCGACATTGTCATCGCTAAAGGCTTTATCCATTTTCAGGTGTAAGCTTTCGAGCTGCGCTTTCAACGGCAGTTGCTTTTCACGAAAGGCAAAATCCGCTTCACGTACCTTTTTAACCTGCTCTGCTGTGAGTTCCAGTTTCTGAACCATTTGCGGATTCCGCCAGATTCCCAGGGCAGACCGGTGAAGGCCTTTCCTGTCAATTCCCTTGTCTTGCCTTCCGTCTCCGGGCACGAACGCTCCTGCAATTGCAGGAATGAAACATACCGCGATCAGAAGAACCATTCCGCCTGTACTGATTTTTCTAAGTTTCGAACTCATTTCCGACCTCCTTAAAAGGGTTATTGTTTTTCCGGGAAATTTCCCAGATTTTGAGCGTAAGATAAGCAATGAATGTAAAGGAATTATTTTGATTACAGAGAAAATTGTAAAGATTTTGTAAAGGTGATTGCTCCGGAGTTCTGGATGGTATAAAAATGAGACCAGTGAGTTAAACTGAAAAGGTGGGAAGAACGATGAGTCATCAGGAAATTGAGCCGTCTAAGATGAAAATTCTAATTGTCGATGATGACAAAAAATTGTGTCGGCTTGTGGCGGACTATCTGGAACCTATGGGATACGAAGTAGCGGCAGCCCACAACGGTACTCAAGGACTGCAAATGATAATCGAAGGCGACTACCACGCATTGATCCTGGATGTCATGATGCCGCAAATGGATGGATTCGAAGTTTTGAAACGGTTGCGCAAGGAATCCGATATACCCGTTCTAATGCTCACTGCTCGTGGTGAGGAGACTGACAGAATCGTGGGACTCGAGATGGGAGCTGATGATTATCTCCCTAAGACCTTCTCTTCACGCGAGCTTTTAGCGCGTCTTCGCGCCGTTACCCGTCGACATATCGTATCCAAACACCAGGCTGCATCTGCCGCTAAGGATAAAGCCTTGATATTTGGAAATCTGGAAATCGAGCAAAGCTCACGAACGGTTCATATGGATACAAAAACGCTTAACCTGACTCCGATTGAGTATGATCTATTAATCAGCCTGGCCAAGTCTTCGGGACGGGTTCTGTCGAGGGACCAGCTCTTGGATGCTGTGGCCGGACGAAGTTATGAAGTTTTCGACCGTTCCGTGGATGTCCATATCTCCTCCTTGAGACGTAAGCTCGGCGAAGAACCCCGCAATCCCAAGTTCATCAAAACGATTAGAACCGCCGGATATATGTTCAAGATACCGGAGGATCAAAAAACATGAAACCAGCTTCGTCTTTATTCGCCAAGATTCTAGCCTGGTTCTTTCTGAACATGATTTTGGTGGCTGCGGTCCTGGCTGTGTTCTTTGCCTTTCAGCCGCAAATCAATCTGCATGCGATTTTCGGCCGACAATTAACAGACCGCTTGCGAACCGCCGGCGCGTTGATTGTTCATGACCTAAACCAGATGCCACAGGCGAACTGGACCGATTTACTTACCAGGCATGCAGCCATTCACCGTGTGGATTTTACGCTTGTACTCCAAAATGGATCTCATTTTTCGTCGATAGAAGGTGATCTTCCCGACAAGATAATAACAATGGTAAGGGAGGCTCTGAGGCACAAACCACCAATAGGGCCATTTCCGCCGCCGCCTGACCTCGGCGCCCCTCGTCGGTTGCCACAAAACCAAGCTTTTGAAGTTTCCGACGGAGTGTTCAAAAATGAAGCCATTGAAAGAAAACCGCCCATGCCTCCCGAAGGGGATGACCACAAACGGCAGTTGATTATGCGAACACGGCATCCGGCCCGTTACTGGTCCGGGATTCGGATACGCCTGGAGTCTGAATCGGTACCTCCCCATTCACCAGCCGTTCTATTGGCTGTATCAGATTCAATGACAGGGAACGGCTTCTTTTTTGACCCGCTTCCATGGATGGTTGTCGCCGTAGTGGTCATGCTGATTTCAGTGCTGTTGTGGATACCGATGGTCAGAAGCATCACACGACCGCTTACCCGCATGACCCTTGCAACCGAGGAGGTTGCGAAGGGGAGATTTGATGTATCTATTCATGAGCCAAGGACCGATGAGATAGGGCGCCTAGCAAGTGCAATAAATAAAATGACCACGCGCCTATCCGCTTTCGTCAAGGGCCAAAAACGATTTTTAGGTGATGTGGCCCATGAATTGGGATCCCCCATTGCAAGGATTCAGTTCGGACTTGGTGCCCTTGAACAGCGTGTCGAAAGGGAAAACCAGCAGCGGGTAATCGATGTTATGGAAGATGTTGATCACATGTCAAAGCTGGTGAACGAATTACTGGCTTTCTCCCGGGCCGATATGCAGTCAAAAACGGTTGAACTGGAAAAAATTGACCTGTTGCCTGCTGTTCAGAGAGCAGTAAAAAGGGAGACGACGCCTGCGGCCGAGGTTGTTGTCCGAATAGATCCAGGAATCCATGTGGTGGCGTCAGCCGAACTTCTGACCCGGGCACTCGCCAACCTGGTGAGAAATGCAGTCAAATACGCTGGAGCCGCCGGGCCGATAAATATTTTTGCAGAAAAAAGAAAAGATGTGGTCGAATTGGAGGTTCGAGATAATGGTCCTGGTGTTCCTGAAGCTCTCATTGATCAGCTTTTCGAGCCTTTCTTCCGTCCTGAACCTTCCCGGGATCGAGATTCTGGAGGTGTGGGCCTTGGACTGGCAATTGTAAAAACATGCGTCGAGGCGTGTGAAGGAACTGTCTCGGCTACCAACCTCAAACCCAATGGATTTGCGGTGACAATCAAATTAAACGCTTAACTGCCTCATAATTAATATTTGTCTGACAAGGCGGTACAACGCCCTCACTTTTTAGCTCTTTTTTAGAATGTATCATTGTATTGCACATGACAAACCAAAACTTTTTTAGCAGTTCATTTTGTATACCCTTCGGGAAAGCCGATGATACCTCATCTTCTGCGTTGACAAGGACTTGCAGTAATCTACTACGGCTTCGACCTTGGACGCCTTGAATCTGAGGCACCCTCGACTTTCGCTCTATTAGGGTATAACCCTACCCGAAATGCAATGTTTCAGTTTTTCCCGGCACGTTTTTTCTTATGGGACCTAAAAGCAAAGTCGCCATAAAATACAATAGGAATCTCCTTATTTAGGCAAATTTGGGTTGGATCGATGGTCACATCATACACCAAAATCTCTACACCGTTTTCAATAGCCTTCCGCAACCCTCGCCCATAATCCGGATCGATATGGTCGGCAGGGGCGAAGAGCCGGGCATCCATCCGCTGGATGAGGTAAAACATCACGCCCCGGTGACCGGCCTCTACCAGACCCCGCAGTTCGTTCAGATGCTTCAATCCCCGGGTAGTGACCGCATCGGGGAAACAGGCCCGTCCGTTTTCCACCAGGGTGCAGTTTTTGACCTCCACGTAGCAACGTTTCTCCTGATGGGAGGACAGGCAAAGATCGATGCGGGAGTGATCGCCCACCTTTACTTCCCGGGTCAGATGCTCATAGCCTGAGAGCGCTTCAACCTGGCCGGATAGAATGGCATGGGCGACCAATCGGTTAGGGACCAGCGTATTTACACCCACGAGAGATTCGGGCATTTCGATCAGCTCCCAAGTATATTTTAGTTTTCGTTTGGGATTATCCGCCCGGGAAATATATACTGGCCGGCCAGCTTCGCTGCACGTTGTCATGCTGCCCGAATTCGGGCAATGGGCGGTGACGATTTCACCGTCGGCCAACTTGACATCCGCCAAAAATCTCTTGTAGCGTTTGATCAAAATGCCCGGAATCAGCGGCGGCCAGGCCAAACCAGTGGGCTTTATCTTCGAATGTGGCATGCTATCCTTAGTTTTTCGTATGAATTAAGTGTAAAATTAGATCATATTCGCCCTGGTTGGAGAACGTCAAGTTCATGGGCGGCCCAATCCGAATGTTTGCTCTTGACAAATGATCTCGTTTTATATGTTATTTTTATAACTAGGTGGATCTTTATTCGCAGGTCCCCCTGTTATTCTCCCACTCGGGGAATGGGAGAAAAACCCTCGCCTTTAGGCGAAGACTTTAGTTTATTTGTTGATGCTGCCGCAGGGATTCAAGCAAAGGCTTGGATGGTCTTTTCACTTGACCCCTCGAACCCTTGAATCCTTGGACCCCAAGCCTTCGGCTGTAGCCGAAGGGTGTTGACTTTATGACTTGAATGTTGCAGGAGGTAATCCATGAAGGTCCTTGTCAGTGATGTTCTCGGTGAAATCGGAATTCAAATGTTTCAGGCGGAAGACGGGATCGAAGTCGATGTTCAAACCGATTTATCACCAGAAGAATTAAAGGGTATTATCGGGGCGTATGATGCCCTGGTCATTCGCAGCGCAACAAAAGTGACGAAGGACCTGCTGGAAGCTGCTGACAATTTGAAAGTTATCGGTCGGGCGGGAATCGGCCTGGATAATGTGGACATTCCGGCCGCCACCCAGCATGGCGTGGCGGTAATGAATACGCCGGGCGGCAATGTGGTTACCACGGCAGAGCATACCATCGCCATGATGATGGCACTGACACGCAATATTCCCCGGGGTACCGCCACTTTAAAAGACGGTCGTTGGGAAAAGAAAAAACTTCAGGGCCGAGAGGTTTTCGAAAAGGTTCTGGGCGTGATTGGGTATGGTAAAATCGGTTCCATCGTGGCCAATCGGGCGCGGGGGCTTAAAATGCAGGTCATCATGCATGATCCCTATGTGACTTCGGAGCGGATTGAAAAAGATGGGTACAAAAGTGTTTCCATTGATGAATTGTATCAGACCGCCGACTATATCACCGTTCATGTGCCGAAATTAAAAGAAACCACCGGTTTAATCGACCGGGCCGCATTTGAAAAGATGAAACCAGGCGTCATGTTGATAAATTGTGCCCGCGGAGGCATTGTTAACGAAACGGATCTATATGAGGCGATTACCCAGGGCAAAGTGGCCGGCGCGGCCCTCGATGTCTTTGAAACCGAACCACCGGGAGATCTACCGCTATTTAAGTTGGATCAGGTGATCTGTACACCACACCTGGGAGCGTCTACCCGAGAGGCTCAAACCAATGTGGCCGTGGCTGTGGCCGAACAGATTATTGATTTCCTCAAAAATGACACGGTCAGAAACGCCGTTAATGCACCTTCGGTAACCGGAAAACTGCTCGAAAAACTCGGACCCTACCTCTTTCTGGGAGAACAGATCGGCACCCTTCAATCCCAGCTGATTGAGGGGCCGTTGACGGAAGTGGCGATCGAATACGCCGGTGATTTTCAGGACCTTGATCTGTCCCCGGTCTCCATTGCGGCTTTAAAGGGGATTCTCGCTTCCCATGCCAGGGACATGGTCAATTTCATCAGTGCACCCGCGATTGCCAAGGAGCGTGGAATTAAGGTAACGGAAACCATCAGTACCGAGTCCGAGGATTATCTCAATCTGATCACCATGCGGGTGACCACAACGGAAGGGAAAAGTACCGTAGCAGGAACGATTTTCGGTAAGAAAGAAGCCCGGATTGTTCGAATTAATACTTTCCGGCTGGAAATGATCCCCGATGGTCATCTGGCCCTGATTCATAACATCGACAAACCCGGCTCGATTGGACAGATCGGTACCATTCTCGGAAAAAAAAATATCAATATCAACCGGATGCAGGTGGGACAGGAAGAAGACGGGGATCACAATATCATTTTTTTATGCACCGACAAACCCATCTTACCGGATGTGGCCGAGGAGATACAAGACTCACCACTGGTAAAAACTGTAACGCCGCTGGAGCTATAAATTTGGCATTAATTTGAAACCGCAACCCTGAGCACCGCTTTTGTCTGAAAACGTAAAAATGGGGGGCATAATGTCTGAAGAAACCAAAGATTTCGTTTTAAAAAATGGGGAAGAAGCTGCAAAGAAGGCCGAGGTGGATACCAAAAGCAACGCTCGATCCGCCGGACTGCCGAAAATGACCTTTGCCACGTTTATCATCTCTTTAAACCATTCAGCCCTGGTTCATATGGGCATGGTGGAAGATCCAGTCAATGGAACAAAGGCCAAAAACCTGGAACTGGCCAAGCAGACCATTGATGTTATCGTAATGCTGGAAGAAAAAACAAAGGGCAACCTGACCGGGGAAGAGTCCGAGATGATAAAAAGCCTTCTATATGACCTCCGAATATTGTATGTCAAGGAGACAAGGTGATATTGCCGGTAACCTTCCGGGATAATTTTCCTTTTTTACGATGGTTAAAGATTTTCTCCGGCCGGTGTACTTCTGAATCCTGTTAATCCACCTTAATGGTCTCAATGCTTAATGGCAACGAAGCCGATCGCTCTTATTTCTCCCGCCAAAATTAACCTGTTTTTAATCGTGACCGGTAAACGACCCGATGGTTATCATGAATTGGTTACCCTGATGTGTCCCATTACCCTTACTGATACGGTAACGGTAAAACTGATGCGCCGGAAAATCACCGTCACCTGTGCAGATCCGAATGTTCCCGAAGATGAAACCAACCTTGCCCACCAGGCCGCCCGATTGTTTTTAACCCGATGGACCAAAGAAAAAAAAGGGCGGTTATTTGGTGCCCATATTACCATTGAAAAGCGAATACCCGTCGCCGCCGGTCTCGGCGGTGGCAGTAGCAACGCCGCGACGGTCCTTCTGGCTTTAAACCGGGTTCAGGGAAAACCGTATACGCGCCAGGAATTGGGGACCATGTCCCTGACTCTGGGCGCGGATGTGCCATTTTTCATTTTTCAGCGGCCGGCTATTGCCACCGGCATCGGCGAGGCCCTTCAATCGGTGACCGGTGTCCTGAATGATTATACCATTATACTAGTTCATCCACCCATTCGAATAAGCACCGCGAGCGTTTACCAAAACCTGAATTTAAGATTGACAAAATGCCAACAACGGCTTAAAATCCCAAATTTACGCATTAAGGATGCATTTGCGCGTATCCAGCCGGGTGAGATAGCAAAATATTTATGCAATGACCTTGAAACGGTCACAGCCAACCGCTATCCGGCAGTTGAGGAAATTAAGCAAATGTTATTGTCACTCGGGGCAAACGGTGCGCTCATGTCCGGAAGCGGGCCGACGGTTTTCGGCCTTTTCAAGGATAAGATGGTTGCCCGGAGTGTGTTCCGGCATTTGGTCAAGAAGGTTTCCTGGAACGTATTTCAAGTCGAATGTTGGTCGCGTAAAAATAAGCGGGTTACGTGACGACTGCTGGGGCGTCGTCAAGCGGTAAGACACAGGACTTTGGTTCCTGCATTCGGAGGTTCGAATCCTCCCGCCCCAGCCATTTGATTGAATATATCGTATACGGCAGGTCAACACGGTTATGGCAAAAATTAATGATTTTTCTGTATTTTCCGGAAATTCAAATCCGGATCTGGTTAAAAAGATCTGCGCGTATCTGAACATTCAACTCGGTGAGTCCAAGATAGCCACTTTCAGCGACGGTGAAATCCAGATCGAAATCAATGACAATGTCCGGTTACGGGATATTTTCGTGATTCAATCCACCTGCGCGCCGGTCAATAAGAATCTGGTGGAATTGTTATTGATGATCGATGCCATCAAACGTTCCTCGGCCCGACGCATCACGGCGGTTCTTCCGTATTACGGTTATGCCCGTCAGGATAAAAAGGTGGCCCCGCGGGTACCGATCAGCGCCAAGCTGATCGCTAATCTCATTACCACGGCTGGTGCCCATCGAGTGATTACCATGGATTTGCATGCCGGACAGATTCAGGGTTTTTTCGATATTCCCGTAGACAACCTCTTTGCCGCGCCGGTTATCCTCGATTATATCCGAAAATTTTTTTCCGGGAATCTGGTGATCGTTTCACCGGACGCCGGGGGTGTGGAGAGAGCCCGGGCATTTGCCAAAAGACTCGACGCAGAACTGGCCATCGTGGACAAACGCCGCGAAGCACCCAATAAGGCCAAGGCCATGGCCCTGATTGGTGATGTGGCTGACAAGATTGTTATTATCCTTGACGACATGGTTGATACGGCCGGGACATTGACCGAAGCCGCTGCTGCAATTATGGAAAACGGGGCAAGGGAGGTATACGCCTGCTGCGCGCATCCGGTCCTCTCCGGTCCGGCGATTGAACGGATTGAACAATCACCGCTTAAATCCGTCATTGTAACCGATACGATTCCATTGAAACCGGAAGCGACCGCCAGTAATAAATTTAAAGTACTGACCATTGCTGACCTGATCGGTGAGGCCATTATACGAAGTCACCGGGGGGATTCGGTTACCTCGCTTTTTGTGTGACCGGGGATCTTTCCCCGGATGGTATACG
>Ga0316198_10000342_pt1 | contig 23862 bp, 21 predicted proteins | sample OudBieAanoxic_MG_FD_204935 | JGI IMG/M metagenome (GOLD analysis project Ga0316198, IMG submission 204935) | Coastal sediment microbial communities from Oude Bieten Haven, Netherlands - site A anoxic | ecosystem: Environmental > Aquatic > Marine > Coastal > Sediment | place: Netherlands...
CGGAAAGCCGGATGCGGTAGCTCCGCATGTCCGGTTTGATGAGCGGGGACGGGAAACGGAGCTTTACGCTTCCGCGCCCGTCCTCGACTCTACGGGCGGCCGAATTGCCAGATCGGTGCAGATTACATTGGGGAAATGAATCTATCACAAAAATGTGGCGACCTGAGATTAATTGAGATAAGTTGCAATTATCAATCTTACCGTAATTATTACCGATATCTTCTGGTCATCCCCATCGTACCATGAAAAGGCTTATCATGACAAGATTTGGTCATTTGTGATAATAATCGCACACCGGTATATTTTCAACTGCCTGATATCTTTGTTTTTGTTGGAGGCATCCAAGGAATCTGTGTCCGTCTTTTCCCTGTGATAGCAAATCGAAAGTCAACTAATTTCCGAAAGTGCCCAACCTCCAGATATTATGGTCGGTCATTTTTCAGCAGGACGTTTAGTGTAGCAGTGTATCTGTAGTCGAAGGGTCTGTGTGGTTTGAAGTTACTATTGCATCCCAAGGAGCAGAGGCTGCTTTAAACACGTTTAGATGCAGGCAATGTTAGGTTGGCTTGACCAATTTGTACAGGAGCCGAATAGTCGAATTCCCTTCATTCTGTCTTTTTCTGATGTAAAATAATAAAATAGCCAAAGTTTTTGTGCACTTTGTTTGTTCCATAATTTTGTTGCCCGCATAGCCTGCGGGGCGATTTATCCAGTAAAAACCGGCGCTGCATAATCTTTAACACGCTCGGCCACAACCGTTGTGATGTAAATCATCCAGAAGATCAGGCCAATGTGAAGCACATCATTTTGAGAGAACCAGATCCCATCTCCTTTCGCCCAAAGTTTTTGGGTGATATCCAGGTCGTCGTAGAGGCAATATGCGGCACTGATGAGAAGCAGCAGTATCCAGGTGCCAAGAAGCGCATGATCCATGGGGTGCCTGAACATGTAGTAACGCCAGCCGTTTAAGATAAAAAAAATCAGGAGAATTGGGGTCGATACCCGAACCATCATATTGAAGGTGATAAGAGATTGGACGGGAGCTATCCCACCGACGAGGGTGACAATGGCATATACCACGGCATTCACCAACGCGTAAACCAACAGCACCATCTGCAATAATCCAACAGTACAGGAATAGGCCACGGCTACCAGCATCGCGTCCATGCTCACTTGCTGGAACAGGAGGTAGATCACCTCCCACCAACTGGTCCAAGTGCATGAATGCCGTCCTGCACACTTGATCTGGTAACCAAACGCCTGGTAGCTGGTTCCAGCCAGAAGCGTGCCAATGCCCCACAGCAAGAGCGAGAGACCCCACCACAAACGAGATAGTTCACTTCCACGGATCTTCAGAAAATAGAGGCCTGCGCCAATGGTTAATAGCCCCAGGGCATAGACGAAGAACGTCGAGGTCGGCTGGGTCAGGAGGATCTCTCTCGATGCGAATCGAATCTTCACGCACGGCTGTGCTTCGCACCAGTTCGCGGGGGTAAGCTCTGAATCGGTATGCCGGATTGATTTCAGGCGGTTAAAACCGGCCAACACAGCCTTTATTATCATCAAGAAATATGAACGCCTCATAAAACCCTGTTGTCGTGTCGTGAGTCAAGATCGGTATAAAGGCATCAATGTGTATCGATCCCGAATTTAGCCATTGGTCATCACTTTTTCACTTTGCGTCCCACCGGCAGGGTATGCACACGTGTCAGCCTCAGGGCACGGTTCCAGATTGTGCCGGATGTGAGTCAACCAGCGGAGGTGGAATCAAAACGAATTTGCCCACATGTTTCTTCTCTGTGAACTCGCGCTGCGCGTCCGCAATCCGTTCAAGTGGGAATGTCTTTGCAAGGAGTGGCCGAATCTCACCCTTCTCGATATAGGCTACCAGGTTTGGGAAAACAGGCTCATCCCATGCGGTGCAACCGATCATGGTCAGGTCCTTTAAATAAAAATCACGCATGTCGAGTGTCACCAGTGGTCCGCCAATTGCACCCGAAGATGCATATTTTCCTCCTCTTTTCAGCACCTTGAGCATAGCGCCAAAGGCCGGGCCCGCCACGTTGTCAACAACGACGTCAACGGATTTCTCACCAAGACAGGCAACGATATCGTCGCCACGGGCGATGACGCGATCTGCGTCGATTGAGCGTACCTGCGCAAGCTTCTCCCGCCCTGCGATGGCTGTAACTGCAGCCCCGCGACGCTTGGCCAACTGCACGACCGCCGACCCGACGCCGCCCGACGCTCCGGCAACTAGTACATGGTCGTCCCTGGACACCTTTGCCCTGTGGAGCATGTTCTCAGCCGTACCGTAGGCACACGGGATCGTGCCCAGTTCGGCGTCACGCCAATCGCAATCCACTGGAAAAACCTCGCCGGCTGCCACTTTCACGAATTGTGCGAATGCGCCGTCGAAATCTGAGGCCATCCAAATATTTTCAAGGGATTTCCATCCCACGCTGCGAATGCATGGCCTTACCAGTGCGCGCGAACCGATGGTGCTTTCATCTCCACCGGGAGCAACGGCGACAACGCGCCCGCAACAGTCTGTACCCTGGATAAAGGGAAATGGCGTCGCTTCGTTCCATCCCCCGTCTGCCTTTTTATTCGCTTTTTCTTTCTCGGCAGCTGTCAACTCTTCAGTACCGCTTGTGACAGTCGAAGAGTACCAGCCCAAACGGGTATTGATTTCAGTATTGTTGACTCCGGCCGCGAGGACTTGTAGAAGGGCTTCTCCTGATTCAAGCGCAGGAACCGGGACATCCCGGTACTCGAGCTTTTCATAACCACCGTTTCCTGTGGTAACCACCGCTTTCATGGTTGTTTTGCAGCTTTTGATATCAAAGCGGTCCTTTTTTGACTTCACTTCGCATGTGCTAATCATGTCGTCCCTTTCTCCCCTGTTATTTTACTTCAATAAATAATTGTGTGAATCCGGGTATCATTGCATTTTTAGTGTAATCCATCAAAAAGGTGGTTGGTGTCGAGATTTCTATTTAAGTGATTAGCCTAGGCCGATAAATTTTGTCAAACGCATGGATAAATGGTCGGCTGACCAGATGATGGAATCTAAACGACCAATCAAGTCCGGAATGGCTATCTCACGACAACACACACCGCCGGAGTTTGGGAGATTTGGCCATTCATCAAACTGTCTTAAATAAAACTAACGCATTTAAGTTGGGGATATCAAGACTGTTTGGCCACCGGCGTTATGTGTACAGAGAGTCGATAGCCTATACAATATAGATTTGTGTATCGCACGAAGAACAAGTTGACGGTACCGTGGGATAGCTTACCAAAGTTGGATCGAATGCAAGTTACAAGCACCACTACATCTTGTGGTCAGATGAAATTTCGGGTGGGTGGTGATTACACTCCAAGGAATGAACATATCTGATATTTCATGCGCAATGGTGATGTATTGAGATAAACCCAGTTATCGAACTAAACGAAATTATTGCCGATATGCTTTGGACATATTAGAATTATCTTGGCATTGGGCCATTGTCAAACATTTTTGAAAAAGGGTGGTGATTGGGTTATTGAAGAACCTGAACGTACTTTTGAAGGCCGGATAAATGTAAGGGGTTATCGGTAAACCATTGAATATTGGAAGTAAATCTGAGAATAAGCTAGATATTAATAGACTCAGTTAAAGAAGGTGTCAGCAAAAAGAACGACCAATTCAGATATCGACATGTGTTAAAATAAATCACATCAATATCTATCATTACCACTAGAGGCTTTTCTAATCGATCGCCTCTTCGACCATACCGATATAAGTTCCCGCGGTTTTGAGGGCAGTTATCATTTCCTCCGGTGTCACCCTGCCGGCGTCATAGGTAACGGTGTTGATCTCTCTACTGCCACGAAAGCCGTTGGTAATTTTGTGAATCCCCCCCAGCTCTTCCAGAGTTGATTTGCCGACATCGTATCATGTAACGAAAAAAACGATCTTCGAAAGGGATGGCTCAGCAGATGTTGCAATCCCGTGGCTGGCCATTGTTCCGACCAGCGCTAGGATGGTGACCATCCAGATTGATGATTTCATCAAAGGCCTCCTTTGACATCGATCGGATAATTATTATTTAAAAAGATTCAGGTATTTAGCATAACCCTCTTTTTCCAGCGCATCTGTTGGAATAAACCGTAACGCCGCTGAATTGATGCAATAGCGCAACCCCGTAGGCGCAGGGCCATCGGAAAATACATGCCCCAGATGAGAGTCCGCATGCTTGCTGCGTACCTCGGTACGTTTCATCAAAAACGTGGTATCGCTTTTTTCCAATACGTTTTCCGGCTCCATGGACCTGGTGAAGCTTGGCCATCCAGTGCCGGAATCGAATTTATCCGTCGAGCTGAAAAGGGGCTCTCCAGAGACGATATCGACGTAAATGCCGGCATTGTGATTATTCCAATAGGCATTGTCGAAAGGCGGCTCCGTGCCGTTTTTTCGAGTCACCTTAAACTGAATGGGTGTCAACGTCTTACGCAGCTCTTCATCGCTGGGAATGTTAACCATGGCTTTGGTTTTGGCTTCATTCATATGGTTTGTTTGCATTTCGACATCCTTCTTTGATTTCATTTTCTGATTGTTGTCGTCCATCTTCTCCTTTGGCATGTTTTTAGATGACTTCATGTCATCCCCCATGCCTGTTTCTGTGCCGGCCCAGGTTTTTTTTAAAAATTGGTCCCGGCCGGATCCGGAGCGGTACCAACGGTAACGGACCGGTTTCTTCTTGTAATAGTCCTGGTGATAGTCTTCCGCCGGATAAAATGGCCCCAGCGGGAGGATATCCGTAGCAATCGGTTTGCTGAATTTCCCTGAGGATGCCAAACTTTCTTTGGTGTCCTCGGCCAGCTGCTTTTCTTTTTCACTGGCATAAAAAATGGCACTCCGGTATTGCGAGCCTCGATCGACGAACTGACCGCCGGGATCCGTCGGATCTACATGCCGCCAGAAGATCTCGAGCAATTCTTTGTATGTAATCCGGGATGAGTCGTATGTGACCTGTACGGCCTCTATATGTCCGGTTTGGCCGTCCGATACTTTCTCGTAAGTGGGAGAATCATCATGACCGCCGGTGTAGCCGGAAACGACCTCCAGGACACCATCAATTTTTTCAAAATCTGACTCCGTACACCAGAAGCAACCACCCGCAAATACGGCCGTCATGGTACCTTCTGACATTTCCGTCATGGATTTGTCAGTTTTTTCATCCATACTGTTCACCGTGTAAACACCCAGCGAAATCATTGCCAAGGTGATAACTGTAATCGTAAAGGGCTTCATAGGATACCTCCTTATCTGAAATAATAAATACTGACCGAGCTTTGTAAAGCTAAGGTAAGGCGGCAATTTAAAGGTTTGGTAAAGGGTGTGTAAAGATTGGGTAAAGATTATAGGGTCTCGCAGCGGGATCTACCCACTATCTCCGCTATTTTCTCTGGGCAGCTCAATCCAGATGTGAAAAATATTATTGTGCAAACTGGCATCTATGGTTCCATTGTGGGCTTCCACGATTTCTTTAGCGATGGCCAGACCGATACCGGCGCCCCCGTGTTGACGGGAACGGGATTTTTCACCCCGGTAAAAACGCTCGAAAATATACGGAAGGTCTGTAGATGTTAACTCTTTGTTTTCATTTATGTATTCAATCCTGAGCGCTTGGGGGCGTGAATCAATGCGGATCTGGACGATATCATTTTCGGGCGCGTAGCGGATGGTATTATCCATCAAGTTTCTGAAAACGCGGGTCATTCGGGCTTTGTCGACGTCCATCATCGGCGTTTCTTTGGGAAAATGGGTTTTAAGCGCAATGGATTTTTCAGACAACTGCTGTGAAAAGCCTTTTGCGGCGATAGTAACCATTTCTTTCAGGTCGACACGCTCCACCTTGAGATTCCCGTGGGACGCGTCGGCTCTGGCGAGTTGCAGAACATCCTCCACGAGTTGTGCCAGGCGAAGGGTTTCGTCCTGTAGCAGGGAGAATGTCTGGGTCGAAGGGGGGAGCACCTGGTCATTGAGTGCTTCCAGATAGCCCCGGATATTGGTCAAGGGCGTCCGCAGCTCGTGAGCGACATCAATCATCAGCGTGCGGCGGAGGTTTTCGATCGCTTCCAGGCTTTCGGCCATTCGATTGAACGCCTTGGCGAGTTGCCCGACTTCATCTTTGGTATGAACCGGCACACGTTCCGTGAAATCTCCAGCGGCGATTTTTCGGGTAATAATGTTCATCTGTGTCAAGGGTGCGAGCACCTTGCGCATCAAGAAATAGCTGAGGACAACAGCCAGCACCATGGCGCCGATGAAGGTCCAGAGCAAATATCGGTGAACGGCGCTGACAAACATGGTATGGGCCGGTTTTGGAGAGATATTATATTTTTCCATCAGGGTTACAAAATATCCGGCTGCCAGGGTGTCGATGGAAAGCCACACGATGATCATCACAAAACCGATGACTGCCAAGTGTATGACCAGAAGCTTGAGAATTAAATAGGACCTCAAGAAGGGACTCCTTTGTTATGCGGGAAAGGCTCATCGCTGAACTGGTATCCAATCCCGCGAACGGTCAGGATATAGACCGGCCGGGCTGGGTCGGGCTCAATCTTTTGCCGTAGCTTTCCAATGTGAACATCCACGACACGATCGATGACAACCGCCTCTCCCCGGGGGTAGAGCCTTTCCAGGAGCTCATCCCGGGTAAAGATCCGACCGGGTCTTTTCATGAGTGCCTCGAGGAGATGGTATTCATGGGGTGTCAAGGGGACTTGTCGTTGTTGAACCAGCAGGCGCCGCTTTTCCAGATCGAGGACAATCTCACCCTGGGATAGGATGGTTTGATCGGCCACGTCCGGCACTTGAACTCGCCGCAAGACGGCTTTGACACGTGCCACCAATTCCCTCGGACTGAAAGGTTTGACCACGTAATCATCGGCACCCAAGGTAAGCCCGGCGACCCGATCGATCTCCTCGCCACGGGCCGTTAACATGATGACTGGGACTTTGGAATGCTGTTGAAGACGTCGGCAGACTTCCCATCCGTCGATCTTGGGGAGCATGAGATCCAGAAGGACGAGATCAGGCGACTGCTGTCGCGCCAGGATCAAACCGCTTTCGCCGTCACCGGCGGTCACGGCATGAAAACCCTCGCGTTCCAGATAAAGTGCAATCAAAGATGACGTATTAACGTCGTCCTCGATGATCAGAATTGTTTTTTGATCGGATGCATCCATCAGCTTATATCATTATCAAAAACATACGGGTTCCTTCAACGTATAATTCGAAAGCATTTGAAATCGAGCAAAATATGGTGGTTACCGTTGATTGCCCGGATCCGGGAGATACAAAGGCTGTAAAAGCGGCTATTCTGGGTTCATGGCAAGGAAAAGATGATTGGGGCGCCACGATTGAGGCAACATTCAAAGACAATAATACGGTTACAGGTAGTCGTACCGGTAGCACAGGGGGCACAAGAAAATACGTTATTTGCGGGCCGGATATTCACTGGGAGGCGAAAAGCGGTGCCAAGCTCGTTGTAACATTGACGGATGATAAAGACAGCCTTAACGGGAAATGGAATTATTCATCGTATTCTGGAAATTTTACCTTAAAGCGGAAATAAAAATCGGGTGGCCCTTTGTTGGCCAGGCGTGCCACCGAATCGGTTTCAGTGCGTGGTGCAGACATTTCGTAAAAACACAATAAAATAGCCACAGACCCACACCAGAATTTTCAAGTTCTGTTATCGATTCCTATTGCCCATTTTAAATCCTAATCGCGGCTGTGAATGAAAAGGCACAATTGAGCAAGAATGAGCCAGAGAAATATCAGGCTGATGATAAGCGATGTTAAATCAATCCACCTGGCAAGATTGGCTCTGAACGTGGCTAAGCCGTTTTTAACTGCACCCACTGATGAGCTGAATTCGGCTAAAGATATGCGAATTTCCTCTGCTGTTCTATCGATTTTTACTATTTGAGTCGTTAAGGATGAAACGGTTTTTTTGGCATTACCCGGTTTCATGTCAGCCGCTATCAGTGCGATATTCTGAACTGAAGTCAGCGCCTCAGACAGGCGTTTGTCAATTGCCTGCAGTTTACCCTTCGGCAGCGTCGATACAGAAAGAAAGGGCAACTCATTGGCCGATTCAACTAGGTGATGAACCGAAGCAATCGCCTCATAGATCAGGTTGATGGCTTCCGTGGCCGTTTCAATCCTGGTTTCCAGTTTCAATTCGGTTACCGTCGTGATCAAGTTAAGGGCCAAAGCGTTATCCGTAAATTCATTGCCGGCCCGAACGATGTCCTGGTTAATTTTTTCAATCTCATCTTGAATCTCGGTCAACGCCGATTCGACTCGCCCAATACCCTTCCCAGTAGAATTGAGAACGTTTTCAACACTGGTTAGGCTTTTCGAAAGCCCATTGGTTAGCGGCCCGTTGACTATCCAAGTTCCGGTGAATCCCACCAGGCAAAGAACTATTCCAACCATGCTGAGAAGTTTGATGATAGTGTAAAAGGCGCGCTTATAGGCGCTCATTGGCCCATCCTTTCCTGGTCTCCCCGTAGGCGTGCGATCGATTGATCGATAAAGCCGCTTCTAAACATAAGTGTAACAAACAGCACCTGATAAAGTCAGGTAACTGAGGTATACCCAGTACATTTCTTTCACAACCCTGCAAAAGGAGCGCTTATGAGTGATTACTCACACTTAACTTGGAGACAACGATATCATATTTCATATTAAAAGAGTAATGGAAACTACCTAATGGTGACCATGGTGTCAAACCGAGATGTTTCCAGAAATTAGCACATTGCCAAACATTTTCGGAGGTGATCACCCATGCAGCTGAATGACCCTTGCATCACCGATAACCATCACCATTTAGACAATAGCTGTCTTCCGAAGATACCTGTGCCCAACATTTTTTTGTATTTTTCGCAAACGTCTTGACTTGCAACTTGCTGTTTTGTAATAGTTATTACATTGGCTGTAGGATCAGGCTGGGTCCTTGGGGCAAGGAAGTGCCTTGTTGGGCGGCTCCTGATGTACATTTTCTGCCCATCATAGTCGCCAAGGGAAACGCCGGCCCCGAAAATGAACCTGCATCGTCCGGTTCAGGCTTATTTTTTCCTTTCCGGACCCTTGGTCTGAAAGCGATCTCTCATCATCTTTATTTTAATTCATCTGCATTAACAAACGTCATGTAAAACACCTGTAACCTAAGACCTCAAACGAGCGTAAACAAAATGAGAAACTCAACATAAGTATTTTAATTTGTATTATAAATATTCAATTCGGTTAAAGTTCCATAATGCTTTAATGAATGAGATAGTTAATCACAAAACAATCTCATTTTGCTTACCCGGTGGGAAAGCCGATCATACCCCACCTACGGCGTTATCAAGGGTTTGCGGTAGTACACTACAGCGTCACCCTTGATGCCTTGTATCTGGGGCATCCTCGACTTTCGCTCAATCGGGGTAAGATTAAAACAAAAAGGATAGGCAACAAAGCGGATAAGAACAACACCAGAAGAGGAGGCAACCATGAAAGCACTGGGCAGCTTTGCCATCAGCATGTTTTTTCTTTTCAATGGATTTTGGATAACGGGAATAAATGTTGCACAGGCTGCTTCCTGTCCGGCTCACAAAGCGTATGCCGGCATAAAAATTTGGCACTATTTGGAAAGCACCCAGGGTGGCCCTTATTACACGCAAACAACAGAGTATGAAGGGACCGTGGGTATCCAGTTCCAATATGCCAGCCAAGGCTTTCATATTATCCCCGCCGGCAATGTTACTATCTCTAAAACCATAGATGCCAAACTGGTGTCACCTTTTTGGAATTGCACCTATGAAACGGGGCAGGCAAAGGCTGAGGTCATTATTTCATCCAATTCATTGACCTGCGATGATAATGATGGGATATTGAATATGCATATAATTGAAAATGCTGAAGAGGCATCGGCCGATTACCATTGTGTGGACGGTGATGGAAACGTATACGGCCCATTTACTCAGGTCTACCCTGCAACCAGGCTGGAACATGATGTGATGATAGAATATGTTCATGAGACCATGGTCGTACATCCGTTTCCAGAAGGGACCGGCAGCTACAGTTGGACGCTCCTGTTCCGGAAAACACCGGTTCCAACTATAGAAGGCGGCTGGACTGCAGTCCCGATTATCCCATTACTATTAGAATGACGAATAAATGGTTGAGTAACAACATATCGTGCTGTTAATAGTACGGCAATAAATCCCGACCAGTTTCAGCCTAATGGAGATTTAAATATCGGATACCGATCTTATTGTCACGTCGATTTTCCGGCTATCCTGATATAGATCCTTGGCATGATAGGAGCTTCGCACAAACGGCCCGCTGGCGACATGGGTATAACCCATCTTCAAGGCGGTATCCCGCCAGGCATCAAATTCTTCCGGAGTGACAAATCGAGCCACGGGCAGGTGGTCACGGGAGGGTTGCAGGTATTGACCCAGGGTGAGGATACGGCAGCCGGCGTTGAGAATGTCTCTCAGGCATTGATCGAGTTCTTCGTCTTTCTCACCCAGGCCGAGCATGAGCCCGGATTTAGAAGGGATAACTGGGCGATAGTCACTGACGCGCTTTAAAAGGTCAAGGGATCGTCCATAGTCGGCCTGGGGCCGAACGATGGGATAGAGGCGGGAGACGGTTTCAATATTGTGGTTGAGCACATCGGGTCGGGCGGATAAAACGGTTTTTAATGCCTCGGCATCGCCCTGAAAATCGGGGATCAGTACCTCAACCCGTACATCGTCAATGGCTTGGCGGACACGCCGGATGGTTCCGGCAAAATGTGCGCTGCCGCCGTCGATAAGATCGTCACGGGTAACCGAAGTGATGACCACGTAATGCAGTTTCATCTCGCGGGCAGTTTCGGCGACCCGTCGGGGCTCATCCACATCCGGAGGCTGATTTGGTCCAGTTAGGACATTGCAGAAGCGGCAGTCACGGGAACAGCGATCCCCTAAAATCAGAAAGGTGGCCGTCTGCTGCGAAAAGCACTCGAACTGATTCGGACACTTGGCTTGTTGACAAACGGTGTGCAGCGCCTGGGTGCGAATGAGATTTCGTACGTTTTCATGAGCCGGGCCGGAAGGCAGGCGTCGCCGCAGCCATTTCGGTTTTCCCGCCGTAAGGTTTGCCGGTTGTCCTGCTTGTCCAGGCACTTTTTGTGGGGTTGACTTGTATGTCCCCCCGCTCTTTGCAGAGTTTTTCATTTCCCCGGCTGACTGGGCAACTGGCCGACTGACAGGCAGACTGGTTAAACTGACGAAATCAAACCGGAGGTTGGCCACTTCGGCCAGGCGATGCCAAATCCGCTTGCGAACGGCTTTCATCGCCACAGGCACTTTTTTTTCTTTTTCAAGCGACGTCATCCGGACTCCTTCCAGACCGCAAGGGTTAACCCAGGCGAAGGGTTCCAGGGACAGGTTGACGTTCAAGGCAAAACCATGGAAGGTGATCCCGTGCCGGACAGCCACACCGATGCTTCCCAATTTCCTATCATCCACCCAGATACCGGGATTTATCGAACTTCGCGCTGCTTTGACGCCGAAGTCCGCCGCGGTAAGGATCATGATCTCTTCCAAGGCGTTCATGTGGGCTTTAACCGAAATCCGGCCTGCTTTTAAGTCGATAATCGGATAACCCACCAGTTGTCCCGGCCCGTGGTAGGTAATCTCCCCGCCGCGCTCAATGCGGATAACCGGGATATTTTTTTGTTCTAGGAAGTCATTTTCGACAATCAAGTGATCGTTGCTGCCATGACGGCCAATTGTAAAGACGGGTGGGTGCTCCAAAATGAAAACGACATCGTGATCCAAGACACCTGCATGCCTGGCCGTAACCATATCCAGCTGCAACCGGTGGATCTCGCGATAATCCGTTACCGGTAGTTCAACGGCCAGGCATTTTCCTGGGTTGGTATCAATTGAAAGGTGAGGGCTATTGTTCATGGGGTATCGTCGATCAGTCGATTAGTGTGCCAGTTAGTCCGCCTACCCGTATACCGGTCGACAAAAAAATATAAAGTTTATTGTCTGCAAAAGCGGGCTAACTGGCAAGCCTGGCTGACTGGCGAACTGGCCGACTGGCCAACCGATTCATCCCGCCAATTTGGGTTTTCGTGCCGCCAGGGTTTCATCCAGCCGCCTGACCTTAGTCATTCGCGGCGCTTCGGTCAAAAGTTCCGGATTGTCCCGGGCCTCCTGATCAATGGCTTTCATCGCTTTGATAAAGGCATCAAGATCGTTTTTACACTCCGTTTCAGTGGGCTCGATCATAATCGCACCGCTCACTACCAGGGGGAAATAGATTGTGGGCGGATGAAAACCGTATTCCATCAGCCGTTTGGCGATATCGAGGGTGGTGATTTTGTAGGGACTCTGGTTTTTATCGGAAAAAACACACTCATGCATACAGGGGCGATCGTAAGGCAGGTGATAAGTGGCCTTAAGGTTTTCCTTGATGTAATTCGCGTTTAGCACGGCCAGCTGAGAAGCTTTTTTCAAGTTGTCCGCTCCCATACTACGGATATAGCTGTAGGCTCTCACCAAAATACCAAAGTTGCCGTGAAAAGCGTGCAACTTCCCTATTGAATCCGGGTGATCCCAGGAGAGAGCGAATGTTTCATCCCCTTTTTTGACGACTCTTGGCACTGGCAGAAATTTTTCCAGCGCAGTGGTTACACAAACCGGCCCTGCGCCCGGGCCACCGCCGCCATGGGGCGTGGAAAACGTTTTGTGCAGATTGAGATGGAGGACATCCACACCACTGTCCGCCATATTGACCATTCCCATGACGGCATTCATGTTGGCCCCATCGGCATACACCAGCCCACCTTTTTTGTGGACAATCTCCGCGACTTCCATAATGTTTTCTTCAAAGAGACCCAGTGTGTTGGGATTGGTCACCATAATCCCAGCCGTGTCTTCGTCCATCAGCTCGGAGATCGTGGTTGGATCGAGAACACCCTTCTCATTGGACTTTACCGGTACTGACTTGAAGCCACACAAAGCAGCGCTGGCCGGGTTGGTGCCATGGGCGGTGTCGGGAATGAGCACTTTGGATCGCGGTTTTCCCAGGCTTTTATGGTACGCATAAAAAACCAGCATCCCGGTAAGTTCACCGTGGGAGCCGGCTGCCGGCTGCACCGTCACGGCCGGCAAACCGGTCACGGCTGCCAGGTATCGTTCCAATTCATGCAGGAGCTGCAAGGCCCCCTGAGAAAGCGAATCCGGCAGCAGGGGGTGGGCCCCGGTAAACCCCGGTAGGGATGCCTGTCGCTCATTGGTTTTGGGATTGTATTTCATGGTGCAGGATCCCAGCGGGTACATGCCGGAGTCTACGCCGAAATTCCATTGGGAAAGGTGGGTGTAATGTCGAACGACATCCACTTCGCTTAAATCCGGAAACTGAGGGCCGTCTCCCCGTATGGATTCGTCCAGGGGCGCCTCTTCGACGTCCCGCGTGGGCATGGAAAAGCCCCGTCGTCCAGAGACGCCTTTTTCCCATAAAAGGGGCTCGTTAAAAATCAGGCCTTTGGTGCCAACAGATGGGGTCATGAGGTCACCTCCTTGACCAGGATGTCCAGGTCTTCCCGGGTGCTGGTTTCAGTTGTGCATAACAAATAGCAGCCCTTAAGCTCGGGATAGTATCCCTCGAGGGCCAGGCCGGCGACGATTTTTTTCTCCAGCAATTTTTGGTAAGTATTTTCGAACCCATCTGGAAATTGCACGACGAATTCATTGAAGGTGGGGCTGTTAAAAGGGAGGGAAAACCCTGCTTTGGTCAGTTTACCTTTCAAATATTCGGATTTATCGTAATTGAGCCTAGCGAGCTCCCTTAGCCCGGTCCCGCCGATAGTCGCCATGTACATGGCGGCCGCCGTGGCACACAGGCCCTGGTTCGAGCAGATATTGGAAGTGGCTTTTTCGCGCCGGATGTGCTGCTCCCGGGTGGCCAAAGTCAACACAAAACCCCGTTGGCCGTCTTTATCAAGGGTCTGCCCGATGAGTCGACCCGGCATGTTGCGCACATACTTTCGTTTGGCGGCAAACATGCCCAGCCCAGGTCCGCCGAAGGAACGCGGAATGCCGAAACTCTGTCCCTCGCCGCAGACGATATCCGCCCCCAGGCTGCCGGGATTTTTCAACAGGCCATAAGCCATGGGTTCACTGAAAGCAACCACCATGAGGCTTTTAGGATCGGAATGGACCTTACCATTTATGGCCTCGAGGTCTTCGACACAGCCGAAGAAATTGGGGGATTGCACTGCCACGCCGGCCAATTCGTCCAGATTCCCAATCCGTGAGATATCCGTGCGACCGTTGTCGAGATAGGGGATTTCCACGACTTCATACCCGGTGGGATTAAAATAGGTTTTGACGGCCTGACGGTAGTGGGGATGGATGGCCGTTGAGATGGCTACTTTTTTACGCCGGGTTACGCGGATGGACATCAACAGCGCTTCGGCCAGGCCCGAGGCCCCGTCGTACATGGAGGCGTTGGCCACATCCATGCCGGTCAGCCAGGTGACCAGCGTCTGGTATTCGTAAATGGCCTGTAAAGTCCCTTGGCTGATCTCGGGCTGGTAAGGTGTGTACGCGGTGACGAATTCGCTGCGGGAGAGCAGGTACTGGGCGGCAGAAGGGATAAAATGATCGTAGCTTCCGGCGCCAAGAAAGACCTTATACTCGGGTGAAGCGCCCATGCTAGCCGCGAGTTCACCCATGTGATTGTTTAATTCCCACTCGGTCAGGGGTTCGGGAAGGTCCATATCGGTAATCGTGCAGCAGCCCTGGGGGCACGATTCATAGAGGCCATCAAGGCTGGTGACGCCCACCGCCTGAAGCATTTCGGTGATTTCTTCGTCGGTATGGGGTAGGTACCTCATGATTCCTGTCCTTTCAGCATATCAAGATAAGCAGGCCTATCCATCAACGCATTATATTCGTCGGGGTTGCCCGGTTTTAATTCGATCATCCAGCCGTCGGTGTAAGGGGCATTGTTCACAAATTCCGGGGTATCCTCCAAGGCTTCGTTGATGCCCACAATCTCTCCACCCATCGGTAGATACAACTCGGAAACGGCTTTGACCGATTCGACCGTGCCGAATTCGCCACCCTTATCGAACGTGTCGCCCACCGCGGGCAGTTCCACAAAAACGATGTCGCCCAGCTGATCCTGGGCGTAGTCGGAGATACCTATTTTAATCGTGTCACCGTCTTGTTTCGCCCATTCGTGGTCTTCGGCATAGCGCAGGTCATCGGGAAATGTCAGTTCGCTGATCTCTTTCATGGTAAGGCCTCCTTTTTGGCGGTGGTTACTAATGGATGAACCAATGGGGGAACTATAACGATATTCGCTGTTCTTGTAAATAAGAGTCTTATTATCCCAAATCAAACCCTTTGAGTGCTTGTGAAAATAGAATCGGTTTGGTAGGTTGTGAGCGCATTCAACCTCGACTTATATTTCTTACGGTTATTCATCGGAGTAATTCGAACCATGGCGATTAAAATCACGATTCTCGGAGCGGGCCCCGGCGGGTACGTGGCCGCTATTCGGGCGGCTCAACTGGGTGCCGAGGTGACGCTGATCGAAGCGGATCAAGTGGGGGGAACCTGCCTGAACTGGGGGTGCATCCCTTCCAAGGTGTTGATTAATACAGCCGAGTTACTGGAAAAATTTCACCAGGCGGGCTCGTTCGGTATTGCGGTTGACGGGCCGGTACGGCCGGACATGACCAGACTGATGGAGCGAAAGAGAAAAGTCGTTCAGGGGCAGATCAAAGGTATCTTGGGCCTGTTAAAGCGACATAAAATTAAACACTACGCCGGAACCGGTATCATCCAGGGACCGGGGCGAGCCAGGGTAACATCTGGTGAGGGAATGGCGGTTGATATTTCCTGGGATCGGCTTATCCTGGCCACCGGCACCGAACCGCTGAATATCGGAGCTTTCCCCTTCGATGGACAAAAGATCCTATCGAGTAATCATGCCTTGGATCTCGAAAAGATTCCTGAATCGGTCTTGATACTGGGCGGCGGGGTTGTTGGGTGTGAATTTGCCTTTATCCTCTCGTCACTGGGTGCAAAGGTGACGGTGGTGGAGGCTCTTTCCCGCTTGTTGCCCTTGCCGTCGGTGGATGAGGATTGTTCCAAGATCCTGCAGCGGGAAATGAAAAAACGTCGCATCAATTTGCTGGTCAACCGCACGGTTACGGCGCATATGGATGACGGTGATAAACTGGGAGTGACTATAGGGCCGTCCCCATTTTTGGAAAATCCCTCCGAAAAAGAGAGAACCCCCCAATCGCTGGTAGTGGATAAAATGCTGGTGTGCATCGGCCGACAACCCAATAGTGCGGGCATCGGTTTGAAAAACATCGGTATCCGCGTGGATGAAAAAGGGTGGATTAGCACGGATGATCGCATGCAAACCAGCGTGGAAAATGTCTACGCCGTCGGCGATATTCTGGGGCCTCCGAAAGTGATGCTGGCCCATGTAGCTTCCACTGAAGGGGTGATCGCGGCGGAAAACGCCATGGGTGCCAACCGACGGATGGATTATCAGGCCGTGCCGGGAGCAATCTTTACTTCCCCGGAAGTGGCCAATGTCGGTTTGACCGAAGCCCAGGCCGTGGAACAGGGCATTGACCATGTGTCCCATACGGTCTTAATGCGAACCCTGGGTAAAGCCCAGGTTCTGGGCGAACTGGCTGGAGAAGCCAAAATTATAGCGGAAGCGGACAACGGCCGGATTCTCGGTGTGCATCTGGTAGGTGCCCATGCCACCGACCTGATTGCCGAAGGAACCCTGGCGATTCAACAGGGCCTGACCGTCAGCGATATCGCCGGCACCATTCACGCTCACCCAACCATGGCCGAAGTGATGCTCGAGGTGGCGCATAAGGCCCAGGGCCATCCAATTCATAGTTGAGAGGACAACCAGATGGCGCTTCATTTTATACGAGAGGAATATGCTCACCGACGTCAACGAGCGATCGATGGACTCGTGGAACGGAACCTTGACGGGCTGTTGATGTTCCGCCAGGAGAGCATGTATTATCTAACCGGATACGACTCCTTTGGATATGTCTTTTTCCAATGCCTTTATCTAGGGACTGATGGGCGCTTGATGCTGCTGACCCGCGCCCCGGATCTCCGTCAGGCCCGTCACACATCGGTAATTGAGGATATTCGGATCTGGGTGGACGGGCCGGAAGTAAATCCGGCCGTTGAGCTGTGCCAGGTCCTGGATGAATTCGGATGCAAGGGACATCGACTCGGTGTGGAATACGATGCCTATGGCTTGACGGCCATGAATGGCAAGCGGTTGGAACACGGATTATCCGGATTTTGCACCCTTGTCGATGCCTCTGACCTGGTCAGTCGTTTGCGGGTGGTGAAAAGCCCGGCTGAAATGGCGTATGTTCAAAAAGCCGCCGAACTGGCCGACAATGCCCTGGATGAGGCCCACCGCCTGGCCGGTCCCGGCATGGATGAAGGGAAGATCCTGGCGGCCATGCAGGGTGCGATCTTATCCGGGGGCGGTGATTATCCGGGAAATGAATTTATTATTGGCTCAGGGGAGGATGCGCTCTTATGCCGGTATAAATCCGGACGTCGAAAATTAGACCAGCAGGATCAGTTGACCCTTGAATGGGCGGGGGTCTATCGCCACTACCATGCCGCGTTGATGCGTACCATACCAATCGGTCAGGCCACATCCCGACATGAAAAGATGTATGGGGTCACCATGGAAGCCATGGAAGCCTGCATGGCGGCTTTGAAGCCGGGGCGGCCCATCGGCGAGGTTTTTGATGCCTATGCGCGGACATGTGATGCCGCCGGCATGAACCGGCACCGGCTCAATGCCACCGGATACAGCTTGGGAACCACATTCGCGCCCAACTGGATGGACTGGCCGATGGTTTATCACGGGAATCCGGTACTGGCCCAGCCCAACATGGTCTTCTTTTTACATATGATCCTGATGGATAGCGATTTGAACCAGGCGATGTGTTTCGGGCATACGATGGTGGTGACCGAAACGGGTTGCCGTTCCCTTTCGAGGCGTTCGCTGGAGCTGGTTGTGAAAGCTACTTAAACTTCAGAAACGGCTTAATCTTTTTCAGGGTTTGCTCGCCGATCCCCGACACATTCATGACGTCATCCAGGCTCGTGAATTTTGCTTTTTTCCGGTGTTTTATAATTTCGTCGGCTTTTACTTCACCAATCCCGGGCAGCGTCATCAGGGTTTCCTTGTCGGCCGTGTTGATATTGATTTTTCCTTTGGGCAGAGCCTTCGACGTTTCCTGGGCCTTAGATTTTCCCTTTGTGGTGGCCTTGGTAGTATCCTTTTTGGCTTTGGATGAGGCCGTTTTCGTTTTTTTCTTACTGGCCGCTGTGACCGGTGTTGTCGATACCAACGCAAAAACGCACAGGGCCGCAACCGCGAATAGAATCGTTAAGATCCTTTTTTTCCCCATTTGTCTCTCCTTTCAGAATGATAAGTAATTCATAGTTGAACCATTCCGAGAATGGTGTTAGCTGTACTAGTTAATTGGCATGGTTTAATATACGCATAATACCTCTTTGTCAAACTGTTTCAATCTTGTTTATTACTTATTTGATATACGTATAATTACTTATTCTTTTGCAGATAATTTGCGCGTTATCAATTTTGGATCATCTCCCAATTAGTTGTCGTTATACTTAAAAAAGGCTGATAATACCACTTGGATGCGTCTGATCGCACAGGGTTCAAAGACTCGAGTGGTCAAGGATTCGAGTTAAATGCATAAAAAACTTCAAAGCGTTGAAAGTCTAGCAGAAGCCATAACATCTCTGGTTAACGATATCTATAATATCAGCAATATTTCCAAAGGAAGAGCGCTACGGTCTAATGTCATAGATCAGAAGATCGGCCGTATCTATTCCGTCTGATACAATCGAAGGGTATGAAAGGAAGCCAAACACTTGAATCCTTGATCCCTTGATCCCTTGGACCCTTTTCTCCAACTAAATTGGAGAAGAACCTCAATTTTATAGTAATTATGAGCCGGTCCCTATCATGCCGTTGTAGTGTATTAAGGTCGCCTGGCCTCTTCCACCGGCCCAGCCGCCGTCTGGCTGGCTGCTAAACTGGGTGTCGCATTTTTCATCTTCCCCCATCGACGGCATTTGCAGCCTAAATTAGAATGACACTGAGCATTTCTCCATGTCTCGTTAAAAAAAGGGGGAATTCGATCCGGCCGAGATGACCTACTTTGCCAATACCTGCCGGCTGATCTTCCGGGCATCTTCTAAAACGTTATCGATGCCCATCGTTTTTAAACATCCGTCGGCAACAACGATCTTTCCCGCCACAACCGTGTATGTCACATCGCTTCCGCGGGCGGCATAGACCACATGCGACCAGGGACTATAAAGAGGCGTCAAGTGAGGGCGTTTGGTATCGAGGATGATCACATCTGCCTGTTTACCTATTTCTATCGATCCAGTCGTATCTCCCAAGCCGATTGCCCGGGCACCATCGATGGTGGCCATTTTTAAAACCCTATGGGCATCAAGGACGGTGGGATCATTACTAGTGGCTTTGTGCAGCTTGGCCGCCGTATCCATCTCGCCGAACAGGTCGAGGTTGTTGTTAGAAGCACAGCCATCCGTGCCAAGCCCCACGGTCACGCCAGCCGACAAAAGAGCGGGAATCGGCGCGACGCCGGCGGCAAGTTTCATGTTGCTTTCAGGATTGTGAGATATCTTGGCGCCATTTTTATTTATAGTGGTGATATCTCGCTGAGAGAGATGGACGCAGTGAACCAGCAATGTGCGCTTATCCAGCACACCGATGCGATCGAGGTGGGCGATGGGTGAGAGCCCATGGTTGGTCAGGCTCTGTTCCGCTTCGCTTCGGGTTTCCGCCACATGTATCTGGAAAAGAACACCGGCCTCCCGGGCTAATGTTTTAGTTGCTTCAAGAGTTGAGGGGCTGCAAGTATACGGTGAATGGCAAAAAACCGAAGGGGTGATCATGGGGTGGCGGTCTTTCCAATGGTTGAGAAAATCGGCGGCAGTGCCAAGATTCCGGGACGGATCCGGCACACCGGGTGCTGGAAAATCGATAACGCCCTGGCCGACTAAGGCCCGAAGACCTGTGGACTCAACCGCAGCGGCTACCACATCCTCATAAAAATAGCCGTCACAGCAGGTGGTCGTACCGGACAGGAGCATTTCGGCTATGGCCAGCAATGTGCCAACCCGGACCGTCTCAGGGTTAATATGCCGATTTTCAGCAGGAAAAATATATTCATTCAACCAGGTGTCCAGGGGAAGGTCGTCGGCCAGGCCCCTGAATAGCGTCATGGGCAGATGGGTGTGGGTATTGACCAGGCCAGGCATGATCAGGCCGCCGGCGGCATCAATCGTTTCGGCGGCGACAGGCAGCGGGGTGTCGGGAGGGCGACTTTCGATCCGGGCGAGCCGGGCGCCTTTTACACAAATGAGCCCGTTCTCGATGACATCGTCGGTTTCATTTTCCGTTAAAATGGTGCCGTTATGAATGACAAGATCATAGATCATCGGTTACCTCCGCGGACTTTGCCATAGGTTGATAGGGGCTGGCAGCATGGATTCAGTCTGCACCGACTGCCGCAAATTTGTCAATGATTCGGATTATATTAAAACCCTAAATGAGCGTAAACAAAATGGAGAAGTAACATAAAACACCAAAATTAATGCCTTTCCATTTTATATACCTATAGGGAAAGCCGATGATACCTCATCTTCTGCGTTGCCAAGGACTCGCAGTAATTTACACCGGCTTCGCCCTTGGACGCCTTGAATCTGAGGCACCCTCGACTTTCGTTCTATTAGGGTAAAATAAACGCTATCAACGTTCGACTAAAAGAGTATTGACTGCAATAAGGAGGATGGATAATAACGGCGCAGCGAAAATTTGGCCAATGATAGATACGATTTAGAAGGATGATAACATGGAAACGTTGGATATGGTGATCCAAAACGGCACCATTTTGACCATGGATGATCGAAATACCCTGTTGGACAATGGGTTTGTGGGGATTCAAGCGAGACGGATTACCCACCTGGGCAGCGGGTCGGCTTCTTTCAACGCTCACCGGATCATCGACGCCAAAGGCGGCCTGATCATGCCTGGCCTGGTGAACGCCCATACCCACGCCGCCATGAGCCTGTTTCGGGGCCTGGCCGACGATCTCCCGTTAATGGACTGGTTGAATCAATATATTTTTCCGGCGGAACAGAAAATGGATGCCGACTTTGTTTTCACCGGCACGCTATTGGCCTGTGCCGAAATGATCCTGTCCGGTACGACTACTTTTTGCGATATGTACCTTTTTGAAGATGCGGTGGCCCGTGCCGTACATCAGGCCGGGATGCGGTGCCTGGTTGGGGAAGTCCTTTACGATTTTCCCTCGCCGAACTACGGACCGATAGATGCGGGGCTTGCCTATACCGAACGGTTGATTCAGAAATGGGGGGATGATCCGCTGGTTTCAGTCGCGGTGGAGCCGCATTCATTGTACACCTGCAGTCCTGATCTGCTGCTTAAAACCCACGAACTGGCGGTAAGGCACGATGTGCCACTGATTATTCATCTGGCGGAATCGGTCGCAGAGAATGATGAAGTTGTCAAGCGATATGGCCAACGGCCCGTGGCGCATCTATCGTCTTTAGGGTTGCTGACTCCCCGATTGATCGCCGATCATGTCGTCCATGTGGATTCAGTGGAAATGGATATGCTGGCACAGGCCGGGGTTAGGGTCGTACACAACCCTGAAAGCAATCTGAAACTCGCTTCGGGAATTTCTCCCGTTTCCGATCTGGTTGCGCGACACATTCCGGTCGGGCTGGGTACAGACGGTTGCGCCTCCAATAACAACCTCGACCTGTTTGGTGAAATGGACACGGCCGCAAAATTGGCTAAAGTCAGTACACTGGATCCCACGGTGCTAAACGCACAAACCGTTTTGAGGATGGCCACCATTGAAGGGGCACGGGTGCTGGGAATGACGGATCAGATAGGTTCCCTTGAAATCGGAAAACAGGCCGATGTGATTGTTATCGACACCCATAAACCCCACTTGACACCCCTGTACAACCCCTACTCTCAGATGGTATATTCAGCCACGGGCCAGGATGTGCGTCATGTGATTATTGACGGCCGGATGGTGATGGAAGACCGGCGGCTGTTGACGCTTGATATGATGGAAGTGCTGTCTAGGGCTGGAGAAAAAGCGGCCTTAGTGCGAGAGTGGGTCATATAAAAATTTGGCTGACGCTATATATGATGTGCTTAGAGACCGTAAAAATGTATTTGTGACCTGAAACCCTCTCATATTTTATGCCTCATTTGCCCAAACCCTTTTTGTGACTCCCAATATTCGGTATTATTGTTCCACTCGGGGAATGGGAGAAAAACCCTCGCCTTTAGTCGAAGACTTTAGTTTAATTGTTGATACTGCCGTAAGGATTCAAGGGGGCAAGGGTTCAAGGATTCAAGCAAAGGCTTGGACCCCAAGCCTTCGGCTTTAGCCGAAGATAGTTGACTTACAATTAAAGGACGTTGCACCATGAGACGTTTACAACTCATAATAAAAAGAGTAACTATGGCTGGTATGAATCTAAGGGGCATCTGATGATGATTGACCCTGAAGCATATATAAGGCCATGAAGATTCTCTCTGTTTCCGATATTATGGTTCCAGAATTGTCAGATGGGTTTGACCCCCGGCGATTCGAGGGTGTTGAATTGGTTTTGGGTTGTGGTGATTTACCGCCGGAATATCTTTCATTCCTTCGGGAACGGCTGGATGCACCGCTCTACTATGTACGCGGAAACCACGACATCCGGCATAAAACCGCGCCACCGATAGGATGTGTCAATCTTCATGCAAACTGCATCGACTTCAAAGGGCTCCGAATCATGGGGCTGGAAGGCTCACGTTGGTATAACGGCGGACCGATCCAATACCGGGAGCACCAAATGCGGCAAATGATTTGGCGTATGATGCCCGGGCTATGGCTAAAGGGGGGGGTGGACATCGTGGTTACCCACGCGCCGCCAAGGCATATCCATGATGCGGAAGACCGTTGCCACCGGGGTTTCGAGAGCTTCTTGAAGCTCATCAGCCGGTTCAAACCCCGCTATTTTATCCACGGCCACATTCACGCTCACTTCGCCGAGCCGTCCCAGCGTGTGACCCTTGTTGGCAATACGCGTGTCATCAACACCTTTGCCTTCCATCTTCTTGAGGTGGATCATGCGTAGCCTGGCTGATTTAATCAAGAAACTGTGGCGCGACAACCAGGAAAGTGAGGCCAAATGTTTCCGGGAGAACCAGGAATGCGAGGGCGCCTTCACTCACATAGACCGGGGTATCTGCAGTGTACCATTGGAGCAGATTGTCGGCAGTGTCGGGCGGTACCATGACTTCGACAACCAGTTCAAGCTAAAGAGTCACGTACCACCGGACCGGCTCATCAGTGTGAAGCAGGCAATGTGGAAAGGCAGTCCCCTGCCGCCGGTCAAATTGTACAAGATCAAGGATGAGTACTATGTTCTGGACGGTAACCATCGCATTGCCGCAGCCAAAGAATTCGGCCGGTCCGCCATTATGGCCAAAATCGTCGAATTCTTCCCTTCGAACAATTCCCTGGAGAACGTCATTTATCGGGAAAAGAGCGAGTTTATCGAACAGACCGGTCTCAATTATCCCCTAAACATTACCGAAGTGGGACAGTACCCCTACCTGTTTGAGCAGGT
>Ga0316198_10000343_pt1 | contig 23845 bp, 14 predicted proteins | sample OudBieAanoxic_MG_FD_204935 | JGI IMG/M metagenome (GOLD analysis project Ga0316198, IMG submission 204935) | Coastal sediment microbial communities from Oude Bieten Haven, Netherlands - site A anoxic | ecosystem: Environmental > Aquatic > Marine > Coastal > Sediment | place: Netherlands...
GAGCGCCCTGCCCCACCAACGGCGGGTGAGCAGCAGGAGTCCGACCAAGCCGAGCACGGTCAGCGCGACCGATGCATCGGCCAACACGCCACGCAGATCGACGACGCGCACGGCGAGGTGTTTCTCTCCGAGCAGCAAGACGCGCGTGATCCACGGCGCCCCGAGACACACCGCGACGACGAGCCACCAGGTCACCCTTCCGTCCCGATTCTGGTGTTCCGTTTCGATGACGGGCAGTTATGGACTATGCAGTGCGCATGGCAAAGGGTTTTGCGCCAGCCGCCGAACGAAACTGCGGCCCAATTCTAGAGGTCCTCGGGCGCGTATTGCCGACCAGCGGGACCGTGCTCGAAATCGCGAGCGGTACGGGTCAGCACGCAGCGTTCTTCTCCGAGCACCTTCCGACGCTCTGCTGGCAACCGTCCGACACAGCGCCAGACGCTCTTCGAAGCATCCGGAGTTGGGTAACCGAAGACGAACGGGACAACCTGCTTCCACCGCTCGAGTTGGACGTGCGCTCGGAGTCCTGGCCAGTCGCGACAGCCGATGCCGTCCTCTGCATCAACATGATTCACATCTCCCCTTGGGAATCGAGCGAGGCGTTGTTCGAAGGCGCGCAGAGGCTTCTCTCTCGGACCGATCCGCTGATCACGTACGGACCGTATCGCGTGCACGGCGAGCACACGGCGCCGAGCAACGCGGCGTTCGACGAGAATCTCCGCTCCCGCAACCCGCGCTGGGGCGTTCGAGACATCGACGAGCTCGAAGCGCTCGCGCGCCGAACGGGGTTCTCCCTCGAAGAGCGCGTCCCGATGCCGGCCAACAACATGACCTTGGTCTGGAGACGGTTGGGCTAGCCCGACATGCCGACGAACGACGGCTGCACGAACAGCGTCACGAAGTAGATGACAAAGACGACGATGAGGATGAGGCCACGCTTTGCGCCGATCTCGTTCGCTTCGTTGAGCGCCATGAAAAGTAGCAAGAGCGTGGCTCCCAGCATGATCGGAAAGTCGCGAACCACGACCGAGCGGGACACGGTGCCAGGCGCGATGATGCCAGGCAGCGCGAGCACGCCGAGCAGGTTGAAAATGTTCGATCCGACGACGTTGCCGACGGCAATGTCTTGCTCGCCGCGCCGAGACGCGGCCACGGAAGCCGCGAGCTCAGGAAGGCTCGTGCCGAGCGCGACCAGGGTGAGGCCGACCACCAACTCGCTCACGCCGAGCGAGAGCGCGAGCTCCACTGCCCCCCACACCAGGACACGGGAGCCGACCAGCAGGAAGATCAGCCCAATGACGAACGACAGGACCGCCTTGCCGGTGGGGAGCGAGTCGGGGATGTCGTCCTCCGCGAATACGGGGTCCGGCGTATCCGAGCGCTCCTTGGCGCCCTCGACGCTGAGCCAGGCCAACATCGCAATGAGCCCCGCCATCAGGATCAGCCCCTCGGCGCGGCTGAGGTTCCCATCCCAAAGGAACCACCAAGACACCGCCATGGCGAGGAAGAGAATCGGAATCTCCCGTACGAGAAGGCGGGAGTGAATACCCAGGGTGCCGACCATGGCAGACGCCCCGAGCACGAGCGTGACATTCGTGATGTTCGACCCGATGGCGTTGCCGATACCCATTTCGACGCTGCCCGCCGCCGCCGCCATTCCTGAAACCAACATCTCCGGCGCCGACGTACCAAAGGCGACGACGGTCAAACCGACGACGACTCGGCTGACGCCCCAGTTGCGCGCGAGGCCGGCCGCTCCGTAGACGAAACGATCTGCGCCCCAGACGACCGCGACGAAACCCACGATTACCGCGGCAATGGCGTAGAACAGCGTCAGGACGACCTCATCGGGGGCTCAGGCGAAAGTCGAGTGTTGCGCAGGACCGCGCATGCGCAACCAACATGCAGATCGCGCTGGCAAAAGCACCCCGCGGGGCGCTATACCCTCCTGGACCCACGGGAGGGACGAGCATGGGCGAGCGGCTGCAGGGCAAGGTGGCGATCGTGACGGGAGCAAGCCGAGGAATCGGCGCAGCGATCGCCGCGTACATGGCCGAAGAGGGGGCCAAGGTGGTCTTGGTCTCCCGAAAGATGGAAGGACTCGAGGCGGTCGCCAGCGAGATCCGCGGGCTGGGGGGCGAGGCAACGCCGATCGCCTGCCATGTAGGCCATCGCAGCCAGCGCGAAGAGATGCTCGAGCAGGCGCTGAAGGAGTACGGTCAGGTCGACATACTCGTGAACAACGCAGCGACCAATCCGCACTTCGGCCCGATGCTCACCATCGACGAGGGCGCCTGGGACAAGACCTTCGAGGTCAACGTGAAGGGCTACTTCGGAATGATCCAACTCGTTGCGGGTCACCTTCAGCAGCGCAAGGCGAAGGGCTCCATCGTGAATGTCGCCAGTGTCGTTGGATTGATGGCGGCACCGATGCAGGGCGTGTACGCAATGACCAAATCCGCGGTGATTTCCATGACCAAGACGCTCGCCATGGAACTCGGCGCCGCCGGCATCCGCGTCAACGCCATCGCACCCGGCCTGGTGGAGACCAAGTTCGCACAGGTGTTGGTCGACAACGACGAAATCCGCAGCAGCATCGTCAACAGAACGGCGGCAGGCCGCGTGGGGCAACCGCGTGACATCGCCGGGGGCGCGGTGTTCTTGGCTTCCGATGAATCGGACTACGTGACGGGGGATGTCATGGTGATCGACGGCGGTTGGACACTCGCATAACCGGAGGGGGCGGATGATTGGAAAGCCGCCACCGAGCCCTCCGGGGGTCACGCGCAAGCTGGACTTGGTCGAGCTGCGAATGGGCAATCTGCGCCGCGAGCTCGGTGCGGAGTTAGAGCCAAGGATCCGCGCGGCGATCCTGCATCACATGGGCTCCCTCTACGAGCACGACCTCGGGCGCTCCTCTGACGCGCGCGACTGCTACGCCCGCGCGCAGGTCGAGGCGCCCGCGTTTCAGCCGGCGGCTATCGCGACACTACGCATCGCCGAAAGGGAGGCAGACACGGGCCAGATCGAAGCGCTCTGCACGACGCGCCTCGGCTCGGCAGGGGGACCGGCCAGCCGAGCGAGCGCGCTTCTCGACCTCGCGCTTCGCTCCGACGACTGGGAATCTTTTCTGCGCGAAGCCGTCGCTCGATCACCGGAGCCGACGGTGCCCGCCCTCATCCTCGAATGGCTGGCCGAGGCTCGCGACGCCCCCGACGCCTTGCGCGACGCCATCCGCAGCCAAGCCGACCACGCCGTCGAACCCGCGTTGCGCGCTGCGCTCTGGCTCGACGTAGCGCTCGAACACATCGATGCCGGCGAGATCGACGCTGCCCTCGATGCCTTGGAGGTCGCATGCGATGCGCCGGAAATCACGTGGGCGGCACGCTCGCTTCAGCGGCGCACCGCGAGAGAGCACGGGCGTTGGGATGCGCTCGTCGCCGCCTCCGCCGCCATGGCACAGCTGCTCGAAGGCGACGCCCCCGAGGACCCCTTGAGCTGCTCGGTACCCACCGAGGAGCGCCTGCCGATGGCGGCGTTCCTCTGGCAGGAGGCAGCTACGGCGAGCGCGACGAAGCTTGGTGATGTGGAGGCAGGAGCCGGCTACTTGTCTTCCGCGCTTCGACTGTGCCCCGAAGATCAAGCACTTCGGCTTCAGGCACTCCTTCTCGCCGAGGCGCGAGGCGATGACGACGACGACGGCCTTCGCCAGACTGCCGCGTGGTTTGCCGAAAACGCGCCCGATGACCCGGCGTTCGTCACGCATGGGATTCGCCGCGCGCTCCGAAGCGACGCACAGGAGTCCGCTCTCGCCGTCCTTCGCGACGCAGCGGCGCGCTATCCGAGCTCGGAATACGCGCAGGCCGCGCTCGATGTCGCGCTCCTTCGGTCGGAGGCGCGTGCGGAACGGGTCGAGCGGCTCCTTTGGCGCGCGGAGCGTGCCCAGCGCGACGCGCGTGCGTTGCTCCTCTGGCATGCCGCGCGGCTGGTCGCCGCATCTGCGCGCGCACCGGAGGACGCGCAGGCGCTCTTCCTCGAAGCCGCGGAAGCGGCGACCGAGCGGAAGGCGGACATCATCCGAGACGCGCTTGGCGCCGCCATTCACGCGCGTGATCCGAAAGCGCTCCTCGCGCGCCTGGGCGATCTGCTCGCCTGCGACGTGCCCGATGGCGAGCGATCGGCGTTGGCATTCTGCAGGTACGACATCCTCCAACACGTACTCGGCGACGAGCCGCAGGCGGAGGCGATGCTGCGCGAAGCCGTGAGCGACGACAGCTGCTCGGCATGGGCGCCTCATGTGGCGCGGGTGCGGGCTGCACGCTCCGACGATGCCGAATTGCTCGCGCTGGCGCACGAAGCGCTGGCCCCGCGCGCCGCACCCGAACAGCAAGTGAGCCACCTCTGCGCTGCGGGTTGGGCACACGCGCGGCGCGGCGATTGGACCGCCGCGGAGCGGACCCTTCGGGAGGCACTCGAACGAGCGCCAGAGGACAGACAGGTCATCGCACTGCTGGAGGGGGTGCTTCGGGAAGGAGGCCATCCCGAGGACGTCGTTGCCCTGTCACAGACCCGAGCGAAGAACTCATCGGGTGCCGGCCTGAGCGAGATGTCCCTTCTCCTCGCCGGAACGACGGCGGAGCGAGGTCGGGACCTCCGCGCGGCGGAGGAGGCGTACCGACAGGCTCTGCGCCAGTCGCCGGAATCAGCGTCCGCTGCTCTGGCGCTCGCGGACGTGGCGCGGCGACGGGGAGACGAGAGCACCAAGCTCGAAGCCTACGAACGACTCCAGCGCGGAGAGCTCGGTGGTGGTGTGCCCGAGCTGTTCGCGATGCTGAGAGGCGACGCGCTCACACACACCAATGGAGGCTCGACGAACGCCAGCGCGTCGTACGAACGCGCGCTCGAGCATCCGGCCGCCGCGGTCCCGAGCGCCGTCGCGCTGCTATCCACGCCCCGAGCACTCACTACCGAGGAGCAGCGCGCAGCAGCCGAAGAGATGCTCGCCGATTCGTGGTCGTCAAGCGCCGAAGTCAATGGCTTTGCCTCCGCGTACGCGGCGCTTCGAGGCGCGCTCGACGAACAGACGACCTCCGCCGACCAGGCCTGGCTCCAACTCGCGGCGCTCGCCCCGAGCGATGGGCTTCGTGCTTCGACGCTGTTGCACGGCCTTCGTGAAATGCGTATTGCCCGCGGCGAGCAAGCTGTCGACGAGCTCTTCATGCTGGCTCACGAATCGGAGGAGCTCGCAGGCGAGCACCCGGAAGCCGCCATCGCCATCGACGAGGTGTTGGCGCCGGGGGATGACCCGGAGCTCCGCGCGGCAGCTCTCCGCTACAAGCTCCGACACAGCAACGCCCTCGGACGAACTGCGCTCGATGCCGCCTATTGGAGGGCGCTGGTCGAAGCCGACCGGGGAGCGGAGGCGGTCGCCCTTCTCAGCAACGCAGTCGACGAACGGCCCGACGATCTCGCGCTCTGGGAAACGCTTCGAAGCGCAGCGCGGAAAGCGGGCCAGTGGCCGTTGGTCGCGCAAGCGTGCGAGCGCCTCGCCCTCTTCGTCGAGGGCGCATTGAAGGCCGACCTGCTCGAAGAAGCCGGCGCCGTGCGTTTGGACTGTCTCCAGCAGCACCAACAGGCAGAGGACTCGTTTCGCGGAGCGCTCGAGGCCGATCCAACGCGCGACGTCGCATTTCGGCGGCTCCACGACCTCCTTGCCGAGCGCGAGGACGCCGAGGGCCTCGAGGCCCTGGTGTCGGCGCGTCTCGCCCTCGGTGGGCCCAAGGACCGGCCCGAGCTCCTCTATGAGCGCGCACGCTTGTTGCGCGGGTTCAGCGACCGACCGGGTGCGCTCGAGGTGCTCGACGAGCTGTTCAGCGCGGAGCCGGATCACTCGGGTGCACTGGCCCTCGCGGCGGAGGTCCACGTGTCCCTCGAGCAATGGGAGCAAGCCGTAAAGTGCCTTCGACGCCTCTCGCGCTCGGGCATCCCCGAAGAGCAGCGGCGCGTCGCTCACCTCGGCGCGGCGGACTTCCTGGAGACGCGGCTCGGCGCGAAGGACGAAGCGCTTGTGGAGCTGCGGGCAGTCGAGGCCCTCGGCTTGGCGGATCACGAAACCTGGTTGCGGATCGGCGCGCTCGAGGAAGGCTTCGGCAGCGGCGGCGCGGCGATCGACGCCTACACGCGCGCCCTCGGAGCGGAGCCCACGGAAGCGAAGGCCGCGGCGCGCTTGGCAGAGCTGATGGACGGCGCGGATCGCGAGTCCACCCTCCGCAACTATGAGCGGGCGATCTGGAAGCGGATCGACGAAGGCGAGCTGGACGCTACATTGCTCGAAGCTCTGCGCCAGGCTGCGCACTGGTTGGGCGAGCTCGAACGGGCTTCGGCGGTGGCCGCTGCGGAGGCTGCGCTCCAGCCTGGCGCGTCGCCCACCCAGGCCGCGACCGACCTCGCGCACGTCTCGATGGCGTCGGTCTGGGATCGGAACGCGGACACGCTCATCGAGGAGGTCGTGCAGCGCGCGGGCCCTGCGCTTTACGCCCCAGGGGTCCGTGCGAAGAAGCTCGGCGCGAGCGACCCGGTTTACGGCGAGCTCGAGCGACTCGGCGAGCGCTTCGGCGCGCGCATGGGGTCGGTCAGCGCATCGGAGGGCTTACCAGGGGTCGCGGCCCATGTGGGCCGTCAGGGGGAGGTCCACTGGATCGTTCCCGGGTCTGCACGAAATGGGCTCGACGCACTCGGGCGCTTCGCCGCTGGGCGGCTCGCATGGGCGACGCCCCGCGGGGCAGGCCCACTCCTCGAGGACTCGTCGGAGAAGGTCGCCGGAACGCTTGCGTCGATCCTGAGGGCCTGCCGATGTTCCGTCGCCGAGGGAGGTCCGGTCCTCCCAGCAGTCGCGGTCAAGCTCCGGCGGGCGACTCGCAAGAGCGTACAAGAGGTCGTTGGCGACGTCGCGATCGAGCCTTCGGCCTTGCTGACGGCTGCACGAACGCTGCACCGAAGTGCAGACAGAGCCGGCTTGCTGGCATGTGGCGACATCGCCGCAGCGCTCACGGCACTTTCCACGGGACCCGCTTCCGTCACAGCGCTCCGGACATCCTCACGCAGCCTGGACCTTCTTCGCTTCTGGGCGGCAGCTGACTCGCCACTATGGGGGACCGATGCCTGACGAGCTGTCGGGAGCGGATCGCGGATCGACCCCGCCGTCGTTCGACTTCGACGACGACGCCATTGCGAGCTTGCTGGACGCGTTCGTCGAAACACAGACCGGCCCGCAAGCCAAGCGTGTCAGCAAGCCACCGAACCCAGATGACGTGGGAGCGCAAGCGGCCCAGCGAACGATATTTCAACACACGTCTCGGCACGAGGCGTTGCCCCTCGTGGGGGACTCCGCCGAAGCCAAGAAGCGACGAATCGAGCTGCTCGACGCGCTCGCGAATCGTGCGGTTGGCTCCTCACGCGCCCGACTGCTCACCTCCGCCGCCGAGCTGTGCGAGCAACTAGGCGATAGTGACTCCGCCACCCGCAACTACGAGCGGGCGCTCGAAGCAGACGCGCGCGACGTCGTGGTGCTGCGTGCCCTCAGAAGAGGCGCGATTCGGCGCGCGGACTGGACAGGTGCCGCGGAGGCCCTGGAGAAAGAGGCGGCTCTCGACCTGACGGTGGCAGAGCGAGCCGCGGCGCTCGGCTTGCTCGCTCAAATTCAGCTGACGAAGGTCGGTGATGCAGCAGCCGCAGAGCAGGCGGCCACGCACGCCGCGGAGCTCGATGAAGAGAGCTTCATCGCTTGGATCATCGCCGCCGCCGCGCGTCTTGCGCGAGGTCAGAAGGCACGGGCCGCGCGCGCGCTGGCAGCTGCGGCGGCGCGCTGGCCCTCGACGGAGGCGCGCGGCATCATCCTCGCGCACGCGGCCGAGCTCATGGAAAAGGCAGCCGATCCCGTCGAGGCGAGGGCATTGTTCGAGCGGGTGCTCGAGGTCCGGCCGGATTCCTTGGACGCTCGACTTGGGATCGTCCGAGCCGCCCGCGCGCTGGGCGATCGGGAAGTCGCGATGACAACCCTGCTCGCGGCGTCAGATCACGCGGAGGAACCGATCGCCGCGGCGCTTCGACGCGCCGCTTCGGTCGCCGCCAACGCCGCGGGGCAGCACGAAGAGGCGCGTGCGCTGCTCGAAGGGGCCAGCGACACCGCCTCTCAATGGACGCTCGCCGAGGGCGACTCTTCCGCGGGCGACCTCCGAAGCGCGGCCGCCGCACTCGGCCTGAATGCCGAAGACGCCACCACGGAAATCGCCGGATTGAACGCAGCACGCCGCGCCCGGTTCTTTGCGGAGCTCGGCGAACGAGTCGCCCCAGGTGCTGCGATTCATCCCGGACTGGGCACCTACCTGGGCACATTGGAAGCACTGCAGGTCCCCGTCGATCCCGACGAGTCCGAGCGAGGCGGCCTACTCGACGGCATGCCGGAGGAGACCGGAGGCGCCGCAACGATGGCCCGCGCCGATGACCTGGCTCTCGCTGGAGACGTCAGAGGCTTCGCGCAAGCGCTTCGGCAAGAGCTCGAGACGACCGACGAAGGACGGACCGAAGGCGCGGCCCTTGGACTGGCCGAGGTCGCGAGCCCGGATGCGCGCATGGAAGCGCTTCTCTCGGCAGAGCAACGCTGCCCGGAGAGCAGACTCATCCGATGGGCGTTGGCCTTCCGCGACGACGATACGGCGCGCGGCGCCCTTCGATGGCGGGACGAAGCGGAGGCCACCACCGAGGCGCGCAGCGCCTTCGCACTGACCATGGCGGCTCGTCTCACACGAGGCACGGAGGCGGCGCGAAACGCGTGCGAGACCGCCGTCGATCGGGATGCGAACTACCCACCGGCGCTGTGGATGCTGGAAGAGGCGCCGAGCGACGCCGCCTCACGCGCCGACGCCGCTTCGCGGCAAGCGGAGCTCGACCCGAGCGACCCCAACCCACATCGGCTGCGGGCCTCGATGTGGGCCGAGTCCCCGGCGGAACGCGCGGAGCACGCAGAGACGGCGCTCGATCGAAGCGCCCCGGACGCGTTGCTGATCGAGCACCTCTTCGAATCCGCGGGCGTCGGTACCGAGGTCGCGGGAGACCTCATGTCCCTCGCGGCACGCAAGCTCGATTCCATAGGCTACCTCCCGCGGGCAGCCGAATCCTACCGCGCGGCGGGTCTGGCCGCGCAGGCCGCGAAATCGCTTCGCGAAGCATCCTCCGGCGCCCCGGACGACATCACGCTGCGCGTCCGGCGAAAAGACGCGGAGCTTCAAGCGTCCGAGTTCGCACGCTTGGCCGATTCGGCGATGCAGCGTGCGAGGGAGGCCACGACGCCAGGCGAAGAGCTCCGAGCATTCTCGGCGATGGCCGAAATCGATCGCCTCGCCCGACGCGACATGCAGAGTGCTCGCCTTTCGCTTCAGTCGATCGCCGAGTCGCGTCCCGATCACATCCCCACGAGCCGAGCGCTCGAATGGGACGCACTCCGCGAGCGGGACCCCGAGCGCATCAGGTCGAGCACCAATCGGCTCATGCGCGCCCTTCCTACAGACTCCGCCGAGCGGCTGGCTCGGCAGAGGTTACTGGTCGAACTGCTCAGAGCAGATCCCGACATTCTCCAGAACGACATCGACCGCGTCTTGCGCGGTATCGACGACGACCTCGGCGCCGACCCAGGCCTGGCACGCCTGGTTCTCGGCGCGGCCTACGCGAAGGGGGAGACCGAGCTCGGGCTAAAGGCCCTCATCGCACTCCAAGGGTCTCTCGACGACGACCTCGAGCGCGCTGCGTTGGCGCTGGAGGCCGCGCACCTGCTGCAGAGGGCCGGCGACCCAGGGCGCGCCCTCGAGGCGCTCAACATGGCTGGCGACCACCCGCTGGCGCTCGAGGCGGAAGCGCAATTGCTCCGTGCAGCCAGGCGGTGGGAGAACGCCGCAGCCGCTTACCAGGAAGCCGCAGGCCATGCGAAAGACAGCCAGCGGGCCGCGTCACTTTGGCGAGAGACCGCGTGCATCTTCGAGGAAGAGCTTGCCGACGACGAGCGGGCCCTCCAAGCCTGGATGGAGGCGGCACGTGTCGACATCACCTACCTCGACGTCTACCGCCGACTCGCCACCGTGTATCGAGAGCGGGGTCTCCTCGATGACCTCGCACGGCTCACCGATGCGCGGATCGACGCGGGGGCGGACACGCCGACGCTGGTGGGACTCCTCGTCGAAAAGGCCAAACAACGCAGGGAGCGCGGAGATGTAGAAGGTGTCATCGACGCCCTCGCGGAATGCCTCGAGCTCGACCCGCACCATTTCGCCGCCCTCAGCGAGCTCGTCGCAACCCACCGCGCGCGCGAGGACTGGCAAGGCGCGGCCGAAGCGCTGATCCGAATCGCGCGCCTCAAGCGAAGCACCGAGGAGCAGGTGTGGGCGTTCTCCCAGCTCGCCGAGGTGTATCACGAGCATCTCGCCGACCTGCCTCGCGCAGAGGCTTCGCTGCGGCGGGCGCTCGAGCTGGCACCCGCGCACATCGAGACGATCGATCGCCTCGCCTCGGTGCTCACGGAGCAAGACAAGGCCCGCGACGCTGCGCGCCTGCTCCAAGAGCTCGTTCGCCGCGCCCCAAGCGACACCGAGAGACGAGACTACCGCATCCGTTTGGCCGCCACCGTCGAACTCGCCGGGGACAGTCGGCAAGCCGAAACCATGCTCGAGCAACTGAGGTCCGAGCAACCTACGGACCCCGACGTGATTCTCGCCGTCGCCGACTACTACGGGACGCAGGGCGCTACCCCCGCAGAGTCCATGCACCTCAACCGCGCCGTGAACGACTTGCGTGACGCGATCGAAGCGCGGCCCGACGATGAATCGTTGTGGACGACTTTGGTGCGCGTCCTCAACCGGCGCCATGGGGCGGGCGCCGCATCGTGCGCCGCGAGCGCCGCAATCGCGATCGGGCACCCCGCCTCGCTGTTCGAAGGGGTCGTCACGGCCCGTAGCGAGGCCCTCGGGGAGCCGAGCCTTCCGCTCGCGCCCGCGGTCGCGAATCTCGTCGCGCCGACGGGTCTCCCTCAAACCGTACGCCGTCTCTTTGCGCTGTGTGAGCACGCGTTCGACAAGATGCTCCCGTTCGACGCCAGCGCATGGCGACTTCGCCGACCGTCGGGGCCTCATCGGAATCTGGTCGAGGAAGCGGGAGCGGTCGCAGAAGCGCTCGGGATCAGCGAGCCAAAGCTCCGCGTGACCTACATCGCCCCCGCCTCGTGCATGCCGATCAGCGGTGACCCACCCACGCTCGTGGTCGGCGGCAACCTACACGAGATGACCACACCTCAGGAGCGTGTCTTCCTCTTCGCACGTGCCCTCCAGGTCGCCTCGAGCCACCTTGCCCCCGCCCTGCGCGCGCGCCCGGAAGAGCTCGACGTCGCTTTGCTCGCCCTGCTTCAAGGCCATGACCCGAGCCGGCCCCGCGGCGCCGAACCGCAGCAGCTCCAGGACCTTCGCAAGAAGTTGATCAAGTCGGTGCCGCGGCGCTGGCGAGACGAAGTAGAGAGCTTGGTTCTCGAATTGCGAGGGAATTCCGAGTTTTCCAGCAGACTCGTGCCATTCGCCGTGAGCGCGCTAGGCGATCGCACTGCACTCACCCTCACCGGCGACACGCCGTCCGCCGTCGACGCCCTCCTCAAGATCGCCGGGCATGATACCCCCACCGGCGATATGGAGCGCCTCGGCGCGATTCGCGAAACCCCGGAGGCATGGGCGCTCATTCGCTTCGCGATCAGTGACGCACATTTTGAAGCCCGGGCCCGAGCTGGTGTAGATCGTTGAGAACGATGCGATTTGGATTCATCGGCCCCGCCGGCACCGATACCGCGGCCCTGGAGCGGGCAGCGAAGCTCTTGATCGTCGACTACGAGGTCGACCAAGTGATCTATCTCGGCGAGGACGACGCGCTCCGAGAGTTCATCGCCGCGCACGAATCCCAGGACGACCGGGGCACCTTCGAGCAGCAGGTCGCGCAAGTTGCGGCGACCGGATCCCCATCCGACATCGAAGATGTCCTCCTCCGGCTCAGGGGCGCTCGCTACCTCGAGAAGCTTCGTGTCGCCCCGCGTCCGCCAACGCGCGCCATGGAGATGCTCGACGATCGCATCGTGCTCATCGTGCGCAACAAGGGGACCATCGGAGAAGAAGACGTGGTGAACTCGAACGTGGTCATCTACGGCGACGCCAGCGAGCTCATGTTCAAGCGCTTCGGCCCGCGGTGCTTCTTCTCTCCGGGTCCGCTCGAGGGCGGGCATGTTGGGCTTCTCGACGACCAGTCCGAAGCTGCCAGCGTCGTTCTCAAAGCCATCGACATCGGCGGCGAGGTTTCGTGGACGGAACCGATTCAGGGGCGCGGCGCGAAGGTCATGGTGGCCCCGTGACCGGGCAGCGGGTCGCCATCTATGGCGGGAGCTTCGACCCGCCTCACCTCGGGCACGTGCTCTCAGTCGCTTGGGCATTGTCCGCGGGAGCCATCGACGAGGTCTGGGTGATCCCGACATGGCAGCACCCGTTTGGAAAGGCCCACGGAGCCTCGTTCGAGGACCGCATGACGATGTGCGAGCTGGCCTTTGCCCAGTTTCGAGGGGCTAGGTTGATGGACATCGAGCGGCAGCTCGGCGACGTTAGCCGGACGCTGCACACGCTCGAAGCGATTCGGGATCGGCACCCCGACGTCGAGCTTCGCCTGCTGATCGGCGCCGACGTCCTGCCGACGATCGATCGCTGGTACCGATGGGATGAGATCGTTCGGATCGCCCCGCCCCTGGTCGTTGGGCGCGTCGGGTATCCAGCGCCCGAAGGCTGCCCGATCGCGATTCCCAACGTCAGCTCGACCGAAGTGCGGGCCATGCTCGATCGCGCCGGGGATCTCGAAGGGCTGGTTCCTACGGCAGTCATTCACCACATCCGAGCGCACGGTCTCTACGCGGGCAAGGAATGAACGTTCTCATCGTTGGGCGCGGGCGAGTCGGCAGTGGACTTCGTCAGACGCTCGCGAACAGCGCGAGCATCGAAGTCCGGTCTTCGGGCCGGAGGGTCTCCGCGGCGGCCGTAGGCGCCGCCGATGCTATCGTGCTTGCGGTCTCTGATGACGCGATCGAAGAGGTTGCCGAGATCATCGCACCGCACCTCGGACGCAAGACGACCGTGGTGCACTGCGCCGGCGCCCGAAGCGTCGACGAGCTGCGGGCGTGCGCCGAGCGGGGCGCCGCCGTGGGTGTGATGCATCCGCTCGTGTCCTTTCCAAGCAAGCGCAATCCGCCGAATCTCGCAGGAACATCCTTCACCGTTTGCGGGGATCGAGCCGCCAATGCCACGAGTCGGCGGATCGCGTCCGCGTGCGGTGCGCGCGTCGTAGTCGCGCAGACCGGCGACCCCGCCTATCACGCAGCGGCGGCCCTCACAGCCAATGGTGCGGCCGGGCTCGCGTTCGCGTCGGTCTCGCTCCTCACGCGCCTCGGGTTCGAACAGCGAGCGGCCGAGCAGGCGATCGGGGGCCTGCTCCGGACGGTTGGTGAGAACGTCCAACGCCTTGGGGTACCCGAGGCGCTCACGGGACCGATCGCGCGCGGGGACGCGCCGACCGTGGGACGGCACCGACGCGCGCTTCGCCGCCTGAGTCGCGACGCGCTCGGCGCCTACGACGCAGTCGTCCCGGTCATCGTGCGATGCGCCCGCGCCGCAGGTCTCTCCAGAGCAAGCGCCGCCAAGGTCCTTCGCGAGACCAAGCGCTGATCACTCGGCCGCTTCGACGGACCCATCGGCCGTTTCGAAGCGCACCCCATCGGGGCTGCCGACCGCGAGGATTCGATCGCCCTTCTGGAACTCGCCGCCGAGAATGGCCGCCGCCAGTGGCGCCTCGATCAGACGGCCAATCATCCGACGCATCGGGCGGGCGCCGAGCTCCGCGTCATAGCCGCCGAGTGCGACGAGCGCGTCGATCGCAGTGGGGTCGACCACGAGCTCCACCCCTTGGCGCTCGCGAAGTTGCGCGGCCACGCCTGTCGACATCCGCCGTGCAATCTCGGCCACTTCGTCACGGCTCAGAGCTCCGAAGAACAAGGGCTCGTCGATCCGATTCCAGAGCTCGGGCGGCAGTGCCCGCCGGGCGGCCGCAAGCGCCGTAGACATCCCATCGCCCGCATCTTTGGACGCGCCGCGAAAACCAATCGAGCTCTGGCTTCGCGCCGAGTGCTGCGCGCCGAGGTTCGAGGTCATGACGACGATCGTGTGCGTGCAATCGACGGTCCTGCCCTTCCCGTCGGTAAGACGGCCGTCTTCGAGGAGCGGCAGCAGCGATTGGAGCACATCCATGTGCGCCTTTTCGATCTCGTCGAGTAGCACCAGTTGATAGGGTCGGTGACGAATCGCCTCGGTGAGCTGCCCGCCGGCGTCGTGGCCGATGTATCCGGGAGGTGCGCCTACGAGCTTGGCAACCGCGTGCGCCTCGCTGAGCTCGCTCATATCGATTCGGGTCATCGGGCAACCCATGAAGAAAAGCTCGTTCAAGGCGCGCGCCGTTTCCGTCTTTCCGACGCCCGTCGGGCCGAGGAACAAGAAGGTGGCGAGTGGTCGACGGCCATGGAACCCGGCGGCTCCCTTCCGTAGGGCGTCGGAGACGCGTGTCATCACGTCCACGTGTCCGACGACGTGCTCGGCCAGGTGCTGCTCGAGCTCGAGTAGCTTCTGGGAGTCGGTCACCAACAGGCGCTCGACGGGGACGCGGACTTTCTCGGCGACGACCTGAGCGATGGCTTCGCGATCGACGATCGCTCCACCGCGGCGCCGCATGCGAGCGCCGGCGAGGTCGAGCAAGCCGATCGCCTTGTCCGGCAAGCTCTGGTCGGGGATGTACCGGACCGATAGCTCGACCGCGGATTCTACGGCCGCAGGATCGTAAGCGATGCCGTGGTGCACCTCGTAGCGGGGAGCGATCCCCTGCAGAATCTCGATCGCGTCTTCGGGGTCGGGCTCGGCGACGTGAATCGGCGAGAACCGCCGCGCAAGTGCCGCGTCTCGCTCGACGTACTTCCGGTACTCGACGTCGGTGGTGGCGCCGATGCACGGCAGCTCTCCGCGCGCGAGCGACGCTTTGAGCTCGTGCGCGAGATCGTCCGGCGAGTCACCGCCCGTGAAAAGAGCATGCACTTCGTCGATGAACAAGACGATCTTGCCATCCGCCCGCTTCACCTCGAACTGAAGATGGCGCATCCGCTCCGAGAGGGCGCCGCGAACGCCGGTGCCGGAAACCAGACCGCCTGCGGACAGCTCGACCACGATGGTCCCCTCGAGTCCGCGCACCCCTTCGCCCCCGAGCGCCAAGCGCCGCGCGAGGCCTTCGACGATGGCCGTCTTACCCACGCCCGGTGGGCCCACGAGAATGGGATTGTTCGAGCGACGACGCGCGAGGACGTCGAGCAGTCGCTCGATCTCCGCGTCGCGCCCAATCACTTCGTCGATACGGCCGAGCGATGCCATCTCGGTGAGGTTGCGCCCGAGCTTGGCCAGCGTCGGATACATCCGCGCGTCGAGGCTGAATGGCGACGATGAAGGAACGATCAGATCTTCCTCGACCTCGGCGGGACCTCGAATCGGCGCCTCGATCAACAGCTCTTCGCGTTCTTCGTCGGGCTGGTCGACCCGAAGCTCGATTAGCGGGGCCGGCTCTCCCGTGCGGCGCGCGGAAGGTCGCGCAGGCTTCGCTGCCGACGTCGAAGAGAACGAATTGGTCGGCCGGATGTGTGTTGCCGTGGACGGGGCGGAGCGCGGCTCGTCCGGACGTAGCGCGCTGCTGACCGCCTCTTGCACGCGCTTTGAGCCGGCGCCGATCTCTTCGAGGCTCCGATGCGCAGCGCTCCGGGTGTCGCGTGCAATCGCAAACAACAGATGGGCGGGTTGTACCTGCGGCGCCTCCATGGCTTTGGCGATGCGATACGCGCGCTCGACCGCACGCTCGAGGGCGCTCACCGGCTCCGTGTCGACGATGCGAATTGCGCTCAAGAGGTCGCCCTCCTTCACGCCGAGCCGCGAGAGCAGGTTCCCCATGGGGCCACCGGTCTGCAGCATCACGAGAAGGAGGTACGCCGTCGACGGGCTATGCCCGCGCCGTTGAGCCTCGCGCTGCGCGCGCGCGACCAGTCCTTTGACACCCCCGCTGACCGTCGTCATCCCTGCTTGGTTCCTGCGTCGGAGGTAACTGTCACCGCCTTGGGGCACAACTTTTTGGCTGCTCCAAAAACGACGTGGCGCCAAAATCCTACATTTACGCACCTTATCACCCTGTCACTGTAAAGTTCTACTTGTTAGCCTGATCCTGGAACACCTCCCAGGAGCAAGCTGTGAATCCACGTCTCGCACTCGTTGCCACCGCCCTCGCGGCGCTCATTTCGTCGGTCACCCCTTGGCAGGACGCCGAGGCCGCCTCGGGCCTCCGCGCCACGATCCTCCTGACGCAGAGGGGCATTTCACGCTCTCTTTCGGAGTCGGGGGTCATTCGATTCGCCTCTGCGAACAAGGCGACCCGCCTGCGCGAGAGCACCGACGCGCCAGTCGAGGACCGTCAATGGAGCGCCAACCTGGTCGTTCGATTCAATCAGCCGGTGGGCGACTCGGAGTTCGAGGTGCTGTTCTACGACATTCAAACCGCCGACCGGAAGTTCATCGCGCCCGCCATGACGGTGTTCGTCAACGACCGGAACCAGCGGACCATCGTCCACAAGCTTCGATTGAAGCGACCTCAATTCGAGCCCAACCGGCGCCTCGAAATGGTCGTAACGGTTCGGCGCCAAGAGGTCGGCCGTTACCGCTTTCAAATTCTCGGGGACAGGGTACAACACAGCGGCGAAGTCACCTTCTCGGATGACGAAGCCCGCTGATTCGTGCCCACACTCAATGATGTCACCAAGAGGGCCTCGCAAGGCTCGCTCGATCCGGTCTACGTCCTGGTCGGCACCGAGCGCCTCTTGATCGAGCGCGCAGTCGACGCAGTACGCAAGGCCGTCGACTCCATGGGCGCCGCCGGGTTCAACATCGAGATCTTCGACGGAAAAGGGCTTGAAGCTGCACGCGCGATCTCCGCGGCTCAAACCCTCCCCATGATGGCCGACAAGCGCTTGGTCCTCGTGCGTCGCTTTGATGCCATGACACCCACGGAGCAGAACCACCTCGCGCAGTACTTGAGCGATCCGAGCGACAGCGCCTGCCTCGTGATGACCGCCGACAAGCTCGATGGGCGATCGAAGCTAGGAAAAGCGGCGAAAAAGCAGGGCTGCCTCATCGATGCGAAGCCGCTTCGGGGGAATGACCTGCGCGAGTTCATTCGCGCGGAGGCGAGCTCGCGCGACCACAACATCGCGCCACAGGCGATCGAAACGTTGCTGGATGCAGTAGGAGACGATCTCGCCGCTATCGATGATGCCATGGAGCGGCTCTCGTTGTTCGTTGGCGCAGGTCAGCGGATCGACGCAGATGCCGTCATGCAGTGCGTGACCCGCATCCGCGTCGAATCGATTTGGAGCCTGGTCGATGCGATCGGCCTCAAGGACCGGCGCAAGGGCGTCGCGGCGGCCCAGTCGCTCCTCGATGACCGCGAGCCACCGTTGCGGCTGCTCGCCATGGTGGCACGTCAGCTGCGCATCGTCGCACGCATGCGCCAGGCGCTCTCCGAGGGCCTCCGCCCGCAGGAGGCGGCCAAGCGCGCCGGCGCCCCCCCATTCAAGGCCGGGGACCTCACGGAATCGGCCCGGCGCTTCACCGCAGACAGCCTGGGCGAAGCGTTTGCGCTGATCGCGGAGGCCGATCGCGCTCTCAAAGGCAGTAAACGCCCACCGGACGTGGTCTTGCAGGACGCTGTGCTCGCGCTCTGCGCGGACCGCCCCTAGGGCAGCCCTCCCCGACGCGGGTTTTGGGGCTCAGCCCTCGAGCGCGTTGACCTGATGGGTCAGTCTGGCGATGTACCGCGAGCCGGTCTTGCGGTGGTAGATGCCCTTCGAAACAGCGCCGTCGATGCGGCTCACCGCCTCGACGAGCGCCTTCTTCGCCGCATCGGAGTCACCAGCCTCGACCGCAGCGTGGACACGCTTCACACAGGTCCGCACATGGGTGCGAATGTGGCGGTTGCGGGCGGTGCGCTTGATCGTCTGCCGGACTCGCTTTTTTGCTGAGGCGTGGTTGGCCACTCTGATATCCTCCCCTTGGGGACGCGGGTGGTAGCCCTGCCTGCCTAGGCTGTCAAGCCGGGGCAGGAGCCTTGCGAGCCCCTCCCCAAGAAGACATACACGCTCGTGTCCCGACGTCAGGAAACCCTGAATTGGCTCGCTACGCTCGTAACTGAGCGACGCGGGCTCGTGGTCATCGTTTCCGCCCTGACCGCGCTCGCCTTTGCGACCCAAATTCCGAAGCTGAAGGCGGACCCGGCCCCCGAGAGCCTGCTGTCGTCCTTCGAGGGCGAGGAATACGCGCTCATTCAGCAGCGGTTTGAGGAGTGGTTTGGCAAACGCCGCGAGGCCGTGCTGATTCTCGTCGAGGCGGACGACGTTTTGTCGAGGGATACCCTGCAGCGCGTTCACGACATCTCGCTCTATTTCGCCGAGAAGCCGTGGGTCGAAAAGGTCGCCGGCCTGACGACCCTGAACATCCCGAGGCGCGAAAGAGGCGCCGAGGATGATGACGACGCCGATCTCGATGATCTCAATGGTCTCGAGGAAGTCGGTGATGACGAAGGCGGAGATCTCGACGATCTCGACTCGCTCGACGATCTCGATTCACTCGACGCAGAAGAGGACGCCCAGGGCGATCTCGAGGACGCCTCTTTCAACGCGCTCCTCGACATCATCGAAAGCGATCCTGACCGGTTCCCCGGCGGCATCGCCGTGGTTGGCCCCGCCCTCTCCGCCGAGCTGAAGACCGATCCGATCGTCGAAGGCACGGAAGTCACCGAAGCAGAGGCCGTCGAGCTCGCAAAGGCGATCGAGGGCAACCCGCTCCTGGTGGGGCGGCTCATCGACGACGACCACACGCTCGCGGGCATCGCACTACAACTCCCCGAGCTCGATCCGCGTGAAATGCAGCGGGCCATGAAAGACCTACAGAAGTCTCTCGACCGACCCGAGCTACAAGACGTCCAAATTCACGTGGGCGGCCTGCCGTATCTTCGAAGCGTCATCGTCAGCAAGATGCGCCAGGACAACCTGCGCTTGATTCCGCTCACCGTGCTGGTGTGCTTGATCCTGCTTTGGATCTCGTTCCGGTGGATGCCGGGAGTCCTGCTTCCGCTTGGTGCAGTCGCGATTACAGCGCTCGTCACCGTGGGTGGCATGGGGCTGTTCGGCGAGCCGATGAACATCCTCAACAACGTGATCGTGCCGTTGCTAATCATCATCGGCATCAGCGACGCGACGCATCTGATCCAGCGCTACCGAGACGAGGTCCACTCGGGAGACGACGAAGAGCGTATCGCGGCGGGCAAGCGCACCGTGAGAGCGATCGCCGTGGCGTGCATGCTCACCTCCGCGACGACCGCGGTCGGCCTCGCATCGCTGGTGGTGTCCAAGACCGTGATGCTTCGGCACTTCGGTCTGACCGCCGGCATCGGGGTGATGATTTCCTACGTCGTAATCATCACCTTCGTGCCCGCTATCTTAACCTGGGTCACTCCGCCCAAAAGGGAGTCGGTCCGGCGTGAACGGACGAGCATGTTCACCAGTGTGACCAGCAGCCTCGTCGCGAAGCTCTTGAGGTGGCGGTGGGCCGTTCTCCTCGGCACGGCGCTCTTCACGGTCGGCGCTGCGTACGTCGCGAGCAAGATCACTGTCGACCACGCGCTCCTCGACCAGTTCGACGAAACCGACCCCGTCTACACGACGACGATTCTGATCGAGGAGAAGCTCGCGGGCGTTCGCCCCCTCGAAGTCGTGCTCGTGAGCACCGAAGACGATCACTTCCTCGAGCCTGAGATGGTTCAGAGCATTCAGCGGATTCGAAACTGGGCCTCGCTGCGGCCCGAAGTCATCCGCACCCTGAGCTACGGCGACATCCTCCGCGAGTCTTACGCACTGCTGACGGACGATCCGAGCGTTCGCTCCGACACGTTCAAGAGTAGCAAGCAGATCAAGGGGCTCGTCACCATGATGAGTCAGCGCGACCCGAGCCCATTGAGCGACTGGCTCACCGAAGATGGCAAGAGAGTTCGCGTGCAGTTCAAGCTGCGCGACGTTGGCGCCCAAGCCACGATGCGTTTCCTCGACACCCTCGAGAAGATGATCGAGAGCGAGATCGGCGACGATGAAACGATCTCCGTCTCGTTTACCGGAGAGGCTTACACCGGATCGCGCGGCCAAGCGGCCGTCGTGAACGACCTCCTCGGAAGCTTGCTCGTCGCCGTCGTCGTGATCTTCCTACTGCTGGCGTTCTTCTTCCGAAGCATCCGGCTCGGCCTGCTCAGCATTCCGCCCAACCTCATCCCACTGGTTGCGACGATGGCCTACATGGTGTGGCGCGAAATCCCACTCAACGTGTCAACGGTCATCATCTTCTCGATCTCGCTCGGATTGGCCGTGAACGGGACAATCCACGTTCTCGCCCGTTTCCGCGAAGAGATGCGCCGCGGCATCGGCCGTGAGGCCGCCCTCGTTCGCGCCGCAAAGGGCACCGGCCGCGCCATCGTGATTTCGTGCGTGACGCTCATGGCAGGCTTCGGGGTCTTGCTCTTCAGCTCCTTCGTGCCGGTTCGTGCCTTCGGCGAGCTCATCGCCGTGACGATCGCGGGCTGCTTGGTCGCCACCCTCATCGTCCTGCCCCCCCTCCTTCGGGTGGCCGGCGGCAGCGGCGGCGTGACTGAAACCGACGAGGCCTAGAGCCGCTCGATCACCGCAGCAGCGAAGTCGTCGGTGCCGAGCGCTCCGCCGAGGTCTCGCGTCTTCTGACCATCGGAGAGCGCCCGATTGTAGGCCTCGCGAATGTCAGCGGCCGCCGAACGGCAGGTCTGGTCGCCCCGCGTGTCGGCAATGTGATTCAGCATCATCACGGCCGACATGATCAACGCGAGTGGATTGGCGACACCCTTCCCCGCGATGTCCGGCGCAGATCCATGCACTGCCTCGAAGACGGCATACTCATTGCCGATGTTGGCGCCTGGAATCACACCGAGGCCACCGACGAAGCCAGCGCAGAGGTCGCTCAGCACGTCTCCGTAGAGATTTTCGAGCAGCAATACGTCGAACTGCGTGGGATCCTGCACCAGCTTCATGCATCCGGCGTCGATGATGACTTCCTGGTACTCGATGTCCGCGAATCCGTCATTCTCGTGAACCTCGCGCGCGCATCGGATGAACATGCCATCAGTCAGCTTCATGATGTTGGCCTTGTGCATCACGGTGACCTTCTTTCGACTTCGGTCGCGAGCGTACTGAAAGGCCCATCGCGCGATTCGAGTCGACGCTCGCTCGGTGGCGACCTTCAAGCTGGTGACGACGCCCTCGGTGATTTCGTTCTCAATGCCGCTGTAGAGGCCTTCGGTGTTCTCACGGATGACCACCAAATCGACGTTCTCATATCGGGTGGGGATACCGGGCAGGTTGCGAACGGGCCGGACGGCAGCGTAGAGGTCGAGTCGTTTGCGCAGTTGCACGTTGACCGATGTGAAGCCTTTGCCCACGGGGGTCGTGCACGGTCCCTTGAGCGCGAGGCCGAGCTCGCGCACGGCATCCAACGTTTGCTCGGGGAGCACCTCGCCATGGCTGTCGAGGGCGGCGACGCCGGCGTGATGCTCCACCCACTCGACGGGGGCGCCCGCCGCTTCGAGAACACGTGTGGTCGCGGCCGCAACCTCGGGGCCAATTCCGTCTCCTGGGATGAGAACGATTTGATGCGTTGTCATTTCCGCCTCCGAGCCCAAGAGTAGCGCTTGCGCACCAATCGCCAATGCGCTTCAAGGAGAAACATGCCCGAAAAGGACGCGGTGATGAGAGCCATGACGAATGATGGAGCGTTTCGAATCGTGGCGGCGAGAACGACGGACACCGTTCGGGGGGTGGTCGCCGCCCAAGAGCTGACTGGGCTCGTTGCGACGGACATGGCCAACCTCGTCACCGCGGCCGTGCTGTATCGCGAGACGATGGCGCCATCACTCCGCGTACAATGCATCGTTCGATTCGACGATGGGGCGGGGCAGCTGGTCGCGGACTCCCACCCCGACGGCTGGAGCCGGGGACTGCTGCAGTCCCCAGCTCCGGATGCGCCGCCCGACATTCGCGAAACGCACGCAACCCTAGAGATGATGCGCACGCTTCCCAACTCAGAGCTCCAGCGCGGCGTCGTCGAAGTCCCCGAAAGCGGGAATCTTTCGGAGGCCTTCATGCGTTACATGCAGTTATCGGAGCAAATCGTCTCGATGGTATCGCTGGGCTCGACCACCGAGGGGCCCACGCCGGCCGCTGGTGGTTACCTCGTGCAGCTCCTCCCCGAGGCGGCAGAGGCGGAAGCCGCCATGGAGACGATGACGAAGCGCCTCGAGAGCTTCGTCGACATCCGCGACCGGTTACAGGCGTCCAACGGATCGCCAGCACGACTCATCGAACAGATCTTCGAAGGCATGCCCTTCACTTGGTTGCACGAGAGCGAGGTCCGGTTCGGTTGTCAGTGCAGCGAGCTTCGCGTCATGACGGCCCTGAGCTTACTCGACCGGTCGGAGATTCAAGACCTGGTCGCCGAAGGCGAGCCGCTGAGCATCGGCTGCGACTACTGCGGCGCCTCGTACACGGTCGAAATCGCGCAGCTCCAAGGCCTCTTGAGCGCCAGCTGAACGGCCCGGCTTTCTTGCCGAGATCGGCCCGTGCGGCGCATTCTTCGGCCGATGTCCGCGAACCGAGCTAAGACCTCCGGCGGCGAAATCGTCCGCCGCGCAGGGGTGGTCGCCGCCGGCACGCTCACTTCGAGGATCCTCGGAGCGGTGCGGGACGCGGTCGTGGCCGCGGTGTTCGCGCTCGCCGCAACCGACGCGTTCTGGCTGGCCTTTACGATTCCAAACGCACTTCGTGTCCTTCTCGGAGAGGGCGCCGTCTCGGCGGCGTTCGTCCCCGTGTTCACGGAAGTCCGTGAACGCGACAGCGCGGCGCGCGCGAAGGAGTTCTATCGAAACCTGATCGGCGCGATGGCCGTAGTATTGGCATTGGTGAGCCTCCTCGGTGTCCTCGGCGCCCCCTGGATCGTCAAAGGGTACGCGTGGGGCTTTCAGCGGGACGAGGCACTCTTCGAGACGACGGTCGCCCTCACCCGCTTGCTGTTCCCCTACATCTTCTTGATGGGCATCTCGGCGCTGATGATGGGAGCGCTGCACGCCAGCAAGCGCTTCGCGGCGCCCGCGTTCGCCCCGGCGCTTCTCAATGTCTCGCTCATCGCAGCGGCGCTTCTGCTTGCGCCAGTGCTCGTCGAACACGGCTGGCCCGCAATCTTCGCGCTCGCGGTCGGTGCTCTTCTCGGCGGAGCGCTGCAAGTCGTCGCCCAGCTTCCGGCGCTTGCGAAAGAGGGACTGGTCGTGCGGCCGCGCATTGGTTTCGGCGACATCTACGTGCGCAAGTGCGCCCGGCTGATGGTGCCGCTGCTCGCGGGCCTCGGCGTGTACCAGCTCAACGTCCTGCTCTCCCGCCTGTTCGCGTCGTTTCTTCCGACCGGGAGCGTCAGCTATCTCTACTACGGCCAACGCCTCGCCGAGATCCCACAAGGCATGTTCGCGCTAGCTATCGCTTCGGCCGCGCTGCCCTCGTTGAGCGACGCCGTCGCGCATGGCGACGAGGAGGAAG
>Ga0316198_10000344_pt1 | contig 23822 bp, 24 predicted proteins | sample OudBieAanoxic_MG_FD_204935 | JGI IMG/M metagenome (GOLD analysis project Ga0316198, IMG submission 204935) | Coastal sediment microbial communities from Oude Bieten Haven, Netherlands - site A anoxic | ecosystem: Environmental > Aquatic > Marine > Coastal > Sediment | place: Netherlands...
CGCTATAGGACATAGAGTTATAAGTTTAACTAGGGTAAAGATTGGGACTATTGCTATGGGAGACTTAGAATCAGGGAAATATAGACACCTTGCAAAAGAGGAAATAAAGTATTTAAAAAATGTTTAGAGGGAGAGTTGAAAGTTGGAGATAATTAAAGTATTTATAAAGTTTGGTTTAGTAGGGGCCAGTGGTGTAATAGTAAATATGTTGATCTATACTGCCCTTATAACTTTGAATGTAAACTATCTTGCAGCTGCTACAGTGGCATTTTTATTTGCAGTGAGCAGTAATTTTTACTTAAATTTCATTTGGACATTTAAAGGTAAAGGGAAAGACAAAAGTATAAAGGAAAAATATTTACATTTTTTTATAATAAGTTTAATAAATTTTGTAATTAATTTATCTATTCTTAAAATAGCGGTAGAATTTTTATCGGTAAATGAATTGACCTATGATATAATAAAAAAATATTTAGGATCTAATCCTGATAAAATAATTAAGATAATAGCTCAGATGATTGGAATAGGAGTGGCAACATTTTTTAATTTTTTTGGTAATTATTTTATAACATTTCGAAAATAAAAGGAGAAACAGATGGAAAAAACATTGATAATTATACCAACGTATAATGAAAGCGAAAATGTTGAAAAATTATTGGAGACAATATACGAAGTTAAAGATGACTTGAATATATTGATAGTGGATGATAATTCTCCAGATAAAACCTATGAGATCATAGAAAGATTGATGGAAGAAAAGTATAAAGGTAGATTATTTATCCATAAAAGAAGCGGGAAGCTGGGACTGGGCACGGCATATATTGCCGGATTTAAATGGGCCTTGGAAAGGGACTATGATTATATATTCGAGATGGATGCTGATTTTTCTCATAACCCAAAGTATATCCCTGAATTTTTAAAGGAGATAAAAACTCATGACCTGGTAATAGGAAGCAGGTATGTGCCTGGAGGCGGAGTAGTAAATTGGGGAATCATAAGAAAGTTTATTAGTCGTGGAGGTAGTCTATATTCTAGGATAGTTCTAGGAGCTCCTATAAGAGATTTTACTGGCGGATTTAAATGTTTTAAAAGAAAAACTTTAGAAAATTTAAATTTAGATAAGATAGTATCCAATGGTTACTCTTTTCAAGTGGAATTAAATTATAAAGTATGGCTAAAAGGTATGAAAATTAAGGAAACACCGATTATATTTGAAGACAGAACCTTAGGGCAGTCTAAGATGAGTAAAAAAATATTTTTAGAAGCTATATTAAAGGTATTATGGATGAGAGCACACAAGAAGTTTTTAAAAGAGAATTAAAAAATATAGACCTCTTCTGCCAAGGCAGGTGAGGTCTAAACAAAATATGGAGGAAGAAGATGGCATTAACTAGAGAAGATATATTAAAAGTAGCAAAATTATCTATGTTGGAATTCAAGGAATCAGAAGTTATGGTTTTACAGAACGAATTAAATGATATTTTAGAGTTCGTATCTAAATTAGATGAAGCAAATGTAGAAGGAGTAGAACCTATGACTCAAGTAAATGATATATATAATTCATTTAGAGAAGATGTGGTTACAGAATCTTTAACTGTGGAAGAAGCAGTAAAAAATGCTCCTGAAGAGATAGAGGGAAGTTTTGCAGTGCCAAGAACTGTCAGCGAAAATTAAGGAGAAATTTTATGATGAAAAATATATTAGATAATTTTAATAAGAAAAAATTCATAATATTTTTAATAGGAATTACTGTTTTTAGGCTGATTATAGGTAGTTATTTGAACTTATCTGATGATGAGGCATATTATATGTTGTGGTCTAGAAATTTAGGGATGAGTTATTATGATCATCCGCCATTGATTGCCTATATAATAAGGCTAAGCACATTGATGTTTGGTGAGAATAATTTTTCCATGAGATTTGTTTCGGCAGGAATGATATTTGCAACCAGTATCTACATCTACAAAATCTCCTACTATTTGTATAAAAGTGAGAAGATAGCTGGTATTTCAGGGTTGATATTTAATATATTACCACTGTATTCATTCCTGTCTATAATGGTACTGCCAGATTCACCACTAATTTTACTATATACAATGGTTCTTTATTATTTTTTAAAGGTGGTTTATGAAAAAGATTGTAGATCTTGGTATATTATAGCTATACTGACAGGTTTGGGTTTACTGAGTAAATACAATATGTTTATGGTATATCCAAGTATATTTTTCTACCTGCTGCTAAGTAAGGAGAATAGATTTTGGCTCCTAAAAAAAGAGCCGTATATAGCATTTATTATATCCATACTCATGTTTTCACCTGTTATCTATTGGAATTACTCCCATAACTGGGGATCATTTCAATTTCATTTAGAGGGACGGCAGAACAAAACATTTAGATTCAGACCTACAAGGTTTTTTCAATTTGTAGGAGGGCAGATAGGTGTAGCATCTCCTATCTTATTCTTCGGACTATTTATAGCTTCTATAAAAAATTTCAAAAAACCAGATGTAAATATATTATTTTGGTTTGCACTACCGCTTATCGCCGTATTTACCTTCAGTTCCCTGTCTAACAGCTCAAAAGTTCATTGGTTAGCTTGTGCTTATATACCTATGATAGTAGTTTTTGTAAGATATGTAGAGTTGAATAAATTGTGGCGGATAGGAATTGCACTCAGTGCAAGTTTATCTCTAATCTTATATTTTGCAGCCACAACCCTTATAATTCCTCTAAAGCCAAAGGACAATGCTTTGGCTGATATGCAGGGCTGGGATATGGCCGCGGCTAGAGTACAGCAGATATATGATGAATCTACAAAAGATGGTGAAGAGTGGTTTTTGTTTGGGGATCGATATCAGACATCCTCCCAACTAGCCGCCTATCTACCGAAAAAAGAATATGTATATAATCTCAGTGGCGGGATAAGTCAATTTGATTATTGGAAAGATAGAGATGGAGTAATTGGAAAAAACGGTATCTTTGTAGCTCATTCATTTTACAACAGAAAACCAGAGGATAAATTCTTGTTTGACAGGGTAGAGCTGGTAGATACAGTTGTATTTAAAAGATGGGGAAGGGTTCAAAGGGAATATTATATATATAAGGTGTATAATTTTAAAGGGAGAAAATAGTGGATAAAGAGACGTTGATGATAATAATAGTTATCTTGATAGCTATAGATGTATTGAAAGAGGGTTATTTGAAAGGCTTTGTAGGAGCTTTTTTAAAAAATCTCGTAAAATATAAAAAAACAGCTCTGGCAGGTGTAGTGATAACCATATTTACCATAGTTTATTTAGATCTTCCTGTAGCTAAGCAGTTTTCCAATAAATATTATGACAAAACTTTACAGGGGATAGAAAATGGAGCTAGAACAGCTACACCTGAAGAGATAGTTATATTACAGCAAAAAGCTGAAATAGAAAAAATAAGTAAGGAAAAATATTCAAAATACGAAAGGTTTTTGGCTAACCAAGGAGATGGAGATACTGCAGCAGGAACTGTAGTAATATTACTCCTCATAGGAACTTTGTTTAAGAATAAAAAATTAAGAAAAGTTTCTAAAGAAGCTCTTATGACAATAATTGCAGCAGGGCTGCTGGTAAATATATTAAAATATCTAATATCCAGGTTAAGACCAGATGTAAATATGCTGCCTTATCAGTTTTTTAGCTGGGCATCATGGATAGGTGGAAATGAAAGTATAAATCCATTTAAAAGCGCAAGTGCCAGTCTGCCTTCGGGACATGCAATCGTATCGGTGGCTGTAGCTTTTTCATTTTATTATGGGTATAAAAATAAATTTATTAGATTAATGGCAGTAACTTATGCTATGGTGTTAAGCTGCTCTAGAGTATATGGGACAAGACATTGGTTAAGTGATGTCATTTCAGCAGCATTTTTAGGAGTGTTGGTAGCTAAGACGATATATGAGATAAATAAAAATAAAAAATAAGAATAAACCTCTTCATTTAAATGGTTTCTCTTAAATTAGGAGAATTTGTTCCCATGACAGATGAGGTCTAAAAAACAAGGAGGAAAAGATGTTATATAAGTATACAGCAACAGAGCTATCAGCTATGTTAAAAGCAAAAAAAATAACAGCGGTAGAATTAATAAACAATATATTTGATAGGATTGAAAAAACCGAATCAAAACTTGGAAGTTTTACCCTATTGAAAAAAGAAAGCGCTATAGAAGAGGCAAAGAAAGTAGATGAAAAAATAGCTAGAGGGGGAGAGTTATTACCACTAGAAGGAATTCCAGTTGCTATAAAAGATAACATGGTCTCTAAGGGCGATCTGACTACATCAGCATCTAAGATTCTTGCTAACTATGAAGGAATCTATGATTCCACTGTAGTAAAGAGATTAAAGGAAGCGGGAGCAATAATAATTGGTAAAACTAATATGGATGAATTTGCCATGGGATCTACGACAAAATCATCTTATATACAAGAGAGTAAAAACCCTTGGGATTTAGAGAGAACTCCAGGCGGATCATCAGGTGGATCTGCATCATCAGTTGGGTCAGGACAAGTAACGTTATCTCTAGGATCAGATACAGGTGGAAGTATAAGACAGCCAGCTGCATTTTGTGGAATAGTAGGACTAAAGCCTACCTATGGAAGAGTTTCTAGATATGGATTAATGGCATTTGCATCATCACTGGATCAAATAGGACCAATGGGTAGAAGTGTAGAGGATGTAGCCACTTTATTTAATGTAATCGGCGGGTATGATGAAATGGATGCTACATCTATGGAATTAGAGATGCCTGATTTTACAGCTAACTTAGATGGAAACATTAAGGGAATGAAGATAGGGGTTGCTAAGGAATATTTTATCGATGGATTAAACCCTAAGATAAAGAAGGTAACTGAAGATGCCATTGAAAATTTTAAAAAGTTAGGAGCAGAGATCGTACCGATCAGCTTACCTAACACAGAATTTGCACCGGCAACTTATTATATAATTGCCCCAGCAGAAGCTAGTTCAAACTTAGCTCGTTTTGATGGAGTAAGATATGGATACAGAGCCAGCAGTTATGATGGTATAGAAGATATGTATATCAAAACTAGAAGTGAAGGATTTGGTCCTGAAGTAAAGAGAAGGATTATGATAGGAACTTATGTACTTAGTGCTGGATATTATGACGCATATTATAAAAAAGCTCAAAAAGTAAGAAGACTTATTAAAAATGATTTTGAAAATGCATTTAATGAGGTAGATGTGATCTTAACACCAGCTACTCCTGGAACTTCTTTTAAATTAACAGATAAAAAAACTCCAGTGGAGTTATATTTAGAGGATATATTTACAATTCCGGCAAATCTTTCTGGAATCCCGGGGTTGGTAATTCCAGCAGGAAAGGTAGATAACCTTCCAGTAGGGATACAGCTCTTAGGAAAAGCCTTTGATGAGGCGACTATATTAAAAGCTGGGGATGCTTATGAGAAAGCATACACAAAGATGGAGATACCGGAACTGTAAAATCCTTTTTTCCTAGGTGAATATACGAGTATTAAAATTTTGATTTTAAATGTAGGTTTTAATATTCGTCGCCATGGGAAAGTGCCAACAGGCAAGAGAGGGTAATAAAATAATAAAGAAGGAGAATATATATGGCTAGAGAATGGGAATCAGTAATTGGGCTAGAGATACATTGCCAATTGGATACAAAAACAAAAGTATGGTGTGGATGTAGCAGCGACTATGATAACTCACCAGAAAACACACATACATGTCCAATATGTTTAGGACATCCTGGAGCATTACCAAAACTGAACAAGAAAGTATTAGACTATGCGATCAAAGCAGGGTTTGCACTTAATTGTGACATAAATAAGGAGAGTAAGTTTGACAGAAAAAACTATTTCTATCCAGACACTCCTAAAAACTACCAAATAACTCAATTTGACCATCCATATGCTGAACACGGGCATATAGATATTAAATTATCTAATGGAGACGATAAAAGGATAGGAGTAACTAGAATTCATATAGAAGAAGATGCAGGAAAATCTATTCATGCAGGAGAAGAATCTTTTATAAACTTCAACAGAGCATCTATGCCCCTTATCGAGATCGTATCTGAACCAGATATGAGAACTTCAGGAGAAGCATACCAATATTTAAATTTGGTAAGGGATGCATTGAAATACACAAAGATTTCAGATGTTTCTATGGAATTAGGGTCTCTTAGATGTGATGCTAATATATCTGTAATGCACAAAGGAGCAAAAGAATTTGGTACAAGGGTAGAGGTAAAAAACTTGAACTCGTTTAAAGGGGTAGCACGAGCCATTGACTATGAGATCAGCAGGCAGATAGAAGAGATAGAAAATGGTGGGAAAATCAACCAAGAAACTAGGCTTTGGGATGAGGAATCTCAAGTAACCAGAGTAATGAGAAGTAAGGAAGAAGCAATGGACTATAGATTTTTCCCTGAACCAGACCTGGTAAGAATAGTAGTTACAGATGAGCAGTTAGAAAGATTGGAAGGGGAAATGCCAGAATCGAAGATAGCAAAAATGGCAAGATTTGTAGAAAATTATAAGATCAGTGAAAATGATGCTGAGACATTATCTGGCAGTATTGAATTGGCGGACTATTTTGAGAAGGTAGTGATATCTTCGAACAATCCTAAACTTAGCTGTAACTGGATCTTAACAGAAGTGCTTAGAATACTAAAAGACAGTAATAAAACAATTGAAGATTTTTCTATCAATTCAGAGGAATTAGGAGAGATAATAAAACTGATAGATAAGGGAGCAATATCAAGTAAGATAGCTAAAAAATTATTTGAGATTAAATTAAATGATGAAAGAACTCCTATGGCTATTGTAGAAGAGGAAAAAATGGCACAGGTAGCCGATACCTCTGAAATTGAAAAGATGGTGATAGAAGTAGTGGCAAACAATCCTAAATTAGTAGAAGACTATAAGGTCGCCGATGAAGGAAGAAAGCCAAGAGTTATAAAGGGGCTTGTGGGGCAAGTAATGAAAGCATCCAAAGGAAAAGCAAATCCCAAGATGGTTATGGATATATTAATAGAAAAATTATCATAAAAAAAAAGAGCGGTATTTCGCTCTTTTTATGATATAAACAAAAGGAGTGTTTAGGTGGAAAATAAAAGAAAGATAATAAGAATAATAAATTTACTTATAATTTTTCTGATAATATTATTCTTTTTACTCAATAAAGTTACAGTCGCAGCTAGTTTACTAATAATTTTTTTATTTGGAAATACAGTTAGACTGATACTCAATAGATCTAGAGGCATGGAGTTATTTAATCAGAGAACGTATTTATTTACCTTTGTTATGATACTCTTTTTTGGTATGTTAGGTTTGAGACTAGTCCAAGTTCAATTGATGAAACATGAAAAATTTACAGCTTTGGCAAAGCAGCAAAGTTATGGTAAATACTATCTCAATGGTAAGAGGGGGAAAATATTAGATTCTACAGGAAGGGAATTAGCCTATGATGTAGATGTCTATAAGGTTATAATAGATCCAAAAAGATTTTATCTGTTAGAGGAAAAAGATAAGATAGTAGAGGAACTAAAAAAGATCCAGCCCTTTACTGTGAAAAATTTTAAAACTAAGTTAAAAGAAAATTACATTAAAAATAAAAGATATATAAAGATAATAAATAAGATCGATGAAGTTGAAAAAAATAAGATTGATGAGATACTGTCTAGGTATAAGATCAAATCTAATGAAATATATTTTGAGCATTCAACTCAAAGAAAATATTTTTCTTACCATGAAATGGCTCCTATAGTAGGATTTATGGGGGCTTTTTCGGGGAAAGAAAGAAGAAAAATAGGAGCTTATGGAATAGAAAGATATTACGATAAGTACTTAAAAAGAAATAAAATAGAAAAAAATGGATATTATAGTAACTTTAGAAAAATACTCCTCCCATCAGATAAAAGAAACAATGATTTTTTAGAAAAAGATGGAAATAACGTCCAGCTGACCATAGATTATTATATTCAATATATTTTAGATGATGAGATGCAGAAACAGTTTGAAAAAACAGATCCTAAATCAGCCGTGGGAATAATAATGGATCCTAATAGTGGAAAAATATTGGCTATGTCTAGTTACCCAAGAGCAAAGAATATAGCATATTTAAATAATAGAGCTATAAGGTCACAGTATGAGATGGGGTCGATCTTTAAACCTATAATCATGGCAGCCGCATATGAGGAAGGGGTAATAAATGACAGTACAAGATTAGACAATCCAGACGGATATATCATGAGATATGGTCACAAAATAAGAGATAGTGACACTCATGGGATGGGACAAATAAGTCCACAGACAGTCATGAGAGTATCGAGTAATGTAGGGATGTCGTTGATCTCAGAAAAGTTGGATTCATCGACATTTGAAAGGTATTTAAAGGCGTTTAACCTTTATGATAGAACAGGTATAGATACCTTTGGAGAATTAGCACCGAGGCAGTTAGCGTATAAAAAATGGGATGGAATGAAAAAATATACCATGTCCTATGGTCAGGGGATAGCTATAACTCCTCTTCAAATGATAGCAGCCTTGTCTACCACTGTAAATGGTGGAATATATTATGAGCCTTATTTGGTAGACAGTGTAAAAAGTCCAACAGGAATAACTATTAAAAAAAACATACCTAATCCTAAAAGACGTGTTATATCCAAAGAGACTTCTAAAAAAATAAGAGAGATGCTAAAGGAAACGGTGGAGAAAGGAACAGGTAGAAATGGTGGTATTTCTGGTTATTCCATTGGAGGGAAAACAGGTACAGCACAGATAAGTGGTCGTGGCGGATATCTAAAACATGAATATATGTCTTCTTTTATGGGCGTATTTCCAGCGGAAAATCCAAGATATATAATGTTGATTATGTTTGAAAAACCAAATGCAGACAGTTATTGGAGAAAATTTGGTGCCTGGGTAGCAGCTCCAGTATTTAAAGATACCTTGGATAGAATATTAAAATATAAGGGGATTACCCCAGAAAATGTAGATATTTTAGAGGGAGAAGAGTATACAAACACCCAGTCTGAAAATTTAGAGCTAGATATAGATTTACTGCCGGACTTTAAAGGGAATGGTGTGAGGTTAGCTTTGATGATAGCTAATAAATACGGAATTGAGATAGCAATTGATGGCAGGGGTCAGGTAGTGGAACAATACCCTAAACCAGGAACAAAGATCGAGAATGTAAAAAAAATAAAGATAAAATTAAGGTAGTGATATTATGAACTATGTATTGTATGTAGAGGGAGTAGAAAATGGTTTTTACACCTACTCAGATAAAGAAAAAAAATATAGAGTGGGAGATCATGTTTGGATAAATTTTAGGAGAACTAAGAAAGTCGGGGTAGTGCTATATGAAGATAGATCTATTAACCACGAGTTTAAAATAAGCGAAATTCTAGGTCGTGTAGAGGAACAGGTATCCTATTCTAAGGAATTAATAGACCTTTTTCTATGGATAAAAAAATATTATCTTTGTAACTTTGGAGATGTTATAGGGGTATCGAGACCTAAAAATATAAAAGTATCTTACAGTAAAAAAATTATTTTCAATAAATCTATTATACCTATGGATGAAAATGAGAGGGAATTTATAGACTATATCACTAAAAAACAGACAGCTGCTAAAACCACAATGGTACAAAAATTTGGTAAAAAACTACTGGATAAGTTCATAAAATCTCAAGTTGTATTAGAAAATAATACAATTAAAGAAAATAAGTATTTAAAAAATGAAGAAAATAGTATAAAATATAAATACAATAGAAAAAAATCACATTTAACTGTGGAACAGGCAGAGGTAAAAAATGAAATATTAGAAGGAACTAAAAAACACTATCTTTTAAAAGGGATAACTGGTTCTGGAAAAACAGAGGTATATATTGAGCTTGTAAAAGATGCATTGGAAAAGGATGGAGGAGCTATATTTTTAGTTCCTGAGATATCTCTTACCCCTCAAATGGTAGATAGGTTTAAAAGAGAATTTGATGAAATTGCAATTTTACACAGCAGACTGACAGCAAAAGAAAGGGCTACCGAATGGAAAGACATTTATTCGGACAAAAAAAGAGTTGTGTTAGGTGTACGATCTGCGATTTTTGCACCTGTAAAAAATCTTAAATATATAATAATAGACGAGGAGCATGAAGGAACCTATAAGCAGGATAGTAACCCTAGATATAATGCAAAGTATGTAGCCATAAAAAGAGCAGAGATAGAAAATGCCAAGGTAGTCTTAGGTTCGGCTACACCATCTATAGAATCTTACTATCACGCAGCTCAAGGAGTGTTTCAACTATTGGAGTTGAAAAAAAGGTATGGGAATGCAATTGAACCCACCATGAAGTTAGTGGATATGAAGGGCGAGAAAAATGATTTTTTCAGTGAGGATCTAGTAGATCATATGGCTGCAAGACTTAGAAAAGATGAGCAGATAATGCTCCTCCTGAACAGAAAAGGTTATTCAACCTTTGTCCAATGTCATGAATGCGGCCATATAGAAACCTGTCCTCATTGTTCTATATCTCTCAGTTATTATAAAAAAGATGGTATTTATAAGTGTAATTATTGTGAATATACCAAAAACTATTCCAATATTTGCAGCAATTGTAAAGAAAAGTCATTGGAGTTTTCAGGGAAGGGTACTGAAAGGGTGGAATCGGAGTTAAACGAACTATTTGATCTGCCTGTTTTGCGTGTAGACTCAGAGACTACCAAGACCAGGGATTCACACAACAGGATATATTCTGATTTTTTAAATAAAAAATACAATATAATGGTAGGGACACAGATGATATCCAAAGGATTTCATTTTCCCGAGGTGACCCTTGTAGGAATAATTAATTCTGACAGTATATTAAATTTTCCGGATTTTAGAGCCGGAGAAAAAACTTTCCAGCTGGTGAGTCAGGCAGCAGGACGTGCAGGCCGGGCTGAAAAAAAGGGAGAAGTAATAGTCCAAACATATCAACCTGATAATTATGTAATTCAAAAGATTATAAATAATGATTATGAGGGATTCTATGAAGAGGAGATAGACAACAGAAGAATTCTGAACTATCCGCCATTTTCTAGGATAATAAATATTATCATCTCCTCTAAGGAAGAAGACGGGTTAGAAAAATATACCGGTCAGTTTTATCAGGAGATAAAAAAAGATACTTTAGAGATGTATGGGCCTATGGCTCCTCCAATTTATAAGATGGGAGGAAACTATAGATCTCAGATATTTATAAAGGGGAGTCGACAAGAGGTAAATAGATTAAAGGAAAAGATAGCAGAAACTGTGCTTAATTTTAAAAACAATGATAAAAAAAATAAATACAGGATAATAGTGGATGTAGATCCTATAAATTTAATGTAAGAGGTGAGAAATGATTTACGAAATAAGAACATATGGAGATCCAGTACTTAGGGATGAAAACAAGGAAGTAGAAAAAATTGATGATAACATCAGGGAAATACTTGATGGAATGGTAGAAACTATGAGGGATATAAGCGGGATAGGTTTAGCGGCTCCCCAAGTAGGAATTAATTTAAAAATGTTTGTAGTAGAGGCAGAGGAAGGAATAGTTAAAAAGGTAATTAATCCTGAATTTATCGAATATTCCAAACATTGTGTAGATCATGAAGAGGGGTGTCTTAGTGTCCCTGGGATACATAAAAAAGTGAAAAGACCCGAAAGCTTAAAAGTAAGATATTTAAATGAAAATGGTGAAAGTGTAGAAGAGGAATTAGAAGAGCTTTGGGCTCGTGCATTTCAACATGAAAATGATCATTTAGAGGGAATCTTATTTGTAGATAAGATAGCACCTGTAGCGAAAAGATTAGTAAGTAAAAAATTATTGAATATGAAGAAAGAAACTTTAAGAAAATTAGGAAAATAACTCTTTCCCTATTGTCGTTTTCATGAGGTCACGAATATTAAAATTCGTGGATCGTCGATATTTGTAAATTAAGGTTTGATAAGCTTAATTTCAATAATCACCGAAAACACCATAGAAAAGAAGAGTAATGAAGGAGAGATGATTTGAGAATATTATTTATGGGAACACCTGAATTTGCATTAAATTCAATTAAAACACTAGATGAAAATCACGATGTGATTGGTATCTTTACTAAGGTAGATAAACCTAACAGCAGGGGGAAAAAAATAAAGTTTAACCCGATTAAACAATATGGTTTAGATAACGATATCCCAGTATACCAGCCTAATTCAGTAAAAACAGATGAAACTATAGAGATGGTAAAAGAACTAAATCCTGACCTTATAGTAGTGGTGGCGTATGGTAAAATCTTACCTCAAGAACTGATAGATATTCCTGAAAAAGGGATAATCAATGTACACTCGTCACTCCTGCCTAAATATAGAGGTGCTGCTCCAATCCATGCTGCCATAGTAAATGGTGAGAAGGAAAGTGGTGTAACTATAATGGATATAGTAGAGAAATTGGATGCTGGAGATATAATTTTACAGGCTAAAACACCTATAGATGAAATGGATACATTAGCGGATCTGCATGATAGATTGGCTTTAATAGGAAGTGAAGCACTATTGAAAGCTGTAAACATGATAGACAGCGGGACTGCTACCAGAACTCCTCAAGACGAGACTAAGGTAACTTTTGTTAAACCTATCAAAAAGGATCAGTGTGAGATACACTGGGATCACTCCATGGAAAGAATATATAATTTTATAAGGGGATTAAATCCATTTCCATCTGCATATTCATTTTGTAATGAAAAATTGTACAAGATATATTTTGTAGAAAAATATGACAGAGACTATGCTGGTGAACTTGGAGAAGTAGTTGATCTCATCAAGGGGAAGGGGCCGGTTATAAAGGTATTGGATGGAAGTCTGATAATAACCAGTGTAAAACCTGAAAATAAAAAGATAATGACTGGATCAGATTTAGTTAATGGAAATTATGTTAAGATAGGAGAAAAATTTAGTATAGGTAGTAAAGTAATTCAATTATAGGGGGAAACAAGTGATTATAAAAGAAAAAAGAAATGGGATATCCTCAAGGGTAATAGAGAGATTGACTAAATATTTGAGATGTTTAGAAAATTTATCACCTGAGGATTACATATCTTCAGAGGAATTAGCACTTAAAATGGGTTTTACAGCAGCTCAAATTAGAAAAGATCTATCTAATTTTGGTGAATTTGGTATAAGGGGAAAAGGTTATCAAATCAGAACTCTTTATAGTGATATTGAAAGAATCTTGGGAGTACATAAAACAAATAATATAATAGTTGTAGGAGCAGGAAGACTTGGAGGGGCCTTAGTATCAGAACCTGAGTTTACTAAAGAAAGCTTCAATATAATAGGAGTTTTTGATAATTCTGACACTAAGATTGGAACTGAGATGAAAGGGATCAAGATCAGAGATGTAAAGGAAATTCCATACTTTTTACAGTCTAAAGACAAAGTAGATGTAGCGATATTAACAGTACCTAAAAAAGTAGCTCAGCAAATGGCTGCAATATTGGTGGAAGCAGGAGTTAAATCAATTTTAAATTTTGCACCGATCAATTTAGAGGTACCAGATCATATAGCAGTACAAAATATAGATTTATACGCCAAGTTACAGGAATTAAATTATTGGAAGGAGCAATTAATAAATAATGATTAATATAATAGACGGTAAAAAAATATCGGCAGATATCAAAGAAGAAATAAGGCTGGAAGTAGAGAAGTTAGTCGAAGGTGGTAAAAGAGCACCGGGGCTGGCAGTAATTATTGTAGGAGAAAATGCTGCATCTAAGGTGTATGTGAACTCAAAAGTAAAAACATGCAGTGCTTTGGGTATATATTCTGAAAAATATAATTTGGATACTGCAGTTACAGAGGTAAAACTTTTAAAATTAATTGAAGAATTAAATAATAAAGAGGAAATAGATGGTATACTAGTGCAGTTGCCACTTCCAAAACATATAGATGAAGACAAGGTCATAGAAGCTATAAAACCTAATAAAGATGTAGATGGATTTCATCCAAAAAATTTGGGAAAATTAGTCATAGGAAAGAGTGGGTTTAAATCTTGCACTCCATATGGTATTATGGAGTTGTTAAAAAGGTACAAAATAGATCTTAATGGGAAAGATGTAGTAATAATCGGCAGAAGTAATATAGTCGGGAAACCACTGTCAATTATGTTAACTAACGAAAATGCAACTGTAACTTTATGCCACAGCAGGACAAAGAATCTATCAGAAAAAACCATTAACGCAGACATAGTGGTAGTAGCTATAGGAAAGGAAAAGTTTTTGACTGAGGATATGGTAAAAGATGGAAGTGTAGTAATAGATGTAGGTATAAATAGGAATAGTCTAGGGAAACTATGTGGAGATGTAGACTTTGAAAATGTATCAAAGAAAACGTCATTAATAACACCTGTACCAGGTGGAGTCGGACCTATGACAATAGCGATGCTTATGAAAAATACAGTGAAATCAAGAATAGAAAAAATATAAATTAATGGGGTGGGGACATGGCAAGTGAATCAAGAGAGTTTTTTATAGTAGATAAAAGAATCTTACCTAATTCAATTCAAAATGTGATTAAGGTAAATGAAATAGTTCAAAAAGAGGGAGTATCAAAGTATGAAGCAATAAAAAGAGTTGGAATAAGTAGAAGTACATATTATAAATATAAGGATTTTATCAAACCATTTTTTGAAAGTGGAAAAGATACAGTGTTTAATATAAATATGGCTCTTCATGATGAGCCTGGAATGTTATCTAAAATATTTAATGTAATAGCAGACTCAGGAGTGAATATCCTTACCATAACTCAAAATATACCTATCGATGGAATTGCAAGGGTTACTTTAGCACTTAGAACCAATGCTGATTCTCTGAGAAACATAGAAACTATGTTAGAAAAAATAACTGAACAGCCAGGTGTAAGCGAGATTAGGATAATAGGAAATAACTAATAATTAAACCTTATTTTAAAATAAGGTGAAAAAATAAAAATATAAGGGTAATGCCTCGTGCTTATCCCAGAATAGTAGGGGGAAATATGAAAATAGATGTAAAAGCTATAAAAGAATTATCTGAAAGTATAGAAAAATACGGATTAGAAGAGATAACTTTAGAGAGTGAAGGAACTAAAGTTTCTCTTAAAAGAGAAATCGAAAAAGAGGTAGTAACTCAAGTGGCGGCAGAGCCAAGAGTTGTAGCAGCAGTTCCTAGAAAAGCGAGTAAAGCTAAGATAGCTGAGGTAGAGACAAAAAAATATGACTCTATAAAATCACCTATGGTAGGAACATACTATGGTGCACCATCTCCAGATGCAGACACATTTGTAAAAGCGGGACAAATTGTGGAAGTTGGAGAGATCTTATGCATCGTAGAAGCTATGAAACTTATGAATGAAGTAAAAGCAGAAAAAAAATGCAGAATAGTAAAATCAGTATTAACTGATGGAGCACCTGTAACTAAGGGAGCTGACCTATTCTTAATAGAAGAAGCATAAAGATAACCATATAAAAAAGATGAAAGGCAGCTGCCTTTCATCTTTTTATATGGTAGAATAAAATTGAAAAACCTTACAGAACACATGTTAAATCTATGGAATCTTAAGATCGAAATTCTAGCAATTCTTAATTAAATATGATATAATTCAAAGATGGGAAAACTATAAAAAGATAGAAGAAAAGATTGGTTTTGAACAAAAAAAAGAAGGTAGGAGTAAAAGATGAAATTAGCCGTTATAACTTTAGGTTGTAGTAAAAACCTAGTAGACACAGAACATTATTTAGGAATATTAGTAAATAAAAAAGGATTTGAGATCACTACAGAGGTAGAGGATGCAGATCTATGTATAATAAATACTTGTGGATTTATTGGTGATGCCAAAGAGGAATCTATTCAAAGTATATTAGCAGTAGCTGAGCACAAAAGAAGTGGTAAATTAAAGAAGATAATTGTAGCAGGATGCCTGGCAGAAAGATATGCAGATGAACTGTTAGCAGAAATACCAGAAGTAGATGCTATTATAGGAACCGGTGACGTAGATAAGATAGAGGAAGTAATCGATGAGATATTAGGAGATAAAAGAGTTATCAGAAGTGAATCTTTAGACTTTCTAGCTAATGCTGAAACTGAAAGAATAATTACAACTTTTCCTCATACTGCATACCTAAAAATAGCAGAAGGGTGTAATAGGAGATGTACTTACTGTATCATCCCTAGTTTACGTGGAAATCTTCGTAGCAGAACTATTGAAGATATCATAGTAGAAGCTAAGAATTTAGTAGCTAATGGTGTAAGAGAGATAAACTTATTGGCTCAAGAAACAACGGAATATGGATTAGATCTATATAAGAAAAAAGCTTTACCTGATTTAATGAGAGAATTAGCTAAGATAGAGGAATTAAAATGGATCAGAACATACTATATGTTTCCTAATTCAGTAACTGACGAACTCATAGAGGTTATGAAGACGGAAGAAAAAGTATGTAACTACTTTGATATCCCTATTCAGCATGTATCTGATTCTATGTTACAAGGGATGAAAAGAGCAATATCAGGAGACGCTTCTAAAGAATTATTACATAAAATTAGAAGAGAAATTCCAAACGCTACATTTAGAACATCTCTAATAGTAGGATTCCCTGGTGAAACAGAAGATGATTTCCAAGAATTAAAGGATTTTGTAGAAGAGTTTAGATTTGATTATGTTGGGGTATTTAAATATTCAAGAGAGGAAGATACGGTAGCCTATGATATGGAAAACCAAGTAGATGAAGATGTAAAACAGAGAAGATGGGTAGAACTTACCAATTTACAAGCTGAGATTGCAGAAGCAAAGAATAGATCATTCTTAGGAACGGAGATCGAAGTAATGATAGATGGTGTATCAGAAGAATCTGAATATATGCTGGAAGGAAGAACAAGAGGGCAGGCTTTGGAAATAGATGGTAAAGTTTTAACTAATGACGGAACTGCTAAACCAGGAGAAATAGTGAAAGTAAAAGTAGAACAAAACTTCAATTACGACCTGTTAGGGCCTATAGTAGCAAATGAAGTTAACTAATCTTTAGGAGGGACGAGGATGAGTATGAATATGCCTAATAAATTAACTATGGCAAGAATAATTTTAGCAGTTCCATTTATTTATTTTCTTGGAATATCTGATGGAGATAGTGGATTTGTATATAGAATGATAGCTTTGGTATTATTTATGGTAGCATCTATTACAGATTTTTTAGATGGATATATAGCTAGAAAAAATAATATGATTACGGATTTTGGAAAATTAATGGATCCGTTAGCAGATAAAATATTAGTTATATCAGCATTAGTAGTGTTTGTAGAAGTTGGTTTTTTACCTTCATGGATATCTATAGTTGTTTTGGCACGGGAATTTCTAATCAGTGGTATCAGATCATTAGCTGCTGCTAATGGAGAGGTTATTCCGGCTGGGAAGTTAGGTAAATATAAGACTACGACTCAAATGGTAGGGATAATAATGATAATGATATTAGGAGTAACACAGATTGAAATATTAGGTATTCATTTAAATGTTTGGATAATGTTGCCATCTGTAATTTTAACTATATGGTCAGGATGGGATTATTCAGTGAAAGCAAAACATTATTTTATGAATATGGAATAAGTGGAGGAATAGATGTTTTTGATATATAAAATAGTAAGTTATGCAGTAGAAATATTAAAGATTTTAATTTTATTGAGAATCATATTATCATGGGTTGCTCCTCAGAGCAGAAATGAATTTATTGAGTTGATTCATACAGTTACAGAACCAATCTTAAGACCATTTAGAATAATGATTCCCTTAGGTGGTGCCAGACTAGATCTGTCACCGATATTGGCATACTATGTGTTGGGTCTTGCAAAGTATTTAATTTTTAGAATATTAAGTATGATTTCTTAGTTAGGGGTAATTCATGAATTATCCGTATGAAATGAATTATTCGTGCGAAGTGAAAAATTAATAGAGTCTGCCCGCCAAAGGCGGGCAGACTCCTTATCTTTAAAGGTTAAGTGAAAAAAGAAAATTAGAAGTTACGTAGGAGGAAAAATGCATAAAGAGATAGAGTGTGAGTACCATATACCGGTGTTGTATGAAGAAACTTTAAATAACTTAGTTACTAATACAGATGGGGTATATGTAGATGGAACCTTAGGTGGAGGAGGTCATTCAGAAGGTATAGTAAAAAGACTTTCAGAAAAAGGAATGTTGATCTCTATAGATCAGGATCAAAATGCTATTGATTTTGCAAGTAAAAGGCTGGAAAAATATGGAGATAAAGTAAAGATTTTTAAATCTAATTTCCAAGAGATGGACAGTGTAGTATATATGGCAGGATACGATAAGGTAGATGGAATAATGATGGATATAGGAGTTTCTTCTAAACAGCTAGATGATCCTGAAAGAGGGTTTTCATATAAATATAATACCCGTCTAGACATGAGAATGGACAAAAATATGCCTATTTCGGCCTACGAAGTGATAAACAACTACGAGGAAGAAGAGATTTCGAGAATTATATATGAATATGGTGAAGAAAGATATGCCAGAAAAATAGCGAAATATATAGTCTACAATAGAGCAGAAAAAGCTATCGAAACTACTGGAGATTTAGTAGCAGTAATCAAAAAAGCTATCAAAGGACATCCTAAGAAACATCCAGCTAAGAAAACCTTCCAAGCTATAAGGATAGAAGTTAATAAGGAATTGGACGTGCTTGCAAATGTAATAGATAAGGCGGTTAACCTTTTGAAACCAGGGGGAAGATTAGCTATAATTACCTTTCATTCATTAGAAGACAGGATAGTAAAGCAAAAATTTAAAGAGTTGTCTACAGATTGTCTCTGCCCGTCGCATCTATTAGTTTGTCAATGTAACCACAAAGCCACAGTGAAACGTGTAACAAGAAAACCTATTATTCCTAACACAGATGAGCTGGAATTTAACAATAGATCACATTCGTCTAAACTGAGAGTAGTAGAAAAGTTATGAAAAAAAGAAATAAAATATTAATGATTTTATTATCGATAATTTTTTTAATTTTTATGGAAGGGTTACGGCTGCACTATACCATAGAGGCAGTCAGAGTGAGTAAAGAGATTAAGGTGCAGAAAACCTATAATCAGAATCTTCAAAAGGATATATCTAGAGAAAAAATAAAATTGACAGAAAAAATGGACTTAAATACAATTAAAAAACGTGCTGAAAAAGAATTAGGGATGGAAGTTTCTGAATCTATTAACTATGTTAAAATGAAGGTAAATGTTTCAAAATGAAATAAAAAGCTTTGAAACTTGACTTTGCCTGGTTAAGGTTGTATGATGAGTAAGTGCTAGTCTGATTATAAATTGTTATAAAAAGGGGTAAAAATTGAAAAAAGGAAATATAGTAGAGATTAAAATAGATAAGATAATTTTTGGTGGTGAAGGGTTAGGATATTATGGTGATTTAGCTATTTTTGTACCTATGTCTGTACCTGGGGATGTCTTAGAAGTGGAAATAATTTCACTAAAAAAAACATACGGAAGAGCTCTTATAAAAAAAATAATAACACCTGGAATAGATAGAGCAGCCGGAGACAAAATAAGCTTTGAAGATCATCATGGTTGTGACTTTGCAATGCTTAAATATAATGAGCAGTTAAAGTATAAAAAACTCATGGTAGAAGATGTGCTTTCTAGAGTAGGGAAAGTGGATTTAGAGAAGGTAGAAATATTTGATACTGTAGGAGCAGAAAATCAATTTAACTATAGAAATAAAGTGATTGAACCCTTTGCACGTAAAAATGGAAAAGTAATATCAGGTTTCTTTAAAAGAAGATCTCATGAAGTTTTTGAAGTAGAGGAAAATGTTCTTCAATCTAAGCTTTCAAATGAAATTATATCTAGAATCAAAGAACTTCTAAATGAAGCTAAACTAAGCGTATACAATGAAAGAGCTCATAAGGGAATATTGAGACATATAATGGTTAGAACGACTTCATTTAATGAGGCTATGATTGTACTTATTATTAAAGGCAAGGTAGATTCAAAAATAGAAGCAGTTTTAAATACTTTATATAATGAAAATGACAAGATTAAGTCTGTATATGTTTCTATCAATAACAAAAGAACAAATTTTGCTTTAGGTGAGCAAAATATCCATCTATTGGGAGAAAGATATATAAAGGAAGAGTTGTACGGAATTGGATTTAACATATCTCCTACATCGTTTTTTCAAATTAATATAGAGCAGACTAAAAACCTATATGAGACAGCAATATCTTACTTTGATGATATAAAAAATAAAAATATAGTGGATGCCTATTCAGGTACAGGAACTATTGCTATGATCCTGTCAAAGGACGCCAAGAAGGTCTATGCTATAGAGATGGTGGAATCAGCAACAAGAGCCGCTTTAAGAACCAGTGTAGAAAATAAGATAGAAAATATAGAATTTATAAATGGTAAAGCTGAAGAGAAATTAATTGAACTGATTGAAGCAGGAAATCAAATAGATTCAATAATATTTGACCCCCCTAGAAAGGGAATAGCACAGAATATACTGGAAAAACTATCTGAAACGGAGATAAAAGAAATAGTGTACATATCATGTAACCCGTCAACATTTGCTAGAGATACGCAGATATTAGAAGGAGTGGGATATAAGTTGACCAAAGTTTGTCCAGTGGATATGTTTCCTAATACCAGTCATATTGAGATAGTAGGAAAGTTTTCAAAGACAAATTAATATGAAGGGGTAATTCATATATTATTCCAACAGGAGGGAAGATGGAAGTTAAATTAATAATTTTTTTAATAATAGCTTATTTTATGGGATCAATCCCAACAGGTGTAGTTATAGGAAAAAAGTTTAAAGGTATAGATATTAGAGAACACGGAAGTAAAAATACTGGTGCTACTAACGCTTACAGAGTGTTGGGAAAACAATATGGAATAATTGTTCTTTTGTCAGATGCTCTAAAAGGATATCTGCCAGTTTTTCTAGCAAATTTAGCTGGAATAAATGGATGGCAGCTTATCTTAATAGGATTAGTGACAATAGTTGGTCATACCCTGTCTATATTTTTGAAGTTTAAAGGTGGAAAGGGAGTAGCTACTAGTTTAGGAGTATTTTTATACCTAGTTCCAAATATAGTTTTAATTTTACTTGTTGTATTTATACTGATTGCATTTTCAACTAAATATGTATCACTGGCTTCTGTATCAGCAGCAGGATTGTTTCCAATACTAGTGCTGTTTATGCCTGTGAAGCCGGAACTGGGAAAATGGAATATGTTTGGATTTGCTCTTATCATCGCTCTATTTGTGATATTTAAGCATAGAAGCAATATCCAGAGGCTGCTGCATGGGAATGAAAATAAATTTGGAGCTAAAAAATAATTTAAACAATTAAAATATTTTAAATGATTTTAAAAAAGGAGTAAATTATGGGAAGAATTGTAGTGATGGGAGCAGGTTCCTGGGGAACAGCTCTTGCTAGAATTATAGCGTCTAAGGGAAACAAGGTTACTTTATGGGATTACAACGAAGAAAGGGCAAAATTATTACAAAAAAGCAGGGTAAATGAAAAGTTTTTATCCAATGCTGAATTTCCAGAAACTTTACAGGTGACATCTCAGATTGAAGGTTTGTTAGATGATGTAGAATACCTCATCATGTCTGTGCCATCTCAAGTTCTGAGGAGTGTTATAGCTAAAATTAGTGATCAGTTGACAGAAAAAACAATAATCGTTAATACTGCCAAAGGTATAGAAATCTCTACAGGGATGAGATTATCCCAAGTTATTAAAGATGAAGTACTGGGAAAATTTCATAAAAACATTGTGGTTCTTTCTGGACCTACTCATGCAGAAGAGGTAGCTAAAAATCTTCCCTCTGCAATAGTAGCTGCTGGAGAATCTGGATGTGCTAAAAAGATACAAGAATTGTTTAATACAGAAAATTTTAGAGTTTATGAAAGTAATGATATTATCGGAGTAGAATTAGGTGGAGCTGTAAAAAATGGTATTGCAATAGCTGCCGGTGCAGCTGATGGAATAGGATTTGGAGACAATACAAAGGCGGCATTGATAACTAGAGGATTAGCAGAGATGGTAAGATTTGGAGAAGCTTTGGGAGCTAGAGCTGAGACTTTTTCAGGACTGACTGGAATGGGAGATCTAATAGTAACTTGTGCCAGTACCCACAGTAGAAATAGACATGTGGGGCAAAAATTAGGTGAAGGAAAGAAATTGAAAGAAATCTTAGAAGAGATGGAAATGGTAGCTGAAGGAGTACCGACTGTGAAAGCTGTCTACGAATTAGCTCAAAAGAAGAAGGTGTCAATGCCAATATTAGAAGGTGTGTATAAGGTATTATATGAAAATAAATTAGCAACTGAAATGGTTAAAGAATTGATGACTAGAGACTTAAAGAGAGAATTTTAAAAACTAAGGATGATGAGATTATGGAGAGGACAAAAGATTTAGTATCTTTATATTTAAAAGATATTAGGCAGTACGAAATTTTGACAAAGGAAGAGGAATTAAAATTACTTATAGCAGCCAAAAGTGGTTGTGAAGAATCTAAGGAAAAATTAATTCTATCTAACTTACGGTTAGTAGTGAATGTAGCTAAAAAATATACTAGAAAAGGAATGGGTTTAATAGACCTTATCAGTGAAGGTAATTTTGGGCTTATCCATGCTATTAAGAAATTTGACGTGGATAAGGGATTTAGATTTTCAACTTATGCAGTTTGGTGGATTAAACAATCCATAACTAAATCTATTATTAGTAAAGGAAGAGAAATTAGGATACCGTCTTATAAATATGATATGTTGAATAAGGTAAATAAATATATCATGAATCATGTAATGGAAACTAGTAAATACCCTGATTTTAATCAAATATCAAAGGGCTTAGGTATACCAGAGGACAAGATTCAAAAAGTAATGTTAGAATTTCAAGATCTGATGTCTTTAAATGCTTCCATAGGAGAGGATATTTTCTTAGAAGATACCATAAGTCAGCCTGAGGAACAGTCACTTGAAAATCAAGTTTTGAGAGGAATAGGCAGGGAAGAGATTACTAAGATGTTAGATGCTCTGAAACCTCGTGAAAAAGAAATAGTAAAATTAAGATATGGAATTGATGGATATGATATTCATACTTTAGAAGAGATTGGTAAAACATTTAATATTACCAGAGAAAGAGTTAGACAGATTGAGAAAAAAACCTTATTAAAGCTTAAGACAAGGTTTAGTGAGGAATTGAGACCCTATTTATTTAAATAATACAAGTTCCCCGCCTTTTTCCGGTGGGGATTCTTTAATTTTAGTGATAGATGTGGTAGAATAAATTAAAATTGGAAATTAAGGTTAAAAGATGGGGAGGTAACAATTGAAAATAAAAGTAAATAAACAAGAATTTTTAAAAACTTTAGGGGTAGTAAGTAAGGCTATCACTGAAAATAAAATAAGACCTATTATTTCGGGTGTATACATGGAGGCTAATGACTCCACAATAATTTTAAAGGGAACAAATTTAGAATTAACGGTTACATCTAAGATGGAAGGAGAGGTAATAGAGGGTGGAAATCTGGTATTTTCCCATCAACTGGTGGAAGAATATTTAAAAGAGATCAGTGATACCGAAATAACTTTCAGTATAGATGGAGAAACTCTTTTGATCGAAACAGAAAATTCATCTTCTGAATTTTCCGTTTTTGATGCTTCTGAATATCCAAAAATCAGAGGATTTCAAGGTGGAAAAGAGTATAAACTTCCCATAGATCTTTTTGT